>JABLTH010044787.1_pt1 | contig 13738 bp, 14 predicted proteins | sample 7875711 | NCBI WGS metagenome assembly JABLTH01 (sample SAMN14941262, study PRJNA633318) | bioreactor metagenome | isolation source: bioreactor | place: China | collected 2019-03-05 | reverse complement strand
GCTTGGGATGTTTTCATGCGAACACTTTTGCGCCGGGGGCGTGCCAGAATTGCAGTGTCATCGGTCCTGGAATACGAGGATCAGCAAGTGGGCAATTTCGAAGGGCATTTCGTGGCGCTTGGCATAAAGCCAACCGTAGGAGCATAGAATAAATAGTTTACGCTTCAACGCTCTGCCGCGGTCTCTCGCCCCCTCGTTACATAAATGGCAGATTTTGCCAAAGAGATGACTCACTAAGCTTTTGATCGGAGCAGAATTCGAGGTGTTTGAGCTACCGTTTTGATGACAATGAGCTGATTAACTCTTCGGCCTCATCAAAACTTTGCCAGCCAACTTCCAATTTCATCCTTGGATGGCATGCGACCCGCCACCTTGACTTCTTCATCAACGACTAACGCTGGTGTGCCCATAATTGGGTATTCCATGATCTTTGTAACGTCGTAGACATGCTCGAATGCCACATCAATACCGCGTTCTGTTGCAACCTCGCGGGTGAGTTGTTCCAGCCGTTGGCACTTAGCGCACCCGGTACCGAGTATCTTAATTTTCATGTCATATCTCCTTGAGAAAAATCAGCCTGGCATAGTTGGCTGTGGTCTATTAAAAAAATAGAGTATGGCAAGCAGTAGCCCCACAAAGCTAGCGATTAGAAAGGCAAGTATGGCGATCGATGTACCATCGACCCAAGCACCATAAGCAAGTCCTGACACTGTCGAAAACAACGCCACGAAGCAGACATAGGTCCACGCCTTGAGTTTTCCGATAATGGCCGAAGTGATAAGTATGCTTTGCAATGATAACTCCGGGTCAGCCATCAAATAGGCAATCAGCGGGCCAGGGTGCATGCCGAGTGAGAGAAACATTTTGGCAATCGGTACTTCAACCAAGGTTGGGAAGTACATAAACACACCAAACACCACGCCGGCAAGATTGCCGACGATTGAATTAGTACCAGCGATGGCCTGAATCCATTCCGGTTGGATAAATAGCCGGATGATGCCGACAAAGAATACACCGACGATGAGGAGCGGAAAAATTTGACAGACGAAGTGCCAGGTCTCCCAAAGCCATTGTTGCATGTCCCACGCATCAAAGCGGTTTGCCAACACTCTCACCAACACCAGCAATGCGGCGACCGCGATGCTGCGGCCCGTGAGCATAATCGTCACTCCGTCTGCCGTTGACTGGATGCCAAGCGCGGCAAAAATCAATGTCATAGCGATCAAGCCGAGGCTGAATCTCGTCAGCCAATTAAAACCTTCGTCGACTTTGCCGAGCCCTCGTATCGCGCTGGCCCCGATCAGTATCAGCATAAAAATGAGTATCACGCCTTGCAGGCTCAACCCCTCGTTACCCTTGATGGCGTCCACGGGCAAAAGTTGATCCAGCACCTGTTGCGCCGACAAAGCTGATGATGACGCAATCTTGAACGTCATTAGATGGGCTGTCCGTAAATCGATTTTGAGCGTTCCGGCAATCAACAGCGCAATCAGTGTGACCAGAAATGTCACGTTGCGGCCGCTAATGCCCTCGCCACTGACGAAAGGGGCGGCATTGGCAAGCCGTGCTTTGTCATCACTACGAAACAACAGCGCCATGATCATGCCAATCCCAATGCCAAAGGCCAGCGATAAGATGACACGCGCAATCGCAAAGTCGGCGCCTAGCGCAACGCCTGTATAGGAAAGTGCCAGAATATTTGCCGCCGGCGCGAAGAAAAGAAAGGTAATCCCTGGCCCAAGCCCGGCTCCTTTACTGTAGATACCGGCAAACAGCGGTTGAACTGTACACGAACAGACCGCAAGCAGACTGCCGGAACCCGCTGCTGCGGGATAAGCAATCCACTTCGGTGCATCGGGTCCGAGGAAACGAATAATTGATTGCTGAGGCACCAATGCTGAAAGCCCCCCAGCCACGAAAAATGCGGGTACCAAACACAGCAGCACATGGGCCGCCAGATAAGAGGCGAGACTAGCTAGTCCACTTTGGATGGCTGCATAAAGTAGTTCCATGGTTAATCCTTAGTATTCAACTCGGATTTTAGTGCGAGATCCTTGCGCAAGGGAAAGCAGCTTACATGAAAACTCTTAAGATTGGAGTGCAAAGTTATCTGTCGGCCAAGGCCCATTTCCTAGAACGATTTTCAGCGGACTGAGATCACCCGGAGGATGAGCGACGAACCAGAGTTGTAATGATATGAGCGTTAAGTACGGCGGATTGTATTATGCAGTTAAGCCAGAAGAAGGTTATCAATTGAATCGGGAGAGCTTCCGCTTACTTCATCAAATATTCCAAATGACCATGACTGAGTTGTCACAACAGGGGGCGCCAGAGATTACCATCTCGAAATAATCCCAAGTGGGTAATTGGCTCATCCCAATTTGAAATACCTTAGGCCCAGATGCCCAGGTTCTGAGACCGTCAACTGTTGCAATAGAACCGGACAATCGTTTGTCAGACGCCGAATGTCGCTTTAGGGTCGGTTGAGACAATTCACCACGCTCAAAAGCCTACGTTCACTACTGGTGGATTCGTATCGGAATCAATGGCCTGAGTGGAATCGCACTGGTTGCTGGAATACGCAAAATAGCTTTATTCAGTGTGACAAAATTTTCTGGGGTTCCGGCTTACAATCCCATACTGGAAAATGTTTCGCAAAGCTTTTAACAAGAAAATAGCTGGTTACCATTCAGGTATTCGCCTAATGTTACCAAACTTGCTACAGATTAAGTCTTTGGTGGTATAGACCACATCAATAGCCGTTGTTACTACACGGTAATGCTTGGCTAAAAACAATCGAATTAGGCAAAGAAGGCATTCCGGATGGCTCTTGGTTCCAGGTATCAAAGCGCGGCATTCTCGCGCCGTTTGCGGGTGGCACCATCGTTGGACACTGAACGCCCCTCTCTGAATCAACCTCTGGATTCATCTGCTGTACACGAGTATACTTAAGCACTTGCACAGACAATTGCGGGGCATGCCATGCGATTCACCGACACGAAAAGCGAGACCTTAAACCTGCGAGTCTCTCCGACTTTCAAGCAGGCGCTCAAAGAAGCAGCAGACCACGAACAGCGCAGCATGGTGAACATGCTGGAAGTGCTGCTGGGGGAATACTGCGACCGCAAGGGCATCGTGGCCACTGGTCAAAAAGCTACTCCTCCTGCTCACAAGCGGTCGCGTGCCGACCGTAGAGTGCATATGGGAACAGGAGCATGACCTTCCGCTACATCGGCTCAAAGTCCAGGCTCATTGATCAGATCACAGCCTACATGGGTCCCCCTAGTCAGGGTGCCTTCTTTGTAGATGCCTTCTGCGGCACGGGGGTGGTGGCTGAGGCTGCTGCTGACCTTGGTTGGAACGTGCGTATCAACGACAGTTTGCATTCTGCGGTGATTTCCGCAGGGGCTAGGCTCATCAGTAGCGAACAAGCAACCTTTAAGAAACTCGGTGGCTATGCCAAGGCCATTGCCAAGCTCAATGCCGCAAATCCTAAACACGGCTTCATGTGGCGCGAATACAGCCCCGCATCGATGGACACCTGTGGTCTTGAACGGCGCTACTTCACGCAAGAGAACGCCGCGCGTATCGATGCGATGCGGGCTTTGATTGGTGAGTGGGTGGAGGCTGGAACCATAAATGAAGTGGAAGAGCGGCTGCTCATCGCAGACCTCTTCGGGGCTTTAAATCGGGTGGCCAACATCGCTGGTACGTTTGGCTGTTTCCTCTCTAAGTGGACCAGCCAATCGCAAGACAAGATCGGCATGCGCTGTCGTGATCTCAAAGCCAGTGGTGTACACGTGGAAGCAACGGTAGGGGATGTGTTTGACGTGCCCAATGCCTTGGGAGACCTGGTGTACCTAGACCCCCCGTACACCAAGCGCCAATACGCGAGCTACTATCACATCCTTGAAACCGTGGCCCTGGGTGATGAGCCCGACGTGGAAGGCGTCGCAGGGCTGCGTCCTTGGAAGGTTTTGGCTTCGGATTTTTGCTACAAGACTCGAGCGCTCAAAACGCTTTCGCGTCTGGTGCAGAGCTTGAAGGCTCAAAAGGTCCTGCTCTCGTACAGCAGTGAAGGGCATATCTGTATGCAGGACATGAAAACCGAGCTCTCAAAGCTCGGCACGTCCACGATGCACCCCCTGGGGGCCATTGGGCGCTATCGACCCAACAAGGTAGCCAGTAGCACTGCCTCTGATGTCAACGAATTTTTGGTGGTCGTGGAGCGACCCAATGCTCAGTACAAGACCGTTAAAACCACCACGCCCATCCTCGTGGAGAGCTATGCATGAGTGCACCACGTCCTGTTGAAGCGGAGTATCTATCCCCAGCAGAAGCGGAGCTCACACGCGCTGTGAGTGGTGGGCATGGGCTTGCCAGTTTTGAGCTACGTCTCCAAGTGTTGGAGGCAACATCGGCACGTTTTGGTGGGTTTGACCTGGCGGCTTTTCATGAGGCCTTTGGTATTAAGAGCAAGGGCTCAGCAGCAGAGCTCTTGGAGCTTGCGGCACCTGTAGCAAGTGCCCTCGAGCGCTCGCCGATTCATCCTGCATTGGCACTCAGTGCTCTGGCACGTGAAGCCTTGCATGAACAGGACCGAAAAAGCACGGGCGCGTATCACACAGACTTTCGCCTGGCCACACGCTTGGCACAGCTTGCGGCCCCAAAGCTCACTCATAAGAGCAAAGTGATTGACCCTGCCAGTGGCGCGGGAATTTTGCTTGCTGCTTTAACCCATGCGGTGTGTGGAATGGACCGAGCCAAGACGGCGCATTGGCTGGCTCATGGTGTGTGTGCAGCAGACCTCTCGGCCAATTCATTGCGGGCGGCACTGCTTGCACTCGCTTCGTTTACAGACAATGTGTCGGCTCTAAAAGCCATGCGTGCACGTTGGTACTGTGGTGATAGCTTGATGGCAGACCGCAAGGTCTGGACCGCTATGGCCCCTGATGGCTTTGATGCGGTGATCGGTAACCCACCGTGGGAAAAGGTTAAACTCTCACGGCACGAATTTTTGAAGTCCTCTGGCACCAAGCGTCATTATGGGGCACAAATTCATGGACTCGATGAAGAGCGCTTTGCACAGCAGCGCGATGAGGTAGCGAATTACTCTCGGCGCCTGTTGGCTCGCTACCCTGATTTGGGCACTGGGGAGCCTGACCTCTACATCGCCTTCACAGACCTCTTCTTTGATCTCTGTAAGGGGCAAGGTGTCGTTGCAGCACTAGTCCCCGGTGGGCTTATTCGCTCGCAAGGCACTCATGCCATGCGCCAGAAGATTTTTGATGCGAGCCAAAGCGTGTCCTTGTCGATCATCGACAATCGTGCACGGTTCTTTGCTATCGACACGCGCTTTAAATTCCTAGCTGTAGTTCTGACGAAAGCTGGCTCTGAGAAGAGCAAGCGTGAGCCCATCACCCTCTTGCACGAATGAGGTATTCCCACAGGTTTGGAGACGACTGGATCGTCGACCATTGGGCGCGCGGCGCTTGCGGCTGTTCGAGATGACTTGAGCTTACCAGAGGTTCGTTGCTCAGCAGAGTGGAAGCTCTTCTCGAAGATTTCTGAAGCCGGTGTGTCGTGGGAAGAGCCAGGCTGTGGCTGGACCCCGAAGTTTTGCCGTGAAGTTGATATGACCAAGGATCGCCCAAAGTTCCTAAGTCGCGCTATACCTGGTGCCCTACCACTGATCGAAGGCCGCATGGTTCAGGCACATCGTTTTGGTGTTAAAGGGTATGTGTCTGGCACCGGCCGCAGTGCGTTGTGGGCGGCCTATCCCGTAGGAGGTTCACGCCTCTCCCCACAGTTTTGGATTCACCCCTCTGACATACCGCGTGCCAACCAGCATCGAGCGGACGCGCTGCGCGTGGGCTTTTGCGATATTGCGGGTCAGACCAATGAGCGCTCTCTCATGGCTTCGTTAATTCCTGCGGGCGTGGTCTGTGGTAACAAGGTGCCCACGATCCTGTTTCCTGACGACCCTTCGGAAGAGAGGCTGCTGGTGTGGGTGTCGATTGCCAACAGCTTTGTTTTTGACTGGATGCTTCGTCGTGTGCTCACTACCACGGTGAACTACTTCCTGCTGCAAAGCTTACCCATGCCTAATTTGACCAAAAACGGCTTGCCATGGACGAAGATGGCGATAGCTGCGCGTGAACTGCGGGCTCTTGATAGCGCAGGTGTCACCCGTGAAACTTACGAGCGCATGGCGCAGCTTCGTGGGGATATTGATGCCGAAGTGGCCGTGGCTTATGGGCTAGATTTAAAGGATATGGAACTGGTGCTCCAAGACTTCCCGATTTTAGATCGGGGCCAAATTGGACTGCCTGGTGAGCCCAAGTCCACGATTACCCGAGACAGTGTTTTGGCCGCCATGGCAAAACGCACAGGAAGTCGAAATACAGTTTGGTCGCGTCGTGCGGTGGAGGCACGTGCGTTGGGGGCAAAAGCTTATGTGCCCTCAGAACTCGCCCTTGGTGGCGAAGAAATCGAAAAAGAAGGAGTCCAAAGTAATGGGTAGTGGAGCGGGCCAGGTTGCCCGAATACTGTACAAAGAAATCGTCGCTGGAGATTTGAGAAAAATTCTCGCCCAATCTAACGACTCGGATACAGGTGGTGGTGCCCGTGATTTTCGCTTTGGCTCTTTTAAAACGTTACTGCCTGTCATCACGCAGATGTTTCCCAAGAAGGCTAAGGAAAACCGCAAGCGTGATGGAGTAGTAGAGGAAATCGACGTGTTCCAAGGAGAGTTCTTTTGGTACGACGCCAAGGGCCAAGTTGTGCGCAAGGACTCCTTCTTTGAACCTCCAACCGATGTGCGCCCATCAGAAGGCCGCATCGCACGGGTGCATGAGTACGGCTGTTTTGACACCAACCTTGGGCCCAAGTTTGGCGTGGGCAACCGTGTTTTGTTGTTGCTGATCCAGTTGAACGATGGTTCGGTTTGGCCCTACTACGCGGAGGAAAGAACGCTGCGCATGAAAGGCAAATGGGACCCTGTTGTGGCGGAAGAATTGCTGGCGTGTTTGGATGCCAAACGTGCGGTCAATCGTGCAGTGATTGGTTACCGAGATTTCACCAACGCGGGACAGTACTGCAATGGCAAGTGAAGACTGCAAACTAGCGTTAAAACTGCTGGCACGGTCCCGCAACGTGTTGGTATCTGGTCCACCTGGCACTGGTAAATCGAAGCTTCTGGCTGAGGTCGCATTGGCCTTTGAAACTGCCTTTGGGCTTGCTCCCTCAGGTGGTCCACCAAAACTCAATCCCGTGGGTGGCATTCCAATCCCACCTGCAGCTGGGGTTGTTAAAGATATTCCTGCGCCCACGAAGATGGACCGTAAGGTCTTCCGGACGGTCTTTCACCAAAACTCCAAGTACCGCGATTTCGTATCGGGCATCACGCCGGCAGTTAACAAGCAAGCAGGCGCGCCGGACTTCACTGTCGTGAAAGGCACGCTGTACCGTGACAGTGAGCATGCGAAAGGTGCCAATGGGGCAGCGCTCTTGATCATTGATGAGATCAACCGAGGCCCTGCGGTGCAGGTGTTCGGTGGTGCCATCGTGGCCATCGAATCCGATAAACGCCTGGCCTCCGATGGGGCCAAGCGTGCCGAGACGCAGTTCTTTGAAATGCTCGATCCGGCCTCTGGTGAGGTGATCGAGTACGCATTGCCCCACGACCTCTACATCCTGGCAGCGATGAACCAGGCGGATGCTTCGGTGGAGCCCTTGGATGTGGCCTTCTTGCGCCGCTGGGAGCCCCTGCGTTTGGAGCCCAATGAAGCGGCTTTGCGGACCTTCTATGGTTTGAATGCCATGGGTGCTAGCGTCTTGCCTAATGCGTCTGACAACGTGAATGATGTCTTGGAGGCTTCGGTTCGTGCGTGGGTAGCTGTTAATGCGCAAATTGCCCTAGGACGTGGCCCCGAGTTCCAGATCGGGCACGGCGTGCTGATGTCAGATGTGAAGCCCCAAACGCTGAGCCTTTCCGAAGCTTTGGGCGGGCTGTGTGTGGGCTGGGCCAAGGTGCGGGCACACGTGGAAGAGGTGTTCTTCGGAGACATCCGAGGCATTGCCGCAACTCTCAATGCGCTCGATGGCCCCGCCTTTAACCCATTCAAGCTCACCGAAACGACCTTTGCGGATGACTTGCGCTTTCGTCTTGAAGGCCCCACGAATTGTGCCGAGGACAACATATACACGGCTCTTCGGGCATTTGCCAATCCCAGAGGGTAGCGCGTGACACACACCCGAACACGGTTGTCACTCGTTGAGTACGGTGCACCCGTTGACCTGAGCCGTGCGATTGCTGATGCCATTGGGGTAGATCGCACTAAAGCCAACAGCCTTTTAATGGAGGCTGGGAACCGTGCTGCGTCGAGCCTTCGGCTCAACTACAACCCCATCAGTGTGGATGCCAAGGGCACACGGGCCATCGATTTTGCGGGTCTGATTCGTTTGGCTCCCTCACTGGAACTGGAAGTTGCACCCAAGTTTTTGGGACTCGATGACACCGATGCTGGATGGCGAGAGGACTTCTTCTTCCTCTCCACGCTTTCACGGCATGGACGGCTCTTGGCTTCTGAGCGTTTATCAGCCTCAGGAGGCACACCTCGGGACCTCTCAACGCTTGTCGCACGCTCAATCACCAGCATGTACGAGGCCCGTAAACGTCGGCCACTACGCAGCTATCGCAGGGTGAGCGAAGCCGACTTCTTCATCGATGGCGAGCCCGATCCGGTGGATCTCATCTTTCCTTCATCCGATGGCTTTGAACAAGAGCTCATTCGCTTTGATCGTAGAAACGGTTGGAATGCAGACATCATGGCAGCGGCCAAGGTTTCGCTGCCTGAGGTGAGCGATCCATCGGCTGCAAGCTCCCTGGTGCGTTTAATCGAAGACCTCTCACCTCAAAACGCTCCTGCTAATCGTCGCAGACCCATTCCTGCACGGCACAGAGCATGGAAGCCGTTGCACGAGCTGTCTATTGATGTGCTTGGCGGCTTGGGCCTCAACTACAAACAGGGTCAGGCACATGCACCTGGCTACTTGGTAGATACTTGGCGGGTGTGGGAAGACCTTTTAACGGTGGCTGCACGATTGGGCTTTGGTCGCAGCGCCGTAGTGCCCCAGCGTGGCTACCCCTTGGGCACCAAGACCAAGATCAGCACAGGAGCTGTGAGCAAGCTTTCGGTGTACCCGGACTGCGTGATTGAGCCCGAGGGCACAAGGCCCAGGATGCTGCTGGATGCCAAGTACAAGGGCCACGTGGAGAAGGGGCATCTTCGCATCACAGAGGCTGATATCTACGAGGCTCTGGCATTTTCCCGGGCCACAGGCTGCAACTTGGTGGTACTCGCGTATCCTGCCCAACCTAGAGACGCACCTCAGCCCGCTGGTACGTGCATAGTTTTTGAGAAGGCCAACGTGGAGGCGGTGAAAATCGTCGGTATCCAGATCGAGAGCCGCCTGATTTCCAAGTCGGGTGCGCTTCGGACTTTCTCCGCCAATCTTGCTACAGGGATTTCGGATGCTTTTCTTTGAATAGATTCCAAGTATCGTCCTCGCAACATATTACGCCTGACGATAGATATCATCGATCAACAGCAGCAAAGCATTAAGGCATTGGCTGACTTGAAGGTTAAAAGTATCAAGGAACAGGCCAATGCAACAGCATCCCAATAGAGAATTTTCTCAGTCTCGGTGAATAGCAATAAAATTACACCAAATCAATCGAAAAATCTCCGCCTGGTATTGGGCATCGCGCAGTGCATCGTGCGTACCAGTCAGCGTCGGCTTCAGGTGCTCTGCGATCTTACTGGACCGCGTATCGTGCCAAGAACAACCGGTTGCTCCCATATATAGCGCCTTGATATCGAGTGCCGTGAAACCGAATGGATTTTCGCCCAAAAAGCGGTGAAAATAATAGTTAACGAACGACCAGTCGAAAGGCGCGTTGAAGCCGACAAAAACGATAGAGTCATCGCGCTCAATCAAACTATCCAACCATTGAGAGAAGCCACTCATCGCCGATGGTGGCTCAAGTCCAAGCTTCGCTAGCTCTTCCATCGAAAGCCCTGCCACCTCCAACGCCTTCGGATCGAAGGCACTAGTGATAGGTTTTAGTTTGCAAGTAAACGTCTTTTCTGGATTGAAAACACTGCATGCTCCGATAGAGAGTAGGCTGAACTCGCCGGGGATCGGTCCAGACGTCTCTACATCGACTGACACAAACACCTCGCGCTTGTCGCTCATAAAATCAGTGGCTCCGTGGGAACAATCGTAGGGCGGTTGCGAATGGCGTACCAGTGTTCCCTAAAAGCTCTTCTGCGATCATCCGCACTGCCGTCGATTTTCCAGTGATGACCGGCGAAGGTCGTGATGTCGAAAGGCAAGTCCGCTCCATCTCTTGCAGTAACCATTGTGGGCAGACCTCGTCCAAGCGCATAGCCCAATTCCAGAAAGCAATTTGGGCGTGCTCCGGTGATATCGGCCAGAACCATACTACTACGATGTAGCTTGGCAAATATTTCCTGATCAATTCGCGCGTGCTCATAGGTCTGCCGTCCATCGATAACAATCAGGCGATAACCAAATTCGTCTTCAAGCACAGGCTTAGCCACAACGTCGAAGAAGTTTTGTACGTCGTTATAATCATCATGGTCTGGATTCAGCAGGCGCACCGCAAAGGCTTTAGGACGTTCCAAAGCTTCAAGTAGCTCTACCAGTGTAGATACACGATCAGTAATCGATTGCCGCTTAGGGAAACTAATTCGATTAATCCAATCATGAGCGTCTCCGTCATCTGCGATCTGGAACATGCGACGGGTCTGGGAGCTAGCCAAACCGAAGTTATAGAGTCGCCGGGACCCTTTGCTTTCAGAACAAAGAGGAAGATTGAGCGGCACGATGTGCTTGCCGGCATCGTGATAAAGGTTTGCCAAATATAGAACCCCTTCGTCTCCGCCCAAAGTGATTAGAATATCGCCATAACGCGCCTGCGCCTCCATGCGTTTGCTGTTCATGTTCCATTGCGCGGCGCTTTCAATCTTAACCAGTTGAGTGGTGCGTAACTCATCCCACATATCAACAAATGCGTCGGGGATTTGTTCTTCAGTCTTATGGTGCTGAACCGCTACCGCAAGCGGTCCAGGAACATTGGGTGGCCGAAAAGCGAGATTGTCCCTCACAGCCTTCCAGACAAGCCAGTCGAAGCAAACCGGTAGCTCGTCAACCTTGCGTAGCGGCTCTGCGTCTACAGGAATGACGAAGTTCGCTCCTCGCTTGACAAGTTCTTTGACCAAACTCACAACGAGAGTACGTGCGGCCTCGACGTCAGTAGTCGGGGCGGTCGTCAGGTCATTCGCAACGCTACCTGAGATGTGGATTCGTCGTCCGAACAGTGGGGATTTTGCCATCACCGATCCTCCATAACAGGAGAGGCCTGGAGCGTGGTTGCAACTGATTGCAGATCGTCAAACTGCAGTGGACGATCAGGGTAAGCTCTTGCGAGGGCGGCAGGATAAAGTCTTGTCCGAATGTCGGAATAGGTCCATGACGGCTGTGGTTTCTGTGCGCCGGTTGCGCGAACTAATTCGCTAATCTGGGCCGGTGAGAGGTTGAGCCCTTCTAGGTCCATTTGAAATAGCTGCTGGCGTTCAGCATCTGAGGGCCGCTTGAATTCTTCAATAATCGCGGCACGGCGGCGCAGAGCAGCATCAAGGACGGAAAGTCGATTTGTGCAGAGAATAACGACAATCCGACCACCATATTGCCGAAGGTCGTCAACGCCCTGGATCAGCGTGTTGACTGCCACCTTATCTTCATGGTGGCTGTGGGCTTGAGCCCTAGAAGCGCCTAGGCTGTCCCCCTCATCAATAATGAGAATCGCTCTGCGAGTTTTTCCCACTGATTTCGTAACCTTTTGGAACGCTTCGGTGAGCAACGGTCCCATTTCGCCAACCATACCACTGCCACGGACTCGGTTGGAGAGCTTAAACAGAATTGAATCTGAACTTCTGGTCTCTGCCACCAGCCGGTTCGCGATACATTCTGCCATCGCAGTTTTGCCGGTGCCGACATCACCATGAAAGATGACAAGTGGATACTGTTCGGCGACAAGATCGCAAATCGCTAGCTTACCGCCGTGATTTTTACGGTTCCAGTCGCCTAGCGCACCGACATTCAACAGTAGGCGAAGTTGGTCGTGAACACGGGCATAGCGGATGTCGAAACCAAGTAAGGTCTTTTCCCGTCGAGCCAAAGGATCATTCGGCAGCGGCGTCTCGCTATCAAAGATATTTGCTTCGTTCATGCTGCCCAATCCTTTCTTTGCATGCCATAGGCATTGCTCACATAGTTGCGTCCACCCGAGGAGTTGAGTCTCGAATGACTGGTATCGTCGTAGGATGTGGTCCAGCCGATTTTCAGCTTTTTCCGAGTCGCCTCTTGGATTTCGCTCGTATAGGCGTCGGTGTAGCTGATTACGATACGGAGGTTTGCACCCGACACACGTGGCCACAATACGCCGCCGGGACGGCTCGTGGTCAAAGCCCCTGCATCAGTATCAACATTGAAACGTACGGCTTTCAATTCGATACCAGACTGCAAGAGAGTTATATCCACCCATGCGAGATCGCCGGCCTTCGCGAGCACCTCGATATCATAGGCATAGTCCGCAGCTTGCTGTGCCGTCCACGCCCCCGTGCTGTCTGCGATCATAGCAAGGTCGGCTTTCATACGCCGGACAACGTTCTCGATGTCCGTCGTGGTATAGGTCGCCGAGGCGGTTCGCGTCTGGCTCATCTCAATCCTCCACCTTAAAGCCCGGACCGAAAATCTCTTTCCAGACCGACTTGTCGTTCTCGACCGATGCGAAGTTAGCCGTTTCCCAAGCCTCCTGGGCTGCTGCGACGATCTCTTGCCGCTCCACTTCAGAAATCCGACTTGTTACGTTGTTGAGGCTATAAACTGGATCAAGGATTACGACCGGATCAGAAAAGACTTTGAACGGAGCCGTGTTTTCGGGGAAGCTGATTTGATCTTTTAGGCCCGATTGCGCGATATAAAGGAGAAAGTTACGGAAGCGCTGCTCGATGCTGCCGTTTTTTCCCTGCGAGGCGAGCACATGCGCCATGATCAACTCGATGGTGAAAGATTTTAGCGGTTTAACCTCTGCGTAGTTTCGCCACTTCTTCGCCATCCGGACCAACGTGCGGAAATCGCCATCCTGGTTCTTGCGGTCCTGTACAAACTGAATCTGGCAGGGCGCGCAGGTCTGGATTTTCGAGCCATCATGGATGTCGTATTGCCAGCCATAGCCCGGTCGGGATTCGTCCGAGATCACTGGCACGATATCGACGCTCAATCCCGTTCGGACGAAAGTCACAGTCGCGGCTTTGCGCTGGATTTCGAAATCCTCAACTGACTTGGTCGGATAGATTTTGAGCAGGAGATCGTAGATCATCGCGCTGAGACTATCGAAAGTTTCCTTGTTCGCATCACGCCCCGAAATGTAGAAAACTACATCGACATCGACTGGATCGTAACTGGTCTTCCTCAAAATCGTGTATTTTGCGAAGGAACCGGCCTTCACGACTTTGGTGATCTTGATCTCGGTCTTGTCCCTAACGTTCTTGCGGAGTGCGTCGATCAGTCGATCGACCTGGGCATGGTATTCCTTGCGCTTATCCGCCGATAGGCGGAGCACGTTACTGTCGTAGTAACGAAGCTC
>JABLTH010038542.1_pt1 | contig 13758 bp, 13 predicted proteins | sample 7875711 | NCBI WGS metagenome assembly JABLTH01 (sample SAMN14941262, study PRJNA633318) | bioreactor metagenome | isolation source: bioreactor | place: China | collected 2019-03-05 | reverse complement strand
CGCGCGCCGGCGCCACCACGGTGCGGGCGCGCTGAGCGGACCCTTGAGGGGGCCCTCGAGCGGGCCCGCACCGCGGCCGGCGCGCAAGGCCGGCCCGATGAGGCTCGGGCTCAGGCCCAGGGCAGCAGCACGGTGGAGCCGGTGGTCTTGCGGCCCTCCAGGTCGCGGTGCGCCTGCGCTACCTCGGACAGCGCGTAGCGCTGGTTGACCTCGATCTTGACCTTGCCCGAAGCCACCACCTCGAACAGCTCGGCCGCCATCGGCTCCAGCAGTTCGCGGTGCACCACGTAGGTCATCAGCGTCGGCCGGGTCAGGCGCAGCGAGCCCTTGTTGCCGAGCACCGAGATATCCACCGGCGGCACCGGGCCGGAGGCGTTGCCGAAGCTGACCATGGTGCCGCGCGGCGCCAGGCAGTCCAGCGAACCGTTGAAGGTGTCCTTGCCGATCGAGTCGTAGACCACCGGCACGCCTTTGCCGCCGGTGATCTCCTTGACCCGGTCGACGAAGGATTCGCTGGTATAGAGGATGGTATGGTCGCAGCCGTGGGCGCGCGCCAGGGCCGCCTTCTCTTCGCTGCCGACCGTGCCGATCACGGTCGCACCCAGGGCCTTCAGCCATTGGCAGGCGATCAGGCCGACGCCGCCGGCGGCCGCGTGGAACAGCACGGTATCGCCGGGCTGCACGCGATAGCTGTCGCGCAGCAGGTACTGCGAGGTCAGCCCTTGCAGCATCATGGCGGCGCCCTGCTCGAAGGAGATCGACTCCGGCAGCCGCACCACGATGTCGGCGGGCATCACGCGCACCTGCGCGTAGGCACCGGTCGGGCGACCCGCATAGGCCACGCGGTCGCCGGCCTTCAGGTGGCCCACGCCCGCGCCCACCGCCTCGACCACGCCGGCACCTTCCATGCCCAGGCCAGCCGGCAGCGGCTGCTTGTACAGGCCGGTACGGAAATAGACGTCGATATAGTTCAGGCCGACCGCCTCGTGGCGCACGCGCACCTGGCCGGGGCCGGGCTCGCCCACCTCGACGTCGACCCACTGCATCACCTCGGGACCGCCGGTCTCCGTGATACGGATGGCTTTGCTCATCACAGTTCTCCTCTCGTTGGCATACGGCATGGCAGGAGACCGTCCGGCGCCTGCGCGGCGCGGACGGCCGGGAAGACTCACGCCGTCCGTTCGGCGGCGGCGTGCCGCCGGCACAGTTCGGCGATCAGCAGGTCCGCGGTGGCCACGTTGGTGGCGCAGGGCACGTTGTGCACGTCGCAGGCGCGCACCAGCGCGTTGATGTCGGGTTCGTGCGGCTGCGGCGTCATCGGGTCGCGCAGGAAGAACACCGCCGCCACCCGGCCCTCGGCCAGGCGCGCGCCGATCTGCAGGTCGCCGCCCCAGGGGCCGGACAGCATGCGCGTGACCTCGAGGCCGAGCTCGTCGGCCAGCCGGCCGCCGGTGGTGCCGGTGGCCACCAGCTCGCACTGGGCGAGGAAATCGCGGTGGCGGCCGGCGAAGGCGACGATATCGTCCTTCTTGTGATCGTGGGCGATCAGCGCGATGCAGGGGCGGGTCATCTCATTTCCTCATGGCAAGACAGGGCGCGTGCCGCGCGCCGGGGCGCGGCCCCGGGTACGCGGCTCGGAAAACGGCAGCTCAGCAAGCACCCGCTCAGAAGGTGCCGGGATACGCGCCGCCATCGAGCAGGATGTTCTGCGCGGTGATGTAGGCGGCCTGGCGGCTGCACAGGAAGGCGCAGGTGGCACCGAACTCGGCCGGATCGCCGAAGCGGCGCGAAGGATTCAGCGCGGCCCGCTTGCTGGCCACCTCCTCGACGCTCAGGCCGGCCTTCTTGGCACCGCCCTCCATGGTCTTGAAGAGGCGGTCCGTGTTGAACGGGCCCGGCAGCAGGTTGTTGACGGTCACGCCGTGCTGGGCCACTTCGCGCGCCAGGCCGGCAATGAAGCCGGTCAGGCCGGAACGCGCGCCGTTGGACAGGCCGAGCACGTCGATCGGCGCCTTGACCGCGCCGCTGGTGATGTTGATGATGCGGCCCCACTTGCGCGCGATCATGCCGTCGACGGTGGCCTTGATCAGCTCGATCGGGGTCAGCATATTGGCGTCCAGCGCGGCCAGCCAGTCGTCGCGGCCCCAGTCGCGGAAGTTGCCCGGAGGCGGCCCGCCGGCATTGTTGACCAGGATGTCCAGGTCGCCCAGCTTGGCCACCGCCTCCAGCGCGGCCTGGCGGCCGGCCGAGGTGGTGATGTCGGTGGCCACCGCCACCACGCGGCGGCCATGCCGGGCGCGCAGGTCGGCCGCGGCCTTCTCCAGCGCCTCGGCGCCGCGCGCCACGATCACCACGTCGACACCCTCCGCCGCCAGCGCGTCCGCGCAGGCGAAGCCGAGGCCCTTGCTGGCGCCGCACACCAGCGCATGCTTGCCACGCAGTCCGAGATCCATCTCACTCTCCTTGTCTTGTTCGTCAGGTTCGGGAATGCCGCCGCGCTGCTCAGGCCTTGCGCGCCGACAACAGGTACATGCCGCCCAGCACCAGCGCGCTGCCGGCCAGCTGCGCGCCGGAGATCGGCTCGCCCAGCAGCCAGAAGCCGAGCAGCAGCGTGGAGACCGGCCCGATCATGCCGGCCTGGGATGCCATCGGCGCGCCGATGCGGGCCACCGCCACCATGGTCAGCGAGACCGGCAGCACGGTACAGAACACCGCATTGACGGCCGACAGCCAGAGCACCGGCGCGGGCTGGGCCAGCTCACCGGGCGTGCGGCCCAGCAGCAGGTATTGGAGCGCGCAGCAGGCCGTGGAAACGCACATGGCGTAAGCCACCAGGCGCAGCGAGCCGACGCGCCGCACCAGTTCGCCGCTGGCGATCAGGTAGATCGCATAGGTGGCCGCGCTGCCCAGTACCAGCGCGCCGCCCAGCCACACGCCGTTGCCGCTGACATCGAGGTCGTGCGCGAACACCAGCACGATGCCGGCGTAGGCGAGCAGCAGCGACAGCCACTGACGCGGGGCGATCGAGCGCTTGAACAGCAGAGCGGTGGCCAGCAGCACGAAGGATGGCGTCAGGAACAGGATCAGGCGTTCCAGCCCCGCGGTGATGTACTGCAGGCCGAGAAAATCCAGAAAGCTCGACAGGTAGTAGCCGATGAAGCCGAGAAAGACCACGCGGCCGCGGTCGGGCCAGGACAGTGCCGGCAGCCGGCGCGACTGCCACCAGCCGATCGCCATGAAGAGCGGCACGGCGAACAGCATGCGCAGCGTGATCACCATCACCGCGTCGACCTGGTAGCGGTACATCAGCTTGGCGACGATGGCCTTGGCGGAGAACAGCACCGCGCCGATGGCGGCAACGGCCAGTCCCCCGCGCGAGGGCGCATGGGCCTCGGCCGGCAGGGTCAGGGTTTTGGGGGACGCGGGCACGGCTAGGATGGCTTCACCGCCGCGCCGGGGCGATGGCGTGCGGTCGTAAGTGAGTCGGTGCAAAACAGGGTCGGACGGACGACGCGACGATTGTATGCGAAAAGCGCCGCGTGCATCGGCCGTCCCTCGCCCCCCCGAAACACCTTCCCTTGACCATCCCTGCGCCGCCCCGGTGCGACGGCTGGCAGCGCTGCGCGCGGTGCCGTATGCTGTGCGCCCTGCCTCGCTTCGCGGCGCGGCCTGCCCCGGCAGAAACAATGCCAGACAATACCAAGCAAGGAGAGACTCCCAGATGGCAACCCTGTCCGCACCCACACTGCATCCGCACCAGCCTGCCGCGTCCGGCACGTCCGGCACGTCCGGCGCCCCGACACGCCAGCGCCGCCGGCTGCTGACGGCGGCGCTGGCCGGCACGCTCGGCGGCGGCCTGGCGGCGCTGGCGCTGCCGGCCGCGCATGCCGCCGGCGACTTCCCCGCCAAGCCCATCCGCTTCATCGTCCCCTACGCCGCCGGCGGCACCACCGACCTGGTGGCGCGCACCGTGGGCGAGAAGGTCGCGCAGAAGCTGGGCCAGCCGGTGGTGGTGGAAAACCGGCCTGGCGCCGGCGGCAACATCGGCATGGACGCGGTGGCCAAGGCCGCGCCGGATGGCTATACCATCGGCTTCGGCGCCATCTCGACCAACGCCCTGAACCCGCACATCTACCAGCACGTCCCCTTCGACCCGCGCAAGGACTTCACCGCCATCAGCCTGCTGGGCAACTCGACCATCGTGCTGGAGGTCAGCCCCTCGCTACCGGTCAAGAGCGTGCCCGAGCTGATCGCCTACGCCAAGGCCCATCCCGGCCTGACCTTCGCCACCGCCGGCGCCGGCACTTCGATGCACCTGGCCGGCGCGATGTTCTCGCAGATGACGCACACCAGCCTGGTCCACGTGGCCTACAAGGGCAGCAGCCCCGCCATCAACGACATGCTGGGCGGCCACGTGCAGGTGATGTTCGACAACCTGCCGGCCTCGCTGCCGCACATCCAGGCCGGCAAGCTGCGTCCCCTCGCGGTGGCGGGCAAGAACCGCTCGCCCTCGCTGCCCAACGTGCCGACCCTGGCCGAGGCCGGCCTGCCCGGCTACGCGGTCGATCCCTGGTTCGGCGTGTACGGCCCGGCCAACCTGCCGGCGCCGGTGGTGCAAGTGCTCAACGCTGCCTTCGTCGAGGCACTGGGCCAGGCTGCCGTGCGCGAGAAGCTGGTGCAGGCCGGCTTCAGCCCGCAGGGTTCCAGCGCGGCGGCGCTGCAGGCGCTGACGCTGCAGGAGTACGAGCGCTTCGGCAAGGTGGCCAAGAGCGCGGGTATCACCGTCGACTGAACCCCGCCCGGGTGCCCGACGACGCAGCCGGTCCCGCAGCGGGCCGCGCTGCGTCAACGGCACGCCTTGACGGGATCACACATCGGCATCATGCCTTCGTCGGTATACTCGGGGCACTCCTCTCTCGCACCACGATCGACGTGCCCTCTTCTCCCGACCAGCCCGCCGGCCAGGCCGACACCGGCTACGACTTCACCGAGCAGGTGGGCCACCTGCTGCGCCGCGCCTACCAGCGCCACGTGGCGATCTTCCAGCAGACCATCCCGGATTCGCAGCTGACCGCCGCGCAGTTCGTAGTGCTGTGCGCGGTCAATGAGCGGCAATCCTGCTCGCTCAACGAGATCGTGCGCGCCACCGCGATCGACCAGGCCACCGTGCGCGGCGTGATCGAACGGCTCAAGGCGCGCAAGCTGATCGCGGTCTCGCACGATCCCAACGACCGCCGCAAGGTGGTGGTCACGTTGACGCCGGCCGGCCTCGACCTGGTGCGCGAGACCGTGCCGTTCGCCCAGCGCATCTCCGAGCAGACCTTCGGCGGCCTGAACCCGGCCGAACGCGTGGCGGTGACCTACCTGCTGCGCAAGATGAGCGAATTCGACGAGCGCGGCGGCGCCGACGACGAACGCTAGCGCCAGCCCCGCCTCAGCCTCCGCGCTCGCCGTGATCGCGGGCCGCCAGCGCGGCCTGCACGGCCTCGGGGGTGAACGGCGGCCGGCACAGGCGCAGGCCGGTGGCATCGAACAGCGCGTTGGCCACGGCCGGCGCGCCCGGCAGGGAGGCGGATTCTCCCGCCCCCAGCGGCGGCTCCGCCTGGCGCGGCACCAGCACCACCTCGATCGGCGGGATCTCCGGGAAGGTCAGCAGGGGGTAGCTGCCCCATTCGCGGCTGGCCACGCCGGCACCGTCGAAGCGCACCTGCTCCTTCAGCACGCGGCTCAGTGCCTGCACCACATTGCCGTGGACCTGGTGCCTCACGCCGTCCGGGTTGACCATCATGCCGGTGTCCTGGCCCACGACGATCCGTTCGACGCGGATGCTGCCGCTGGCCGCATCGACGCAGAGATCGAGGATCCACGCCGCCCACGCCGCGCCGAAGCCCGGGAAGCGGCTGTGGATATAGCGGGCATAGGCCACGCCGCGTCCGCGCAGGCGCCCGTCGGCGTCCGGCACGCCACGCGAGCCGCGCGCGCCGCGTTGCCAGCCCGCCGCCCGGGCCACGGCGCGCAACAGTTCCGCGGCGCGCTCGTCTGGCAGATGCCGCAGGCGGAAATCCAAGGGATCGGCGCCCGCCGAGGCCGCCAGTTCATCGATCATGGCTTCGTGCGCGAAGGTGTTCGGCAATGCCGAGACGCCGCGCAGCCACGAAGCACGCACGATGGCCGGGGTGTCATCGCAGGCGATGCGGCGGCTGGCATAAGCGTAGGGCGGCACGGCGGTGCGATCGCCCATCTCGAGCGTGCGCGGTGCGTTGGACACCTGCCCGGTGAGCAGCAACGCCAGCGTCGGGGCATCGTTGGACGGATAGCGGCTGACGAAGTCGTAAGCCAGCAGCTCGCCGCCGGCGCCCAGCGTGGCGCTGACATCCATCAGTTGCGCCGCGCCCTTCGGCTCCCACAGGTGCTCCTGCTCGCGCGATAGCTGCACGCGCACCGGACGGCCCACGGCACGCGACAACAGCACCGCATCGGCACTGGCGTCGTCGGCACAGTTGCGGCCATAGCAGCCGGCCGCCTCCATGCGCACGATCTCGATGTGCGCCTCGTCCAGCCCGCACAATCGTGCCAGGTCGATGCGCAGCACATGCGGATTCTGCGTGCCAGACCAGACCGTCAAGCCTTCATCGCGCCAGTCGGCGAGCGCGCACGAGGGCCCGATGGAGCCGTGCATCTGGTAGGGCCAGACGAAGCGCCGCGCCAGCGTGGCGGCACCCGCCGGCACCGTCGCGCCCTCGTCCAGCAGCGCGCGGCGCTTGGCGGGATTGGCGCGCAGCGCGGGCTCGGGGTCGTCGAGCGCGGGCAGCGGCGGCACCGGCCTCCAGCGCACGCGCAGGCGGCGGGCCGCCAGCACCGCATGCTCCTCGCGCTCGGCCACGACGCCGACGAAGTCGCCCTGCACCACCACCGCGACCAGGCCTGGCACCCCGGCGACGGAGGCTCGGTCGACCTCCAGCAGGCTGGCGCCGACGAAGCCGCCACTGTCGCGGCCGGCATACGGCGGGCGCACCACCCGTCCATGCAGCATGCCGGGCACACGCACGTCGTGCACGAAGGTCAGCTCGCCATATGCCTTGCCCGGGATGTCGACGCGCCCCGCCGCGCGCCCGACGATGCGGTAGGACTCGACCGGCTTGGTGGGCACGTCGTCGGCCAGCGGCAGCTCGATATGCTCTCCCGCCACCAGCGCCCCGTAGCCGATCCGTTCCCGCGTCCCGCACGGATCCGCCGGACCCGCTACGCGCCATGCGCCGTCCTCGGCCTCGAGCGCGTCGGCAGGCACACCGAGCCGCTGCGCGGCGCGCGCCTGCAGCCACGCACGCGCCTGCGCCGCGGCGCGGCGCAGCGGTATGGCGGAGATCTGGATCGAGGCGCTGGCGATGGTCGGCCCCTGGTTGGGGGTCGCCTCGGTATGGCCCAGCACCATGCGCACGCGCGACAGCGGCACATCCAGTTCCTCGGCCACGATCTGCGCCAGCGCGGTGCGGATACCGGTGCCCAGGTCCACGTGGCCGTTGAAGGCCAGCACCTCGCCGCTTTCGCGCACCGCCACGAAGATGTCCGGCAAGGCCGGCACGTAGTCCGAGGCGGCGCCCGGCTGGCCCGGCGCCGGCCGCGCCGCCGCCTGCGGCGCACGCGTCACCAGCAGCACGCCGCTGGCCTGCAGCAGCGCCAGGCGCTGCGCGCGCGGGGAGGAGCTCGTCGCAGCGGCATCGTGCCGGGGATCGTGCCGGGGATCGGGATTGGTGTCGAAGAGAGTCGCCGTCATGGATCCTGGATGCTTTACCGCCGGGTACCGGCCACCGCGCGGGCGGCCATGGCTGCCGGTATCCTGCCATAGCTTGGGTACGACAACGCGCCGGACCAACTGGAAGCATGAGGCCAGGCCCGGCGCGCGCGGTGCCGCTCAGGCTTCGGCACGCCTGCCCGCCGCGCCGTTCCGCGCAGATTGCGCAATCTGCGCAATCTGCGCGATCTGTGCCAGCGCCTCGTCGCGGCTGAGCACCGTGGCGTACTTCTGCTCCATATCGAACAGATTGGCCGCGTGCGGGCCCAGCGCGCGGTCGCCCACGCAGTCCGAGACCACCAGCGGGCGGAAACCCAGCGACATCGCGTCCACCACGCTGGCGCGCACGCAGCCGCTGGTGACGCAGCCGGCCACCAGCAAGGTCCGCACACCGCGCTGCGTCAGCCAGGCCGCCAGCGCGGTACCGAAGAAGGCGGAAGGCACCGTCTTGCGCACCACCAGTTCGCCGGCGACCGGAGCCAGCTCCGGCACGATGGCACTGTTGTGGCCGTGCTCCTTCAGCGTCAGCATGCCGGGTACCTTCAGCGTGAAGATATTGTGGTCGGCATCGTCGTCGGCGAACACGATGCGGCTGTGCGCCACCGGCCAGCCCTGCTCGCGCGCCGCCCGCAACAGCGGCTGCGTGCGGCGGATGGCCTCGGGGATATTGCCGCCGCCGAAGACCGCGGGGTCGGCGAAGCCATTGACGAAATCGATGACCAGCAGCCCGAACGGCGGCACGATCTCCATCACGGTGCCGAAGCCCTGCCGCTGGTAGGTCTGGACCTCCTCATGCATGGCGCTTCTCCTTGAACCGTGTGGCGACGGGTGCGTGGTGTCCATCCATCACCTGGCCGCGCACCACTACCGGCTCACCATCCAGGCTCACGGTGCAGCGGCGCATCGGGATATCGATGTGGCAGGCGGTGGTGCGGCTGCCGCCCGCTTCGTTGTTGGGGCCGAACGAGCAGAGGAAATTGCCTTCGTAGGCGCGCGCGTCCATGCCGATGGTGGCCTCGCGGTCGTACATGGCCAGCGCCGCCCAGCTCGCGCGCGGCTGCAGGCCCCAGCCGACATGCGACATCGCATAGGCCTCGGGATCGTTGAACGAGGCCATGTAGTCGGCCAGCAGTTCGGCATCCAGGCCGCCTTCGATGGCGGTCACGTAGCCGGCCTCCACCGTGACGCGGATCGGTGCCTGCACATAGGACTTCATCGGCAGCAGGATGTCGCCGCGGTCCAGCACGATGGTGCCGTCGGTGCCCCCCTCGTCCGGCCAGGTCAGCACGAAGCCGCTCGGCCAGTGGTCCCAGCGGCCGGCTTCGTCGACGAAGCCGTATTCGCTGATGGCCGGGAACTCACCCAGGCGGCAGCACAGGTCGGTGCCGGCGTCGGAGACGACCTGCATCCGGCGCGCGCGCGCCAGGCGTGCCGTGGCAGCCTTCACGCGCGCGCGGTCCGCTGCCGTCGGCACCATGCGCACGAGCACCTCGGGCGGCTCCACCGCCAGCAGGATCCGGGTGCCGGCGGAGAGGATGTCATGCTGCTCGGGCGAGAACAGCAGTGTCATCAGGTCGAGCACCAGGTCGCTCGCCTTGAGCGCAGCGATGGCGGCCGCGTTGCCGGTCAGCGGCGTGGTGCCGAGGTAGGCCAGCGCATCGCGGCTCAGTGCCTTGTCGCCGTTGACCGGCGGCAGGTCCAGCCGGTTGACGATGGCGCCCATCGATGCGGCCGCCACCAGCGCGGTGCGCAGCGTCTGCGGATGCGTGGCGGCACCGGTCAGCACGGTGACGGTCTGGCCGGGCTCCAGCTTCGACAGTGCCAGCACCTGCTGCCACGCCCGGGTCAGGTCGTAGTCGCTTACGGACATCTCTGTTCCTCCGAAGGCAAAGATCAGGCCGAAGCCACCAGCGCAGCACCGAGGAAGTCGCCGAAGGCGCGGTAGAAACCCGCCTCGTCGTCCCACGGGATCATGTGGCCGGCATCCGCCACATGGCTGACCTGCACGCCCGGCAGCAGCGCACGGATTTCCTGCACGTCCTGCGCGCCCACCACGTCGCCGCGGCCGGCGGTCATCAGCAGCGTGGGCACGGCCACGTGCGGCAGGTCGCCGTGGATATCGTCCTGGTGGAAGCCGTCGAAGCTGGCCAGCACCGCGCGCTCGTCGCAGGTGTGCAGCCACTCGGCGCGCAGGCGCAACTGCTCCTCGGTCCACGTCGGGCAGAAGCGGCGCATGCCCTCCGCATCGGTGCCCGCGCGCGCCAGGCGGATGGAGTCGATGTACCAGGGCAGTTGCGCGGGATACGCCCGGCGCCCCGGACCGGAGACCGGCGGATCCACCATCACCAGCCGCGTCAGCCCGGCCGGCTGCTGGCGTGCGGCGCGCACGCCGATGCGCCCGCCCATCGAGTGGCCGACGATGGCATAGCGCTGCAGGCCCAGCGCCCCGGCCAGCGCGATCACGTCGGCGGCCTGCGCGTCCAGGCTGTAGTCGAGCGTGTCGCCGGCCGCGGACAGGCCGCGCCCGCGCACGTCGATGACATAGGTATCGAAGCACTGGCCGAAGCGCTCGCCGACGAAACCCCAGGTGATGGCCGGGCTGGTGATGCCCGGCACGATGATCACGGCATCGCGCGCGGCGCGCGCGCCCTCGCTGCCGCCATAGCGCAGGTAGTGCTGGCGGATGCCGTTGGCCAGGACGTTTCCGCCATACAGGAAGGTGCTCATGGTCCGGTCCTCAGTAGGCGCCCGACAGCAGCGCGCCCGCGCCCGGCACCACCGGCTCGAGGTCCAGCGCGCGCAGCATCGCATAGGTGGTGGCAATGGCGGCGGTGACCACCGGCTTGCCGGTCATCGCCTCCACCTTCGCCACCGCGGGCAGCGACGGCATCTGCACGCAGGCCGACAGCACGATGGCATCGGCCTCGGCAATGTCCATCTGGGCGACGATGCCCGGCAGCCTGGCCGGATCGTGGCGGCCTACCTCGAGGTTGTCGGGAATCTCCAGCGCGCGGTAGTCCACCACCTCGTAGCCTTCATGGCGCAGGTAGTCGACCACCAGCTCGGTAAGCGGTTTCATATAGGGCGCGACCACGGCGATGCGCCTGGCGCCGATCACCTTGAGCGCATCGACCAGCGCGCCCGCGCTGGTGATCACCGGCGCCGCCCCGCCGTTCCCGGCGGTATGCGCCTGCAGCCGCCGCTCAGATTGGCGGTGGTAGCCATGGCCCATCGCCATGATGGCCACCAGGCAGGCGTAGCCGAGCACGTCCACGCGCGCGTCGGACAGTTCCACGGCGCAGCGGTCGGACTCCGCGTCCATCGCGGCCAGTTCCTCCTTGACCACCTTCTTCATGCGCATGCGGCTCGAATGGAAGGTGAAGCGCTCGGGGCGGATCTGTTGCCGCGCAGTGAGCATGGCGGGGATCTCGGTCTCCATGGTCGTATTGGAGCTCGGCACGATCTGGCCGATTCGGAAAACGTTCTGCACTGTCGACTCCGTCATCTTGTCTGTTCCGGGGAATGCCTACCCGCCGCTCCGTTCCATCGCGCCAGGCGCCTGTCTGCGGCTGCGGTTGATTGTAGTGTACACACTCTATATAAGCAAACAGATTCCACGCCAGCAAGGCGGCACTCATTCAGTGCACGCTGAATATGCGATTCCCCGTTTTCGCGCTTAAATTCGCCAATATTGCGCAGCAACATGCCTACCCCATCTAAGCATCAGGGTTTTCCATAGGTTCATTGCATTGTTCCTTTACCTTGCATTTTTGAGTGTGTACACTCTTTTTCAATGCAGGGGCACACAGCGCTCCCCACACCATCCACCCACCTGTCATTGCCAGGAGAAAGAACGTGCAAGGCAAACCGCGAATCGCAATCATCGGCGCCGGGCTCGGCGGGACGGCCGCCGCGGCCCTGATGCAGCGCGCCGGCCTCCAGGTCCGGCTCTACGAACAGGCACCGGCGTTCTCGCGCCTTGGCGCCGGCATCCACGTGGGACCGAACGTGATGAAGATCATGCGGCGCATCGGCATCGAGGATGCCCTCAATGCCATGGGCTGCCACCCGGACTACTGGTACAGCCGAGAAGGCGTGAGCGGGGAAGTGATTGCACAGATTCCATTGGGCGACTACGCGCTGCGGCACTACGGCGCCAGCTACCTGACCGTGCACCGGGGCGATTTCCATGCGCTGCTGACCGAAGCCGTGGCCCCCGGCACGCTGCACTTCGACAAGAAGCTGGAGCGCGTCAGCGACCAGGGCGACGTGGTGCACCTGCACTTCACGGACGGCACGATGGAGGCAGCGGATATCGTGATCGGCGCCGACGGCGTGAACTCGCGCATCCGCGAAACCCTGCTGGGTGCCGAACCGCCCAAGTACACGGGTTATGTGGCACATCGCGCGGTATTCCCGATCGCGCGCGTCAAGGGCTTCACGCATGACCGCTGCACCAAGTGGTGGACCGATGACCGCCACATGATGGTCTACTTCGACACCGGCAAGCTGGACGAGATCTACTACGTAACGGGCGTGCCCGAGCCCGACTGGGACCTGAGCAAGAGCTGGGTGCCCAGCAGCATCGAGGAAATGCGCGCCGCCTTCGACGGCTGGCACGCGGGCGTGCAGTCGCTGATCGAGGGCACGGTGGAGGTCACCAAGTGGCCCCTGCTGGAGCGCGATCCGCTGCCGCTGTGGAGTCGCGGCCGCCTGGTGCTGCTGGGCGATGCCTGCCATCCGATGAAGCCCCACATGGCCCAGGGTGCCGCCATGGCGATCGAGGATGCCGCCATGCTCACACGCTGCCTGGTCGAAGTCGGCGCGGACGACTACGCGAACGCGTTCGCCCTCTACGAAGCCAACCGCGCCGAACGCGCCGGCAAGGTCCAGCTGGTCTCGCACAACAACACCTGGCTGCGCTCCAACGAGAACCCCGACTGGTGTTTCGGCTACGATGCGTTCCACGTGCCGCTGGTACCGGCAGGGCGCCCGGCGCTTTCGGCGGCCGCGTGATGTCCGCCTGAACCACCCAGCCGGCGCACCGCGACCACGCGGTACCGGTGCCTGGCGCCGCATCCCCTCGCTCATGAAGGGGAACGGCGCCGCGACGCGTGCAGTGCAAACCGCCCCCTTGCTCCGATGAACACGCTCCGCCCCCTGACCCTCGATGTCAACCACGCCGAGCACACGCTCTGCGTGGCGCCCGACACGCCACTGCTCTATATCCTGCGCAACGACCTCGCCTGCAATGGCCCGAAGTACGGCTGCGGACTGGGCCAGTGCGGGGCCTGCACGGTGCTGGTGGACGGCCTCGCCGCGCGCGCCTGCGTGCTGCCGGTGAAGGCCGTGCTGGGGCGCGCCGTCACCACGCTGGAGGGACTCGGCACGCCGCAGCGGCCCGACCCGGTGCAGCAAGCCTTCATCGACGAGCAGGCCGCGCAGTGCGGCTACTGCCTCAACGGCATGATCATGACCGCCAAGGCACTGCTGGCGGACAACCCGGCCCCGAGCGAGGACGAGATCCGCGAGGCCCTGCGCTTCAACCTGTGCCGCTGCGGCACGCATGTCGAGATCGTGCGCGCGGTGCAGCGCGCCGCATTGCTGCAGCGCAGGAACGAAGCAGGAGCGCAGCCGTGAACGACACCCTGGCTCCGCACCCGGCAGCGCCCGCCACGTGGCCAGGAGACCAGCCGCCTCCGGCGCACAGCCTGGCCGCGCATGTGTTGCGCCCGCCCGGCCTGCGCTGGTCGGGCGGGCGGCCGCTCGTGGCACGCCTGCTTGGCGCGGATACGCAAGCCGCTGCGGCTGCGCCAGGCGCGCGGACGGTGGTCGTGCGCCAGGACTTTGCGGGCGTGGTGGCCGATTCGGCCGAGCAGGCCGCGCAAGCCGCCAAGGCGCTGTGCGCCCGCTGGGCTCCGCCGCCCGCGCCGGACCCTGCGCCGGTGCCACGGCGGACGCTGGCG
>JABLTH010044426.1_pt1 | contig 13760 bp, 8 predicted proteins | sample 7875711 | NCBI WGS metagenome assembly JABLTH01 (sample SAMN14941262, study PRJNA633318) | bioreactor metagenome | isolation source: bioreactor | place: China | collected 2019-03-05 | reverse complement strand
GAAGTCCTGACCCCGCAGAACAGCCAGCTGATCTTCATCGACCAGCAGCCCCAGATGGCGTTCGGCGTCCAGTCGATCGACCGCCAGACCTTGAAGAACAATGTGGTGGGCCTGGCCAAGGCAGGCAAGATCTTCAACATCCCGACCACCATCACCACGGTCGAGAGCGAGTCCTTCTCCGGCTTCACCTACCCGGAACTGCTCGATGTCTTCCCCGGCCAGAAGACCCTGGAACGCAGCTCGATGAACTCCTGGGACGACCAGAAGGTGCGCGATGCCCTGGCCGCCAACGGCCGCAAGAAGATCGTCGTCTCCGGCCTGTGGACCGAGGTCTGCAACCTCACCTTCGCCCTGTCGGCCATGCATGACACCGACTACGAGATCTACATGGTGGCCGACGCCTCCGGCGGCACCAGCAAGGAAGCCCACGACTACGCCATGCAGCGCATGATCCAGGCCGGCGTGGTGCCCGTGACCTGGCAGCAGGTACTGCTCGAATGGCAGCGCGACTGGGCGCACCGCGACACCTACGACGCCGTGATGCAGCTCGTCAAGGAGCACTCCGGCGCCTACGGCATGGGCGTGGACTATGCCTACACCATGGTGCACAAGGCACCCCAGCGCACCGCCACCACCCACGAGTCCATCGCGCCGGTGCCGGCACGCTGATCGCCGCGCCGCCGGCAGCCCACCCCGAAGCACCTCGATGCGCGGGCAAGCCGCGCGGCGGGACATGCAGGCCGCTACGGCTGGCGCCGCCGCGCAGGCGGCGCCACCGGCAAGCCGCAGGCCCGCACCCACCACGCCTCAGGAGCACACAGCATGAGCTACGTCACCGCCAAGGATGGCACCCGCATCTTCTACAAGGACTGGGGCGCCGGCCGCCCCGTAGTGTTCTCGCACGGCTGGCCGCTCAACGCCGACGCCTGGGACGCCCAGATGCTGTTCCTGGTGCAGCACGGCTTCCGCGTGATCGCCCACGACCGCCGCGGCCACGGCCGCTCCGGCCAGCCCGCCCAGGGCAACGACATGGACACCTATGCCGATGACCTGGCGGCGGTGATCGAGGCACTCGACCTGAAGGGCGCGACGCTGGTCGGCCATTCGACCGGCGGCGGCGAGGTGGCGCACTATATCGGGCGGCACGGCACCCGGCGCGTGGCCCAGGCGGTGCTGATCGGCGCGGTGCCGCCGATCATGCTGAAGACCGCGGCCAACCCGGGCGGGCTGCCGATGGACGTGTTCGACGGCATCCGCAAGAACACGGCGGAAAACCGCTCCCAGTTCTTCAAGGACCTGGCGGTCCCCTTCTTCGGCTTCAACCGTCCCGGCGCCAAGGTGTCGCAAGGCACCATCGACGCTTTCTGGGCGCAGGGCATGACCGGTGGCATCCTCGGCCAGTACCTGTGCATCCGCGAGTTCTCCGAGGTGGACTACACGGAGGACCTGAAGAAGATCGACGTGCCGACGCTGATCCTGCACGGCGACGACGACCAGATCGTGCCGATCGACGACGCCGGCAAGCTCAGCGCCAAGATCGTCAAGAACGCCACGCTGAAGATCTATCCCGGCGGCTCGCACGGCATGAGCGTGGTCGACGCGGACAAGGTCAATGCCGACCTGCTGGCCTTCCTGAACGCTTGACGCCCATGCCGTCCCGCGACTCCCAGGCAGGCCGGGACGGCCTGTTTTCGCCCCGACCGGGCCAACCGCAGCTGCCGCTGACACGCCGGCAATTCATCGCCGGCGCCGCCGCCCTCGGCGCGGCAGCCGCCACCAGGACATTCGCCATGAACGCTTCGACGCCTCCGGACCTGATCCTCGTCAACGGCAAGTTCGCTACCCTCGACCCGGCCAACCCGCAGGCCGACGCCGTTGCCATCCGCGATGGCCGCTTCGCCGCGGTCGGCCGCCGCGATGACATCATGCGCCTGGCCGCCAGCTCGACCCAGGTCGTGGACCTCGGCGGCCGGCGCGCCATCCCCGGCTTGATCGACAGCCACATGCACATCATCCGCGGTGGCCTGAACTACAACATGGAACTGCGCTGGGACGGCGTGCGCTCGCTCGCCGATGCCATGCGCATGCTCAAGGAGCAGGTGGCGCGTACCCCCGCGCCGCAATGGGTACGCGTGGTGGGCGGCTTCACCGAGCACCAGTTCGCCGAGAAACGGCTGCCGACCATCGACGAACTGAACGCCGTCGCGCCCGATACCCCGGTCTTCATCCTGCATCTGTACGACCGCGCCATCCTCAACGGCGCGGCACTGCGCGCGGTCGGCTACGCCAAGGACACGCCCAACCCGCCGGGCGGCGAGATCGTGCGCGACGGCAACGGCAATCCGACCGGCCTGCTGCTGGCCAAGCCCAACGCCACCATTCTCTATGCCACGCTGGCCAAGGGCCCCAAGCTGCCGCCCGAGTACCAGAAGAACTCCACGCGCCATTTCATGCGCGAGGTGAACCGGCTCGGGGTGACCGGCGTGATCGACGCCGGCGGCGGCTACCAGAACTACCCCGAGGACTACCAGATCATCGAGGAACTGCACAAGGACGGCCAGCTGACGGTGCGCCTGGCCTACAACCTGTTCACGCAGAAGCCCAAGGAAGAGCTGAGCGACTTCCGCACCTGGTCCGGCCAGGTCAAGCCCGGCCAGGGCGACGACCTGTACCGCCACAACGGCGCGGGCGAGATGCTGGTCTACTCGGCGGCCGACTTCGAGGATTTCCGCGTCGAGCGCCCCGAGATGCCGCCGTCGATGGAGAGCGACCTTGAACCAGTGATCCGCCTGCTGGCCGAGCAGCGCTGGCCGTGGCGCCTGCACGCCACCTACGACGAGACCATCTCGCGCGCGCTCGACGTGTACGAGAAGGTGGCGCGCGACATCCCCTTCGACGGCCTGCACTGGTTCTTCGACCACGCCGAGACCATCAGCGACCGCAACATCGACCGCATCGCCGCGCTGGGCGGCGGCATCGCGGTACAGCACCGCATGGCCTACCAGGGCGAGTACTTCGTCGAGCGCTACGGCGCGCGCGCGGCCGAAGCGACGCCGCCGATCAAGCGCATGCTGGAGCGCGGCGTCAAGGTGGGCGCCGGCACCGACGCCACCCGCGTGGCCTCGTACAACCCCTGGGTCTCGCTGTACTGGCTGACCACGGGCAAGACCGTGGGCGGCATGTCGATGTATCCGCAGGCCAATCTGCTCGACCGCGAAACCGCGCTGCGCCTGTGGACCGAGGCCAACACCTGGTTCTCCTCCGAGGAAGGCAAGAAGGGGCGCATCGCCGTGGGCCAGCTGGCCGACCTCGCAGTGCTGTCCGCCGACTACTTCGCCGTGCCCGGCGACGAGATCCAGGACATCACCTCGGTGATGACGCTGCTGGGCGGCAAGGTGGTGTACGGCGACGGCGACTTCGGCCCGCTCGCGCCGGTGGTGCCGCCGGCCATGCCGGACTGGTCGCCGGTACGCCACGGCGGCGGCTACCAGGGCCGCCCCGGTGCCCTGCGCGACAAGGCCGGGCTGGCGCGCAGCGCGGCAGCCGCCTGCGCCTGCGCCAGCGCCTGCGGCGTGCACGGCCACGCGCACACCTCGGCCCTCGCCGCCAACGTGCCGGCCTCCGACGCGCGCGGCTTCTGGGGCGCGCTGGGCTGCTCCTGCTGGGCCTTCTGAGGGAGCGCGCCATGCCCGACATGACCCTGGACCGCGCCGCCCCGCGCGTGCTGCCCCGCTGGCTGCGCTGGCTCGCCCTGCTGCTGCTGTGCGCGGCCTACCTGCAGGGCGGACTGGTCAAGCTGAGCGACTTCGGCGGCGCCGTGCAGGAGATGCAGCACTTCGGCCTGGCGCCGGCGGCGCCGCTGGCGGCGGCCGTGATCGCGCTGGAGCTGGGCGCCTCGCTGCTGATCCTCAGCGGGCGCTGGCGCTGGCTGGGTGCGCTCGGGCTGGCCGCCTTCACGCTGCTGGCCACCTTCCTGGCCAACCGCTTCTGGGCGGCGCCGCCGGCCGAGCGCTTCGGCCTGGCCAATGCCTTCTTCGAGCATCTCGGGCTGGTGGGCGGCTTCCTGCTGGTGGCGTGGGAGGACTGGCGGCACCGGTCCCCGCCCGGCGGCTGAAGCCGTGGCACCCGCGCCGGCCGCTCTCCCCCGCTGCCCTCCACCTCAACCCATGACACCGTGACATCGAGAACATCATGAAGGTCTACATCGTCTCGCTCGCCGCCGGCATCCTGGTCGGCATCATCTATGCACTGCTGCAGGTGCGCTCGCCCGCCCCGCCCGCGGTCGCCCTGATCGGCCTGCTCGGCATGCTGATCGGCGAACAGGTGGTACCGCCCGTCAAGCGCATGCTGGCCGGCGAGCCCGTCAGCGTGGCGTGGTTCCGCAGCGAATGCGTGCCCAAGATCACCGGCACGCCTGCGCCCACGCTGGTCGCCGCGCGCACCGAAGCCGAAGCATCGCCGGACCAGCCGCCGCCGGCCGCGCGCTGACGCCTACCTCGCCGTGCGGCGGCGGCGCGCGCCTCAGGCGTCGGGCTGCCATGCCGGCAGCGTGAAGCTGAAGGCCGCGCCGCCCCCCGGCCCTGGCATGCCGTCGGGCCGGGCCGGGGACTCGGCCCAGATGCTGCCGCCATGCGCCGCCAGGATCGAGCGGCAGATCGACAGCCCCATGCCCAGGCCCTCCTTGCGCGTGGTATAGAAGGCGCCGAACAACTTGCCGATCTGGTCCGCCTCGATCCCCGGCCCGCTGTCTTCGACGCGCAGCCGCACCTTGCCATCGTCCTCGTGCCGCGCGAGGCAGACCAGCAATTCGTGCGCCCGCCCGGGGCATGAAGCCATCGACTGGATGGCATTGACCAACAGGTTGATGATCACCTGCTGCACCTGGATGCGGTCTCCCGCCACGTCGGGCAGGCCCGGCGCTTCGTGCCGCACGATGGCGATGCCGTGCGACTCGGCCTGGTGCCGCACCATCGCCAGGGTCTCGCCGACCAGCTCGCCCAGTGCGAAGGGTTGCCGGCGCACTTCGTCCTTGCGCGCCAGCGCGCGGATGCGGCGGATCACCTCGCTCGCGCGCAGGCCTTCGGCAATCATGCTCTCGACCGCCTGGCGCGCCTCGCCCAGCTCGGGCTGGGGCCGGTCGAGCCAGCGCAGGCAGGCGCCGCCGTAGGTGACGATGCCGGTCAGCGGCTGGTTGACCTCGTGCGCGATCGAGGCAGCCAGCTCGCCCAGCGTGGCCACCCGCGACGCGTGCGCGAGTTCCGCCTGCACCCGTTCGCGCTCCTGGTTCTCCCGCAACAGCTCGTCATAGAGCCGCGCGTTCTCCAGCGAGATGGCGGCCTGCGAGGCCAGCATGGGCAGCAGGCTGATGCGGCGCCCGCCGAACAGGCCGTCGGCCAGGTTGTTCTCCAGGTAGAGCAGCCCCACCAGTTCGCCTTGCTTGACCAGCGCCAGGCAGGCCACCGAGCGCACGCTGCGCGCCCGCACATCGGGATCCTGCCCGTAGCGCGCATGCGCCTTGGCATTGTCGAGGATCAGGTCCGCCCGCACGGCGAGCGCCGCCGCGACGATCGTGCGCGGGTACGGCACCTCTCCCGACGCTTCCCCCGGATCGAGTTCAACCGAAATGCCGGCCGGCTGCGTGGTCGCCAGCGCGGCCAGCCGCAAGCTGCCGCCCTGCCACAGGAACAGCAGTCCGCGCTGTGCGGCGGCATGCTCGAGCGTAGTGGTCAGCAGCGCCTCGATCAAGCGCTCGCGGCGCATCTCGCCGGCCAGCACCTGGGTGGCGCGGATGGCGGTGTCCAGGTCCAGCTGCGCGGCCGGCCCGATATAAGTGGCCGGCAGCTCGGCCGCGCCTGGCACGCTGTCGTGGGCCGCGCTGGCCAGGCCGGAGGCGGTGTTGTCCAAGGCGCGCAGCAGCGCCTCGAGCTTCGCCACCTGGCCTTGCGCGCCCCAGCGTCCGTAGGCATCGACCGCGCGGCGCAGATAGGCCAGTCCGACCGTGGACAAGGCCTGACCGAAACAGCAACGCGCGCACAACTCATAGGCCAACGCTTCCTCGTGCAGCAGGTCCTGCTCGCGCGCCAGCCGTGCGGCCTGTTCGTAGCCCCGCATCGCCTGCAGCACATCCCCGCCCAGGCGCGTCGCCTCGGCCGTGAGCAAGGCGGCACGCGCGCCGAAGTTGACCGGGCTCTGCCGCGCCCAGGCCTCGATGGGTTCCCGGTGCCGGGCCATGGCTGCCATCCGTCCGCTATCGGCGTCGCTTGCCGCGCGCCCGCCCTCCGGCGGCGCCCAGGCCAGCGCCAGTGCACTGAAGAAGTGATAGTCCGCGGCCTCGAGGAAGCCGCTCACCGTCCACAGCCACGGCTCGGCCCGTTCCACCGCTTCCAGCGCGCCGCGCCAGTCATCCAGCGCGAAACACGCCTGCAGCTTGCGGACCCAGTAGCAGCAGGCAGCCACCGCCAGGCGCCTGTCCGCGCCCAGGCGGGCCTCGATTGCCTGCGGCGCAGGCTCGCCGGGCAGAGGCGCCGTCCAGCACGGTGCGCGCCCGCGCAGCACCGCGATATAGCGCGATTGCGCGCCGAGGATATCGTTCACGCGGCCCAGCCGCTGCGCGTGCCCGAAGGCCAGGCCGGCGTTGACCTTGGCCTCCACGTCCGCCAGCGGCTCGGCACCGCTCAGCAACTGGGTCACGAGCCGGTGGCGGCTGTCCCCCGCCAGGTTGACGTCGCCGCTCCGCCTGGCCTCGTCGAAACTGTGTTCGATCAGTTCGCGCCCGCCCTGCAGCGGCTGGGTCCAGGGCAGCAGGAAGGCACCGAAGTGCATCCTGGCCTTGGCGCGCATGCGTCCCGTGCCCTCCCGCTCCGCCAGTTCCACGCCGAGCCGGCCCAGGCGGTAGCCCGACGGGTAGTCGCCCAGGCGCGGCCCGAAGGCCATGCCGAGGTGGACGTAGGCCATGCAGGACGCCTCATCATTGCCGTGCGACAGGCTGATCGATGCCATCCAGGCGGGAATCAGGTCACGCAGGTTGGCATCGAGGCAGGACGCCGGCGACATCATTTCCGTCAGCACGCTCATGGTGGCGCGCCAGGTCGCATCCTGCATGCGCGGCAGACGGGCGAGCGCTTCGAGCGGCCGCCCGCCGAGCAATTGCAGGAAGCGGCGATAGGCCTGCTCCACCTGCCAGTCGGCGCCCGGCAGGAACACCAGTCCCGCGCCGGCCACGAACTCCAGCCCGATCTCGGCTGCCCGGTCCGCTTGGTCCAGCGCCGTATGCACGGCCACACGCAGGCGCGTGATCTCGGCCAGCGACGAAACGTCGGGCGCCCTCCCGGCCAGCGGCTCCAGGATGGCGGCCGCGACAGCCGGCTGCCCGCTGGCGAACTCGCTCTCGGCGCGGCCCTGAGCCAGCGCCAACGCCAGCGCGGGCTCGCGCTCCCACGGCTGCGCGGGCAGGAAGCGCTCGCCGGCAGCGAAATAGGCGCTGGCCGATCGATAGTCGGTGGTGCGCAGCGCGCGCGCGCCGGCCTCCAGGATCAGGCGGGCCGCCGCGATGCGCTCCGCCTCGTCGGTGATGGCCGCCCCGCCCCGCCGGAACTGGTCGGCGGCGGCGAACAGCTTGTCGGCAGGCTCGCACGCCAGCAGGCGTGCCAGCCGCAGATGCATCAGCGAGCGGCCGGACGCTTCCAGCGCTGCGTAGGCAGCCTCCTGCACGCGGTCGTGCGAGAACAGGAAGCCGTCCCCGGCCGGCACCAGCAGGCCCGCCGCCAGGGCGGGCGCCGCCACCGCCTCCAGGGCGGCACCGTCCTGCGCCGCCTCGCCCGCCGCTTGCGCGGCCTGCCAGGCCAGCCGCGCGGCCATTGGCGAGACGCTGCCGCCCAGGCAAGACAGGGCACCGAGCCATGTGCGCGCGGGCTGCGGCAGCTGGCGCAGTTCCCGGCCCAGCAAGGCCGGCAGGTCGGCCTGCGCGGCGTCGGCGTCGAAGCCACCCGGCACCTCGCCCTCGGGAACGCCACCGCCCTCCGCCGGCAGCAGCTCGGCTCGCTGCAGGGCATAGAGGTAGCGCAGGAAGAACAGCGGGTTGCCCCCGGTCCGGCGTGCCACCAGCCGCGCGATCGCCTGCGCCCGGTCGCTGCCGCAGCCCAGCGTGCCGGCGACCAGCGCGGACAACGCCGCACCATCCAGCGCGTCGAGTGCCAGTTCGCCGCGCAGGCCCCCTTGGGCACGCAGTTCCGCCAGCCAGTGGCCGGGTACCGGATCGCCAAGCGCCTCACTGCGGCAGGAGCAGATCACCAGCAAGGGCTGGGCGGGTCCGCGGCGGGCCAGCGCGGCGAAGACCTCGAGGGAGCCCGCATCCATCCATTGCAGGTCGTCCAGCACCACGGTCAGGGGCGGCGCCACGGTGCCGAACACCGCCAGCAGGCGGCGCAGCCTTTGCGCGAAGCGCGCCGCGGTAAGGCCGGCGCGCGGCTCGCGGCCCGCCTGCGGAGGCAGCCAGGCGGCGAACGCCGGCACCACCTCGCTGAACGCGCCCAGGTCGTCGCCCAGTGCAGCCGCCATGGCCGCCGCCCAGCCCTGGCGCCGCGCCTGCGCCGAATCGCAGGACTGGCGCGCGAGGTCGGCACAGATTTCCGCCACCGCCGCCAGCGGAGTGCCGCCACGTTGCGGATGCGCTTTCGCCCGTGCCACCACGCCGCCGGCGGCTTCCTGTGCACGGCAGAAGGCGCCGATCAGCGCGGACTTGCCGATGCCCGCCCGCCCCGTCACCAGCACCGTGGACAGCGCCGGTGCCGGCACGCCCGGCGCCATCGCCGCGTGCTGCAGCCTGCGCAGGGCTTCGAGTTCGCGCCCGCGTCCGTACAGCCCGTACAGCCCGGCCGGGGCGACGGTATCGCCATCGGCCTCGGCACAAGCCGGCAGCCCGCTGCCGCTGCGCCAGGCATTGCGGCAGGCCCTGAGATCGGCGAGCAGGGCATGCGCGCCGGCATGGCGCTCGGCCGGTGCCTTCGCCAGCAAGCGCATCACGATGGCCGACAGTTCCCAAGGGACGCCGGCCTGGCGCTCGGCGGGCGCCAGCGGCTGCCGGGCAAGATGACTGTGGACCCAGCCGACCGGCTCGTCGGCCTCCAGCGGCAGCACACCGGTCAGCATCTGGTAGAAGACCACGCCGAGCGCGTACAGGTCGGCGCGCGCGTCGACCGGCATGCCGCCCCGGCCCGCCCGCTCCGGCGCCATGTAGGCCAGCGTGCCGGCCAGCATCGGCGCCGCCGGCCGCGTGCGGATCGTCGCGGCGGCGCCCGCGATGCCGAAACCCGTGAGTCACGCCCGCTGCCGGTCCGGCGCCACCAGCAGGTGGGCCGGCTTGATATCCAGGTGCACCAGGCCGGCGTCGTGCATGGCCGCCAGGGCTTCGGTCACGGCGATGGCGATATCGAGGCAATCGGGCACAGGCAGCGGCCCGCCCATCGACAGGGCCAGCGGCATGCCGCCGGCATCGGCGGCAACCAGCGCGGGCCGGCCATCGAAGCGCGTCAGCGCAGCCGGCACCACCGCCCACTGCGGGCGCAGCACGGCTTGCAGTGAGTACTCGTGCTCGAAGCGGCGCTGTACCGCGCCGGCGTCCGCGGCCGCACCGGCCACGGCCAGCAGCACGGGCTCGCATCCCGGCGCGGTCCCGCGCAGGAAAGCGATTTCGCCATCCAGCAAGTAGCTGAGCCGGTAGTGATGCAAGGGATTCATCGGGGATGGGGAAATACGTGATATCGGCGCCGGGTACGCCACGTCCGGCGCGGCCCAGTATAGCCGCGGGCGCGGCCGGCATCCGCCCACGCCGCACAATACCTACGTATGATTCCACCTGCCCGGCGCCGGCGCTAGGCTGAGTCCAATGCGCGCAATGCGAGCGCCGGCGTCCGTGCGGCGGGCTCCGGCCGCCCTCGCGACTAACAAGGAAGGCCACGTGACCGCAACCCCGGTGATCGCCATCGTGGACGACGACGTCTCCGTAAGACAAGCACTGGGGAGCCTGCTGCGCTCCTTCAACCTGGCCGTCGAGCTGTACGCGAGCGGCCCCGACCTGCTGCGCTCGCCCGGATTGGATGCCATCCGCTGCCTGGTCACGGATGTGCAGATGCCCGCGATGAGCGGCTTCGCGCTGCACGCCGAACTGAGCGCGCGCGGGCTCGACATCCCGGCGGTCTTCATGACGGCCTTCCCGGAAGCGCGTTACCGCGAGCGTGCGAAAGAGCTCGACGGTTGCGGCTTCCTCAGCAAACCCTTCCTCGATATCGACATGATCCGCTGCGTCGAGCAGGCACTCGCCCGTCAGCGCGGCGCCGGGCGCGCCGGCTGAAGTGCGCCCCCCGCCCCGCTCAGGCGCACACCTGACGGCGCCAGTTGCCCGGCGCCGCGCCGACCGTACGCGAGAACACGCGCGTGAAATGGCTCTGGTCGGCAAAGCCGCAGGCGACAGCCACCTGGGCCAGCGGCAGCCGGGAATCGCGCAGCAGCGCACAGGCATGTTCGAGCCGCTGCGCCATCAGCCATTGGTGAGGCGTCTGGCCGGTCGAGGCATGGAAGGCGCGCGTGAAATGGCTGCGCGACAAGCCGCAGGCATCCGCCACATCGGCGACCGACAGGTCACCGGCGATGTTGGCCGCCAGCATTTCCTTGGCCTTGGCCAGGCAGCGCGGCGCCAGGCGCCTGGCCGCAGCCGCCGCGGCAGCGCCCGCCTCGCCGTAGCGCCCGAGCAGATGGGTGCCGACGGCCAGACCGAGCTGGTCGATGAACAGCCGCTGCGCGTGCGACGGCTGCTGCAGCGCGGGCACCAGCGCCCGCGCCAGATGAGCCAGCACCGGGTCGGGCTCGCCCGCCACGGCGCGCAGCCCGTGCAGCGAGGCCTGCCCCAGCTCGGTGCCGGTGCGCTCGATGAAGGGGCGCGGCAGTTCGATCAGGATGAAGTCGAAGCCGTTGTCGAAGTCTGCCTTGTAGTCCTCGCCCAGGCTGCGCACATAGACCGAGCCGGCGGCGAATTCGTGCGTCCGTCCGCGGCGGCCGTCGAAGATGCGGCGGCGGTGTCCCTCGCGCAAGGACACGCCGACGAGAAAACCGCGCGGCGCTGCCGGCATCACCACCTGGCTAGCCCCCTCGCCGGCCGTGCGCTTGCGGTGGAAGCGGACGTCGCTGCCCACCAGTTCCTGGTCGTCGGCGAGCTTGTCACCGGCGCAACCGAAGGCGTCGAGTGGACAGGATGTCGCGCCATTGCTATTGGCAGGGCTTGGGCTTGTGTCGATATGCATGGATCAGGGAGAGGCTCGCCGAGGAAAGCGCGCGCGGCTCGCCTGAGCATAGCAGGCGAATCGCCTCCCCGATACCGCGGCCATGTGTCCCGCGGCCGTGCGTCCCGCGGCCGCGCGTCGATGGCGTGCCTTGCCGCAGCGCGCGCCCCCCTTTCAGGCTCCCGGCACCCCTGACAGGACCGGCTCGGCGCGGTAGCGCTGCGGGAAGAACTGGCGCAGGGCCGCCACCTTGGGCAGGTCGTTGATGACGATGTACGGATAGGCCGGATGGCGCACCAGGAAATCCTGGTGGTAGGCCTCGGCCGGATAGAAGGCCTTGCCGTCCTCGATACGCGTGACGATCGGCGCGTGGAACACCTTGGCGCGTTCGAGCTGGGCGATATAGGCCTGCGCGATGCGGTGCTGCTCGGGCGTAGCGGGGAAGATCGCCGAACGGTACTGGGTGCCGTGGTCCGGCCCCTGGTAATCGAGCTCGGTGGGGTCGTGCGCCACCGCGAAAAAGATCTGCAGCAGTTGCCCGTAGCTGACCTGCGCCGGGTCATAGTCGATGCGCACCGACTCGGCATGGCCGGTGTCCCCGCCGCCGACCCGCTCATACCGGGCGGTGGCCGCGGCGCCGCCGGCATAGCCGGCCAGCACCCGCTTGACGCCCCGTACGTGCTCGAACACGCCCTGCACGCCCCAGAAGCAACCGCCGGCGAGCACCGCCGTGGCGTCGTGGGTGGCCCCGGCGGCCTCGTCGGCCGCCGGTGCAGGAAGGCGGGCCGCGCTCTCGGCGGGCAGTGCGACCTGTGCCAGGGCCAGGGCGCCGCCCGCCAGCACGGCGGCGCCGGCCAGCCTGGCCGCCAGCATGAAGCGGCGGCGCGGCCTGGAGGGATTCAGGATCTGGTTCATGGGAAACGCTCCTTCAGGTGATCTCTGGTGATCTCTGGTGATCTCTGCTGTTATCAGGCAATCGCACGGGGATCGCGTATCGCGGCTCAGCCGAAAGTAAAGGCATAGGCCTCCACGCCGGCATCCAGGAACTCGATCGAGAAGGTGTGGTCCGCCACCGGGCCCTGCTGCCGCACCAGCTGGTAAAGGCGCTGCGCCGCCACCACGCCCTGTCCGTCCGCCGCCACGTCGGCACCGTGCGCCGCGCCCGGCGCCATGCCGTCGATGCGCACGCGGAAGCGCACCGGCCGCCCTTGCGGCCCGGGCCCCAGCACAAGGTGCAGGTCACGCGCATGGAAGCGGTAGACGATGCGTCCATCGGGCTGCACCAGCCGTGCCTGTTCGGCGCCCACGCTCCAGTCGCCTTCCAGCCCCCACTGGTTGAGCGCAGGCCGGGCCGGCGCCAGGTAGCGCTGGGCGCGGTCGCGCGCGGCGCCGCCGGGCGAGGCGAAGTGGTCGGCACGGGCATAGCCGACATAGGTCTCGGGCGAGCGCATGTCGCCACCGTCGGCGGCCGCCTGCACGCCTTGGGCGGGTGCCCCCTCCAGGCCCGGCGGCACCGCGGTGGCCTGCGGATGACCGGCCTCGGCCAGCAGTTGCTGGATCACGCGCTCCGATTGCGCGTACTCGCCTTCGCCGAAGTGATGGTGGCGGATACGCCCTTGCGCGTCGACGAAATAGTGCGCCGGCCAGTACTCGTTGCCGAAGGCGCGCCAGATGGCGTAGTCGTTGTCGACGGCAACCGGATAGTCGACGCCCAGCTCGCGTACCGCCTTCTTCACGTTGCCGAGATCGCGCTCGAAGGCAAATTCGGGTGCGTGCACCCCGATCACCACCAGCCCGAGGTCGCGGTACTTGTGCGCCCAGGCCTTAACGTAAGGCAGGGTGCGCAGGCAGTTGATGCAAGAGTAGGTCCAGAAATCGACCAGTACCACCTTGCCGCGCAGCGCCTGCGCGCTCAGCGGGGGCGAGTTCAGCCACTGCACCGCGCCGTCCAGCGCCGGCAGCATGCCTTCGACCGGCAGCGCCGCCGCGGGCTGGGCGGCCATGCGCAGCATCGCCGCGCCGCCGGCGGCACGCATCGCGTCGCCGGCGGCGCCGGCCTGTGCCGATGCGCGCATCATCCTGGCTCCGTCGACGTCGGCACCGCCGCCGGCGGCCGCGGCATGATCGGCACTGGCGGCGCGATCGCGCGCCCCCAGCACTGCCAGCAGGCGCGCCTCCAGGCCACTGGTGGCGACCGTCGACAGGCGTGTCAGCACCCCGGTATCGAGTCCGGAAGCGATTGCCGCCACCCCCGCCAGCATGGCGGCGCCGATGCCACGCCGGATCCACTCGCCAGCCCCCAGCGAGCGCTTCATCGCCGCGAACACCTTGCCGCCCAGCAGCAAGGCCACCGCCAGCGAGGTGGCCGCGCCCGCCGCATACGACGCCAGCAGCAGCGTCGTGCCGACGCTGGCGCCGTGCAGCGCCGCGCCTGTCAGCACCAGCCCGAGGATGGGCCCGGCGCACGGCGCCCACAGCAGGCCGGTG
>JABLTH010094923.1_pt1 | contig 13766 bp, 14 predicted proteins | sample 7875711 | NCBI WGS metagenome assembly JABLTH01 (sample SAMN14941262, study PRJNA633318) | bioreactor metagenome | isolation source: bioreactor | place: China | collected 2019-03-05 | reverse complement strand
TGCACTGACCACGGAGCCCCGCCTGGGCCCCCGCTCGGTGGCCGTACTGCCGTTCGTCATGCGCGGCTTGGCGGACTCGTTGTCGTTCCTGAGCGAGAGCCTGACCGGCGCCCTGATCTCGGAACTCTCGCGCCAACCGGGCCTGGCGGTCGTGGCCCTGGGCACCATGCTGACGTTCGGGCAGAAGCATCCGCCGCCGCACACGCTGGCCGCCGACCTCGGTGTGCGCTTCATCGTCGACGGCCAGCTCGAGCAGCGCGGGGAGACGCTGCACGTGAGCGTGCAGGTCGTCGATGGCCGCCGTGGCACCCAGACCTGGGCCGACGAACTGACGCTGCCGACCCAGGCCTGGCATGCGACGGCGTCCGTGGTCGTGGGCCGGCTGGCCCGTGCGCTGCGATTCGAGCTCAATGACCTGGCCAGCCGGGAAGTCGCGGCGTCTGCCAGCGACGCAGAGATGCGGGCGCGGGCCTTCGCGGCCCAGGCCTGGGTGCAACTGTACGCTCGGGCGCAGAGGCTCGACACCAACGAGCGCGCCACGCGGCTGGCTCGCTCGGCGGTTGCGCTGTCTCCCGAACTGAGCCAAGGATGGATGTGCCTGGCCTACGCCGATTGGCGGGCCAGCAACTACCGATGGAGCGACGAGCCGCGCGACGAACAGCTGGCGCGGGCCCTGGCGCAAGCCGAGCGCGCCGTCGCATTGGACCCGCGCGACCCCGACGCGCACTACGTGCTGTCGCTGGCCGCCCGCAACCGCGGGCAGCGACAGCGTGCCGACGAGGTCCTGCGCCACTGCCTGCGGCTATCGTCGTCGTACGCGCCCGCGTACGGCCTGCTGGCCCTGTCGCTGGAACGGCATGGGCGACATCGGGAGGCGCTGGCCTACTGCGACAAGGCCTTCGAACTGAGCCCGCTCGAACCGTTGCGCGTGATCTGGCACTGGGTCAGGGCCGAGACGCACCTGGCCCTGGATCACCCACAGGCTGCCCTTGACGAGGTGGAGCGCGGCCTGGCCGTCAACCCGTCGTACGGGCAGTTGTACGTGGTCGGCACCGCCGCGGCCTGGCGCATGGGTTCGGCTGGCCAGGCGCAAGAGTGGGTGACGGCATTGCGCCAGCATCCTGCGTTCTCCAGCGTGGAGGCGGTTCGCGCGACCTTCGAGCGCACCTTCGATCCGGCCTGCATCGGTCAGCTGGAGCGGCTGCTAGACACGCTGAGCGACGCGGGCTTGGCACCACGGTAAGGATCACGGGTGAGCGAGCGAGAGGTTCGTCACGGAGGGGACCTCTGCGGTCCCGCATCGAAGGTCGCACGGGTGCGACAACTCGACGTCGCCAGGGCCGGCCATGCACAGGACGTCCGGGACAAGATCCCCAGGCCACCTCGAGCGCTCGTTCCAGCCTCGGTCGGGCCGAGATGGCGCGAGCCCGTCGTCGGAGAGCTGCCCTTCAGACGCGCGCGGCGGCCAGCAGGTTCCGGCCGCGTCGATCAAATTCGTCGCACGAAATCGGCCTCTCGCAGATGCGCTCCGACAGACCTTGAGAGCGTGTCGGGAAGGACCGGTCGTGGCCGAGTCCCGGTGGCCACGAACGTCGGCTACCTGGACCCGAAACGCGGGGAACCCTGGCGGGCTTGCCGGGCCGGTTCGGAGAAGCGCGAAGCGGCGGTCCTTCGAGATGGGAAGGCGCGAAGGGCCGGGCGAGGTACAGGGCAACCTCCCCTGGAGCCCCCAGAATTCGTGGCGCAACCTCGCATCAGACGAACATGGCTTCCGGCTCAACTGCGACTGGCGCGCCGAACTCGTTGGCAAGTCACCGGCGGGACCATGCGTTGGCGTCGGCGGCCAGCACCGCCGCGAGGCGTGCACAGAAGTGCAGTGCGTGCCATACGATCGCTGAAGTGGCCCGCCAACACGGCGCCCGGCATGCGAAGTCGCGCCGACACCGGCCTCACTCCACGGCAGATGCCGGATCACTTCGCGGCAGCGCCTGGCGCTGCCAGCCTTTGCCCCCGTGACTTCCACGCCGCCGGCGCCCGCCTCGGCCCCCGAGATGGAGCCGCGCCGCGCCTGGGTGGTGGTGTGGGCCTGCTTCGCCGCGCTGGCGGTGATCTTCGGCGTCTCGTATTCCTTCGCCGCCTTCTTCGAGCCCCTGGCGGGCGAGTTCCAGGCCGGCCGCGCCCAGGTCTCGCTGGTGTTCGGCCTTTCGGGGCTGCTGTACTTCGTGCTCGGCGCCTTCGCCGGCATGCTGGCCGACCGCTTCGGCCCGCAACGCGTGACCAGCGCCGGCATGCTGTGCATCGCGGCGGCACTGCTGCTGGGCAGCGCGGCCGGCAGCATGGCGCAGGTGACGCTGGTCTGGGGCGTCGGCCTGGGCGTCGGCGTCGCTCTCGTCTACACACCGGCCATCGGCTGCGTGCAGCCCTGGTTCACGCGCCGGCGCGGGCTGGCCGCCGGCATCGCCAGCGCCGGCATCGGCGCCGGCACGCTGGTGGTGCCGCTGCTGGCGGCGGGCGCCATCGCCCAATGGCAGTGGCGCGGCGCGATGGTGGCGCTGGCCGCGGGCGTGGCCGTCGTCGGGCTGGCGGCCACGCTGCAGCTGCGCCGGGCGCCGGCGGCCACGAAGCCGGCCGGTGGCGTGGTGCCGGGCACCCCGCTCGGCAGTGCGCTGCGAAGCCGGCGCTTCTTCTGGCTCTACCTGATGTGCCTGCTCGGCGCGCCCGCGATGTTCGTGCCCTTCGCGCACCTGTCGGCTTCGGCGCGCGACCTGGGCGTGGGCGAAGCGCAGGCGGTCGGGCTGGTGGGGCTGATCGGCATCGGCAGCCTGGCCGGGCGGCTGGTGATCGGCGCCGTGGCCGACCGCATCGGCCGCGGCCGCACGCTGGTGGTGGTGATGGCCTCGCTCGGCGCTTCGATGGGGCTGTGGCTGGTGGCGCGCAACTACGCGACCTTCGCCGTCTTCGCGCTCTGGATGGGCCTGAGCTATGGCGGCAGCGTGTCGCTGATGCCGGCGCTGTGCATGGACTTCTTCGGCGCGCGCGCGGTGTCGTCGATCATCGGCACGCTCTACACCGGCGCGGCGGTCGGCAACCTCGTCGGCCCCTGGGCCACCGGCCGCCTGTTCGACGCCACCGGCAGCTATGGCGCCGCGGTCGCGGGGGTCGGACTGCTGGCGCTGGCGTCGGCGCTGGCGGCCTGGCGGGCGGTGCACCAGCGCTGAGGAAGCGCTGAGGAAGCAGCGCCCTACTGGGCCTCCAGCTTCGCCGCCGCCATCAGCTTCTCCGTCGTCGCGATTTCCTGCCGCACCAGGGCGGTGTATTCGTCCGGCGTGGTCGGCGCGACGCGGCCGCCCAGGTCCTCGATCTTCGTCCTGACCTCGGGGCTGGCCAGGGCGGCATTCAGGGCTTCGCCGATCCGGCGCACGACGGCAGGCGGGGTTCCGGCGGGCACCGACAGACCCCCGATCGAGGTCAAGGCGATCGGCAGCCCGGCTTCCGCGAGCGTCGGCACCTTGGGCAGCCTGCGGTGGCGCTGCGGCGCGCTGACGGCCAGCGCGACCAGCTTGCCCTGTTCGATGTGCGGCAACGCGACCGAGGTGATCGCGACCGCGAAGTCGACCTCCTTGCCCATGACCGCCTTCGTGGACTCGGTCGCCCCCTTGTACGGCACGTGCGTCGCCTCGACGCCGGCGGTCTGGAGCATCAGTTCGGCCGCCATGTGGGCCGGCGAGCCGATGCCGCCGCTGGCGTACATCACCGAGCCCGGCTTCTTCTTCGCCCGATCGACCAGGTCCCGCAGGCTGGCAAGCCCCGACGCCGGGCTGGTCACGAACGTGAGGTCGGACACCCCGATCCGCCCCACGTGCACGAAGTCCTTCATCACGTCGAAGCCGGGCTTGGCGTACATGCGCATGTTGGCGGCCATCGGCGAGCCCGAGTACACCCAGGTGTAGCCGTCGGGCGCCGAGCGGGCCGCGGCCTGCGCGCCCAGGTTGCCGCCGGCGCCGGGCTTGTTCTCGACGATGATGTTCTGCTTCAGCGACTGGCCCATCGCCTCGGCCAGGATGCGCACCGTGTTGTCGGGCGAAGTGCCCGGCAGGTAGGGCACGATCCACCGGATCGTCCGGTTCGGAAAGGTCTCGTCGGCGTGCGCCGCGAAGGCGCCGGCAAGGCCGAGGGCCAGCGTCAGCAGGTGGGCACGTCGGTTCATGGGGCGCTCTCCGGGTTCGGGGTGGGGGCGAGCAGTTCGCGCGCGATGGTGTTGCGCTGGATCTCGCTGGTGCCGGTGAGCACGCGGTACATGCGCAGCAGGCGGAACAGGAACTCGACGCGGCTGCCCTGCACGATGCCTTCGCCGCCCAGGATCTGCACCGCGCGGTCGGCGATGCGGAACGCGGTCTCCGAGCAGAACAGCTTGGCCATCGAGCTCTGGGCGCGCGCGTCGACACCCTGGTCGAGCAGGCGCGCAGTCGACAGCATCAGCGCGCGCGCGGCCGCCAGTTCGGTGGCCATGTCGGCCAGCAGGTGCTGCACGGCCTGGAAGGCGGCGATCGGCTGTCCGAACTGGCGGCGCCTGAGCGCATGCGCCCGCGCGTCTTCGAAGGCCAGCCGGGCCAGGCCCAGCATCGCCGGCGTGTGCAGCAGCCGGTTGACGGTGATGCGGCCGAGCGCCATCGCCAGCCCCCGGCCGCGTTCGCCGATCTGGTTGACCGCCGGGATGCGGCAGCCTTCGAGGATGATGTTGCCGGTGTGCGACTGGCCGGCCATCGTCTTGTAGCCGGCCTCGACGCGGAAGCCCGGCCGCTCGCGTTCGACGAAGAAGGCCGTGGTCTCGCGCTTCGCGAGGTCGGTCGACGCGATGACGACCGCGAGGTCGCAGAACGGCGAGCCGGAGATGAAGCGCTTGACGCCGTCGAGCACGAAGCCGTCGCCGTCGGCGCTGGCGCGCGTCTGCAGCGAAGCGGCGTCGGAGCCGGCCTCGGGTTCGGTGATCGCGAAGCAGATCGCCTTCTCGGCCCGCGCCACCGGGCCGATCACGTGTTCCATCTGGTACGGCGTCGCCGCGCGCACCAGCGCGCCCAGCCGCGGCGGGCCCGACAGCTCGCCCAGCACGTGCGGCGCGAACGGCGACCCGCTGGCGTAGATGGCCTCCTTCACCAGCACGTGGTCGAGCAGGCTGAAGCCGGCGCCGCCCATCGGCTGCGGCAGCGTCATGCCGTAGAAGCCGCGCGCGTGGGAAAGCTTCCACACCCGGCGCAGCAGTTCGTGGCCGGGCGCATGCTCGTGGTCGACGCCGTGCTCGGCGGCCAGCGGGCCGAGCTCGTCGCGCACGAAGGCCTGCACGCGTTCGATGAAGGCGGCAGCCGCCGCGGAGCCTTCGAAGGTCGCTTCCATCGTCACCTCCGTTCAGTTCACGCGCCGGGTGCGGCCCTGCCAGTAGGGTTCGCGCACCTCCTTGCGGCTGAGCTTGCCGTTGTTGTTCTTCGGCAGCTGGGCGACGAAGTCGACCGAGCGCGGGCGCTTGAAGCCGGCCAGCCGGCCTTCGCAGAACCGCATCAGCTCCCCGGCGGTGGCGTGCGCGCCTTCGCGCAGCACGACCACGGCCTTGACGGCCTCGCCCCAGTGGTCGTCCGGCACGCCAATGACACAGGCCTCGTAGACCGCCGGGTGCTGCGCCAGCACCGATTCCACCTCGCGCGGGTAGACGTTGAAGCCGCCGGAGACGAGCATCTCCTTCTTGCGGTCGACGATGAAGATGTAGCCCTCGTGGTCCACCCGCGCCAGGTCGCCGGTGCGCAGCCAGCCGTCGGCGCCCAGCACCTCGCGCGTGAGTTCGGGCTCGCGCCAGTAGCCGGCGAAGACGTCGGGGCCGCGCACGCAGATCTCGCCGATCGCCTCGCCCTGCACCGGGCGGCCGTCGTCGTCGAGCACCTGGACGTCGGCCTCGCCGTTGGCGCGGCCGCAGGCTTCGAGCAGTTCGGGCCGCTCGCCGCTCATCGCGCGCGCGTGGTCGGCGATGCCCAGGCTGAGCACGCCGCCGGTGGTCTCGCCGGCGCCGTAGCCCTGCGCGAGCACCGGCCCGAACGCGTGCCAGGCCTCGCGGATGCGCGCCGCGGACATCGGCGCGGCGCCGTAGCTGAGCAGGCGCAGGCTGGAGAGATCGCGCCAGCGCAGGCTCGGTTCGGCCAGCAGCGCATGGATCATGGCCGGCACGAAGAAGGCGATCGTGACCTTGTGGCGTTCGATCGCTTCCAGGATCTCCGCGGGTTCGAAGCGCTCCATCAGCAGCACGGTCGCGCCTTGGAACAGCATCGGCTGGATGAACATGCCGCTGGCGTGCGTGATGGGGCCGCACAGCATCAGCACGTCGCCGGGCGCGGCGTGCATGCGGCCCATGATGATCTTGCGCAGCGACGCGTAGCGGTTGCCCACCGTCTGCATCGCCGCCTTCAGCTTGCCGGTGGAACCCGAGGTGTAGTGCAGCACGGCCAGGTCGTCCGGCTGCATCGGTTCGCGCACGGGCGTCTCGGGCTCGGCAGCGAGCAGGGTCTCGTAGTCGGCCCATCCCGGCGCGGCTTCGAGCGCGATGCGGTGGCGCAGGCTCGCAAGGCCGCGCGAAGCGGCTTCCACCATCGCGCGGTGTTCCGGCCCGGCGATGCAGGCCGCGGGTTCGGCGTTGGCCAGCGAGTCCTCGAGTTCGGAAGGCGCCAGCCGCGAGTTGAGCGCCACCTTCACCAGCCCCAGCTTGTAGAAGGCGCACTCCATCTCGACGATCTCGGGTCGGTTCGGCGACACGATGGCCACGCGGTCGCCCCGCTGCAGGCCCAGCGAGCGCAGCGCATGGGCCAGCCGGTTCGACCGCAGCTCCAGATCGCGGTAGCTCAGCGCGCGGTCGCGGAACAGCACCGCCGGCCGGTCGGGCCAGAAGCCGGCGCTGCGCGCGAGGTACAGGCCCAGGTTCAGGCCGGGGTGCCGCGGCGCGGGGTCCGTCCGGTGCGTCATCGAAGGGTCTCCAGGGGGTGCGGAGGCAGTCTAGGCGGTGACGACCGCCGGTTGGATAATCGAACCCTGGCGCGTGATAACCCTGCGTTATCCATCGGATGGAAGCCCATGGCCCTGCGGCTCGACGACATCGACTACTTCCTCGCGGTGGCGCGCTACCGGCAGGTGCGGCGCGCCGCGCTCGAACTGGGCGTCTCGCAGCCGGCCGTGACCAAGGGGGTGCAGCGGCTGGAAGGCGAGCTGGGCTTCCCGCTGTTCGAGCGCAGCCGGATGGGCATGACCCTGACGGCCGTCGCCGAACGCTTCCACCAGCGCGTGGTGACGCACCGCCGCGGCCTGGGCGACGCCATCAAGGAGGCGGCGGACCTGCACCTGGGCGAACTGGGCCTGCTGCGGGTGGGCGTGTCGCCGCTGTACGCGCAGCGCCTGTTCGTGCCCGCCTGCCTGCGGCTGCACCGGGAGCGGCCGGCGGCCCGGGTCGCGGTGCAGATCGGCCTGAACGACGAATTGATGCGCGCCCTGCGCCGCGGCGACGTCGACCTGACGATCAGCGCCCTGCCCGGCGGCCGGCCGGAGGACCTGCGGCCGGTGCCGTTGATCGACGACGACCTGTGCCTCGTCGTTCGTGAAGGTCACCCGCTGCTGTCCAGGCGCCGGCTGCGCATGGCGGACCTGGCCACCGCCAGCTGGATGCTGCCGGGGCCCGAGGTGGCCGGGCGACGTGCGGTCGAAGGACGCCTGGCCGCGAGCGGCTTGCCGCCGCCGAACGTGGTGGTCGAGCTCAGCAACACCGCCGGCCAGTTGCTCGACCTGGTCCGCCAGAGCGACCTGGTGTCCTTGTTCAGCGAGTCGATGCTGGCGACGGAAGCCGGCCGCGGTGTCGTGCCGTTGCCGATTGCCGAGGGACGCCTGCGCCGGCAGATCGGCGTGCTGGTGCGCAGCGACGCCGTGCTGCCCCCCCTGGCCGTGCGTTTCCTGGAGCTCCTGAAGCTCGGCGAAGGGCCGGGTGCCGCCAAGCGTGCGCGGTAGGGCCGGCGGTCGGCGCGCGACGCTGGGGCAAATCCGGGCGCGCAGCGCCCAGGCGCGGGGCTACGCTGCGCGCCACCCGTTGCCGCCCCTGGGAGAGATGCGATGCCGATGACCCGCCGCGACCTGCTGCTGACCTCTGCCGCGCTGTCGGCGCTGCCGCTGGCGGCGCGCGCCCAGGCGGCGCTGGAGAACGTCCGCGTGCTGACCGGCTTCCCTCCCGGGGGCACGTCCGACACCATCTGCCGCCGCGTGGCCGCCAAGCTGGCGCCGGGCTACGGCAAGAGCGTGCTGGTGGAGAACCGCGCCGGTGCCGGCGGCCAGCTCGCCATCCAGGCCATGAAGCAGATGCCCGCCGACGGCAGCGTGATCCTGCAGACGCCGATGTCGATGCTGGGCGTGTACCCGCACATCTACAAGAAGCTGCCCTACGACCCGGTGGCCGACGTGGTGCCGGTCAGCCTGGGCTGCACCTTCGACTTCGGCTTCGCGGTGGGCCCGGCGGTGCCGGCCGACGTGAAGACCCTGAACGACTTCCTGGCCTGGGCCAAGGCCAACCCGGCGCTCGCCAACTACGGCTCGCCGGGCGCGGGGGCGCTGCCGCACTTCATCGGCGTGCTGCTCGGCCGCGCCGCCGGCGTGGACCTCAAGCACGTGCCCTACCGCGGCACGCAGCCGGCGATCCTGGAGATGGTGGGCGGGCAGATCCAGGCGGTGTCGGGCCCGGTGGGCGAGTTCACGCAGCAGGTCAACGCCGGCAAGGCGCGGCTTCTGGCCACCACCGGCGCGCAGCGCAGCAAGTTCGCGCCCAACACGCCCACGCTGGTGGAGCAGGGCTTCAAGGAGATGGTCTTCAACGAATGGTTCGGCTTCTACCTGCCCGCGGGCGCGAAGCCCGAGGTCGTCCAGCGCGCAAACGCGGCGCTGCGCACGGCACTGGCCGAGCGCGAGACGGTGGAAGGCCTGGAGCAGATGGGCCTGGAATCGAAGTCGTCCACGCCGGCCGAGCTGGCCGCGATGCTGAAGGCGGACTCCGAACGCTGGGGGCCGGTGGTCAAGGCCATCGGCTTCACGGCCGACAGCTGAGGCGGGGACTCGCCGGGTTCAGGCGGCGCGCGCGCCCGCCTCGTACCAGCCCTTGCTGCGGTTGACCACGCGCACCACCAGCAGCATCACCGGCACCTCGATCAGCACGCCCACCACGGTGGCCAGCGCGGCGCCCGACTCGAAGCCGAACAGGCTGATCGCGGCGGCCACCGCCAGTTCGAAGAAGTTGCTGGCGCCAATCAGCGCCGACGGGCAGGCCACGCTGTGCGACTCGCCCAGCTTGCGGTTCAGCCAGTAGGCAAGCGCCGAGTTGAAGAACACCTGGATCAGGATCGGCACCGCCAGCATGGCGATGACCAGCGGCTGCTTCAGGATGGCCTCGCCCTGGAAGGCGAACAGCAGCACCAGCGTGGCCAGCAGCGCGCCGACGGACCAGGGCCCGATGCGCGCCAGCGCGGTGTCGAACGCGGGCTGGCCGCGCGCCAGCAGCGCGCGCCGCCAGGCCTGCGCCACCAGCACCGGGATCACGATGTACAGCACCACCGAGGTGAGCAGCGTGGCCCAGGGCACCGTGATCGACGACAGCCCCAGCAGCAGCGCGACGATGGGCGCGAAGGCGAACACCATGATGGTGTCGTTCAGCGCCACCTGGCTCAGCGTGAACAGCGGGTGGCCCTGCGTGAGCCGGCTCCAGACGAAGACCATCGCCGTGCAGGGCGCCGCCGCCAGCAGGATGAGGCCGGCGACGTAGCTGTCCAGCTGCGCGGCCGGCAGCCAGGGCGCGAAGACCTGGCGCACGAACAGCCAGCCCAGCAGCGCCATCGAGAACGGCTTCACCGCCCAGTTCACGAACAGCGTGACGCCGATGCCGCGCCAGTGCCGCTTCACCTGGTGCAAGGCACCGAAGTCCACCTTCAGCAGCATCGGGATCACCATGACCCAGATCAGCAGGCCCACCGGCAGGTTGACCTGCGCCACTTCCATGCGGCCGATGGCCTGGAACGGGCCCGGCAGCGCGCGCCCGAGCGCGATGCCGACGACGATGCACAGGAAGACCCAGAGGGTGAGGTAACGCTCGAAGACGTTCATCGGCGCCGGCTCAGCTGCGGCCGATGGCCGCCAGCGCGGCCTGCAGCGCCGCGCGGTCCATCGTCTCCAGGGGCAGCGCCAGCAGCTGCAGCATGCGGTAGCCCAGCGCCTGGCGCGTGAGCTCGAAGGCGCGCCGCTTGCCCTCGTCACCGCCCTCGGCGGTCGAGGGGTCGGGGTAGCCCCAGTGCACCTTGGCCGGCGCGCCGCCGCTGCCGCCGAAGAACACCGGGCAGGTCTCGGCGGCGGCGCTGTCGCAGACGGTGATGACGACCGACAGCGGCGGTGCGCCGGCCTGCGTGAACTCGTCCCAGCTCTTGCTGCGGAAGCCGGCGGTCTCGACGCCGGCGTTGCGCAGCGCCTCCAGCGCGAACGGGTTGAGGCGCCCGCTGGGCGCGCTGCCCGCGCTGTGCGCCACCACGTTGCGGCCGAGGCGGCGCGCCCAGTGGTCGAGCATGCCTTCGGCCAGCACGCTGCGCGCCGAGTTGTGCGTGCACAGCACCAGCACGTGGAAGTTCGAAGCGGTCATGCGGCCGCTTCAGCAGCAGGAGCCCGAGGCCTTGACCGGAATGGCCACCGGCTTGCCGCGCGGCGCCGGCGCGCAGCAGGCGGCGGGTTGCGCCTCGGCCTTGGGCGCTTCGCTGAACACCGGGATGTCGCCCAGCGTGTGGAACTGCTCCCAGGCGATGCCTTGCGGGTCGGTGACCCAGTGCTTCTCGCTGCGCGCGTAGCAGCAGGTGGTCTGGCCTTCGTCGAGCAGCGCCATGTCGGCTGCTTCGGCACGCGCCTTCAGCTCGGCCAGTTCGGCGGCGTCGTCGGTCTGGAAGCCCAGGTGGTCGACGCCGGGCTGACGGCCGCGGGTGGAGATGGCGAAGTTGATGCGCGGGTCCTCGAGCATCCACTTCGCGTAGTCGCTCTCCAGGCGCGTGGGCTCGGCGGCGAACAGCTTCGAGTAGAAGCCGACGCTCCGGGCCAGGTCTTCGACGTGCACGTGGACGTGGAATCGCTTCATGGGAAATCTCCGCTTTCTTCAGCAGGTGGAACGGCGCCGGGCGCCGGCGGGCGCGCACGACCGGGTGCCCATGCAGCAGTGGTCGCTCAGGTAGCCGAGAAGGTCGTTCATGCGGCCCAGTTCGGGCCGGTAGTGCAGGTTGCGGCCGTCGCGCTCCACGGCCACCAGGCCGGCATGCACCAGCTCCTTCAGGTGGAACGACAGCGTGGAGCCGGGAATGTCGAGCATGGCGGTCAGCGCGCCGGGCGTCAGGCCTTCGGGGCCGGCGCCCACCAGGGCGCGGAAGACGCGCAGGCGCGCTTCCTGGGCCAGGGCGGCAAGCGCGGCGACGGCGGCCTTTTCATTCATATTTCCAAGTTTATGGAAACGTCGACGGGTGTCAAGACCCGGCGCGGGGCGTGCGCTTCAGACGAGGCGGGCGACGCCCGGCGGCGTGGTGGCCGACACCACCAGCAGGCGCAGCGGCCGCGTCCAGACGGCCGTGTTCGACTGCAGCGCCGCCATCAGCGCCGGCGCCTGCGCGGCGTCGGTCTCGCGCACCAGCAGCAGCGTGGCGCGGCGCGGCCTGAAGGCCCGCGCGGCCGCGAGGGCGCCGCTGCGCCACCAGCCGCAGTCCCAGGGGTCGGCGGGCTGCGCGCCGCGACCCGGCAGCCGTTCCTGCAGCAGCAGCTGCAGCCGCCACGCCAGGCCGCGCAGCCGGCCCAGGCGGGCCAGTTCGTGGCTGCCGTCCAGTGCGCAGGCCACGCCGTCGAGCGCCAGGCCGGGCTCGATGGCGGCCGCCTCCAGCGTCCGCAGCGCGTGCCCGAAGGCACCGGCCTCGCACCAGGCGCGCACGCGGGCCAGCAGCCGCGCGTCGGTGGGCCGCAGCGCCGGCGCTTCCATCAGCGCGTCGTCGAAGCGTGCGCTCATGCTTCGGCGCACAGCCTCGCCAGCGCCTGCGGCACGCGTGCCACCGGCCAGCCTTGCACGGTGCACAGCAGCGCGTGGTCGATCTCGGCGTCCGCGCCCATGCCCATCTGGCGCGCCAGTTCCTCCTGCAGGCGCAGCAGCAGGTGCGCGGTGGTGGTGGCGTCGGCCAGCGCGCGGTGGGCGCGGCCGGCGTCGGGCAGGCGGTGCCACTCGGCCAGCGTGCCCAGGCGGTGGTTGGGCGCCTGCGGGAACAGGCGGCGCGACAGGCGCACGGTGCAGGCAAAGGGCGTGTGCAGCGCGTCGTCGCGGCCGGCGCGCTGCGCCTCGGCCTGCCAGAAGGCGCGGTCGAAGGCGGCGTTGTGAGCCACCAGCGGGCAGCCGGCGGTGAAGCGCAGCACTTCGCGCATCACGTCTTCGGCCGGTGGTGCGTCGGCCAGCATCTCGTTGCTGATGCCGGTGAGCGCCTCGATGAAGGGCGGCACCCAGGCGCCGCTGTTCATCAGGCTCGCCCAGTGGCCGACGATGCGGCCGCCTTCCACCAGCACGGCGGCGATCTCGGTGGCGCGCGCGCCCTGGCCGGGCGACGAGCCGGTGGTCTCGAAGTCGATCACCGCCACCGGCATCAGGCGCCTTCCGCGGCCTTCACCTGCACGCGGCGGCCGGCGGCCTGGACCACGTCGCCGGCGCGCAGCTTGCGTCCGCGCCGCGTCTCCGCTTCGCCGTTCACCTGCACCGCGCCGCCGGCGATGAGCGCCTTCGCTTCGCCCCCGCCGGCCAGGCCGCTGGCCTTGAGCAGGGCTTCGAGCGTGATGTGTTCGCCACGCAGCACGAGGTCCGACGCTTCCATGGCGCGAGTGTGACCGAGTTCAGCCGGCCGCCCGGCCGCCGAAGCGCCAGTCCGGCAGCCCGCGCGCCACCGCGTGCACGACCGCGGCGCCAAGGGCGCACTTCACCAGGTCGCCCGGCACGAACAGCAGCGTCGCCTTGAAGGCCTGGGCCCAGCCCAGGTGCGCGATGCCCACCAGCCCGGCCACGCCGCACAGGTGCACCACCGCCAGCCCGCCCGCGGCCGAGGCAACGAAGGCGCTCGCCGCGGCGCGGCGCGGCGTGCCGGTGGGCAGCGCCGCCATCACCAGGCCGGTGACCCAGGCGCCCGGCGTCCAGCCGAGCAGGTAGCCGCTGGAGGGCACGAAGAACACGCCCAGGCCGCCGCGCCCGCCCGACAGGAAGGGCAGCCCCACCGCCACCGCCAGCAGGAACAGCAGCAGCGCCTGCAGCGCGCGCTTCGGGCCCAGCAGGCAGCCGGCCAGCATCACGCCCAGGGTCTGCAGCGTGATCGGCACGCCGAACGGCAGGTCGACCTTGGGCACGAGGCCGAACACGGCCAGCAGGGCGGCGAACAGCGCCACGAGGGCGATCGAGCGGGAATCTTCTCGGGTCATCTCAGGAGGGCGTGCGAAGGTGCAAGGCGTCGGCCACGCGGCGCGCGGCCTGCAGCAGGTGGATGGTGAGCGGCGCCGCCAGGCGCCAGCCGCCGGCGCGGCCGCTGCGCAGCCGGTGCGCTTCGTCCAGGCGCTGCCAGCGGGCGAAGCACTGGTCGACGAAGCGCAGCATCAGCGCCAGCTGCAGCGCCAGGCGGTCGGTGCGCAGGCCCAGGCGCGCCAGCGGCGCGAGGCCGCGCTCCAGC
>JABLTH010091135.1_pt1 | contig 13766 bp, 10 predicted proteins | sample 7875711 | NCBI WGS metagenome assembly JABLTH01 (sample SAMN14941262, study PRJNA633318) | bioreactor metagenome | isolation source: bioreactor | place: China | collected 2019-03-05 | reverse complement strand
GATGCCGAGCAGCTCTACCAGCGCTTCACCGGCCCGAGCCGGGAGCAGATGCTCGACCTGCTGCGGCTGGGCGTCGAGCACGGCCAGTTCCGCACCGACCTCGACATCGAGGCGGCCGCAGACGCCATCTCGGGCACCCTGCTCTACCGGGCTCTGGTCCCGCCCTCGGCGGTTCCCGACACCGCCGCCGCCGGATTCCTCGACCTGCTGCTCCTCGGCATGACCCCGAGAGCCGCCCTGGACGAAGGCCATCGCCAGCGTCCGTCTCACAGGCCAGGACAATTCAGCGAGATCTGATCCGCTGCTTCTCTCAGCCACCCGGCGGACCCGGTGGCCTGATCTCCCGCCATCTGCGGGTGCCGGGTCCAGCGAGGAGCGTCAAGGATGAGGAGCAGGATCAACCTGCTCACCCTAGGAGTGCACCATGCCCGATGAGACGTCGACCGATGTGTACGGTGCCGTGACGACCCGCCCGCCGTTCGACCCCGAGCTCGTCCCGGCTGAGGCGGCGATGCGGGCCTTCGTGGCAGCGCCGACGATCGAGACTCTGCCCGCACTGAGGACTGCCGTCTCCCAGAGCGCGATGCTCGGAGCAGTGCCGACAGACCTGACGGCGGGCGGCCGTGTGCACGTCGAGGAGCGCCAGATCCCCGGCCCCGACGGTGCACCGGAGATCACAGCCCTGATCCTCCGCCCGGCTGGCGAACGCGGCCCCGTAGCCGGCCTCTTCAACATCCACGGCGGCGGCATGGTCAGCGGCGACCGCCGGACCGGCATCGAGCTGGTCCTGCCGTATGTCGCAGCCGGAAGCGCTGTTGCGGTGTCGATCGAGTACCGGCTCGCCCCCGAGCACCCTGATCCCGCGCCAGTCGAGGACTGCTACGCCGGGCTGGCCTGGACAGGCAAGCATGCGGTCGAGCTCGGTATAGACCCAGACACGCTCATCGTGATCGGAGGCAGCGCCGGTGGTGGCCTCGCTGCGGGGACAGCGCTCCTCGCCCGCGATCGGGGCTTCCCGGCCCTGAGCCACCAGGTGCTCCTCTGCCCGATGCTCGACGACCGATTCGTGACGCACAGCAGCCAGATGCTCGACGGCGAAGGGGTCTGGGACCGTAACGCCAACCTGTTCGGCTGGACCAGCCTGCTCGGGCAGCGGCGCGGCGGCCCGGACGTGTCGCAGTACGCCGCGCCGGCGCGCGCCCAGGACCTCACGGGTCTGCCGCGCACCTACATCGACACCGGCTCGGTCGAGGTTTTCCGTGACGAAGCCGTCGGCTACGCGACCCGGCTCTCCCAGGCGGGAGTCAGCGTTGACCTTCACATGTGGGGCGGTGCGTTTCACGGCTCGGACGGATCGGCGACACATGCGGCGGTCTCACAGGCCTCCATATCGACCCGGGACGAATTCATCCGGCGAGCGCTCGAAGCCTGACGAGAGATACCCTTCATCAACCGGCAGAGATCGTGCTCTGGCGGCGTCGGAGGTTCGCGTGCGTGAGCTCATCGGGGCGATGGAGTCCAGCGATGACCCCGCTGTCGGCGCACTGCGCGTCATCGACCATTTCGACCACCTCATCGAAGAGCGAGCCACCATCGCGGCGGTGGTCCGCGCGACGGCGGCACTCGCGGGCTGCCCCGCAGGCCTGCACGATGCCGAACGGGGTGACGTCCGACGGTTCGACTCCCAGGGCAAGCAGCTGCCCGGCACCGAGCAGGCCGCGTCGGCGCGCCTCTCAGTGCCGGGCCGCATCGGCACCTGGGTCTGGATCGAAAGACCCGAAACACAGGCAAGCCCGCTCGACTCGCTCATCCTGGAACGCGCCGCGCGTACGGTCCAGGCGCTCCACCGGTCTCTCTCCCGCACCCCTGACTCCTTGACCCGCGTCGCCTGCGACCCTGACACCACGGAGCACGACCGACGGAGCGCCGCGCAGGCACTCGGCCTCTGTGCGCCCGTGACCGTCGTCGTCAGCACCTCCCCCGGACTACCGGTGCGCCATGCGACGACGATGGGCCGGTACACGGTCGCGCTCGCCTCAGAAGCTCCGGCTCCTACCTCCGACCTACATGCGGGCACCGCCCTCACGAATGATCTCGCGGAGCTGCCGGCCGCCCTGGAACGAGCTGTCGCCGTGTTCCGGCTGACCGACCGCCGCGACGGACCGGGACTCTCCTTGCTGCGATACGAGGACGCCGGCGCGTCCGCTGCGCTCGCTGAGCGCTTCACCCCGCAGGACGCCGCGGCGGTTCCCGACGTCCGTAGCCTGGACGAGGCCCTGGCCACCCATCCCTGGGTGGTCGACACGATCCAGGCCGCGCTCGACCAGACCAGCCTCCGCCAGGCCGCGAACAGCCTGCACGTGCACCACTCCACCCTTCAGGAACGCCTCGCGTGGGTTGAGAACCGGATCGGTATCGGGCTCGCACGACCCGGCGGACGCCAGCGCGCCGCCGTAGCCATCGGGCTCTGGCGCATCGCACACTCGGAGGATCACTCACCCGAAGGCTGATGCCCTCACGTCCGCGCCGTACCACCGAGCACGTTCAAGTTCTCCCACGGAGGGACGATAACCCAGCGGACGATCCCGACGCGATGATCGGTGTTCGTGAGCCGATCAGTCCACCAGGAGGACGCCGTAGCCGGCCTCGGGGAGGGAACGCCGATCCTCCGCCGAGAGGCCGTCATCGGTGAGCAGCGTGGGGAGCAAGTCCGGACCGCCGACCGTGGTGAACCCCCACCTGCTGGTAGGTATCGCAGCCCGACGGCCGAAGACACGCCCGTGACTCACCACTCCTCGGTGGCAGCGAACCTGGACGGTTCGCACCAATTCCTGTGCTGGCGTGCCGGTCCGCGACCGGGCGGTGCTCTCAGTTCCCGATGCTGCCAGGCATCGGGCGATCGAGGCGCCGAGGTTTCAATGCGACGGCTCCGCGAACCGAGGCGAACGCCCATGTCGACTGGCTCGAGCCGCGCGATCCACCGCGCACTCGGGTTTCCCGCAAAGCGGGGTATCTCTGTCAGCCGACTTCTTCGCGATTCCGGGGTCTGGCGGGCCGCGATCTCCGCGTCGTAAAGATATCCCCGCACAGCCTCGCCGCGACACGTCCCCTCGCCTTGCTCGGCGAGGCTGAGGGAGATGCAGCCGGATCCGCTTACCTCACGATCTGCAGTCCGCTGAAGTGGGCCGTGGTTGCCTTGCCCGCATCGTGCGAGGTGTGGATCACACCGGCGTCGAGAGTGTCGGCAGCACCCACCAGAGTGATCGATGAGCCGACTTGGACCCAGGTCGTTCCTGCGTCCTGTGAGACGAAACCGGAGATCTGAGAACCGGTGCGCGTGAGACGCAACTGGATCGGCCCGGAGGTGATGCCGCCGAGTCGAGTCTCAGTATCGATCAGCCCGTCGCCGTTCGTGTCGACGGCGAATGCGACACCGTAAGCGGCGAGACGATACATCGCCGCGTACCCCTGCGCTGAGCCCGACTGAGTGAGATCATTCCGCACGACGACTCCGCTCTTGGTGTAGGGGCTCGCTGCCTCCTGGGAGTCGAGGCTCGCGGTGACGGATCCGTCTCCTTCGATCGCGCCCTTCTTGAAGATGGTGCCGTACTCGTCGTCGTGCTGGCCCCCGGCGCCCCAGATATCTGCGCCTGCCACGCGGATGACGAGGTCACCGTCCTTGCTGCCGACGAGACCGGTCGCTGATGTGGTGAAGCCCGACAGGTCGCTGGGCAGGGCGAGGGCCGCGCCGACGGCCGTCGACCATCCCGACGAGCCCGCGCCGGAGCCGCTCGTATAGGTGAGCGAGAACGCGATCGATCCCGTCGACAGCGCCGTGTCGCTGGGAGGTGAGACCAGAGCGTTCACCGTCGCGGAACCCATTGGCGCGATGGATGCGGGCAGGGAGGGGATCGTCACGGTCCAGCCGGCGGGAGCGACCGCCGTGATGGCCCCCTCGGCGATTGCTCCTGAGCCGAGGTTGTGCACGGTGATCGGCACCGTCAGCGAGGCCCCATTCGACGCTGCCACCTGCGCCGGAGCCGAGACAATGACGTCTGATGCATTGGCGACGACCATGCCGTGGAAGACCGCTGTCGTGGAACGCGACGAGTCGTGCGAGGTGTGGATGATGCCGGCGTCGACGACGGTGCCGGCCCCGACGAGCTCACGCGTCGGACCGACTTGGGTCCACGTCGTACCCGAGTCCACGGACACGAACCCGGAGACTCCGGATCCGTTGCGCACGAGCCGAAGCCCGATGGGGCCGGTGGCCGTGATGTCCTGGCGGTACTCCAGGTCGAGGTAGCCGTCGCCGTTGGTATCGAGCGCGAAGGCCACTCCGTAACCGGCCAGGCGGTACATCGAGGCGTATCCGAGGGATGTCCCGGCTCCGGTGAGATCGTTGCGGACGGCGACGCCGCTCTTCGTGTACGGGCTCGCCGCCTCCTGCGAGTCGAGGAATGCGGTGACGGAACCCTGATTGCTGAGAGCCTGCTTCTGGTAGATGGTCCCGTACTGGTCGTCTCGCTGTCCGCCGGCGCCCCAGATGTCGGCGCCGGCGACTCTGATGCCGAGCGAATCATTGAGCTGTCCGGTGACACCTGTCGGTGACGTCGTGAATGCTGTCAGCGGGGCTGCCACGGGGAGGCCTGTGACCACCTTGGTCGACGCGGTCAGTCTCTCCTGGTCCCGGTTCACGCGGTACGTGAAGGCGACCGACACGTCCGAGGTCGCGATCGGCGTCGTCTGCGCAACAGGGTCGGGCGTGATCGTGACGACGACTGCGGCTTCTGCGCCGGGGGCGAGGCTCCCGGGGAGGGAACCGACGGTGGCCTTCCACCCGCGCGGAGCGGTCGTCTCGGCGGACAGCCTGCTGATGGTCGAGCCCGAGGCGTTCCCGATCGGCACCTTCACCGTGACCGCGGCCGCGTCGTTCGACACCTGTTCCGGGATCACTCCCGCGTAGAGCGCGGTCGGGGTCGACGCGGCGCCCACACGAAGGTCCACCGGAACCCCGGCGTTGTAGATGATGGCACGGGCGGGTGCGGGCCAGTTCTGGTCCGAGACGACGGTGTTGCCGGAGTAGCTGTCGTTGCGACCGGCCTGGTCCGAATTGTTGCTGCCGGTGTTGGAGTAGTTGCCATCTGTGACCATGTCGCCGTTGAGCGGGCTGTTGACGTAGTTGGCGTGCCACCACTGCCCGCCGGTCGTGGTCACGACGTTGTTCGTCGTGTGGATGAAGCGGGTTCCCTCATCGAAGTACATTCCGAAGTTCGTGGATCCGGCGAAATAGTTGTTTCGGATGACCGTGCCCGGCGAGGCGCTGAGGTTGTAGAAGGGCGCGCCATCCGTGTGGATCTTGAGCACATCGTGGACGTAGTTCCCCTCGACTCTGAGGTTCTTCATCGTGGTGGGCGTGCTGTACAGCGGGTAGTAGTCGTACGTGCCTCGTCTGACGTACTCGGAGCTGCCGCCGGCATCGGGGATGCCCCACCCGTATCCGACGGCGATGCCGGAGTAGGGCAGGTTGAAGATCTCGTTGTGCGAGATGACCGAGTCGGATACGTACGTCATGAGTACGCCGACGTTGTCCGTGTAGTAGCGGGCGACGTCGTGGATCACGTTGTTCGTCACCTGGATGCGGGAGACGAGCATGCGGGGGTCGCTCGGGTGGTGGGCGTCCGGCAGGTATCCGCCTGCGGTCACGGCCGATCCGGCGATCTGCGTGAAGACGGAGTTCGTGACGGTGATGTCGTGGGCGGCAAGACCGACTCCCGAGGCAGTGGCGTTCGCGTCATTGCCGATCCCGACGGCGTTCGCGCCGAAGTTCGTGAAGGTGCTGTCGGTGAAGGTGATGTCGTGGGCCGCGGACACCTGGACACCCGCCGGGATTCCCGACACCTTGCCGCGAGTCGATTCGAAGTTCGATGTGTCGATGCCGTCGAGGGTCGCCAGGTACGAGCTGGTCTGCTGGTCGGCGAAGCCAGTCGAGGTCGGTGCGTTCCACGTCGTTCCACTGAATTCGAGGTTCGCGAACGTCACGTCATGTACCGGCGCGTCGAGCGTGCCGGCGACGTTGATCAGGGATTCCACCGTGGGCAGCTCCACGTCGACACTGTTCATGTTCTGCCCGGCGAGGGGCTTGTAGTAGAGAGTCCCCGCCTCCTTGTTCAGGAACCACTCTCCCGGCTGGTCGAGCAGGGCGAGCGCGTTCTCGACGACGAGTGGCCCATTGTGGAACGGGCTGTCGAGTGTGTCCCAGCCCCAGGTGTTGAGCTTCCAGGCGGGCTGCTGCATGGTGAGGACGTCGCCGTCGACCCCGTCGATGGGGCTGAATCGGCTCGTCCATGCGCCGGCGCCCTCGATCTCGGCATCGGCGATCCCCGGCATGGTGAGCAGCCACGCCGCGGATCCCGTCGGCTTGTACCCTGCATCCGTCGCCGTCATATCGTTGCGGCTGACCTCGGTCCGCGCGCGCTGGGCGAGCATGCCATCGACGTAGAGCTGGCGCGTCTACGTTCCCTGCGGCACCGAGGCTTCGTAGATTCCGTTGCCGACGCTGCTCGGATGCCAGTTCTGGACGCTGCTCGACCCGAGGATGCGCGCCTTGCCCTGGTCGGGCCCCTGCCATGTGACGGTATGTCCGTTCACGCCCGAATCCCGGCCGTCGAAGGTGAGCGGCTTCGAAAGCCGGTAGTCCCCGTCCGCGAGTCTCACGACGACATCGGTTCTTCCTGCCGATGCGAGCTTTCGTGCTCGCGACTGCGCTTCCTGCAGAGTCTGAACGGCATGCCGAGCCGTCCTTCCGTCGTTGCGATCGCTTCCCTTCCCGGCGTCGACGAAGACCGTCGACGCGGGAGTGCGATCGGCTCCGTGCGCGGATGCGGACGGGAGCGGCCCGGCGGCGATCGCGAGCGCTGAGGCGAGGGCAATCGCCGCGCAGGCGATCCCTGTCCTGCCCGGGTGTGAGGGTGCGGATCCAGAGCCGAACATGGAGTCTCCTTTGACTGTCATTCGTGTGCCGTCGGTCGTATCGGGTGAGGGGAAGGTGGGGGCGAGAGCTATGTCGTCCCAATAGTCATCGGACGTATGATGTAGCGATTCTGGCCGGGGATCTGGGGGGCGTCACAGCGTCGAAGGTCATGCGCCCCGGCGGTCGTAGCTGACGTCGTTGCGATGGTCGTCCGGTACGAGGCGCAGACCGGCGCGCTCCGGCCGGACATGGGGACCTGCGGCCGTCCGCCAGCCCGGGGTACGGTCGATGCTCGCGATCGCGGCTTCGTCCAACGTGATACCGGCGCCGGGTGAGGTCCCGAGCAGGTATCCGCCGTCGACGATCTCCTGATCGAGATGGACGCCGATCGGCTCCCCCAGATCCTGGATCTCGGTCGTGAGGTGATTGGGGACGGCGGTCATGGCGTGGGCGATGACGTTGGTCAATCCGACCGGACTGACCGGAAGATCCCGGCTGTGGGCGAGCGCGGCGACGCGAAGGGCGTGCGTCACGCCCCAGCCGCTGTTGAACTGAACCACATCCAGCGCGTCCGCATCCAACAGCGGGCGGTACTGCTCCAGCCCCGTGAGGTTCTCGCCGCTCGCCACGCCGGCGGCGGTCCCGCGCCGGACGTCCGCCAGCCCGTGCGCATCCCAGCGGCGGACCGGCTCTTCCACCCACGTCAGGTCGATGGCCTCCTCGAGCCGGCGGATGTAGCGGATCGCCTGCGAGCGGTTCCAGACCTCGTTGGCGTCGAACATCATCGCGGGACGACTGGAGTTCTGCGCCATGATGTCGCGGACGCTCAGAAGGCGGCGGATATCGTCATCGACGTCCCGGCCGCCCTTGACCTTGGCCTTGGAGAACCCGGCATCGGCGAAGGACTGGTAGACCTGCCGGGCGGCCTCGTCGGAGAGGGCGAATTCCAGCGCCGAGGCGTATCCGGGGACGAAACGCGTCCGTCCCCCGAGCATGCGCCAGAGCGGCTCGCCGGCCGCCTTGGCCTTGAGGTCCCACAATGCATGATCGACGGCGCCGATCGTCGCGAACAGCTCCCCGTTGTGGCCGGTCTTGAAGAGGTACGCGAGCATCAGGTCGTACAGGGAGGTCGTACCCCGAGGATCCTGGCCGTCAATGGCCGGAAACACGCGGGCGGTGTGCAGCGGTGCGGCCGCGGTGACACTGATTCCCTCGATTCCCGAGTCCGTCTCGATGACGAGCACGTGCACGTCGGTTCGCTGACCCTCGCTCACGCCGTTGACGTCGCCGACGATGCGGCGCCAGTCGTTCTGCGTGATGTGCTCGCGGAAACCGGTGATCTTCATGTGTTGACAGCCCTTTCGAGACCGGTCATTCCTTGGAGCCGCCGGCGGTCATGCCTGCGACGAGGAAACGCTGGGAGAACAGGAACAGGACGAGCACGGGCAGCATCGAGATGACGGTGGCCAGCGCGAGAGTGGGGAGCTGAACGGACGACGATCCGGCGGCGCTCGGATTGAATGCAGGCGCGGCGGCGAGCAGGGTCGACAGACCGACCTGCATCGGATAGGTGCTGCTGTCGGGGAGCATCACGAAGGGAAGGAAGTAGTTGTTCCAGTTCTGCACGAAGCTGAAGAACGCCACCAGGGCGACGACCGGCGTCGCCAGCGGCAGGGCGACCCGGAGGAACACCTGGAGTTCGCTGCATCCATCGAGGCGGGCGGCGGACAGCAGGGATCGCGGGATGCTCGTCGAGAAGTAGATGTAGGTGAGGTACACGCCGAACGGGTAGAACGAGAACGGCAGGATGACGGACCAGGCCGTTCCGACCAGACCCAGCTGGTTCATCTCCAGGAACACCGGGAGCACCAGGGCCGTGCTCGGCATCAGCATGACGACGAGCGTGGCGATCATGATCGTCTTACGGAAGCGGAACTCCGTGAGTGCGAGAGCGTAGCCCGCCGGGATGGATACGAGCAGGGTGAGCACGAGCGCACCGCTGGCATAGAGCGCAGAGTTGCCGACCCATCCCATCACCGCGCCATCCTGGAATCCGAACAACTGCTGCACATTGCCCACGAACGGCGCCCAGCCGCCCACCGCGAAAGGACTGAGGACGGACAGCTGATGCTGCGTCTTGGTCACCGCGATGAACAGCCAGATCAACGGAATCACGAAGAAGAAGGTGGCGACGAGCAGAAGCAGTCCGACGAGCGTCCGCCCGCTCCACCCGGCGAGGCGGGCGGTCGAGTATGCGGCGTCGTGCGTCCTGCGCCGGCGCTTGAGGTCGGTGGCTGTCATGCTTCCTCCGTGTCGAACAGGCCGCCTCGCAGCACGAAGAAGGCGGAGAGGATCAGAGCGATCACGAGGAGGATCACCGAGATCGCGGCGGATCCGTTGAAGTCGTTGAGATCGAAGGCGTACTGATACGCGAGCTGGTTGAGTGAGTAGTCGTTCGGCACGACCGCATTGCTCGCCTGGGACAGCAACGACGGCTCGACGAACAGTTGAGTTCCGGCTCCGAGGCTGAGCACGCCCATGTACGCGATCCATTTGCGCAGCAGCGGCAGCTGGATGCGCAGCGCGACCTGGACGCGGTTGGCGCCGTCGATGCGAGCGGCCTCCATGATCTCCACGGGGATGTTGTTCAGCGCGCCGTACATCACCACGATCCAGCCGCCCGCCCCGGTCCAGAACGCGATGATCGCGAAGATGAGCGGGAGACCTGAGGGCTGGATCACCTGCGGGAAGCTGGTGAACCCCATCGCGCGCAGCAGCCAGCCCACCGGGCTCGCGCCCGGGTCGAGCACGAACAGCCACAGCATCACACTGGAGGCGCCGGCGAGTGCGCCGGGAAGGTAGAAGAGGAACCGCAGCGACGAGTTCACCCAGCGGATCCCGACCGCGTGGACCGCGATGGCCAGCAGCACGACGAGCACGAGGAGCGCCGCGAGCCAGATCACCAGGTACAGCGCGACGTGGAGCGTGGCCGGCCAGAACCGGAAGTCGCCGATCACGGTGGCGAAGTTGGCGACGGGGGCGAACGCGCCATCGCCATCGGTGACCGAGAGGTAGATCGCGTAGACGGCAGGAAGGATCCCGAACACGATCATGAGGAGCAGATAAGGCGTGACGACGATCGGTCCGAAGCGCGAGGTGCGACGACGGGACGGGCGCGGGCCCCGTGGCCGGCCCTGGAGCTCAGAGCCGGCCACGGGAGCGGTGAGGGTGTCGGTCATTTGACGGTGTACCCGTTGACCTTCGCCTGATCCTTGATCGCCTGGCCCCAGGCATCCAGGTTGTCGGCGATCGACGCGCCGGACGTCAGCAGTGGTGTCATGGCCTTGGCCCAGACCGCCTCCTGGCTGAACGACGGGTAACCCCAGCCGGTCCATACCTCGCTCGCGGCGGTGGTGAGGGCGGAGAGATCGGTCGCGTAGTAGCCGGAGGACTGCTGCTTCTCGAGCCACTTGTCCGCCGCCGCCGTGTAGGCCGGGAAGCCCGGAGCCTGGTCGACCTGATAGGCGTCGTCGGTGGTCACGAACTGGACGAACTTCGCGGCGCCCGCCAGGTTCTTCGAATGGCTGGAGATGAACCAGGTGCCGCCGCCGACGTTGCCGGTCGCTGCGTCCTCGCCCTTCCAGGGCAGTGGTGCGGCCACGCCCAGCTGGCCCTTGGGCACGTTGAGCGACTGGGCGTTGTTGAAGATGGCGCCTGCGTACCAGGATGGGCCGGGCATGAGCAGCACCTTGCCGGTGTACTGCTTGACGAAGTCCGGCGAGAAGACGCTGAGCGTGGTCATCGACTTGTCGGCCACCAGAGTGTCGATCAGCGATGCCATCCGCTTGCACTTGTCGCTCGTCGTGTCGACGGTGATGGTGCGGGGCCCGGTCACGTCATTCGCCTGGCACTGACTCGCCCACATGAAGATCTCGGGGGCGAATGTGTCACCGACGGATCCGACGATGTAGCCAGGATGGTCCTTGGCGACTTTCTCGCCGAGAGCCTGGTATTCCTCCCACGTGGTCGGGACGCTGTAGCCGAACTGCTCGAGGAGCGACTTGTCGTACCAGAGCGCCGTCTGCGCGAGGTCGTTGCGGAGGCAGTACGTCCCGCCTTCGATGGTGCACGGCGTCAGCGCACCCTTTGCGAACCCGGACAGCACCGAGTCCGGGATGAGGCCCTTGTCGAGCCGGGCGGCGAAGGGCTGCTTGCCGGCGACCTTCTGGCTGGCCCAGGACGCGTCGTTGTTCTGGCTGGAGAAGACCACGTCCGGCCACCCCTTACCTGCGCGGTCGTACAGTCCCATTTTGGTCTTGAAGGAGTTCGAGCCGTTGGCGGATCCGTCGTAGCTGATGGACTTCACTGTGATCGACGGGTTGGCCTTCTCGAACGCCGCGACCGCGGGTGCGCGGGTGGAGTCCACCATGACGGTGATGGTGGCGTTCTTGTCCTGTTGCGCTGCGGGGAAGCCGTACGTGCTGCTGGATCCTGAGCTCTGACCGGCGCAGCCGGCCAGAGCTGCCGTGAGAGCGAAAGCGGCTGCGCCCAGGAATATGGCCCGCCTGCGGGTGCGGAACGAATTGAGTTTCATGGGTCCTCTTCGTGTCGACGTCGTTGACGACTGCGCGGATGCGCTGTCAGGCTTGTTCATCATACGTGTGACCTATCTCATGTGGCAACACCTGAGCCGAGAAATCGCCGTCAGAGGGGTTTCAGGCGAGATCGCGACCGCTGCGGCGGCGCCAGGCGTCGAGGATGTGCTGACGCATGGCGTCGTGGGCCCGGGGGGCATCGCCGTCGGCGATCGCGTCGAAGACCGCTTCGTGCTGATCGAGCGTGTATCCCGTCGCGTCGAGCAGGTTGTCCCCCTCGAAACGGGCGAAGTGCCGGGCGCGGCTGTACAGCGCGTCGGCGATGTTGCGAGAAAGGAAGTTGCCGGAGACATGCATCACCGTGCGGTGGAAGTCGGCGTCGGCGTCGCGGAACCGGCTGTAGTCCTCCGCCGAGTCACGCATCCGCTCGAGCGCTGCCGCGAGTTCCGCCTTCTGGTCGGGTGAGGCGATCTTCGCCGCCTGGCCAGCCATGAGGCTCTCCAGCGCGGCGCGGATGAGGGTCAGCTCGTCGAGCGTGTGGTTCTCCTCGTCGTGGGCGATGATCACGCTGAGCACGAGCGGGTCGAGCACGTTCCAGGCCGATGCCGGGCGCACGAGGGTGCCCCGACCCTGCTGGATCGTGACCAGCCCCTTCTCCTCGAGGCGCTTCATCGACTCTCGGACGATCGTCCGGCTGACGCGGAAGTGCAGCGCCAGGGGGCCCTCTGGAGGCAGCGCATCGTCGACGGCGTATCGGCCACTGACGATGGAGTCGGCGACCTCGTGCATAAACGCGTCCGCCGGACGCAGGTGGTCTTCCGGAGCGCTCAGACCGCGCAGCGAGGTCGATGAACTCATGTCTGCTCCTCTTCGCACGGGCGGTCCCGCGCATGGGTCATTTGTGTGACCTTTCGATTATCCCTTTGTCGGCGACCACGCGCGTGGATCACCGCGTCGGGGTGCCGCAGGTGTCCACGAGATCCGGATCCGATCGTCGCTCAGCCGTGTGACCTTCGCGACCGTCACGCGACGCGGATGACCGTGGACTGCCATCCTGTGGATCCGTTCGGTGCGATCGGTGTGCGCTGTTGTTCCTGCGGCTTGCCGTCGCGGTCCTTCGCGCGCACCGCAAGGGTGTGGCTGCCGCTGGTGGCGTTCCAGTCGAGTGACCACTGCACCCAGGTGTCGTCGTTGACGGCCCTGGCCAGAGTCGCGCTCTGCCATTGCCCGCCGTCGATCTGAACCTCCACATATGTCGTCCCGGAGGCCAGCGACTTCGATCGTCGCCGCCAGCTCGGCGAGCTGCGGTCCGTGGTCGAGTCCGAGGCCGGTATGGCCCTCCTCGCCGAGGCGTACACGGGGCGGCCGTTGGACGCATGAGAAAAGATGGCCGGGGAGATTCTCCCCGGCCATCTTGCTGTTCACCTGTCCCTGACGGGGCGAGGGGTCACCTTCCACCCAGGCTCCGCAACCGATTCCGGATGTGCGACGGCCTTGACCTCGACGTCGACGCACGCGCCGAACAGCAGCGCCGCTACTGCGAATGGCGTGCGCGCCGGCAGCGCTTGCGGAGGAACAACTCGAGCCAGATCCGGTCCATGTTGCGGCGGATGTAGTGCTGGATCGTGATCTTCGGATCGGTGTGCCCGAGTAGTTCAGCAGCGAGCTCGACGCCGCCCTGCTCGTTGATCGCGGCCGCGACCGTGCGGCGGAACACGTGAAGGGTCACGCCGGTGATTCCTGCAAGGTCCAACATGTGCCGGAGCTGGCGGCGCACCTTGTTCGTCGTCAGCGGCGTTCCCTCGCGGCTACAGAACAGCAGTGCATCCAACGAAGAATCCTCCAGTCGGGTCAGCCTGCGCCGCACCGCTTCGGCAGTGAATGACGGGATCGCGACCGTGCGCCTGGACTTCGCCGTCTTCGGATGATCCTGTCGCGTCGTCGGCTCACCCCAGTGGGACACGATGGTGCCGGTGATCCGGATCGACGGGGTGGCGCTCGTGACGTCAATGTCACGCCGCCGGATGGCGAGTACTTCGCCGATCCGGGCAGACGTGCCGAGCATAGTCTCGATGATCGCGCCGAGCTGTCCATCCGGCCTCGGCCCCGAGTACTAGGGCGTGTTGCTAAAGGCGCTGGTGAGCCAGTGGAGTGTCGCGGCGAGGCAGAGGCCGGCGTGATAGTTGCGGGCGGTCTTG
>JABLTH010079436.1_pt1 | contig 13769 bp, 10 predicted proteins | sample 7875711 | NCBI WGS metagenome assembly JABLTH01 (sample SAMN14941262, study PRJNA633318) | bioreactor metagenome | isolation source: bioreactor | place: China | collected 2019-03-05 | reverse complement strand
CGGGGCAACACCATCATCCTCGTCACCCACGAGGAGGACATCGCGAGGCACGCCCACCGCATCGTGAAGCTGCGCGACGGCAGGATCATCCACGACGAGCCCAACACGCCCATCACGAGCCAGGAGCATCTGGCCCACCTGAGCCTGTGAGGGTACGAGGCTTTCTGCCGTTGAAGCCGACTTTCAGCCGTTGACGTTGACCTCAAGCCGTTGACCTTGACCTCAAGCCATTGACCTTGACCTCAAGCCGTTGACCTTGACCTCAAGCCATTGACCTTGACCTCAAGCCGTTGACCTTGACCTTCCAACGGCACCTCGATCGGGCGCCGCCGCGCTTTCCGGCGGCGCCCGATCGAGGTGCGGCCAAGCGATAGCGCGGCAGGACCATGCACCAGGAAAGTTTCCCTGCCTCGTGACCCGGCTGGACGAAACCTGGTTTGACCTGCCGGCCATGCAGGCGCGTGGCCTCCGGGCCGCGCCCTTGAACCCGTCACCACCATGCGCCCTCGTCCCTCCCCTGCCGCGCTTCGCTTGGCCGCATGCGAGTCCGCCGCGGCATGAAGCCGCCGCGACGAACTCGCATGCCTTTGGAAGGTCAACTTCAACTTCAAGTTCAAGTTCAAGGTCGAGTTCAAGGTCGACATCACAACCCACATGCATGGTCCTGACCGGCCGCCAGGACGAGGCCCGCCTCCGGTGGGAGCCCGCCTGCCCCCCGCCCCAGGCGACGACCTTCCGCCCGCCCGCTAATCTGGAACCATGCAGAAGCTCGTCGAAGGGATCCATCACTTCCAACGGGAGGTCTTCGCCACCCACCAGGAGCTGTTCGCGCGGCTCCAGGAGCGGCAGGCGCCCGAGACGCTGTTCATCACCTGCTCCGACAGCCGCATCAACCCCAACCTGATCACCCAGACCCTGCCCGGGGAGCTGTTCATCCTCCGCAACGCGGGAAACCTCATCCCCCCCTACGAGGCGCACCTGGGGGGCGACGCCGCCACCATCGAGTTCGCGGTGGCGGCCCTGAACGTGAAGGACATCATCGTCTGCGGCCACTCGGGCTGCGGGGCCATGCACGCCCTGCTCCACCCCGAGCGCCTGGAGGCCCTGCCCGCCTGCGCCGCCTGGCTCAGGCACGCCGAGAAGACCAAGGCCATCATCGAGGAAAGCTACGCCCACCTCACCGAGGAGGCCCCGCGGCTGACGGCCACGGTGGAGGAAAACGTCCTGGTGCAGCTGGAGCACCTGCGCACCCACCCGGCCGTGGCCGCCGCCATGGAGGCGGGGCGCCTCCGCCTCCACGGCTGGGTCTACAAGATCGAGACGGGGGAGGTCTACGCCTACGACGCGGCCACCGGGCAGTTCCGCTCCCTCACGGGGGAGGCGGCGCAGGGCCCCGCCGGGGACGCCTCGCGGATCAGCCAGCTCTCCATCTGAGGCCTAGCGGCCCTCCAGCACCGGCAGCACCAGGCGGGAGCCGTCGGCCCCGCCGCGGTGGATCTTGATCGTGGCTGCGCGGAAGTCCTTCGCCGTGGCCTTCGAGATGTCCATGAAGCGCTGGGGATTCAGGTCCATGAGCGGGAACCAGGTGCTCTGGACCTGGACCATGAGGCGGTGGCCCTTCCTGAAGGTGTGGAAGACGTCGTTGAGGGCGTAGTCCACCTTGGCCGGGACGCCGGGCCTGAAGGGCTCGGGCTTCGAGAGGGACCGGCGGAACTTGCCCCGCATCACCTCGCCCCGCACCAGCTGCTGCATGCCGCCGAGCTTGCTGGCCCTGGCGTCCCAGGGGCTCTCGGGGGCCTTCGCCTCGGGGTCCTTGACGTCGTCCGGGTAGACGTCGATGACCTTCACCACGAAGTCGGCGTCGGTGCCGGTGGTGCTCGCCACCAGATGCACCTGGATGGGCCCGGCCAGGGTGAGGTCGCGGTCCAGGGGCCCGGTCTCGAAGACCAGCACGTCGGGCCGGCGGGCGGCGAAGCGCTGGTCCGCCACCATGTACTCCTTGGGCATGCCGATGTCGATGCCGTTCCAGAAGGGCACGGGCTTCTCCGGATCGGACACGTAGGCCTCGGCCCCCTTGGCCGCAGGGGCGGCCCAGCTCAGGCGCTTCCCGGCGTCGAACCAGACGGCCGTGGCCTTGGCCTCCTTCGGGGGCCAGGCGTCCAACCTGCGCCATGCGTTGGTCCCGGTCTCGAAGACCGTGGCCTTGGGCAGCTTCGGGTCCGGCGCGTCCTTGAGGTGGTGCATGAAGAAGGGGAACTCGACCTCGGCCTGGTAGGTCTCGCTGGTGGCGGACCCGAAGCGCACGTCCCCGAGGCGGTCCCCTTTGCCCCGGGCCCAGCCGCCGTGGACCCAGGGGCCCATGACGAGCCTGGCGTCCGTGGCCGGGGACTGGGCCTGGAGGGCCTTGTGGACCTGCAGGGCGCCGAAGAGGTTCTCGGCGTCGAACCAGCCGCCCACGGTGAGCACGGCGGGCTTGACGTCCTTCAGGTGGGGCCGGAGGTTCCGGGCCTGCCAGAAGGCGTCGAAGGTGGGGTGCTCGAGCATCTCGGTCCAGAAGGCGATGCGGTTCCCGGCGTACTTCGCGTCGTTGCTGTGGCCGAGGCCGCCCATGGCCTGGAAGAAGGCGTAGCCGTCGGCGGTGCCGTGGTCGTAGGGCGTGGGCCAGGCGCTGGTGGGCTTGGGCCGGGCCTGGCCGAAATTCATCATGAAGTTGAAGGCGTGGGGCAGCCACAGCGCCCCGTTGCGGTGGAAGTCGTCGCCGGTGAACCAGTCGGTGACGGGGGCCTGGGGGCTCGAGGCCTTCAGGGCCGGGTGCGCGCCGATCATGCCGGCGGCGGTGTAGAAGCCGGGGTAGCTGATGCCCCACTGGCCCACGCGGCCGTTGGTCCCGGCCACGTTCTTGAGGATCCAGTCGATGGTGTCGTAGGTGTCGCTGCTCTCGTCGATGTCCTTGGGGCCCTCCTTGACGTCGAGGTGGGGCGTCATGTTCACGAACGTTCCTTCGCTCATGAGGCGGCCGCGGACGTCCTGGTAGACGAAGATGAAGCCCTCCTTCCCGAAGAGCGGCGAGGGGCCCAGGTCGGACTTGAGCTTGTCCTCGCCGTAGGGCGCCACGCTGTAGGGCGTGCGGTTGAGCATCACGGGATAGGTCCGTCCGAGGTCCTTCGGAACGTAGATGGCCGTGAAGAGCTTCACGCCGTCCCGCATGGGGATCAGGACTTCGCGCTTGGTGTAGTGTTCCTTCACGTAGTCCAGGCCCTGGGCGGCGAGGAGGCTGGGAAGGGAGGCGAGCAGCAGGGCGCGGCGCATGGGGGCTCCGATAGGTGGAACGAAGCGTAGCAGGGCTTTCCTCGCCTTGCGAGGCTTGTAGGCCCGGTTGCGCGGAATTGGACGATCCGTCAGATTCAATCAAGCACTCGCCTGGAGCCCGCCTTGGGCAGATTCGCCGACCTCGACGCCCTCAACCTCAGCCCCGCCGCCCGCAAGGCCGCGGAGCACCTGAAGTCCCGCTACCCCTCGGTGCAGATCACCTCGGGCCGCCGGACCCGGGAGGACCAGGCGCGGATCCTCGCGCGCAACGTCCAGGCCCAGCGGGACTACCTGGCGACGGCCTACAGGGACTGCAGCGTGAAGCGCGCCTGCCAGGAATGGGTGGAAGCCCATCCCGAAGCCATCACCGAGTCCGACCTCGCCAGCGGCCTGCTGGCCGTGCTCGAAGGCTTCGACACCTTCGCCCTCGCCAAGCTCAGCAAGCACTTCACCGGGGACGCCTTCGACGTCAAGCCCCCCGCGCTGAACCCCGAGGACGTGAAGGCCGAGATGCAGAAGCTGCCCGGGCTCGAACGGTTCATGGAGCGGCGGGACGGGAGCCTGGTGCGCTGGCACGCGCAGTTCGGGAAGAAATAGGCTCGCGGCTTCGTGCCGGCGGTCGGACTCGAACCGACACTTGGTTGCCCAAAACAGATTTTGAGTCTGTCGCGTCTGCCATTTCGCCACGCCGGCGGCGAAGGGCCAGGATACAGCGCCGATGCGGGTTTGGCTATGCGGCTCAGATCGCGGTGAGCGGGATGCGCCGGCCCATCCCGAACGCCTTGGGGCTCACCTTCAACCCGTAGGGCAATTGCCGGCGCTTGAACTCTGTCGCGCGCAGGAGGCCGAGGATGCGCGGCAGGTGGGCCCGGGCGTGTTCGAGATCCTTCCCGTCGAGGAAGCAGGCGAGGTCCTCCGCCAACCCCTCCTCCGGCCGCTGGGCCTCGATGACGGCGCCGAGGATGGCGTCCAGCTCGCCATAGGGCAGCAGGCTCGCCTCGTCGGTCTGGCCGGGCTTCAACTCGGCCGTGGGGACGCGGTTCAAAATGCCCGGCGTGATCGCCTCGCCCTGGTGCCGCGCCAGGGCGTAGATCCGCGCCTTCAGGCAGTCCGCCAGCGGCCCGAAGGCGCCGATGCCGTCGCCGTAGAGGGTGAAGTAGCCCGTGGCCGCCTCGCTCTTGTTGCCCGTGTTGAGCACCGCCAGGCGCTTCGTGCCGAGCCGCGCCTGGATGCCCGGCTCGCTGGTGAGGGCCATCAGCAGCATCGCCCGGCTGCGGCTCTGGAGGTTCTCGTCCGTCAGCGAGAACTCCCGCTGCGGCAAGGCCGCCTTCAAGGCCTCCGCGGCGCCCGCGAAGGGCAGGTCCGCGTTCACCTCCAGGAGGCCGATCCCGAGCCGCGCGGCCTGGTCCTTCGCCAGATCGAGGCTTTCCCCGCTGCTGAAGCGCGTGGGCAGGGCTACCGCGAGCACCCGCTCGGGTCCAAGGGCTTCGGCCACCAGGGCCGCCGCCACCGCGCTGTCGATGCCGCCGCTCAGGCCGAGCACGAAGCCCTCCACGCCCTGCTTCCGCGCGTTGCCGCGGATGCCCATGGCCAGGGCCTGGCGCAGCCACTCCCCCTCCCCGAGATCCTCCGGCCAGCGCGTGCCCGGCGCGTCCGTGTCCACCAGGAGGGTCGTCTCGATGAACTCCGGGCCGTCCTGCCAGGAGCCGTCCGGCTGGGCGAGGCCCGAGCCGCCGTCGAAGAGCAGCCAGCTCTCGGCGCCGACGCGCGAGGCGTAGACCACCGGGATGCCGTGCTTGGCCGCCAGCCCCGCGATGAGGCGGCGGCGCTGCTGGGCCTTCGACGGCACCGCCCAGGGCGCGGAGGTCCCTGGCGGCACCCAGCTTCCGAGGTTCCCCGGGCTCGCCGAGGCATTGAGGATCAGCGTCGCGCCCTTCCGCGCCAGGTCGCTGATGGGATCCGCCGCGTAGGTCACCGGCGCATTGCTCAGGCTGGGGTCCGCCCAGAGGTCCTCGCAGATGCTGATGCCGATGCGGTGGCCGCCGAACTCGATGAGGGGCTGGACTTCGGTGGACGGCTCGAACCAGCGCGCCTCGTCGAAGACGTCGTATTCCGGCAGGGCCCGCTTGCGGACCACGTGGCGCCGGGCGCCGCCCTCGCACCACCAGAGCTCGGTCCAGAGGCGGCCCGAGGGCGAAGGCGTGGAGGTGCCGAAGAGGAGGGGGACCGCGCCGCTGAGGGCGGCCAGCCGCAGGGACTCCGCCTCGATGCGGGCCCGGAGGCCCGGCTCCCAGAGGCGGTCCTCGGCCAGGTAGCCCGGCACCGCGAGTTCCGGGGCCAGCACCAGCTGGGCCCCCTTCCCCGCGGCGTCCGCGTAGGCGGCCTCGATCCGCCGGGCGTTGCCTTCCGCATCCCCGAGGCGGGCGTCCAGCTGGAGGAGGGCGATGATCATGGGTCCAGGGTATCGCCTACCAGCGCACCGTCGTGCGCGTCCCGCCCTCCGGCAGCTTTTCGAACAGCAGGTCCGCCCCCTGGGCGTTGACCCACTTCAGGGCGAGCGGCAGGCCCAGGCCCGTGCCGTCGGGGCGGCCGGATTCGAAGGGCCGCATCATCCGGGCCAGGGTCTCCTCCCCGAGCCCGGGCCCCTCGTCCAGGATCTCGAGGCGCCGGTCCGAGACCGCCACCCGGACGCGGCCCCCCTCCGGCGTCGCCTCGCAGGCGGTCTCCAGCAGGTTCACCAGGGACTGGTGCAGGAGCATCCCGTCCGCCACCGCTCCGCCTTCGCCCTCCACGCTGAGGGCGCGCCCCTTCGCCGCCGGCCGCTTCGCCACCTCCTCCACGGCCTGCTGGGCGGCGGCCCGGAGGTCCATGTCCTGGAGCTGGGGTTCCAGGGGCTTGGCCCACTGGAGGAAGCGCTGGACCACGGCCTGCAGCTCTTCGGTCTCCGCGAGCAGTTCCTGCGCCACTTCCCCATGGCCTGCCCTGGCCAGGAGCTGGCCGTGGCCCTTGAGCACCGCGAGCCCGTTCTTCATCTGGTGGGCGACCCCGGCGGTCATCTCCCCCAATTCCGCGAAGCGGTCCCGCAGCAGCCGGCGCCGCTCCTCCTGCTCCTCCTCGGTGATGTCCTCGAACTGCAGCAGCGAGCCCACCCGGTCCGGGGCCTCGATGCGCCGGAGGCGCCAGCGGCGCCCGTCCCCGTCGGCGCGCCATACCTCGCCCATGGGGCGGGCGAGGCCCTCCAGCAGCCAGGGGAAGGGCTCCAGCACGAAGGCCGCGTCCAGGCCCATCACGCCGCGCCGCACCCCCAGCAGGGCCTGGCCCACGTGGTTGAGGGCCGCGATGTGGCCCCGCTGGTCCACCCAGAGCAGCCCCGAGGGCAGCGCATCCAAAAGCTTCTCGTGCACCGTGCGGAGCTCCCCCAGGGAGGCCGCCAGTTCTCCCCGCTCGTGCAGGGAGCGGCTCACCGCCCCCAGGAGGACGGATTCAGGGTCCGAAGGGGGCCTGCGCCGGAGGCGGGCCCAGCGCATGCCGAAGATGACCGCGCCGATGAGCACGATGCCCCCGGGAAGGCCCAGGGCGATCCAGGTGGCCAGGGCGTTGTCGGGACGCAGCTTGCGGGGCCCGGGCGGCGGCAGGGCCATGGGGCGGCTGGTCTGGGGCTGGCGGTTCACGGGGAGGGACGCGGGCTCAGCAAGCACTGTAGCCTAGGCTTCTCCCCCTCCAGCGCCGGACCCGCCATGGACAAGCACCCCATCTACATCGTCAGCGGCGGATCCGGCGAGACCGCCCTGCGCATGGTGCAGGCGGCCCTCACCCAGTTCGCCCACGGGGACGACGTGCTGGTGCGGCGCTTCCAGAACGTGCGCAGCCGCGAGGACATGGACCGCATCCTCGGCCTGGCCCAGGAGAAGCGGGCGGTGATCGTGCACACCACCGTGAGCCGGGACCTGCGCCACCACCTGGAGGACCGCTGCGCGGAGCTGCGGCTCACCCACATCGACCTCTTCGGCAACCTCCTGGACACCCTGGCCATCTACCTGCGGGAGCGGCCCGAGGAGCGGCCTGGCCTCTTCCACATGGTGGACGACAAGTACTTCCGCCGCATCGAGGCCATCGAGTTCGCCCTCAAGTACGACGACGGCCAGGACCTCACGGGCCTCCAGGACGCCGACATCGTGCTGGTGGGGCTGTCGCGCACCAGCAAGACGCCCCTGTCCATGTACCTGGCCATGGAGGGGCACAAGGTCATGAACGTGCCCCTGGTGCCCGGCGTCCCGGTTCCCAAGGCCCTCGACGAGATTCCCCAGGGCCGCATCGTCGGGCTCACCATCCAGCCCGAGCGGCTCCAGGAGATCCGCCTCCACCGCATGAAGCGCCTCGGGGGCCAGGGCACCGCCGACGCCTACGCGGACCTGAAGCACATCTTCGAGGAGCTGGCCTACGCGGACCAGGTCTTCCGGGCCCACCGGCGCTGGCCCGTCCTGGACGTCACGGGCCGCAGCATCGAGGAGACGGCGGGCCTGGTGCTGGACCGGGTCTTCGGCAAGGAGCGGGGCATCCAGTGATCAGGCCGGGGGCGGCGGCGCCTCCCCCAGCTCCCAACGGTCGTAGCGCAGGAGCATGAGGAGGCCCGGGACCGCCAGCAGGGCGCACAGCCCGAAGAAGCCCGGCCAGCCCAGGGCCTCCGCCGCCTTGCCGGCCGGGCTCGCGAAGACCACCCGCGTCAGGGCCATGAGGGAGCTGAGCAGGGCGTACTGGGTGGCTGCCAGCCCGCGGTCGCAGAGCCGCATCATGAAGGCGGTGTAGGCGGCGGTGCCGAGCCCGTAGCCCAGGTTCTCGAAGGTGACCGCCGCCAGCATCCAGGGCAGGCTGCGCCCCGCGAGGGCGAGGGCCAGGAGCACCAGGCAGGTGGCCAGCTGCACGAGCCCGAAGACCAGGAGGGCCCGGCGCAGGGGCCACCAGGCCATCAGCAGGCCCCCCAGCAGGCCGCCGGCCACCAGGGCGGCGACGCCGACCCCCTTGGTGGCGAGGCCCACCTGGGTCATGGTGAAGCCGGTCTTGAGCAGGAAGGGCACCACCAGGGCCAGGCCCAGGCTGTCCCCGAGCTTGTAGAGCAGGACGAAGAGGAGGGCCTCCGCGGCCCCGCGCCGGGCAAGCAGGGCCCGCAGGGGCCGCGCCACCGCGTCCCCCAGGGTCGAGGGCGCGGGCGGAAGGTCGGGCTGGGGAGCGGCGAGGTTCGCGGCGATCCCCGGCAGCATCAGGGCCGCCAGGGCCAGGAAGGTCCAGGACCAGCCCCAGCGGTCCGCGGCCATCAGGGCGCCAGCCCCGGCGGCCACCATGCCGAGCCGGTACGCCCCGACGTGCAGGGAAGCCCCGAGCCCCTGCCAGCGGACCGGCAGGACCTCGGTCCGCCAGGCGTCGAGGGCGATGTCCTGGGTGGCCGATGCGAAGGCCAGGGCGAGCACAAGGGCCGCCACGGGGGCCAGGCCCGCCGCCGGACGGGCGAAGGCCAGGCCGGCCATCAGGGCGGCCAGCGCCAGCTGGGCCCCCAGGATCCAGCCCCGCCGGCGCGGCAGTCCCGGGATCGCGTAGCGGTCCAGGAAGGGCGACCAGAGGAACTTCAGGGTGTAGGGCAGGCCCGCGAGGGCGAAGAACCCCACGGTGCCCAGGTCCACGCCGGCGGTGGTGAGCCAGGCCTGGAGGGTGATGGTGGTGAGCAGAAGGGGCAGGCCCGAGGCGAAGCCCAGGAGGGCCGTGGCGGCGAGAACGCGGGCCGGGGCGGCGGATTCCGGACGGTCGGGCATGGGCCATTCTCTCCGGCCGGACCCGGTCCACAATGGGTCCCATGGAGCTCCGCTGGGTCCCCCACCTGTCGCCGGCCTACGCCCTCTGCGTCGCCCTCCGCAGGGACATCCTGCGCAAGCCCCTCGGCCTCGAGTTCACCGTGGACCAGCTCGCCGCGGAGGCCAGCAGCCTCCACCTCGCCGCCTTCGACGGGGACGTGCTGGTGGGCTGCCTGATGCTCACCCCCAAGGGCCAGGGGACGATCCAGATGCGCCAAGTGGCCGTGCGGGAGGACCACCAGGGCAAGGGCCTGGGGGCCGCGATGGTGCGCGAGAGCGAAGTGGCCGCGCGCTACCACAGCCTCAAGCGCATGGTACTGAACGCCCGGGAGGCCGCCGTGCCCTTCTACCTGAAGCAGGGCTACCGGGTCGTCGGGGAGCCCTTCACGGAGGTGGGGATTCCCCACCGGAGGATGGAGAAGGACCTCGGCTGAGGCCTCCCGGCGGTCATCCAGGCGGTCCGGATGGCTGGAACCCCGAGCGCCCGGGTGGCCACCCCCAAGGGGTTGACCTTCCAAGAGCCCCTCGATCTGCACGCGCCGCGCCCTTCGGCGCGTGCAGATCGGGGTGCCAGACGCGCAGCGTCGTCAGCGCTTGTTCCGGGCATGGGGGCGGAGATCCGCCTCGTCCTGCCTTTCATGGATGAACGGGCGGCTCGACCTTACGGAGTCTCCGTCCCGGCCTGGAGGGCCTTGACGCTTCGCGTCTGGCACCTCGGCTTGCAATCGCCGAAGGGCGCGGCGCTTGCAACCCAAGGTGCTCCTTGAAGGTCAAAACCGGGATGTCGTCGGGACCATCCGTGCATCATGTCCGTTCATTCGAGGGCTCGAAGAGAGGAACACTCCCCTCACCCCTCCAGCGCCGCCTTCAACCGCTCCACCAGCGTCCTGAGGATCACCACCCTCCCGAAGTACTTGTCCTCCGCGGGCACCAGCGTCCAGGGGATCTCCTCGGTGCCGGTGCGCTCGATCATGTCGCAGATGGCGGCCTCGTAGGCGGGCCACTTCTCGCGGTTGCGCCAGTCCTCGTCGGTGATCTTGAAGCGCTTGAAGGCGGTGTCCGCCCGCGCCTCGAAGCGGCGGAGCTGCTCGTCCTGGCTGATCTGCAGCCAGAACTTGCAGACCACCGTCCCGGAACGGCGCATCTGGTCCTCGAAGCTGTTGATCTCCTCGAAGGCCCGCATCCAGTCGGAGTCCTGGGCGAAGCCCTCCACCCGCTCCACCAGCACGCGGCCGTACCAGGAGCGGTCGAAGAGGGTGGCGCTGCCCCACCGCGGAAGCTGGCGCCAGAAGCGCCAGAGGTAGGGCTGGGCGCGCTCCTCCTCGGTGGGCGCGGCGACCGGGACGACCTTCACGCGGCCGGCGTCCAGGGCGGCCACCACCCGACGGATCCCCCCGCCCTTCCCGGCTGCGTCCATGCCCTCGAAGACGCAGACCAGGCTGCGCTTCTGGAAGGCCTTGGTGCGGGTCAGGCGCGCCAGGTCCCCCTGCCAGCGCTCCAGTTCCGTCTCGTAGTCCTTCTTCTCCAGCTTGCCGGAGAGGTCCAGGGCCCGCAGGGGGTTCACCTCCTCGGCGACCTTGCGCACCGGGGGGATGTGGACGAGCGGGACCGCGGGACGGGTCTCGTCCAGGCGCGCGCGCAGGTTCTCCAGGAGGTGCCTGCCCACGGTGATGAGCTGGTGGCGGTGGTCCGTGGCCTCTACCAGGGTCCAGGGGGCCTCCGCGGTGCTGGTGAGCTGGATGGCCCGGGCGCTCACCTTGCGGAAGGTGTCGTAGCGCTCGAAGTTCTCCCAGTCCTGGCGGGTGATGCGCCAGGAGGTGAGGGGGTCCTTCTCGATGGCCTTCATCCGCTTCTTCTGGAGGTCCTTGGCCAGGTGCATCCAGAACTTCAGGACCAACACGCCCTCGTGGGCCAGCATGGTCTCGAAGTCCCGGATCCGCTCCATCTCGCGCTCCATGCGGGAGGCGCTGATGCGGCCGAAGGCCCGGTCCACGATGGGCATGGTGTGCCAGGAGCCGTGGAAGAGGGCGATGCGGCCCTTGGGGGGCAGCATGCGCCAGAAGCGCCACATGGGGGGCCGTTCCCGCTCTTCGTCCGAAGGTTCCCGCAGCCCCAGGGTGTCGATGAAGCGCGGGTCCATCCAGGAATTGAGGACGCCCACCGTCTCCCGCTTCCCAGCCCCCTTCACGCCCCCGATGATGACCACCACCCCGAACTTCTTGCTGTTCTTGAGGTCCATCTGGGCCTCCAGCAGCGCCTCCCGGAGGGGTCCCTCCTGGGCGTCGAAGTCCTCCTTGGAAAGCGTGCGGCCCAGTTCAAAGGCTTCGAACATGGCAGGCTCCGGGGATGGGGGTGGAAGTTTACTCCCGGGGGGAAGGGGTGGGCGTCACGAAGGGGGATGAGTGGGTTCGACCCATTCCGGGGGTGGCTCCCGGAACGGGCGGCCTTGACGCGCTTCGCGCGTCTGGCACCTCGATCCGCGAGGGAGGAAGGGCGCCTCCCTCGTGGATCGAGGCGCTCATTGAAAACCTCAGCATCGTGGCGCCTCGTCCGAGGAGCTCCGCTCCAGCGTCCGGGACTCCACGGACTTCCACCCACGCACCACCGGAACCCGGCCGACGGAGGGTTGTTCCATGGAGCACCTTGGCTTGCGAGCGCCGCGCCCTTCGGCGATCGCAAGCCGAGGTGCCAGGCGCGCGCAGCGCGTCAAGGCCGCCCGTTCCAGGCCCTGGGCTTGGGTGGGTCGAGCCCCTGCCCCGTTAATACTCGTTCGCCAGCTCACTCGCCCGAACCTGCTTCTCGAAGGCCTGGAACACCGGCGCGCCGGCCTTCTGCGCGATCCACTCCGCCACCCGGATGCCGTCCACCGCGGCGCTCGTGATGCCGCCGGCGAAGCCGGCCCCCTCCCCGCACGGATAGAGCCCGGGATGGCTCACGCTCTGGCCGTCCTCCCCCCGCAGGAGCTGGATGGGGCTGCTGGTGCGGCTCTCGATGGCCAGGAGCAGCGCCTCCCTCGAGGTGAAGCCGTGGAGCTTCTTGTCGAAGACGGGCAGCGCGCCCCGGATCTGCTCCTGGATGAAGTCCGGCAGGCAGGTGCGGATGTCGGCGGGCACCGCGAAGGGCCGGAAGCTGGAGCGGGGCAGCTGGCCGCTGGCCCTGCCCTTCAGGAAGTCGAAGACGCTGGTGGCCGGCGCGCCGTAGGTCTCTCCTGCGGCCCTGAAGGCCTTCTGCTCCCAGGTCCGCTGGAAGTGCATTCCCGCCAGGAGGTGCTCGCTGCCGAAATCGCTGGTGTTCACCTTGGCCACGAGGCCGCTGTTGGCGAAGCCGCTGTTCCGGGCCTCGTTGCTCATGCCGTTCACCACCACGCCGCCCTCCTCGCTGGCGCACTGGATGACCTCCCCGCCCGGGCACATGCAGAAGGAGTAGGCCGCGCGGTTGAGGCCGAAGTTGCACACCAGCTTGTAGTCCGCGGGCGGCAGGCTCGGGTGGCCCTTCGACGGCCCGTACTGGGCCCGGTCGATGAGGTCCTGGGGATGCTCGATGCGCACGCCCACCGCGAAAGGCTTCTGGCGCATGGCCACGCCGTGGCGGTGGAGCATCTCGAAGGTGTCCCGGGCCGAATGCCCCGGGGCCAGCACCAGGGCGTCGCAGGGCAGCTCCTCGCCGCTGGCCAGCACCGCGGCCCGGACCCGGCCCTCGCCGTCGAAGCGCAGGTCCGCCAGGGGCGACTTCCAGCGGTACACCGCCCCCCGGGCCTCGGCGTCCCTGCGCATGAGCACCGCGCACTTGCGGATCACGTCCGTGCCCACGTGGGGCTTGGCCAGGTAGAGGATTCTCGGGTTCGCCCCGTGCTTCACGAAGGCCTCGAGCACGTAGCGGGTGGCCGGGTGGCCGATGCGGGTGGTGAGCTTGCCGTCGCTGAAGGTGCCCGCGCCTCCTTCGCCGAACTGGGCGTTGGCGTCCGGGACGAATCGGCCCTCCTTCCACAGGGCGTTCACCCCCTGGACCCGCTCGGACATGGCGGGCCCCCGCTCCAGCACCACCGGCGCGATGCCGTAGTCCAGCAGGCGCAGCGCGCAGAAGGTGCCCGCCGGGCCGCTGCCCACCACCACGACCCGGGGCCGCGAGGGGACGGGCGGCACGGCGTAGGGCGAGGGCGGCGGCGCCTCGGTGAGCTTCGCCCCCACGGGCAGGGCCGCGTCCGGCAGGTCCTGGTCCGTCTCGAAGCTGAAGGTGGCGAGGAAGCGGATGGCGCCTTTGTGCCGCGCATCGAGGCTGCGCCGCTCCAGGACCGCCGACTGGTAGGCCCCGGGCCCTCCGCCCAGGGCCCGGGCCAGGACCGCCGCGGGGTCCAGCGCCTCCTCCCCGAGGGCCAGGGGCAGGTTCGACAGGAGGTAGCGCATGGGTGCTCCGGCGGAGGGGCCCCCGGGGGGCCAAGGCCTGGTCCCATCCTACCGGCCCCGGCCCGCCGAGGAACCTCGCGGCGCCCGTGCCGCATAATCGCTACGAGGAGACCCGATGATCCCTGCCCTGACCCTGCTCGTCCTAGGCCCCGCCGCAGTCCAGGCCAAGCCCGCCAAGAAGCCCGCGGCCAAGGCCGCCCCCGCCGCCCCCAGG
>JABLTH010061781.1_pt1 | contig 13798 bp, 10 predicted proteins | sample 7875711 | NCBI WGS metagenome assembly JABLTH01 (sample SAMN14941262, study PRJNA633318) | bioreactor metagenome | isolation source: bioreactor | place: China | collected 2019-03-05 | reverse complement strand
GCCCGCGGCTGGTCCTTGGCCGAGACCGCGCGGCGCCTCCTGGTCACGCCGCTCACGATCGCGTCGTGGAACCGCCGGCTCGACGACCAGGGCGCGACCGCGCTGATCCAGGTGCGCGAGCCCGTCAACCGCTTCCCGGACTTCGTCGCCTACCTCGTGCGGCGGCTGCGCGTCCTCTGCCCCACGATGGGATCGCGCCGCATCGCGAGCGTTCTCGCGCGCGCCGGCCAGCATCTCGGCGCGACGACGGTCCGCCGCATGCTGGCCACGAAACCGACGAGGCTCGGCCCGGCGAGATCGCCCTCCGAATCGAAGCGCGTCGTCACCGCGCGACGGCCCGATCACGTCTGGCACGTCGACCTCACGACCGTCCCGACCAGCCTCGGCTTCTGGCTGTCGTGGAGCCCCTTCGCGCTCCCGCAGCGCTGGCCGTTCTGCTGGTGGGTGGGCGCCGCCGTGGACCACTTCTCGCGCCGCGTCATGGGACTCGCCGTGTTCGCGACGCCACCCAAGGCGCGCCAGGTGTCCGCGTTTCTCGATCGCGCCGCCGCTCGCGCCACGGCCTGGCCCGCGCATCTGATCACCGACCACGGGAAGCAGTTCACCGCGCGCGCGTTCCGCAAGTGGTGCACCCGACGTGGAATTCGACAGCGCTTCGGCGCCGTCGGCAAGTACGGCAGTATCGCCGTGGTCGAACGCTTCATACGCTCGCTGAAGGACGAGTGCACGCGGAGCACCGTCGTGCCGCTCCGACGAGATGCTCTCCTCCGCGATCTCGACGCGTACGCGCGGTGGTTCAACGCCGACCGGCCGCATGCGCGGCTGCGTGGTGCCACTCCGGACGAGATCTACTTTCGGCGGCGACCGGCCTCGCGGTCACCTCGGTTCGAGCCTCGCGCATGTTGGCCGCGATCGTCGTCGTGCGCTCGTCCGCATGCCCTGGTGCGTGGGCGGCCCGGCGTCGAGATCGAGTTGGTGGTCACGCATCGTGACGGGCGGAAGCACTTGCCAATCGTCACGCTGCGGCCTGCTGCGTAGAACTGGCGCCGCCGTACCTGGGTCGCTCGGCTACACCTACCGCTCGACGTGTGTCTCGGCACCGGCGTCGGCGCGTGGATCAGCATCTCGAACAGCGCGCGAGCCGCGTTCGCGCCACGCTCGAGGCGGAGGACACGTTGTTTTCAAAGATCAACGGCGCGAAATGCGTGCTGTTTCGAAACGCATGAGGTCGGTGGTGCGGCACACCCGACAGCGACGTGATTCGAAGTCCGGGAGGATTGGCTCCTGGGGAGGGACTCGAACCCCCGACCCGGTGGTTAACAGCCACCTGCTCTACCGGCTGAGCTACCCAGGAACCCGGCAAACGACGCGGAAAGATACGGCCGGTCCGGCGGGGCTGTCAAATCCAAGCGGACGAATGGCGAGAAAAACGCGAAGTGATTGTGGGATAGCGAGTTCCGGAGCGGCGGGGTCGAACGGGGGCGGATCGTGGCGAGGGAGAGGTCGCCGGGCCCACGAGGCGCGGGCGGGTTACGGCGCACGGTCGGGTTACGGCGCCCGGGCGGGTTGCGGCGCCGTCGGCGCCTTAACCCGCCCCTACCCCACCCCTACCCCGCCCCGACGGGGGACGGGGGGAGCACGCGGTCCCGCGAGCCCATCACGAGGTCGAGGACGCGTTGCAGTTCCTCCTGGTCGAGGGGCTTGGTGAGGAAGTCGTCCATGCCCGCCTCGAGGCACGCGTCGCGGTCGGCGTCGGCGGCGTGGGCGGTCAGCGCGACGATCGGCGTGTGCTCGTTGGTGTTCTCCTCCGAGCGGATCACGCGCGTCGCGTCGAGCCCGTCCATCTCCGGCATCTGCAGGTCCATCAGCACGAGGTCGAAGTGGGCGCCGCGCCACGCGGACACGACCTCGACGCCGGTGCCGACGACGGTCACGACGTGGTGGTCGCGCTCGAGCACGCGGCGCACGAGCTTCGCGTTGATCGCGTTGTCCTCGGCGACGAGCACGTTCAGCGCGTGGCCCGCGGCCTTGCGCGAGGCGGCGCCGCCGCGGCCCGCGCCCGGTCCGGCGAGGACGTCGGCGAGTTGCTGCGGCAGGATCGGCTTGAGGAGGCGCGGGGCGGCACCGAAGGCGCTGGCCGGCGGGTCCTGCGGGTCGAGTGCGGCGTAGCACAGGACCACGAGGCGGCCCCAGTCCTGGGGGGCGGCGGCGATCGCGGCGAGGTCGCTCGGCGGCAGCCACACGTCGACGAACGTCACGTCGGGCTTCGGCGCGTCCGCGGCGAGCGAGCCCGCGCGGGCGCGCGCCTCGACGATCCAGCCGGCCTCGAGCAGCAGTGCGGCGAGGGAGCCACGGCTCGGCGCGTGGTGGTCGAGCACGAGTGCGCGGCCGTTCTTCGGCGCGCGCGGCACGACCGAGCCCGGCATCACGAGGGGCGCGAGCGCGTGCGTCGGCTCCGTGTCGGGATCGCACGCGAGCTTCGGGCCCTTCGTGGACGCGGGCATCTGCGCCACGGCGCGCTCGAGCCACACGCGCACGTGGAACGTGCTGCCCGCGCCGACCATGCTGTCGACGGTGACGGCGCCGTCCATGAGGCCGGCGAGGCGGCTCGCGATCGCGAGGCCGAGGCCGGTGCCGCCGTAGCGGCGGGTCATGTACGACTCGGCCTGGCTGAAGGCCTCGAAGATCACGTTCTGCTTTTCGGGGCTGATGCCGATGCCGGTGTCGGACACGGCGAGGTGCAGTTGCACGCGGTCGCCGTCCGTCGCGTCGACCGACACGCGGACGACGACCTCGCCGGTCTCGGTGAACTTCACGGCGTTGCCCACGAGGTTCAGGAGGACCTGGCGCAGCCGCAGCACGTCGCCGATCACGGTCTCGGGCACGTCGGGCGCGACCATCCACGCGAGGTCGATCTTCTTCGCGTGCGCGGGCTGCGCGAGCAGGCGCACGGTCTCGGCGATCCAGTTGCGCAGCGCGAACGGCGCGGGATCGAGCTCGAGCCGCCCGGCCTCGATCTTCGAGAAATCGAGCAGGTCGTTGATCACGTCGAGGAGGAGGCGCGCGGACTCGTTGGCGGTCTCGACGCAGTCCCGCTGGTCCTCGCCGTTGGGCGAGTCGAGCGCGAGCCGCGTCATGCCGATGATGCCGTTCATCGGCGTGCGGATCTCGTGGCTCATCTTGGCCAGGAAGTCGCTCTTCGCGCGGCTCGCGGCCTCCGCGGCGACCAGCGCTTCACGCAGCTGTGCGCCGAGGCGTTCGAGCTCGTCGACCTGGTCGTGCAGCTTCACCTCGCGCGCCTCGAGCCGCTTCAGCACCACGAAGAGCAGCGTGAGCGGCGCGATCGAGAGCAGGAGCACACCCGGGTGCGCGGCCCACGAAAGCGCCATGAGCGCGGTGAAGCACGAGATCACCGACTCGTTGGTGAGCGTCGACCACGTGAAGACGCCGGTCTCGAGGACGCGGCGGCCGGTCGCGACGCGGACGACGAGGACCGTCAGGACCGCGTTCACGATCGAGAACGCGACCGCGCCGGAGAGCGCGCGCAGCGCGAAGGACTCGGGCGTCGGGGGCAGGCCGGCCAGGGGCGTGATCGCCCACGCCGCGACCCACACCGCGACGACGGTCTGCGAGCAGTTGAAGACCGCGATGTGCAGGCGCCGCTTCTGGATCAGCCCGTCGAACGCGGCCAGCGCGAGGGCCACGCACGCGGCCTCCGCGGGGCCGGCGAGCGCGAGCAGGGCCTGGAACGAGGCGGGGGCCAGCGCGAGCTGGACGGTGCCGCGGCCCTTCTTCCCCACCGTGAACGTCAGGAGGGACCAGAAGATCCCCAGTGCGAGGAACGGGATCAGCGGCAACGGCGCGAAGCCGTGCGCGCCCTGGGCTCGCACCATGCTCACGAGGGCGACGGCCGCGGCCGCCCCGAGGACGGCGATGAATGCGCGGGTCGCCGCGCTGGGTGGCCGCGGTGACAAAATCGGGATCCCTCCGCGGTTGAATATAGTTTCCGACCGCGAAATGGGTACTTTCCCTAGGCCCGGGCATGAAAAAAGCCGCCGAAGCGGCTGGGGGCGGGCGTTTCCGCCGGATCGTGGACTTAACGCTGGACTACCGAAAGGTAAAGTGTCGAGGAGAACATCCCAGAACCGGCCCTCTCCCGGGTTGCGGTCGGCAGGGGGGGGAGTGCGCCGACAGTTTGGGGTGCAGGCCCCGGGGAAGTGGCCCCGATCCGGTGCTGTAGCTGTCCTCCTCGACTTCCTCCATCACGGGGTCGCGGCTTCGGGTCGCCGCGTCATCCCCGTAACGATTTCATTTCCAAATCCGCCGTGATTCCGTGTTTTTCGCGGCCGGGAGCGGCCTGCGCGACAACCCGTAAGCCTCGCGTGTGAAAACGGGGCCACTCCCGAGCGCCCGTGTCGGGAAAACTACCACGAATCGTCCGATGCTTCAGGGCTGAATTGGGGGGATGCGGTGAAATTTCAGCGCGCGGCCCGGGGCGGATGAGACACTGCATATTCTCGCAGCCACCCCAGCGCGCGCTCGAGCGCCTGGCCCCGATGCGACACGCGGTTCTTCTCGACCGCAGTCATTTCAGCGAAGGTCATCTCCGCCGCGGGGTAATAGAAGATCGGGTCGTATCCGAACCCCTCCGCCCCGCGCGGCTCGAACGAGATCAAGCCCTCGACGGTGCCTTCGAACGTCTCCAGCACGTGCTCGTTCAGCGCGACGGCCAGGACGCAGCGGAAGCGCGCGGTGCGCTTCTCCCACGGCACGCGCTCGAGCCGGCGCACGATCAGGCGCACGCGGTCGGTGTCGCTGGCCGTCGGCCCCGCGAGGCGCGCGGAGCGGACGCCGGGCGCGCCGTCGAGCGCGTCGATCTCGAGCCCGCTGTCGTCGGCGATGACGAGCGTGTCGACGTGGCGGCTGTAGTGGATCGCCTTCTTGCGCGCGTTGGCCTCGAAGGTCGCGCCGTCTTCCGTGGGCGCGGGCACGGAGGGCAACACGTCCGCGCCTTCCACCGCATAGGGCAGGTCGGCCAGCATCTGCGCGAGTTCGCGCAGCTTGCCGGGGTTCTTCGAGGCGAGGAACAGCGGGATGCGCGGCGGCTCGGGCGGGGCGGGCGGCCGCTCGGGGCCACCCGTGCGCGGGCGTGCGCGCGCAGGGCCCTCGGGACGTGGACGTGCGGGGCCCGTGGCGCGGGGCTTCGGGCGTGCGGGAGGTCGCGGGCTCATCGTGGGCTCATCGTGGGGTCATCGTGTGGCCAACGTGGGGTCATCGCGGGCTCATCGTATGTCGCTCAGGGGCGCGGGCGCAGCGAGCGGCGCAGCCGGTCGCCCAGGACGTCGCGCACCGCGCGATCGAGCTCGCCGATGCCGTGGTCCGCGAGGTCGAGCAGGCGCTGCAGGCGCTCGCGCGCGAACGTCTGCCCTTCCGCGGTGCCCTGCACCTCGACGTAGCGGCCGCCGCCCGTGCGCACGACGTTGAAATCCACTTCGGCCGCGACGTCCTCGTCGTAGTCGAGATCGAGCAGTTCCTCGCCGGCGACGACGCCCGCGGAGATCGCGGTGACGGTGTCGAGCAGCGGGTAGCCCGACAGCTTGCGGGACTGCGAGAGCTTTTCGAACGCGAGCGCGAGGGCGACGAAGCCCCCCGTGATCGACGCGCAGCGCGTGCCGCCGTCGGCCTGCAGCACGTCGCAGTCGACCCACAGCGTGCGGTCGCCGAAGACCTTGCGATCGACGACGGCGCGCAGCGAGCGGCCGATCAGGCGCTGGATCTCGTGCGTGCGCCCCGAGGTCTTGTTGCCGCGATCGCGCGCGGTGCGGTCCGCGGTCGCGCGCGGCAGCATGCCGTACTCCGCGGTGATCCAGCCCTCGCCGCGGCCGTGCAGGAACGGCGGGACGCGGTCCTCGATGCTGGCCGTGCACAGCACGTGCGTCTCGCCGATGCGGATCTCGCACGAGCCCTCGGCGTGGATGTTCACGTCCAGCCGGATGTCGAGATCGCGCAGCTGGGCGGGGCCCCGCCCCGAAGTTCTGACGCTCATGCGCAACAGCCTCCTGCCCGCGGGCCCGCGCAGTCTAGACCCATTCGTCCACCGACGCGCGTCCGGGCGATCGAAGGGGCGGGGCTTGCCCCGCCCGCGGACACCGTCGTCCGTGATCGCCGTCGTCAGTGCGGGATGTGCGGGGACCCGAGTCGCACGGTCTCGAGCCGCGGAACGTCACCGCCGAGGACGCGCGCGGCGATGGCGCCGAAGCTGCCGCCCGCGTCGGTCAGGAAGAAGCGGTCCGGGCCGCCCGTCGCGGGGCGGCCGGGGATGCCCCAGCCGGCGTGCACGGCGGCCGCGGCCGCCTCGCCCGAGTCGACGAGGTGCACGCCGTCGCCCATGACCTCGGCGATGACCGGGGCCAGCAGCGGGTAGTGCGTGCAGCCGAGCACCAGCGTGTCGACGCCCGCGCGCACGAGCGGCTCGAGGTAGCGCTGCGCGACGAGTTGCGGCACCTCGCCCTCGGTCCAGCCTTCCTCGGCGAGCGGCACGAACAGCGGGCACGCGGCGGAGACGAGCACGAGATCGGGCCGCGCCTGCCGCAGCCCCTTGCCGTACGCGTCGGAGCGGATCGTCGCCGGCGTGCCGATCACGCCGATGCGTCCGCCGCGCGTCGCAGAGAGCGCGGCGTTGACGCCGGGCTCGACCATGCCGAGCACGGGTCCGTCGAAGCCCTGCGAGAAGACGTCGAGGGCGGTGGCCGACGCGGTGTTGCACGCGACGACGATGCCGTCGACGCGCTCGGCGGCGAAGAACTCCGCGGCTTCCTTCGCGTAGCCGCGCACGGTTTCGACCGAGCGGATGCCGTAGGGCACGCGGGCCGTGTCGCCGAGGTAGACGAGCGGCGTGCCGGGCAGCGCGCGGCGCAGCGCGCGCACGACCGTGAGGCCGCCGACACCCGAGTCGAAGACGCCGATCGTCACAGCTTCGTTCCCTCGCCGGTCGCCTCGGACGGGGCCGCGGGCACCGCACCGGGCGCCGGCACGGGCGTCGCGCCCGGCGCGGGCGTCGACGCGGGAGCGGATCCGGGCCGGCCCTCGCCCTGCGGCGCGGGCGCGGCCGCGTCGTCGCCGCCGGTCGTGGGCCACTCCTGGCCCGAGTAGGTGCGACCGAGATCGACGTGCCCGGCGAGCGTCTCGCGCGGCCCGCCGTCGACCAGGATACCGACGCGGCGCACGTCTTCCAGCGCCCCGGTGAGCGAGCGCGCGAGCGCGCCGACGAGCGCGTACTCCTCGTCGGATCCGGCGAGCGCGGCGAGCGACGCCCCGTCGAGATCGACCCACGCGGTGCCGGTGTTCGCGATCAGCACGTCGCGCAGCTTGAGTCCCGGGGGACCGGGGGGCACGGCGTCCTTCGCGTCGGGCACGCCGTCGAGGACGAGCTGCGCGATCTGCCGCGCGCGGTCCGCGGGCGCGTCGAACCACACGACCTGCGCGGGAACGGCCGCGAGCCGCACGTCGTCGGTGGTCGCGCGCTGCCAGATCGTCACGGTCACGCTGCGCAGTTCGGGCTCGGCCGGCGCGGCCTGCTCCTGCGGCGCGTTCTTCGTCGTGCCGGGGGCCGGCTCCGCCGCGCCCGCCGCACGCCGCGCGAGCAGGCGCGAGCCGACGAGCCACGTCGCGCCGCCGGCGAGCAACACGATCGAGACGAACAGCAGCGCCGGCGCGAAGCGGCCGCGCGGGATCAACGCGGCGCCCCGCTGCCGACCTCGGAGCGGAACTGCCGGATCGCCTCGGCGAGGACCTCCGCGAGCCGGCGGCGATGATCGGGATTGGAGAGCAGCTTCTCCTCGTCCGGGTTGGTGATGAAGCCGAGCTCGACGAGCACGGCCGGGCACTGCGCGCCCCGCAGCACGACGAACGGCGCCTGCCGCACGCCGCGGTCCGTGAACCCGAACGCCGCGCACAGCTTCGACTGGATCACGCCGGCGAGCCGCGTGCTCTCCTGCAGGTACTGCACCTGCGCGAGGTCCCACAGGATCAGCGGCAGCTCGTCGTCGCCGCTCGCGGCCGTGGTCTCCTTCACGTTCGCGGCATCGTTCTCGACGGCGGCCGTCGCGCGCGCGGCGTCGTCGGTCGCCTCGCGCGAGAGCACGTACGTCTCCGCGCCCTTCGCGACCTTGAAGCGCGACGCGTTGGCGTGCACGGAGATGAAGAGGTCGGCCCGCTGCGCGTTGCCCGTCGCGGTGCGCGCGCGGAGATCGCGATCGTCGTCGCCCTCGCGGGTCAGCGTGACCTCGAAGCCGTCGGCGCGCAGGAGCGCGGCGAGGCGGCGCGAGATGTCGAGCGTGACCTCCTTCTCGAGCAGCCCCGCGGGGCCCTTCGCGCCGTCCTCGGCGCCGCCGTGCCCGGGATCGATGACGACGCGGTGCACGGCCGCGGGGGCGGCGTGGCCCTCGGGCGCGGCGGGCGCAGCGGGCGCGGCGGACGCGCGGCCCGCGCAGGCCACGGCCAGGAGGCACGCGACGAGCGTCCGCGAAACAGTGCGCACGGGCGCGGAACGATCACACATGCGGGCATTGTACCGCCCCGGCGCGAGACGTGTTACGCGGCGCGATCCCGCTCTTCCGCCCCTTCGGCCGGCAGCGGGACGGGCCGCTCGCCCCGCAGACGCCAGGGCAGCACGAGGGACTCGAGCGCCATCGCGAACGTCAGCTTCGACGCGCCCGCGCGCCGGTCGGCGAACGTGATCGGGAACTCCGCGATCCGGAGGCCGGCCCGGTGCGCGCGCAGCGTCATCTCGGCCTGGAACGAGAAGCCGCGCGAGATCACGCGCCCGAGCCCGATCGCGAGCAGCGCGCGCCGCGTGTACAGGCGGAAGCCGCCGGTCACGTCGCGGATCCGCAGGCCCGTGAGCGCGCGCAGGTAGACGTTGCCCGCCTCGCTCACGAGCCGCCGCCGCCACGGCCACGCGACGGCGGCGCCGCCGGTCACGTAGCGCGAGCCGATGACGACGTCGGCGTCGCCCGCGAGCCGGAGCAGCTCGGCGAGGTGCGCGGGCGCGTGGGAGAAGTCGGCGTCCATCTGGATCGCGCGCGCGTGGCCCGCGGCGAGCGCGTAGCGATAGCCCTCGAGCACGCTGTGCGCGTACGAGCGCACCCCGCGCCGCCGCAGCACGCGGCCGCGGCCGAGCGCACGCAGCTTGCGGTCCGCGCAGTCGGCGGTGCCGTCGGGCGAGCCGTCGTCGACGACCAAGGGCTCGAGCGGCAGCCCCGTGGCGTCGATCGCGTCGAGCAGGGCCTCGATGTTGAGGCTCTCGTTGTACGTGGGAATGACGACGATCGTGGACGGCTTCGTCGGAACGTTGGAAGCGGGAGGAGACGAGACGGACGGTGACGACATCGCGGATCCCGGCGTGATGCACGGGCCGGGCCGCGCCGCGCGATCGCAGCACCGGGCGGCGCGAACCGCCGCCCGGTACTCGACCCATTATGGTTATTTCGCGGCGGCCTGCAGGCGCTCCTCCAGACGTGCGACTTCGCGCGCCAGCGCATCGGGCAGTCGCGTTCCGAACTTGCCGAACCACTCGCGAATCAGCGGGATCTCGCCGAGCCAGCCCGGCACGTCGACCTCGAGCAGCTTGTCGAGCGCGCCCGGCGCAATGTCGAGGCCCGACACGTCGAGCGCCGACGGCACGGGCAGGCGTCCGATCGGCGTGTCGACCGCGGGCGCCGTGCCGTCCACACGCTCGAAGATCCACTTGAGCACGCGGCTGTTCTCGCCGTAGCCCGGCCAGAGGAACTTGCCGTTCGCATCCTGGCGGAACCAGTTGACGTAGTAGATGCGCGGCAGCGCGGCGCCGGCGTGCGCGCCGATCTCGAGCCAGTGATTGAAGTAGTCGCCCATGTGGTAGCCGCAGAACGGCAGCATCGCCATCGGGTCGCGGCGCAGCTGGCCGACCTTGCCCGCGGCGGCCGCGGTGGTCTCGCTGCTGGCGGTCGCGCCGAGGAACGTGCCGTGCGCCCAGTCGAACGCTTCCGTCACGAGCGGCACGACGCCGCCGCGGCGGCCGCCGAAGAGGATCGCGTCGATCGGCACGCCCTTCGGATCCTCCCACTCCTTCGCGATGACGGGGCACTGCCGCGCGGGGGTGGTGAAGCGCGCGTTCGGGTGCGCGGCCTTGCGTCCCGCTTCCGGGGTCCACGGGCGGCGCAGCCAGTCGGTGAGCGCGGCCGGCGGCTTGTCCGTCATGCCTTCCCACCACACGTCGCCTTCGGGCGTGAGCGCGCAGTTGGTGAAGATCGAGTTCTTCGTCGCGGTGAGCATCGCGTTCGCGTTCGACTTCATGCTCGTGCCGGGCGCGACGCCGAAGAAGCCCGCCTCGGGGTTGATCGCGTACAGGCGCCCGTCCGCACCGAACTTCATCCACGCGATGTCGTCGCCGATCGTCTCGACCTTCCAGCCGGGCATCGTCGGGATCAGCATCGCGAGGTTGGTCTTGCCGCAGGCCGACGGGAACGCGCCGGTCACGTAGCGCGAGCGGCCCTCGGGATTGGTGAGCTTCAGGATGAGCATGTGCTCGGCCATCCAGCCCTCGTCGCGGGCCTGGACCGAGGCGATGCGCAGCGCGTGGCACTTCTTGCCGAGGAGCGCGTTGCCGCCGTAGCCCGAGCCGTACGACCAGATCTCGCGCGTCTCGGGGAAGTGGCAAATGTATTTCTCGGTCGGGTTGTTCGGCCATGGCGAGTCGGGCGCGTTCGGGTCGAGCGGCGCGCCGACCGAGTGCAGGCCGCGCACGAACTCGCCGTCCGCGCCGAGCACCTCGAGGACCTTCGTGCCGACGCGCGCCATGATGTGCATGTTGGCGACGACGTAGGGCGAGTCGGTCAGCTCGACGCCGATCTTCGCGATCGGCGAGCCGATCGGGCCCATGCTGTACGGGATCACGTAGAGGGTGCGGCCGCGCATCGAGCCGGCGAACAGCGTGCGCAGCTTCTCCTTCATCTTCGCCGGGTCTTCCCAGTTGTTGGTGGGGCCGGCGTCGTCCTGCTTCGCGGCGCAGATGTAGGTGCGGTCTTCGACGCGTGCGACATCCGCGGGGGTGGAGCGGACGAAGATGCTGTTGGGCCGCTTCTCGGGATTCATGACGATCGCGGTCCCGGCGTGGACCATCGACCGCAGCATCTCCTGGTATTCGGCGTCGGTCCCGTCACACCAACGGACGCGGTCCGGCGTGCACAGCGTGGCGATCTCCTGGACCCAGTCGGAAAGCCTCTTGTGAGTGACCATCCTGCGCTCCTCGTGTACCGGGCGTCCCGGCCGAGATCCCGAACGGATTCGGCCATAAGGCTTAGAGAAGCGTAATTTTATCGGCCCGACGCGGCCCGGGGCAATCGCGCATCGGGCGAAAGCCCCGCGGGGCAGACCCCACGGGCGGCCACGGCCGGGGCGGCCCCGCGTTGACACCCCCCGGCCCCGCTCCTAAACTCCGTGCCCGTTGCATCCGCTGCAGACCGGGCCCCGGCCCGCCGCTTCGGCCTGCGACCCCATCGTCCAAGGGTCAGGACATCAGCCTTTCAAGCTGAGAATAGGGGTTCGAATCCCCTTGGGGTCGCCACTCTCCCCTGTGCTGCAGGAGCGGGTGCTGTAGGGGCGGGTGCTGTAGGGGCGGGTTTAGCGCGCGCAGCGCGCGTAACCCGCCCGCGACCGCGGACCGATCGTCACCGGATCTTGCACTCGCGGATCTCGGTCTCCGGCTTCAGCAGCGCGTCCACCTTCGCCGCACAGATGAAGTCGTTCTCGGACAGGCCGTGGATGGCGTGCGTCGTGTAGCGCACGAGGCAGTGGCCCCAGCCGACCTCGAGGTCGGGGTGATGGTCCTCATGGTGCGCCATGAACGCGACGGCGTTCACGAAGGCCATCGTCTCGTAGTAGTTCCGGAACTTGAAGTCGCGCGTCAGCTCGGTGGCGGTCGCGTCGAGCGACCAGCCGTCGAGCTGGGCGAGCATCTCGCGCGCCTGTTCGGGCTTGATCGCGGGGATGCCGCCCTCGCACGGAATGCAGCGCTTGGTGGCCAGCTCGGTCATCGCATCCTCCGGCGCCCCGCCGCCGCGGGGGCCGGACGGGGCGGGGACAATCTAACAGCGTCGGTGTCGCTGTCAATTCGCGTCGCGCGAGACACAATGGGCGCATGAACGACCAGCGAAGCGACGGGCGGAACGACGGGCGAAGCGACGGGCGAAACGACGCCCGCATCTTCATGCATGCGGCCGGCGAGGGACCCGGCTACCTCGGGATCATGCTCGGCCGCGCCCGCGTCCCGCACCGCATCGTCCGCGTGTTCGACGGCGCGCCGGTCCCGGCGTCGCTCGACGGCATCGCCGGGCTGGTCTTCCTCGGCGGACCGATGAGCGTCAACGACCCGCTCCCGTGGATCGAACCCGAACTGGCGCTGATCCGCGCCGCGCTCGCGGCCGAAGTCCCCGTCCTCGGGTTGTGCCTCGGCGCGCAGCTGATCGCGAAGGCGATGGGCGGCACCGTCGGGCCGAACCCGGTCCCGGAGATCGGGTGGCTGCCGGTCGAACGTCTGCCCGGCGCGAGCGAGGCGTGGTTCAGCGGCCTGCCCGCGCGCTTCGACGCCTACCACTGGCACGGCGAGACGTTCTCGCTCCCCTCCGGCGCGGCGCTCCTGATGTCGAGCGGCGCGTGCGCGCACCAGGGCTTCGAGCTCGGCTCGGCGCTCGCCTTCCAGTGCCACCTCGAGATGACCGCCCCGATGGTGCGCGACTGGGCGGCGTCCCTTCCGCCCGACGCACCGTCCTCCGCGACCGAAGAGACCGCGGACCAGATGTGTGCCGACCTCGACGAGCGTGTCGCCGGACTTCAGGGCATCGCCGAGCAGGTGTTCTCGCGCTGGATCGCCAACGTCGAGACGCGCCTCTGAAGTGGTCAGCCCCGCGGTGGCGGTGCGCCGCGCAGGTACGAATCGGGCCAGGGCATGTCGGCATTCAGCGCGTGGGCGGCGTGGAGCGGCCAGTAGGGGTCGCGGAGCATGGCGCGCGCGAGCAGGACCGCGTCGGCCGATCCGGAGGAGATGATCTCCTCGGCCTGCTCGGGCTCGGTGATCAGGCCGACGGCGCCCGTCGCGATCTTCGCGTCGCGACGGATCGTCGCCGCGAAGGGCACCTGGTAGCCCGGAGCGAGCGGGATCCGCGCGTGCGGCACGAGCCCGCCGCTCGAGCAGTCGACGAGGTCGACGCCCTCGGCCGCCATGCGCCGCGCGAACTCGACCGACTGTTCGAGGTCCCAGCCGCCGTCGGCCCAGTCGGTCGCCGAGATGCGCACGAACAGCGGCCGGTCCGCGGGCCACGCGGCGCGTACCGCGCGCACGGCCGCGAGCGGGAAGCGCATGCGGTTCTCGAGGCTGCCGCCGTACTCGTCGGTGCGGTGGTTCGACAGCGGCGAGAGGAACTGGTGCAGGAGGTATCCGTGCGCGGCGTGGAGTTCGACCACGTCGAAGCCCGCTGCGAGCGCGCGCCGCGCGGCGTCGGCGAAGGCCGCGACGAGCGCGTCGATCTCCGCGGGCGTGAGCGCGCGCGGCTGCGGATACGTCTCCGAGAACGCCGCCGCGCTCGGCGCGACGACCTCCCACCCGCCCTGCCCCGGCAGCACCGTGTGGCCGCCGCGCCACGGCACGTCGGTCGAGGCCTTGCGCCCCGCGTGCGCGAGCTGCACGCCCGCGGCCGCGCCGTGCGCCTTCATGAAGCGCGCGATGCGGGCGAAGGCCTCGGCCTGCGCGTCGTTCCACAGG
>JABLTH010149846.1_pt1 | contig 13803 bp, 18 predicted proteins | sample 7875711 | NCBI WGS metagenome assembly JABLTH01 (sample SAMN14941262, study PRJNA633318) | bioreactor metagenome | isolation source: bioreactor | place: China | collected 2019-03-05 | reverse complement strand
CAAGACGCGCAAGGGCACCGGTTTATTCCAGGCCCATCCATCGGGCCATTTCTGACCCGAATCCAACTGCCAGCAGGGCAGCAAGCACCACTGCCAGCGCCGCCGCGGTCGAGACCATGGCGACTTTCATGACGTCTGCGTCGTGGTGCGCGTTGCTGTGCGTGTGATGCAGATGCTGCGCACGCATGCTCAACGGAACCGCCTTCGCAGAGGATTTGCGATGCCAATGCAAGCGCTCCGTCATCGCTCGCCAGTGTTGCGTGTCAAACGCGTCACGGGAAAATCGCATCGCGGTACCTCCCCGTTGTTGGCTGATAGCCGACGCCGGCACGCACCGGCGTCGGGGGCACGTGCGGCCCGAAAACGATACGGCAAGCAAATGGCGTATGCGAGTGGCTTTGCTTGTCGGCGCCGGGTGGCGCAGTCGTCTGGTCGCTCGCACAAGCCCAGCGTAGACGGGGGTTTGTGGCGCCGCAAGTTGCGTTGCGGCATGGTGCGCGCATCACGCGGGCAAGAGGCAAACCGCGTGCGGGTCTTCGCCAGATGCGTGATGTGTCCGGCGCTCAATCCTGAGCAGATTGGTGGGGCAATTGTGCGGCGGCGCGCTCGGCTTCGCGTTTGCGCAATTCGGCCAGCATGTTGCAGAAGAGGGCGCCTTGCTCTTTTGCGTCATCCAGCGCGATGTGCGTGTGCGGCAGCGGGTCGTGCCAGTGCTCGGGAAAGGCCGCTTTGACGTTGCGCCGATAGGGCATGCCCGTGAGCGCAAAGGCCAGCGTCTTGATGTCGAGCGCCGCCCAGCCAAACGGCGAGCGCCCCGCAAAACGCATCATGTACCAGAACATGAACGTGAAATCGAAGCCCGCCGGAAACGCCACGAACACCGGTTTGCCCGGCAGACTCTCGACCCACTCCACGTAACGCGGCAAGGCCACCTCGGGTGCCTCCAGGTTGGCGCGGCACGCAGCCCATGCCTCGGGCTGCGTCTTCCACCATTGCATCTGGATCGGATGGCCTTCTGCGCCGGGCAGCGTTTCCAGGTTCGCTTCAAAGGTGCCGACGAGCGTCTTGTCGGCCAGGTACGCCGCGCTGGCAAAGCTCAGCATCGAGTGCGGTCCGGGGATGGGGCCGTCGGCCTCGATGTCGGTGCTGACGTAGATTTCGGGCCGCGTGTCGGGCGGCTGGTTGCCGCGCTTGCGGCGGGGCTTGTCGGCCGGCGCAGCGGGCGCGGTGTCGGCGAAGGGGTCGTCGCTCTCGTTGGCGCTGTCCCTGGCGCTGTCGTTGGTGTTTGCGCTCATGCCGAGCCTTCGTTGGCAAACAGGCGATCGGCGACGTACGGGTTGCTGGCACGCTCATCGCCAAAGGTCGAGACCGGCCCATGGCCCGGCACAAACGTGACGTCGTCGCCGAGCGGCCAGAGCTTCGTGCGGATCGCGTTGATCAGGTCTGCATGGTTGCCACGCGGGAAATCCGTGCGGCCGATCGACCCCGCAAACAGCACATCGCCGACGATGGCGACGCGGTCTTCGGGGCTGAAGAACACCACGTGGCCGGGCGTGTGGCCAGGACAGTGGAACACCTGCAGCGTGCGGCCGGCGGCTTGCACGGTGTCGCCGTCTTCCAGCCAGCGGTCGGGCACGAATGCCTTGGCCGGCGGAAAACCAAAGCGCTGGCTCTGCATCGGCAGTTGATCGATCCAGAACGCCTCGTCCTTCTGCGGCCCTTCGATGGGCACACCAAGCTGCGTGCGCAGCGCATCGGCGGCGGCGCAGTGGTCGACGTGGCCATGCGTGAGCAGGATCTTTTCGATGCGGGCGCCGTGCTGCTGCGCGGCAGCCAGGATGCGCTCGATGTCGCCGCCCGGGTCGGTGACGGCGGCTGTGCCATCGTCGCCAATCAGCAGCGTGCAGTTCTGTTCAAACGGCGTAACGGGAACGACAACGACTTTCATGTGATTTTTTGTGCGCATTTGCACATGGCAGGGATAACCCGATTGTATCGGCCCGAGCCCGCGCCAGCACTGGGCTCGCGGGGTGCGCTGTTACATCAGAAAGAAAATATTACAAAATTGGTGCGAGATGACAGCATGATGTGATCGTTTTAATAGGAAATGTAAATAATCGATCGAAGCATGCATGTTAGACTCGCGCCCATGCTTAAGTTGACCCACCTCAATTCCAGCCATTCGGCCGGCCGCACGCTGCGTGCCTGGTTGACGCATGGCGCCGCGCTGCTGGTGCTGGCGGGCTGTGCCGCCGTTCCTGGCGAGCCGCCCGCGGGTGGGCAATCCGGCCTTCAGGCCAGCAAGCCCGCAGCGCCCACCTTGAAGGTGGCCGACCCGCGCGACAACCCCGATGCCTGGGGTACGCTGTCGTTCCGCGGCGCGCCGGATTCGAGCAGCCTGAAGCTCGACGAGAACACCGATACGAGCCCCGGCCTGCGCGCCGACCTCGGCACGTTTGAGCAGCGCGGCCTGGCCTCGTGGTACGGCCGCGGCTTCCACGGCCGCCGCACCGCCAGTGGCGAGCGCTTCGACATGAACGCCTTCACGGTGGCGCACCCGTCGCTGCCGCTGCAGAGTTGGGTGCTCGTGCGCAACCTCGCCAATGATCGTGTGGTCGTGGCCAAGGTGACGGATCGCGGCCCGTACTATGGCAAGCGCATCCTCGATATGTCGTATGCCGCGGCCAAGCGGCTCGACTTCGTCAAGCGCGGTTCAACGCAGGTGGAAATCCGCCGACTGTCGCGCGCTGAAGTTGAAGCGCTGCGCCCCGAGCTGACGCAAACCGATGTCGCCAGCAACGATGGCGATGCCGATGTGGGTGGCGATGAACCCGCACCGGTGAAGAAGAAAGCGGTCAAGCGTCGCGTCAGGCACCACCGCTGAGCCGCTGATTCGGCCGCCTTCCTGCCTCAGTCCTTCCTCTCGTTTTTCAACGCCAGCGCGCTTTGATATAGCGCGTCGACGGGCGCCCCCGTAATCGCTCCAGTCAGCTTGGCTGCGCGCTTGGCGGGCAGCTCGGCCAACAGCAGACGCAAGACCTGGTCCGCCGCCATGGCCGTCGGTGCAGCGTCTTGCGCGCCTGCGCCTTCCACCACCAATACGAATTCGCCCTTGCCATGCGAGGCATCGGCGGCAAGCCATGCGGGTGCCTCCGCAGCAGGCAGCACGACGATCTGCTCGAACAGCTTGGTCAACTCACGGCCGATCAGGAGGCGTCGGGCGGGCAAGTGTTCTGCCAATGCGGCGAGCGTGGCCTCGATGCGATGCGGTGCCTCGTAGAGAACCCATGCCGGCCCGTGCGCTGCCCATTGACGGATGGCCGCGTCGCGTTGCCCGGCCTTGGGTGGCAGGAAGCCGACAAAGGTGAATTGCCCACCGGACGTGTCGAGCAGTTCCCCGGCGGCGGACAGCGCCGTCACCACGGCGCTGGCGCCCGGCAGCGGAATCACGCGCTGGCCTGCAGCGCGCACCGCCTCGACAATGCGCGAGCCAGGGTCCGACACGCCCGGCGTGCCCGCATCGGACACATAAGCGATGCGCTCGCCCTGTGCGAGGCGCGCGACGATGCGCGCAGCGGCCTCGCGCTCGTTGTGTTCGTGCGCCGCGAGCATCGGTCGCGACAGCCCCAGCCGATTGAGCAGTTGCCCGGTGTTGCGCGTGTCTTCGCAGGCCACCGCGTCGACGATGCCCAGCACGTAGCGCGCCCGCAGCGACACGTCGGCAGCGTTCCCGATGGGGGTGGCCACCACATATAATGCGCCGGCGGGATAGTGCTGGTCGTGCGCCAGCAGGGTCCAGTCAGGATCACTCACGAGAACTTCTCTTGGTTGGGGCCTGTCTTCATATGAAACGTACGCGCGTTGACCCAAGCCGGGGTCAGATACGCGAAGGGTTCCGCCGCAAAGGGTAATTCCCTTTGCAAGGTGCCCGACAAAGTAGATGGCCCCGGCTTGGGTCAACCCGGAGGGCAAGGGGAATTTGGGTCACACGGCGTTGTTGCAGCCGGCTTGCTTGGAACGACCAAGCGGCGCCGGCCGCGCCGAGCCCTGCGACCCAGATTCCCCTTGCGCGCGCACGTTTCATATGAAGACAGGCCCTAGGTTCAAACCGCGAATGCATGCGCCGCAGCCCATCACAGCCGCCACCGGTGAAGCCGGTGAAGACCGCGCGCTGCGCTACTTGCAGGCGCGCGGCTTGGCCGTGGTCAGTCGCAATTATCGCTGCAAGGGCGGTGAAATCGATCTGGTGATGCGCGATGCGGCCGGCGCCCTGGTATTCGTTGAGGTGCGTGCCCGCGTGGCGCGCTCCACGCAGCGCTTCGGCGGGGCGGCGGCGAGTGTCACGCCCGCCAAGCAGCGGCGCCTGATTGCCGCGGCTGAAGATTTTCTCGCGCGGCAGGTTGAAGATGTGCCGGCCTGCCGCTTTGACGTCATCGCCATCGACGGTGCGCGTATCGAATGGATGCGCGATGCCTTTGGTGCAGACGCCTAAACCTCGCTCTTCTTTCATCCGGACTTCATTCAAGGACAGCATGAAACTCTCGTCGCCTACGTTTGCCCGTTTCCGTCGCACGGTCACGCGCACCGCCGTGCTGGCCGCCCTGGCCGGCGTTACCGCCACGCAGTTGACCGCCTGCTTCCCGCTGTTTGCAGGCGCCGTGGCCGGCGGCGTGGCGCTTGCCACCGACCGCCGCCCGACCGCCACCCAGACCATCGATCGCGGCCTGCAGATGGAAGCCGAGAACACGCTGATCTCGCGCTACGACGGCCGTGCCCACGTCAACGTGACGGTCTACAACCGCAAGGTCCTGCTGACCGGCGAAGCCGGCACCGAGCAGACCAAGCAGGAGATCGGCCAATACGCGCAGAAGCTGCAGACCGCGCGTGAGGTCGTCAACGAGCTCGTGGTGACGCCGGAGTCGAGCACATTCGGCTCGCGCACCAACGATACGTACATCACCACCAAGGTGAAGAGCGTGCTGGCCGGCACCGAAGGCGTGCCCTGGAACTCCATCAAGGTGACCACCGAAGCGCAGACCGTCTTCCTGATGGGCGTGGTAACCGAGGCCGAAGGCAACAAGGCCACCGAAGCCGTGCGCACCGTGAGCGGCGTGAACAAGGTCGTGAAGGTGTTCGACTATGTGAGCGAAGACGAGCGCAAGCGTCTGGACGCCAATGCCACGTCGACCAACCCGTCGACCGCGCCCGATGCGTCGCAAGGCACGCCGGCGCCGGCGCAGGGTACGCCAACGGCCACGCAGGCACCGGCGCCCGTCACATCGGCCTCGCCTGGCGTGACCGTGTCGCCGACCAACTCCCCGGCGCTGCCGCCGGGCAAACAACTGCCTTAAGCCGTCTCGGCTACATCGCAATGCAAGAAACGCAGCCACCGCGCTGCGTTTTTTGTTGGCTGAACGCATCACCGGGCCCACGGCGCGCCGTGCGTGTTAGCGTATGACGCTTCCGCGACTTCGCAGCCCCCCGATGCCCGTCGTCCACCGCCTTGCCGCCGCAGCGTTGCTTGCGGCGCTGCTCACGGCTCATGCGGCCCATGCGGCCGATCGCCCACCCTCCAACCTGCAGGCCCGCACCTGGGCCGCCACGTGCGCCAGCTGCCATCACGCCGATACCGCGCCTGGTGCCAAGTTGGCCGCGCAGACGCTGCAACCGCTGGCCGGTCGCTCGCAGGCCGAGCTGATCGACGCAATGCAGGCCTTCCGCAGCGGCACGGGCCCTTCCACGGTGATGGGCCAGATCGCCCGCGGTTATGACGATGCGCAGATCGCCGCCATTGCCGGCTGGCTGTCACGCCAACCACAGGAGGCGCCATGAGCGAATGGCTGCGCAAGGATCGACGCGCAATCTTGCGCGCGCTCGGGGCAACCGCGTTGGCCGGGCCGCTGGCCGCATGCGCATCGTTGTCGGGCGCGCGCAATGCGCGTGTGGTCGTAGTTGGCGGCGGCTATGGCGGCGCAACGGCGGCCAAGTACGTGCGCGTGTTTTCCGGTGGCCATGTCGACGTGACGCTGGTCGAGCCGAACGCCGCGTTCGTCTCGTGTCCGCTGTCGAATCTCGTGCTGTCGGGCAACCGTGACATGGCGTCGATCACCGTGCCGTATGACGCGCTGGTCGAGCGCCACGGCGTGCGGTGGGTGCGCGACCGCGCATCGGCCATCGACCTGGCCGCCAAGCAGGTGCGGCTGACCGGCGGCGGCACACTCGACTACGACCGGCTGATTCTCTCGCCCGGCATCGACTTCGTGCCGGGCGCCATCCCGGGTCTCGCCAATGCGGCCGCCGCCGCGCAAGCGCCGCATGCCTGGAAGGCCGGCATGCAGACATTGGCGCTGCGCCATCGGCTCGAAGCCATGCCCAACGGCGGCACGGTGGCGATCAGCATTCCGCTGGCGCCGTACCGCTGCCCGCCCGCGCCGTACGAGCGCGCGTGCCTCATCGCCCATTGGCTGCAACGCGCCAAGCCCGATTCGCGCGTGCTCATCCTCGATGCCAACGACGACGTCACCTCCAAGGGCGCGCTGTTCAAGCGCGTGTGGGCCGAGCGCTATCCGCAGCACATTGAATATCGCCCGCAATACAACGCCGTCGACATCGATGCCACGGGCCGCGTGCTCAAGTTCGATGTGCAGGACGACGTGCAGGCCGATGTCGTCAACCTGATCCCACCACAGCGCGCCGGGGCAATTGCCGTGCAGGCCGGCCTGGCGACGGCCAACGGGCGCTGGTGCGAAGTGGATTTCCTCTCGTTTGAATCGAAGGTGGCGCCGGGCGTGCATGTGATTGGCGATGCCATCCAGACCGCGCCGCTGATGCCCAAGTCGGGCCACATGGCCAACCAGCACGGCAAGGTGGCCGCCGCCGCCGTGGTGGCGATGCTGGCCGGCCACGCGCCCGATGCGTCGCCGCTGTATACGAACACCTGCTACAGCTTCGCCACGCCCGACGAGGCCATGCACGTGGCAACCGTCCACCGCTACGACGCGGCCGAGCACACCATGGTGACGGTGCCCGGCGCCGGTGGGCTCTCCGATGCACCTTCGGCAACCGAGGGCAAGCTGGCTCAGGGCTGGAGCCGCGCCATCTGGTCGGACATGCTGGGTTAGGGAAGGCAAGGCGGCGGCGCCCGGCACAAACAATGCGCAAGATTGTGCAAGTCGCGTCAGCGGCCGGCGCCTACAGTGCGTCATGTGGCCGCACGGGCGGCCGTCCGAACCTTCCGATCATCATGTCTCCCAAGGATCTGCTGCTGGCCCTGACCGTTGTGCTGGTGTGGGGCGTCAACTTCGTCGTTATCAAGGTGGGCCTGCACGGCGTGCCGCCCATGCTGCTGGGTGCGCTGCGCTTTGCGCTGGTCGCGTTCCCGGCGGTGCTGTTCGTGCCGCGCCCCAAGATTGCGCTCAAGTGGCTGGTGGCTTACGGCGCCACCATCAGCTTTGGGCAGTTCGCGTTCCTGTTCTCGGCCATGTACGTGGGCATGCCGGCGGGGCTGGCCTCGCTGGTGCTGCAGTCGCAGGCGTTCTTTACGCTGACGATTGCCGCCATCGTGTTGCGCGAGCCGATCCGCTGGTTCCATCTGGCCGGCATGGCGGTGGCTGCGGGCGGGTTGGCCGTCATCGGCATGGCGGGCGGCGGTTCGGCCACGGGCATGACCACCGCCGGCTTCTTGCTGACGCTGTGCGCGGCGTTTTCGTGGGCCAGCGGCAACATCGTCACCAAGCGCGTCGGGCCGGTAAATGTGGTGAGCCTAGTGGTGTGGGGCGCGGCCATTCCGCCCGTTCCGTTCTTCCTGCTGTCGTATTGGCTGGAGGGGCCGGAGCAGATCGCGCATAGCCTGGCGAACATCAGCGCGTCGAGCATCGGGGCGATCGTCTACCTGTCCTTTGGTGCCACCATCTTCGGCTACAGCCTGTGGAGCCGCCTGCTGGCGCGCTATGCGGCCAGCCAGGTCGCGCCGCTCACGCTGCTGGTGCCGGTGGTGGGGCTGGTGTCGGCCGCCGTGCTGCTTGGCGAGCGCCTGGTGCCCGCCCAATGGCTGGGCGGCGCCGTGGTCATGGCCGGGCTGCTGCTCAACGTGTTTGGTGGCCGGCTGGCGGCACGGCGCGCGATGGCCTGATCGCTGCATCCCCGCTCAAACAAGCGCCCGGGCCCCAAGGTACCGGGCGTTTTGCTGTGGGCGCGACATAGGATTTGGCCCGTTTCGGGCACAATACCGGGTCCGATTCCTGCCATTTCGCCCGCACACGCATGCGGGCAGCCTCGTCTTCTGGAGACCACATGAAGTTCGCCCCCACGCTCGCCGCTGCGGCGGTGCTGGCCGGCCTGGCGCTGTCCGCCACGCCCGCGCTGGCTGCCGTTGATGCTGCCCGCGCCCTGTCCATCGCCAACCAGAACGCCTGCATGGGCTGCCACGCCGTCGACCGCAAGCTCGTCGGCCCCGCCTATCAGGACGTTGCCGCCAAGTACAAGGGCGATGCCGGCGCACAAGCCAGGCTCATCAAGAAGGTGCGCGAAGGCGGCATGGGCAACTGGGGCCAGATCCCGATGCCGGCCAATCCCAAGATTGCCGATGCCGATCTGAAAACCGTGATCGACTGGGTGCTCGCGGGCGCCCCGGCCAAGTGAGGAACGCACGATGAATGACGCAATCAACCTGAGCCGCCGCGACGTGCTGCGCGCCGGCGCCATGATGGCGCTGCTGGTGTCTGCCGGCATTGCCACGCCGGCCCAGGCCGCCGAGTGGAACAAGGCCGCCTTTGCCGTGAAGGGCGTGAACGACGTGCTCAAGCAACTGGGCGGCGGCGCGGTCGACAAGGGCGGCGCCGGCATCCAGCTCACCGCACCGGACATTGCCGAGAACGGCGCCGTGGTGCCGCTGGTCGTGACGAGCACGCTGCCGGGCACCGACCTCATCGCCATCCTGGTGGAAAAGAACCCGAACACGCTGGCCGCCACGTTTGCCATTCCGGCCGGCACCGATCCGTTTGTCAGCACGCGCGTGAAGATGGGCGAGACCTCGCAGGTCTACGCCGCCGTGCGCGCCAACGGCAAGTGGGTGCTGGCGAGCAAGGAAGTGAAGGTCACCCTTGGTGGCTGCGGCGGTTAAACATCAGGAGAACAACATGGCAGACCCGATGCGCATTCGCGCGATGGAAAACGGCGGCACGACCGACGTGAAGATCCTGATGAAGCACGACATGGAAACCGGCCAGCGCAAAGACGCGTCCGGCAAGGTCGTGCCGGCCTGGCACATCACCAACGTGACGGTGCTGCACAGCAGCAAGACGGTGCTCGACGCACAGTTCGGCCCGGCCGTGTCGAAGGATCCGTTCCTCAATTTCAAGTTCAAGGGCGGCGCCAAGGGCGACAAGGTGACGGTCACGTGGGTGGACAACCACGGCGACAAGCGCACCGACGAGACGTCGATCCAGTAAGCGCCAGGAGGCCCACATGCGACGCAGCTTCTTTCGTGTGACCGCCGCGCTTGCGGCCTTGGGTGTGGCCGGCAAGGCCGCTGCCCAGAACGCCCCGCGCGCTGGCGGTGCCGGTGCCCGCTACAAGGTCGTCTACCAGTTGAGCGAAGGCATCGACCAGGCCGTGCGCGCCATCGGCAACCTGCGCAACCACCTGAACGGCGCACCCGGCACGAAGATCGTGGTGGTGGCGTTCGGGCACGGCATTGAGTTTCTCGTCGAGGGCGCCAAGGATGCGCAGGGCCGCACCTTCGACGCGCCGGTGGCGGCGCTGGCCAGCATGGGCGTGGAGTTTCGCGTGTGCCACAACTCGCTGATGGCCTTCAAGGTGCCGGAAGACAAGCTGCTGCTCGAAGCCAAGGTGGTGCCGGCCGGCGTGGTGGAAATCACCCGCTTGCAGCAGGAAGAAGGTTTCGCCTATATCAAACCGTAGGCGACCCACGGAGGGGACCGTGAAACACAAGACATGGACGAAGTTGCTGGGCGTGGCCCTGGCCGGCGGATTGACGCTGGCCGCCAACGCCCAGGACACCAAGGACAGCACCGCCGCCGGCATCGCGCAGTACCGCGAAATGCTGGCCGACGGCAACCCGGCCGAACTCTGGGAAGCCGCCGGCGAAGAACTCTGGAAGAAGCCCGCCGGCCCCAAGCAGGCCTCGCTTGAAGCATGCGACCTGGGCCTTGGCCCCGGCGTGGTGAAGGGCGCCTACGCCAAGCTGCCGCGCTTCTTCAAAGACACCGGCCGCGTGATGGACGCCGAACAGCGCCTCATGTATTGCCGCATGACGCTGCAGGGGCTGACCAAGGAAGAGGCATCAGCCCGCCCGTTCTCGTCGCCGGGCAAGGCGTCGGACATTGAACGGCTGATCGCGTACGTGGCTTCGGAATCGCGCGGCGCGGCCATCGACATTCCGCTCGCCCATCCCGAAGAAAAGCGCGTGTATGAACTCGGCCGCCGCATGTTCTTCTACCGTGGCGGCGCGTATGACTTTGCCTGCGCCACGTGCCATGCCCAGCCGGGTTTGCGCATCCGCCTGCAAGACCTGCCCGACCTGCTGACCGCCGACGGCGCGCGCTATGCGTATTCCACATGGCCGGGTTACCGCGTCTCGCAGGGCGAGGTACGCACGATGCAGCACCGCCTGTACGACTGCCTGCGCCAGCAGCGCTTTCCGGAACCGCTCTACGGCAGCGAGGTGATTACCGCGCTGGAGATGTTCCTCGCCCGCAACGCCAACGGCGGCAAGATGGACGCGCCGTCCATCAAACGATGAGGCCGACCATGCCGCACATGATCCGACTGACCCTCATCGCCCTGGCCCTCGTTGCAGGCGCTGCCCATGCCGCCGATGCGGCACCCGCCAAGGCCGTCACGCCGCCCAAGCCCGATGCCAAGGCCGACGCGGCCCTCGCCAAGGTTATCCACGAGAGCTTTGTCTCCAAGGGCCCGGCCACCGTGGAAGGCGTGACCGAGCGCGACGACGTGCAGAAGATCTGCAGCCAGTTTGCCGACCGCAACGCCGTGCCCGCCGCCGTGGCCAAGAAGCTGGAAGACGCACAGCTCAAGACCATCCACTACCCCGCAGACAACAAGTGGTTGGGCGACTGGAAGGCAGGCGAGAAGACCGCGCAGAGCGGCCGCGGCATGCAGTTCTCCGACCCGGCCGGCGGCGCGAACGGCGCCAACTGCTACGCCTGCCACCGCCTGTCGAAAGACGAGGTGTCGTACGGCACCATCGGCCCCTCGCTGTATCAGTACGGCAAGCTGCGTGGCGATTCGGAAGCGATCCTGCGCTACACCTGGGGCAAGATCTACAACTCCAACGCGTATGCGGCGTGCTCCAACATGCCGCGCTTCGGGCACAAGGGCATCCTCACCGAGCAGCAGATCCGCGATGTGATGGCGTTGTTGTTCGATCCGGCCTCGCCAGTGAACCAGTAAGCCAATAACGCCATGCAAACGCTTCGACGGTTCCTGACGTGGGCGGCAGCGGCGATGGTGTTTGCCGCAAGCACCGCGCAGGCCGTCGAAGTGGGCGATGTGGTTGCGCTGCCCGACGTGCAGTTGCTCGACGGCACACGCGTGCCGGGCGATGCGTGGCGCGGGCACCCCGTCATCATCGCCACGTGGGCATCGTGGTGCCCGTTCTGCGCGCTGCAGAACCCGCGCCTGCAAAAGCTCTACGACGCCACGCGCGGCACCGACCTGCGCATCCTCACCATCAGCATCGACGCCAACCCGCAGCTCGCGAAGGACTACGTCGCCAAGCGCGGCTTCACCTTCCCGGTGACGATGGAAACCGACGCGCTGTGCGCCGCCACCGGCCCGCGCAAGGGCCTGCCCGAACTGCTCGTGCTCGACGCCAAAGGCCGCGTAGTGCGCAAGGAAGTCGGCGAGATGCTCGAAGACGACGTAGCCGACTTGGCCCGCTACGCAAACAGCCCCAAACAATGAACCGCCGCGAATTCGTTCAAGCCCTGGCGATTGCCGCTGCCGCCGGCCTGCGCCTGACCGACGCCCACGCCGATACGTTCAGCTATGACGTGCCGCGCTTTGGCAACGTCCACCTGCTGCACTTCACCGATTGCCACGCGCAGTTGCTGCCCATTGAATACCGCGAGCCCAGCGTCAACCTGGGCGTGGCGCAATGGGCCGGGCAGCCGCCGCATCTGGTCGGGCACGCGCTGCTCAAGCGGTACGGCATTGCGCCGGGCTCACGGGCCGCGCACGCCTTCACCGCGCTCGACTTTACCGAGGCCGCCCGCCGCTACGGCCGCATGGGCGGCTTCGCGCACTTGGCCACGCTCATCAAGCGCCTGCGCGCCACGCGCCCCAACGCGCTGCTGCTGGACGGCGGCGACACCTGGCAGGGCTCTGCCACCGCGCTGTGGACCAACGGCCAGGACATGGTCGACGCGGCCCTTGCGCTGGGCGTGGACGTCATGACCCCGCATTGGGAGATGACCTACGGCGCCGACCGCGTGCGCCACGTGGTCGATCACGATTTCAAGAACAAGGTCGCCTTTGTCGCGCAGAACATCCAGACCGCCGACTTTGGCGACCCGGTGTTCGACCCGTACGTGCTGCGCGAGCTGAACGGCGTGCCGGTCGCCATCATCGGGCAGGCGTTTCCGTACACGCCCATCGCACACCCGGCGGATTTCACGCCCGATTGGACGTTCGGCATTCAGGAAGAACGGCTGCAGAAGATGATTGACGAGGCGCGCGGCAAGGGCGCCAAGGTGGTCGTGCTGCTGTCGCACAACGGCATGGATGTGGACCTGAAGCTGGCCTCGCGCGTGCGCGGGTTGGACGCCATCCTGGGCGGCCACACGCACGATGCGGTGCCCGCGCCCGTCAAGGTCAGCAACCCGGGCGGCGTGACGCTCGTCACCAACGCGGGCGCCAACGGCAAGTTTGTCGGCGTGCTCGATCTGGATGTGCGCGGCGGCACCGTGCGCGACATCCGCTATACGTTGCTGCCCGTGTTTGCCGATCTGCTGCCGCCTGACCCGGCCATGACGGCGCTGATTGACCGCGTGCGCGCACCGTACCAAGACAAGCTGGGCGAAACGCTGGCCACGAACCGCGGCCTGCTGTACCGGCGCGGCAACTTCAACGGCACGTTCGACCAGCTCATCGTTGATGGCCTGATGCAAGCGCAGGGCGCCGAGATTGCCTTCTCGCCCGGCTTCCGCTGGGGCACCACGCTACTGCCCGGCGAGGCCCTGACCATGGAAGCGCTGATGGCCCAGACCGCCATCACCTACCCGGCCACCACGCTGACCGAAATGACGGGCGCCACCATCAAGACCGTGCTGGAAGACGTGGCCGACAACCTGTTCAACCCAGACCCGTACTACCAGCAGGGCGGCGACATGGTGCGCACCGGCGGCCTGCGCTACACCATCGACCCGATGAAGCCCATGGGCCAGCGCATTACCGACATGCGCCTGGGGCCGGGAAGCGGCAAGCCCATCGACGCCGACCGCCGCTACAAAGTGGCCGGCTGGGCCGCCGTATCGCCCGAAGCCCGCAAGGCCGGCGGGCGCCCCGTGTGGGACGTGCTGGCCGACTGGCTGCGCGACCAGCGCGAAGTGACTGCAAGGCCGCTGAACACGCCGCGCATTGTCGGCATGGAGGGCAATCCGGGCATGGAAAACGGGGGTTAAACCCCCAATTGAAAGGGCCCGGGGAGTTCGGGTAGACTCATTTTCCACGGGCCGATAGCTCAGCTGGGAGAGCGCCGCGTTCGCAATGCGGAGGTCGGGAGTTCGATCCTCCTTCGGTCCACCAAGTTACTGGCAGCGTTTG
>JABLTH010054723.1_pt1 | contig 13813 bp, 14 predicted proteins | sample 7875711 | NCBI WGS metagenome assembly JABLTH01 (sample SAMN14941262, study PRJNA633318) | bioreactor metagenome | isolation source: bioreactor | place: China | collected 2019-03-05 | reverse complement strand
TTGATTTTGTAGGGCGGAAAAGCGGAGCGCCTTCCGCCGAATGTGGCAATCCATACGGCGGATAACGCCTACGGCTCATCCGCCCTACGCAGGCTACTTCCGGCTTGCCCAATAACCGGGCCGACGCCGGTGATGCGCCACAGCCAGCACACGCAGTTCTTCCGTGGTGACCTGGTAGATGATGCGATAAGGAAAACGGCGCAGAATGTATTGCCGACGATTACCGCGAAATACCGCACCGAGTTGGGGATTCGCCAGAACAAGCTGGGCGGCGCGCTCAAACTCCGCCACAAAAGCAAGGCCCAGTTCAGCATTGGCTTTCAGGGCATAAAACGTGGCGGCATCCTGCAACTCGGCAAGTGCCGCTGGCGAGACAACCAGTTTCACTTCAACGCGGCGCGAACCTGTGCCAGCGCGTCGGCAATCGGAATAGCTTGCACCGCGCCACGCTCGATGTCGGCAATTCTGCGTTCGGTCTCCATCGCCCAGGCTTCCTCAATTTCAGCATCTTCATCCAGGCTGGCGAGCAATAGCTGGGCAAACGCCGCGCGTTCACCGGCGCTGAGTTTTAGAGCTTCGGCTTCCAACAATTCAAGTTGCGATCCCATGGTGATTGCCTCCGTACTAATGCAGGAAATTGTAACTGAACATCCGGCGCAATGCCTTTTAGTTATTGCGCCCTACCGGGCTGTCGATTCCGCGTGGGCAACAAGTTGCCCACCCTACCGGGCTTCCGCCGAATGTGGCAATCCATGCGGCGGATAACGCCTACGGCTCATCCGCCCTACGCGGGCTTGCTGATGTTCAGGCCGCAACGTTTGCACCGAGTGACATTGTTACCTTGAATATCTTCGAACGTCTCAAGTCTATGGTTGTGCGCATAACAATATTGGCGCGCGTGCCATCGTTCAACCATGTGCTCTACTGGAAAAATGATGAGAAAAGCAAAAAATATAGGTATGTAGGTAATCATTTCTGCCCAATCGTACCCAATATGGTTGCCTAGCCACTTGGTGAAAATGTGAAGGCTATAGCCAGTGAGTACAAACGCGGCGAACCCTATTGAAAACCCGTAGTTTTTACCTCTTTCAGAGATGGCTTTTTCACGTAGTTCTGAAATCTGTGCTTTTGCCTCTGGAACGAGGGCTTCGAGTAGGTTTGCTCGAAGGGCTGGCTCGCGAAGAATCCGCAGGTATAGTTCCATTTCATGCTTTGGCTTGCCATTTTGATGCGGGTCAAGAAAGCGTGTTTTGACAAGAGTAAAAGAGCCTTCATGTTCCGAATAACCTATCGTGCAGACGTAGTCTACAAACCAATGGCGTATGGGAATGTCCGAGACTCGATCTGGGTTCATCGGTAGAACTAAACTACTTCTTCTCCACCTGCGTCACATCCCGCACTGCGCCCTTGGCGGCGCTCGTCGCCATCGCCGCATAAGCCCGTAGCGCAGCAGAAACCTGACGTTCACGCTTGACCGGTTTCCAGGCGTCCTTGCCCTTGGCTTCCATCGCGGCGCGGCGGCGGTCCAGCTCCTCCACCGTCACGACCAGGTGAATACGGCGGTTGGGGATGTCAATTTCGATGGTGTCGCCTTCTTCCACCAGGCCAATGGCGCCGCCCTCGGCGGCTTCCGGTGAGGCGTGGCCGATGCTGAGGCCCGAGGTGCCGCCGGAGAAGCGGCCATCGGTGAGCAGCGCGCAGGCTTTGCCCAGGCCCTTGGATTTAAGGTACGAAGTTGGGTAGAGCATTTCCTGCATGCCGGGGCCGCCCTTGGGGCCTTCGTAGCGGATCACCACCACGTCGCCGGCGACGATCTGGTCGTTGAGGATGCCTTCCACCGCCGCTTCCTGGCTCTCGAAAATACGGGCGCGGCCGGTAAATTTGAGGATGCTGTCATCAACCCCGGCGGTTTTGACGATGCAGCCATCCAGCGCGATGTTGCCGTGCAGCACGGCCAGGCCGCCATCCTGCGAATAGGCGTGGGCCTTGTCGCGGATGCAGCCATTGGCGCGGTCGTCATCCAGATCCGGGTAGCGCATGGACTGGCTGAAGGCGATGGTGGTGGCGATGCCGCCCGGTGCGGCGCTGTAGAAATCCTTCACCGCTTGATCCTGCGTACGCTGGATGTCCCATTGTTCCAGCGCGGCAGCCATGGTGGGCGCATGCACGGTGGGCACGTCGCGGTTGATCACCCCGGCGCGATCCAGTTCGCCCAAAATGCCCATCACTCCGCCGGCGCGGTGCACGTCTTCCATATGGTATTTCTGCGTGGCGGGGGCAACCTTGCTCAGGCACGGCACGCGCAGGGAGATGCGGTCGATATCCGACATGGAAAAATCCACGCCCGCTTCATGCGCCGCCGCCAGCAAGTGCAGCACGGTGTTGGTGGAGCCGCCCATGGCCACATCCAGCGCCATGGCGTTCTGGAAGGCTTCGAAGGTGGCGATGCTGCGCGGGAGGACAGAATAATCGTCCTGCTCGTAGTGGCGTTTGGCGAGTTCGACAATCAGCCGCCCGGCGCGTAGGAATAACTGCTTTCTGTCCGCATGCGTAGCAACGATGGAGCCGTTGCCAGGCAGTGACAAGCCCAGCGCCTCGGTCAGGCAGTTCATGGAATTGGCGGTGAACATGCCCGAACATGACCCGCAGGTGGGGCAGGCGGAGCGTTCCACGGCGGCGACCTGTTCATCGCTGACTTTGGCGTCGGCGGCTTCCACCATGGCGTCCACCAGGTCCAGCGCGCGGGTTTCGCCGTTCCAGTTAACCTTGCCGGCCTCCATCGGGCCGCCGGAGACGAAGATCACCGGGATGTTGAGGCGCAGTGCGGCCATCAGCATACCGGGGGTGATCTTGTCGCAGTTGGAGATGCACACCAGCGCATCGGCACAGTGCGCGTTGACCATGTATTCCACGCTGTCGGCAATCAGGTCACGGCTGGGCAGCGAATACAGCATGCCGCCGTGCCCCATGGCAATGCCGTCATCCACGGCGATGGTGTTGAATTCCTTGGCGACACCGCCGGCTTTTTCGATCTCACGCGCCACCAGTTGGCCCATGTCTTTCAGGTGCACGTGGCCCGGTACGAACTGGGTAAAGGAGTTGGCGATGGCGATGATGGGCTTGGAGAAATCCTCTTCCTTCATGCCGGTGGCGCGCCACAACGCGCGGGCGCCGGCCATGTTGCGGCCTTGGGTGGTGGTGTGGGAACGGTATTTAGGCATGGCTGCTCTCTATCGCTTTCTCTGAAAAGTACTAACGTATAATCTCGTCATTCTAACTCATTACCAGCACCAGCTTTTATGCTCACGCACCCTCATTTTGACCCGGTTGCCATCCACATCGGCGCTATCGGCATCCACTGGTACGGCCTGATGTATCTGACCGCATTCCTGGCTTTTTTGTTGCTGGCGCGCTTGCGCATCCGCCAGCGGCCCGACAGCGGCTGGACGGACAAGCATGTGGACGACATGCTGTTCTACGGCGCGCTGGGCGTGGTGCTGGGCGGGCGCCTGGGTTATGTGCTGTTTTACCAACCGGCTTATTTTGCCGCGCATCCCGCTGAAATCCTGGCGGTATGGCAAGGCGGCATGTCGTTTCACGGCGGTTTTATCGGCGTGCTACTCGCCATCGCATGGTTTGCCCGCAAGGAAAACAAACGCTGGCTGCCGATGATGGATTTTATTGCGCCGCTGGTGCCACCCGGCCTGGCCGCCGGTCGCATGGGCAACTTTATCAACGGCGAACTGTGGGGCCGTCCCACCGACCTGCCCTGGGGCATGGTGTTCCCGCAGGTGGATAACTTGCCGCGCCACCCTTCGCAGTTGTATGAATTCGGCCTGGAAGGCATCGTCCTGTTCCTGCTGTTATGGATTTACTCTGGCAAGCCGCGGCCGGCCGGAGCCGTGTCAGGGTTGTTCCTGATCGGTTACGGCAGTTTCCGTTTTTTGGTGGAATTCACCCGCCAGCCGGACGATTTCCTCGGGCTGCTGGCGTTCAGCATGAGCATGGGGCAATGGCTCAGCCTGCCGATGGTGCTGGCCGGGGTGTGGATGATGCACCGCGCGCTGCGTAAATAATCCGGCACCACCAATAAGAAAGCCGCCATTGCTGGCGGCTTTCTTGCTACGACAATCCGCGGCTGGCGCTTAGAGTATCTTGCGCGCCACGTCGTAGGCCGACATGAAGTCGAGCTCCACATGGTTGTCGGATGCCAGCATCATCTGGAACATCTTTTGCTGCACGTTGTACTTGCGGCTGCCGATGGCCAGCGCGCCCAGACCCAATGCCCATTCCGCACCCTTGATCGGCTCCGCGTCGGACATCGCATCCAGCCCTTCAATGCCGGATGGCGGCACAGCGTTCACGTCCGCCGCAATCAGCAGCTTCTTCGCCGTTTTCAGGATATCGGTGGTAATGACACGAGTTCCCGCCGGAGCGCAGCACAGCAGGATTTCGGCATCCTTGATGATATCGGCTTTTTTCTGCTCATCGGTGCCATCAATCGCCTTCAGCTTGACGTTGTAGGTCTTGGAATACTCCTCGGCCAGCGCCACGGTTTTCTCGAAGCTGGAGTGTGCGACCAGGCTGACTTCCGCGCCTTCCTTGGCGCACATGATGGAGGAACAGCCGCCCACCGGGCCGGTGGCGCCAAACACCACCACGCGCTTGCCCTTCAGGGTGGTATCCAGGCGATCCCGGCAGATGGCATGCACATAGGCGGAAAGTGCCGCGCCAGTGGTGAACGCGCCAGAAGGATCGGCAAACAGGGAAACCTGAAACGGGGGGAACATGGCCTTCTTCGCCCGACGCAGCATTTCCATCGCCGCATCCATGTCGCGTCCACCGATAAAAATGCCGGTACGCCATACGCCACGGGTACCGCGGGAAAAAATTGCATCCTGTACCAGTGACGTCACTTCTTCCACCGCCACGTTGGTGTACGGCAGAACTGCGTCATAACCCGCGTCATAAGCCATGTTGGCGTCGAATGGGCTGGCATTTTTCTGCGGCGTGACGAAGTGCAGGACGTACGGTTTTTCTCTGATCAAATCAGCCATGTTTCTCGCTCCCAAAATGATGAATTTTCTATGAAATTTTAATTGCTCTGGTGTCATGATAATCCGGCTTGGCGCATAACACTAGGCTATCTTCAACCATACGCATGATAAAATCCATTTTGAAGCTGGCCAGACAGTCGCCGCTCGCGCAAGCGAGGGGAGGAAAGTCCGGGCTCCGCAGAGCAGGATGACGGCTAACGGCCGTACGCCGTGAGGCGAGGAACAGGGCCACAGAGACGAGCGTATTAAGTTACGGTGAAACGCGGTAACCTCCATCCGGAGCAAGACCAAATAGGCTGGCAATGGCGTGGCTCGCGCTGCCAGCGGGTAGGTTGCTTGAGCGCATGAGCAATCATGCGCCTAGAGGAATGACTGTCACATGTTGCAAAACATGACAGAACCCGGCTTACCGGCCAGCTTCTCCTTGCTCCGCCACAACCTAATAAGTCACTTTCAATTGAATTCATATCCCATTGATTTTTATGCCTATTGATTTTCGCATCAATTACTTGTAAGTGTTTGACCTATAAAGAAAAACCACCGCAAAAAGGGCTTGCAAAGCCCATTTTTTTTATCTATAGTGCCCGCTAGTGGGAAAAAGTGGGTTTTTGTGGGAGCCGTCACCGATGCCAAGAGCGGGGCGGCTCTCCTTTGTCTGGTGTGACTTTTCGGGGCTGGTTTGAATGTTTCGCGGCGCAACATCATTGAATATTGATGCAAAGGGGAGGCTGGCGGTGCCCAGCCGGCACCGTGACGCGCTCATGAACCAATCCGCCGGACGTCTGGTGCTTACCGCACACCCTCATCGCTGTCTGCTGCTCTATCCGCAACCCGCGTGGGAGCCGTTGCAGGCAAAAATCATGTCCCTGTCCAGCTTCGATCGCCAATCCAGCGCCTTGCAACGCCTGATGGTCGGCTATGCCGAGGATATGGAAATGGATAGTGCTGGGCGCCTGCTGATTTCTTCGGCGTTGCGCGATTTTGCGCAGCTGGAAAAGCAGGCGATGCTGGTTGGCCAGGGCAGCCACTTTGAGTTGTGGAGCATGGATGCATGGAAGGCGCAGCTGGAGCGCGTCATGGATGATGAAAACCTGACGTTGCCGGCTGAGCTGGAGGGTTTTTCGTTGTGATCACCGGGCAGGATGCCCAAACACAATCCCTGCCAGCGCAGCATTTGCCCGTCCTGCTGAATGAGGCCGTTGAGGGGCTGGGTTTGAAAGCAAATGGCGTGTATGTGGATTGCACCTTTGGCCGCGGCGGCCATAGCAGAGCCATTCTGTCCAGGCTGGGAACATCCGGCCGCCTGTTCGCGCTTGACCGCGATGCGGCTGCCGTCAGCGCCGGCCGACAAATCGACGATCCTCGCTTCACCATAATCCACAGCCCTTTCAGCCGGGTCAAGGCGGCACTGCGCGAAGCAGGTGTTGAAAAGGTGGATGGCGTACTGCTGGATATTGGCATTTCTTCCCCCCAGATTGACGAACCTGGGCGTGGATTCAGTTTTCGTTTTGACGGCCCGCTGGATATGCGCATGGATCAAACCCGGGGGCAAACCGCGGCAGAGTTTCTGGCAACAGCGTCCGAGCAGCAACTTCGGGAGGTAATAAAAAACTATGGTGAAGAACGGTTTGCTAAACAGATTGCAAGGGCGATTGTTGCGGCTCGCACAAACGGGACACCGCTCGACACCACTCGACAGCTTGCCGCGCTCGTGGCAGACGTTATCCCCAAAGTCGAGCCCGGCCAGGATCCGGCGACGCGCACATTTCAGGCTATACGGATTTTCCTCAATCAGGAGCTTGAGGAATTGTCGCTAGCGTTGCCACAGTGCGTTGACCTGCTTGCCCCCAACGGGCGGCTCGCGGTGATCAGCTTCCATTCGCTGGAAGACCGTATCGTCAAACGCTTCATCCATGCCCAGCAGGACAGGGACACCCTGCCCAGCAACTTTCCGGTCAAGGCGGCTGACTTGCCGCCCCCGCGCCTGATCGCCATTGGCCGCGCGATCAAGCCCTCCGCGCAGGAAACCAGGGCCAACCCGCGTGCGCGCAGCGCCGTGCTGCGCATCGCGGAAAGAACGGCGGCGGCATGACCAAGCTCAACCTGATCCTGTTTCTCACCTTGCTGTGCACAGCGATGGGCGTAGTCACATCGCAGCACAAGGCGCGCAAGCTCTACATTGAGCTGCAGTCGCAGCAAAACCTAGTCAAGCAATACGACATCGAGTGGGGGCAACTGCAACTGGAACAAAGCACCTGGGCCATGCATTCACGCATCGAACAGGTTGCCGCCAGCCACCTGCAGATGAAAGTGCCGGAAAGCGCGCGCGTTAAAGTGGTTCAACCGGGAGGCATCCGCTAATGGCTCAAGCACAAGCACCTGCCATGCGATTGCCTTCCTGGCGGCGACGCTCCCTGCTGATTGCCTTGCTCGCATGTTTCGGCGTGCTGCTGGGCCGCACCATCTATTTGCAGGGGCTGCATCGTGACTTTTTGCAGCAACAGGGCGACCAGCGTTACAGCCGGACCATCAGCCTGTTCGCGCACCGCGGCATGATCACTGACCGCAACCGGGAACCGATGGCCATCAGCACGCCGGTGGAATCGGTCTGGGCCAGCCCGCCAGATGTGGAAATTTCGGCACAGCAAACACGCGAGCTGGCCACGCTGCTCAAACTCAAGCCTGCCGAAATCACCAAAAAATTGCAAAACCACAACCGTGAATTCGTCTACCTGCGGCGGCGCATGGCCCCCGAGGAGGCAGCAAAAGTCATGCAACTCGGCATCCCCGGGATATTCCTGCAGCGCGAGTACCGCCGCTTTTATCCAGCCGGCGATACCGCCGCACATCTGATCGGCTTTACCGGCATTGACGACAAGGGGCAGGAAGGCGTGGAACTGGTGTACCAAAACTGGTTATCCGGCAAACAAGGCAGCCGCCGCGTCATCAAGGATAGACAAGGACACATCATCGAAGACCTGGAAGCGGTCAAGGTACCGCAGGAAGGGCGCGACCTGGCGCTTTCGATAGACCGCCGCATCCAGTACCTGGCGCACCGCGAACTGGCGAAAGCCATTGAGGTCAACAAGGCCAAAGCCGGCGCCATTGTGGTCATAGATGCCAAAACCGGCGAGGTGTTGGCACTCGCCAACCAACCCACCTACAACCCCAACACCCCCACCAACCTGGGCGGACGCGCGCGCAATCGTGCCATTGTAGACACCTTCGAGCCGGGCTCCACGCTGAAGCCATTTACCGCCGCCGCCGCCCTGGAATCCGGCAACTTCCATCCCGACACGCTGATCAATACCGGTAGCGGCAAGCTGAGCATCGGCCCCGCCATGATCCACGATGCCCACCCCGCCGGCACGATTACCGTTGCCCAGGTGATCCAGAAATCCTCCAATGTCGGTGCAGCCAAAATGGCGCTGACGCTGCATCCGCAAGCGATGTGGGGCATGTTCAACCAGGTGGGATTCGGCTCCCCGGCACACGTTGGCTTTCCCGGGGAAGCCAAGGGCAGGTTACGTCCATGGCAGCACTGGAAGCCCATCGAACAAGCCACCATGGCTTATGGTCACGGCATTTCGCTCAGCCTGCTGCAACTGGCGCGCGCTTACGGCGTGTTTGCCAACGACGGTGAAATCAAGCCGATCTCCCTGGTCAAGATCAAGGAACCACCCATCGGCCAGCATGTGTTTTCCGCCAAAACCGCGCGTGACGTTCGCGCCATGCTGGAACTGGTGGTACAGCCGGGCGGCACGGCGGTCCAGGCACAAGTACCGGGGTATCGCGTGGCGGGCAAAACCGGCACCGCGCACAAGCTGATTGATGGTCGGTATGCCGAGCACCAGTACGTGTCTTCATTCATCGGCATGGCGCCGGCGTCCGACCCCAGACTCATCATCGCCGTCATGGTCGACGAACCCAGCGCCGGTCAATATTACGGCGGCGCCGTCGCCGCACCGGTATTCAGCGCGGTGATGGCAGGGGCGTTGCGCACGCTGGCGATTCCCCAGGATGCGCATACCAGCAACATCACCGTACCCGCAGGGGATGCGCCGGAAATCAAGGAGGACGTGTGATGCGCGGCCACCCCCTCCTTCAGCGCCTGACACAGCTCGGTATCACGCCAACCCGATTGGTCAGCGACAGCCGCCGGGTAAAACCCGGCGATGCCTTTGTTGCATTCCCGGGCGAAACCGCAGATGGTCGCGACTTCATTGGCCAGGCGGTCGCTAACGGCGCCAGCGCAGTCTTGTGGGAAGCGCGGGATTACCGCTGGGATGACAGCATTGCCGTCCCGCAGATACCGGTTGCAGGTCTGTCGGCGCAATTGGGTGAAATGGCCAGCGCTTTTTATGGTGAACCGGCAAAAAAACTGTGGGTGGTCGGCATCACCGGCACCAACGGCAAGACTTCTTGCAGCCACTGGCTGGCAAGGGCGATGAGTCACCTGGGCCGGAAGTCCGCCATTATCGGCACCTTGGGCAACGGCTTCCCGGAAGCGCTGTCGGAAACGCTCAACACCACCCCGGACCCGATCACCCTGCAGGAACTGCTGGCAACCTATCTCGCCCAGCATGCCACGTCGGTCGTCATGGAAGTCTCGTCCCACGGGCTGGAACTGGGTCGGGTGAACGGCATGAAGTTCGATGTCGCGGTATTCACCAACCTGTCGCGTGACCATCTGGATTTCCATGGAGATATGGCAAGTTACGCGGCGTCCAAGCGCGCGCTGTTTGCCTGGCCGGAACTGAAACATGCGGTGATTAATGCCGACGATGCCTATGGCAGCGAACTGGCACAATTCACCCGCCAGCGCGGCGTCAATACCGTAACCTACGGCTTTGGTGATGCCGATATCCGTGGCAGCGAACTCAAGCTGAGCGGACACGGCCTGTCCATGCAGGTCACCACCCCAGGCGGCACAGCTGTGCTGCAGGCGGAGGTGATGGGCAAATTCAACGCCAGCAACCTGCTAGCGGTACTGGCCTCACTGCTGGTTTCCGGGGTATCGCTAGCGGATGCCATCCACACCCTGTCACAGACCAAACCGGTGACCGGGCGCATGCAAACCATAGGCGGTGGCGACCTGCCGCTGGTCATTGTGGATTACGCGCACACCCCGGATGCGCTGGAAAAAGTATTGGGAGATTTGCGCGAACAGTGCCAAGGCCGCCTGATTTGCGTTTTCGGTTGCGGCGGCAACCGCGATAAAGGTAAGCGCCCGCTCATGGCCAAGGCCGCAGCACAGCTGGCCGATTATGTCGTGATCACCTCCGACAATCCACGCAACGAAGCGCCGCAAGACATTATCGCCGACATTCTCACCGGCATGCCGGCAAATGACGCCAACTACCTGATCGAAGCCGATCGCGCCAGCGCCATCCGCAAAGCCATCCACATGGCCGCGGCCGGCGATGTGGTGCTGTTGGCGGGCAAGGGCCACGAAAACACCCAGCACATCGGCGCGACCAAGCACCCATTCAGCGACGCCGCCGTCGCAACTGAAACCATCCGCACGGCAAAGGCTGCCACATGATGACGACCGAACACGAAACCGGATTCATGACCACGCTGAGCAAGGCCGCAGCGGCGATCGGCGGGCAACTGCGCGGCGCCGACACCAGTTTCACCGGCGTCAGCACCGACAGCCGCAATATCCAGCCCGGGGAGTTGTTTGTTGCCCTGCGCGGGGAAAAATTTGACGGCCACGCCTACGTGGCCGCGTGCCTGCAGCAAGGCGCCGCCGCGGCCATGGTGGATCGATCCGCAGAGCTACCAGCCGCCCCCTTGCTGGTGGTGGACGACACGCGCCAAGGGCTGGGGCAACTCGCGGCTTACTGGCGAAGCCAATTCGACATCCCGCTGGCCGCCATCACCGGCAGCAACGGCAAAACCACGGTCAAGGAAATGCTGGCCAGCATTTTACGCAGCGCGAGTTCGCCCAGCAGCGTGCTCGCCACCGCCGGCAACCTGAACAACGACATCGGTTTGCCGCTCACCCTGCTCAAGCTTCGCACACACCATCAATACGCCGTGATCGAAATGGGCATGAACCATCCGGGCGAAATCGACACCCTCACCCGCATCGCCCACCCCGATGTGGCGCTGATCAACAACGCCCAGCCCGCACACCTGGCCGGACTAGGCACCGTGGAAGCGGTGGCCCGCGCCAAAGGCGAAATTTTTGCCGGCCTGTCCCAAAATGGGGTTGCCGTCATCAACCAGGACGATCCGCACGCAACGCTGTGGAAGGAACTGGCTGCACCGCACCGTATCGTGACCTTCGGCCTGGAACAAACCGCCGATGTAAGCGCCAGTGCCGACCTGCACACCGATGGCAGCACTCTGCACCTGCAAACGCCGGCAGGCAAAGCGCAACTCACGCTTCAGGTCGCCGGCGTGCACAACGTGAAAAACGCGTTGGCCGCCACCGCCGCCGCGCTCGCCATGGGTGTCAGTCTGGCTAACATCGTCACCGGCCTGGAACAGTTCGGCGGGGTGAAAGGTCGCTTGCAACGCAAGCGCGGCTTGGGCGGCGCCCTGGTCATTGATGACACCTACAACGCCAACCCGGCTTCCATGCGCGCGGCGATTGAGGTGCTGGCCAACATGCCGGGACAAAAACTGCTGGTGATCGGCGACATGGGTGAACTGGGGCCGGAAGCGTCCGCGCACCATGTGCTGATCGGCAAAAAGGCCAAACGCGCCGGCATTACCAAACTCTTCGCACTGGGCGAGTTGAGCCGCGATGCCGTGCTGGCCTTTGGCGCGGATGGCGGTGGCGCACAGCATTTTGACTCTCCGCAGGCGCTGGCGGCCGTGCTGGAAACCTACATGGTGCCAGGCACCACCGTGCTGGTAAAAGGATCGCGCTTCATGCAAATGGAGCGGGTCGTAGACCTCATCACCTTAGAACCATCCGAAAAGGGAGCGCACTGATGCTATTAGAACTGGCTCGCTGGCTGGCGCACGACGTCCGGGCATTCAACGTATTCAACTACATCACCTTGCGCGCCGTACTGGCAACGCTCACGGCGTTGCTGATCTCGTTCCTGGTCGGCCCCACCATGATCCGCAAACTGACGGAATACAAAGTCGGCCAGGCGGTGCGCGATGACGGCCCGCAAACCCACCTGATCAAGGCCGGCACCCCGACCATGGGCGGCGCGCTGATCCTGGTGGCTATCGCCATCGCCACGCTGCTGTGGGCGGATTTGCACAATAAATACGTATGGGTGGTGCTGATAACCACACTGGGATTCGGCATCATAGGCTGGGTGGATGACTGGCGCAAAGTCGTGCACCGCAACCCCAAGGGGCTGTCCGCAAAGGAAAAGTATTTCTGGCAATCCCTCATCGGCCTGAGCGTCGCCGGCTACCTGTTTTCCACCGCCACCATGCCAGCACACACCACGCTGATTGTGCCGTTTTTCAAGCACCTGATTGTGCCGCTGGGAGCGGTCGGCTTCATCGTGCTGACTTATCTGGTGGTGGTCGGCAGCAGCAACGCGGTCAACCTGACCGACGGGCTGGACGGGCTGGCCATCATGCCGACCGTGCTGGTCAGTAGCGCGCTGGCCATTTTTGCCTATGCCGCAGGCCATCTGTTTTTCTCCAAATACCTGGGTATTCCCTACGTCCCCGGAGCCGGCGAACTGGCCGTGTTTTGCGCCGCCATGGCTGGCGCAGGGCTGGGCTTCCTGTGGTTCAACGCTTATCCGGCCGAAGTATTCATGGGCGATGTCGGGGCGCTGGCACTAGGCGCCGCACTGGGGGTGGTCGCCGTGATCGTGCGCCAGGAAATCGTGTTGTTCATCATGGGCGGCGTGTTTGTGATGGAAACACTGTCGGTCGCAGCGCAGGTGACGTACTTCCGCTACACCAAGAAAAAATACGGTGAAGGAAGGCGCATTTTCCTGATGGCGCCGCTGCACCACCACTATGAACAAAAGGGCTGGAAAGAAACGCAGGTGGTCGTGCGATTCTGGATTATCACCATGATGCTGGTGCTGATCGGACTTTCTACATTGAAATTGAGATGAGTGAACTAATGCTGAATCGCACGATGGAGGCGTTGGGGGAGACTCATATGGGCGCTGCAAGCGCGCATGTGATGGCGACACCAAACGCATCCATGAGATTCTGGATTATCACCATGATGCTGGTGCTGATTGGGCTATCAACGTTGAAACTGAGATGAAACTGGAACTGAACAACAAACAGGTACTGGTACTGGGGCTGGGTGACACCGGCCTTTCGGCATTGCGCTGGCTGGCGCGCCAAGGCGCCCGGCTTTCCGCCGCCGACACGCGCAGCGAGCCGCCAGGGCTGGCCGCCGTCAAGCAGGAGTTCCCCAATCTTGTCCTGCATCTTGGCGCTTTCAGGAGCGAGGTGCTCAACACCGTCGACCTGATCGTCTCCAGCCCGGGAGTGCCTCTCGCCAACCCCACCATCCAGGCCGCCATCAAGCGCGGCATCCGCGTGGTTGGCGACGTGGAACTGTTTGCCCAGAACAAACCCGCCCAAGCCAAAGTCATAGCCATTACCGGCTCCAACGGCAAAAGCACCGTCACCACGCTGGTCGGCGCCATGTGCGAAAAAGCCGGGCTCCGCACTATCGTTGCCGGCAACATCGGCCTGCCGGTACTGGATACCCTGGGCATGGATACGCCGGATGTGTATGTACTCGAGTTGTCCAGCTTCCAGCTCGAAACCACACAGTTGGCGGCAGACGCCGCCACGGTGCT
>JABLTH010022200.1_pt1 | contig 13818 bp, 15 predicted proteins | sample 7875711 | NCBI WGS metagenome assembly JABLTH01 (sample SAMN14941262, study PRJNA633318) | bioreactor metagenome | isolation source: bioreactor | place: China | collected 2019-03-05 | reverse complement strand
TCCGTTCTACACCAAGCGCCGCGTCTCGCTGCGCGTACGCAACTTCGAGAGCGGCAAGCTCAAGGTCAACGACAGCGACGGCAATCCGATCGAGATCGCCGCGGTCGTGGTCTGGCAGGTGGTGGACACCGCCGAAGCCGTGTTCCAGGTCGACGACTACGAGAACTTCGTGCACATCCAGAGCGAGTCGGCCCTGCGCCAGATGGCGCAGAACTACCCGTACGACGCGCACGACGACGGCAAGCCTTCGCTGCGCAGCCACGGCGAGGTGATCAACAACCACTTGCGCGACGAGATCCAGGCGCGCCTGGACAAGGCCGGCGTGAGCGTCATCGAGGCGCGCATCAGCCACCTCGCCTATGCGCAGGAAATCGCCCAGGCCATGCTGCAGCGCCAGCAGGCCAGCGCGATCGTGGCGGCGCGCGAGCGCATCGTCGAAGGCGCGGTCGGCATGGTGGCGATGGCGCTGGACCGTCTGCGCGAGCAGGGCGTGGTCGAGTTGGACGAAGAGCGCAAGGCCGCCATGGTCAGCAATCTGCTGGTGGTGCTCTGCGGCGACCGCGCCACCCAGCCCGTGGTCAACGCGGGCACGCTTTACAGCGGTTGAGTGGAGCGAACGTGCCGGCCGAGAAGAAAGCCTATCCGCTGCGCATCAGCACCGCCGTGCTCGAGGCGATGCAGCGCTGGGCCGACGATGACTTGCGCAGCGTGAACGCGCAGATCGAGTACGTGCTGCGCGATGCGTTGCGCAAGAGCGGCCGGATCAAACCCGGCCAGACCCAACCGGTCGTCGACGACGAAGACGGCCAAAGCTAGTCAACCAAAGGACACAGGGGACAACGACATGAGCAAGCACCTGGCGGTCTTCGCCTGCGTGGCGATCGGCCTCATCTCTGCGACGGCCGCACGCGCCGAATCGGCCTGCGAGACGGCCTCCACGCATCTGCTCGATGCGCTGGACAAGGGCGACTACGCCGGCGCCACCGTCGATTTCGACACCACGATGAAAGCCAAGCTGTTGCCCGAGAAGCTCGGGCAGATCTGGCCCGCCGTGGCGCAACAGTTCGGCGAGCGCGGTGAGCGCGAGACGCCTGCGACCAGCACCGTAGGCGAGTACACGGTGGTACTCACTCCGCTGCACTACGGCCAGAGCATGATCGACGCCAAGGTCACCTGCGATGCACAAGGCAAGGTGGCGGGTTTTTTCATCCAGCCGCATCATTGAGGATGCCCCGATGTCCGCCCTGCCGGCTACGCACGCACCGCGTCTGAAACTGGCCATCGTGCTCGCCCTGGCGACGGCCGTATCCGTCCTGGCGCTGTTTCCCTATCTCATGATGCTGATGCCCATGCAGCTCGCGACGGCGCCGGTGTCGCCTGCGGTGCTCGCAGGAGCTCAGGCTCTGCAGGCGGGCGTGCTCGCCGGCCTGCTCAGCTGGCTGGGTCTGTGGCTGGGAGAACGGTATGGGCTGGCCACCCCTTGGTTGCGCGCATGGGTCTACCGCCTGCCGCACCCGCAGCTGCCGCACCAATGGCGGTGGGCGAGCTTGCTCGGCGTCGTAGCGGCCGTGGTCGTGCTTGCCATCGATACCCAACAGCACGGGGGCACGGGACATGCCGCGGTGCCGCGCCTGCTGGACTCGGCGTGGCGGGGCGCACTTGCCTCGCTGTACGGCGGTATCGTGGAGGAAGTCCTGTTCCGCCTGCTCCTGGTCAGCCTGCTGGTTTGGCTGCTGGCCCGGCTAGGCAACGGCGTGCAGCCATGGATGTTCGTCGTCTCCATCGTCCTTGCCGCACTGCTCTTCGGCGCAGGGCATCTGCCTGCGGCCTTCTCTTCGGGCATGCCGCATGGTTTGTAGACCATCGCCCGCATCGTGCTGCTCAATGCGATCGTCGGCTTGCCCTGCGGCTGGCTGTTCTGGAAGTACGGGCTGGAGCACGCCATGCTCGCGCACTTCAGCGCCGACCTGGTGCTGCATGTAGGCGCACCGCTGCTGGCAGCGGCCATGGCTTGAAGGTGCTTAGGCGTCGCGTTTCGCGGCACCCCACCCAAGCAGCAGCCATCCTGCGATAAAGGCTAGGCCGCCCAGGGGCGTGATCGCTCCGAACCAACGTGGCGCGCCAAGGGCGAGCGCATACAGGCTGCCGCTGAACAGCACGATGCCTACGCCGAAAGAAGCCATCGCGCGACGGCGATGCGGCTCGCCGAGGAAACAGAACGCCAGGCACAGCGCCAGCGCGTGCCAGAAGTGATAGTTCACTGCAGTTCGCCAAAGCTCGAGGCCACGCTCGTCCAGCACACCGCGCAGCGCATGCGCACCGAAGGCGCCCAGTGCCACCGCGCTGGCGCCGGCCAAACCGACCAGCAGGCCGGCAGCAGTGCTGACAGGTTGTCGCATGGGTAAAAAGTCCTCGGGCTGGCGGCGGCGCCGGTGTCGTATGCTGGCGCGATGCCGATCCAGGATTCTCGCATGAAGCCCCGACGCCTCGTCCGCGCCCTGCTCCTGCTCACTCTCGTGCTGGGCTCGCTCCTGCTGGCCGCCTGCCAACGTGGCGACGACCTGCCCTGGAAACTCACGAATGTCACGGGCCACATGCCCGACCTCGACTTCAGGCTGATTGACGACCATGGCAAGCCGGTGACCGGCGCCGACTACCGCGGCAAAGTGGTGCTGATGTACTTCGGCTACACGCACTGCCCGGACGTCTGCCCGCTCACCCTGGCGCAATTGCATGTGGTGATGCAGCGCCTCGGCCCGCTGGCGGAAGGCGCGCGCATCCTGTTCGTCAGCGTCGATCCCGCGCGCGACACGCCAGACGTGATGCACGCCTACGTCAACGCCTTCGATCCGCGCGCCGTAGGCCTGACCGGCGAACCGCGCGCGATCGAAGCGCTGGCCAAACGCTATCGCTCGGCCTTCACTCGCGAACCGGCCAAACAGGACGGCCAGTACGAAGTCAGCCACAGCTCGGCGATCTACCTCTTCGACCGCGAGGGCAAGGCGCGCCTGCTCTCGACCGCTGCGGACACCCAGGACACTCTCGTCCACGACCTGCACCTGCTGCTCGACACCGGAGCCAAGCCATGAGCCTTCGCGCCGCTTTCCTGACGATCGGCCTGCTGTTCGCCGGTACGGCCGCTGCCGGCGATGCCGATCACGTTACGGCAAGCCACGGCTGGATTCGCGTCATGCCGGGCACCCTGCCCGCCGGCGGTTATGTCGTACTAGAGAACCATGGCGACCGCGCCGTGGCGCTGCGTGCCGCGAGCAGCCCTGCCTACGGCGAGGTCATGCTGCACAAGAGCAGCACCGAAACGGGCATGGGCCGCATGGAAAAGGTGGACACCCTGTCCATTCCCGCCCATGGCCAAGCCGCGCTATCGCCCGGCGGCTATCACCTCATGCTGATGAAGGCGACCGGGGCGGTGAAGGTCGGCGACAAAGTGCGCGTCGAACTGCACTTCGCCGACGGCAGCACCCTGGCCACGGATTTCGAGGCGAAACCCGCCAACACGGTGGACGCCGACGACATGCCGGGCATGGAGCACCATCACTGACGCCAGCCCGGGAAAAGGCCCGCGACCGCGGGCCTCTCTATGCCTGGCAGGGCAAGCGACACGGATCAGGCGGGCTTGCCTTCACCCGCGCTCAGGATTGGCGTGCAGCCAGCTGGACCTGCCGCTTCGTCTTGATCCGCCCGCTGCGCGACAGCCGAATCCACTGCCGCAGCGCCAGCAGTCCGCCGATCGATTCGATGATCGCCGCCGGCACCCACATGATTACGCCGCCCACGAGCTGGCCGGTCAGTACATTGAAGGCAAACGCGCGGCCGCAGATCTCGAAGATCGGATAGAGGTCGCTCTTGGAGAAGGTGACGATGGCGCCCGCCAGGATCTGCGGGCTCATCGTGATGCCGGGCGAGAGCACGCGCAGGCCCGGCGTCATCCGGCCCGGCGGTCGCGGGCGATGGTCGAGCACCAGCCACCAGTACGCGAGGCCGCTCAGCATCATCGACCAGTTCATGAAGCGATAGACGCGCCAGTCGAGCATGGCCAGCGTCTGCATGGCCGGGATCAGCCAGATCAGGATGAAGCCGACGAACAGCACCGTGGCGACCGCCGGGTTCAACAGCACTCCGCTTGCCACGCGCCACGGCCACGAGCGCAGGAACGGGCGCAGCACGCGCACGCGCCAGGACAGCGGCAGTCCGGCACGCAAGACCGCACCCGGATACGAAGCCATGATCAGCAGCGGCGCCAGATGGTGCAGCAGCACCTGCTGGATGCGATGCATGAAGAATTCGTGCTCGGCGAAGTAATCGAAATACGTATGCAACGACACGTAGACGATCGCCATGCCAGTCCAAAACGCCACGCGCCGGCCGCCGCTCACGCCCACGCGTCGGGCGCCGCGCACGTACAGCACGCACGTCGCCACGAAGGTGAGCAGGAACACCCAGGAGAACTCCCAGGGCACGATCCACTTGAGCAAGCTCGACATCATCGGTCCGGTCCGACCTCACTGCCAGGCCGCAAGCTTAGTGCGTGACCGCCGCGCGGTGGTCTCGCGGCTGCGGCGACCCATTTCCGTCTCATGCTCGCCGCCGGTTGCGGCGCGAGCGCCGCCAGCCGTAGGCCAGGCCGAACAAGGTCACCAGCGCGGGCACGAGCACGATATTGATGAACTTCAGGCGCATGCCCAGCGCGTCGATTTCGCCGTTGAGCTGGTGCTGGACGTCGCGCAGCTCCTTGTTGATCGCCAGCTGCCGCTGCAGGAACTGCTCGATCTCCGCCTTCTGCTCCGCGCTGGCATTGTCGCCACGCGCGGCCTTGGCCGGCTGCAGCTCCGACAATCGGCTGCGCGTGACGGCCAGTTCGCGCTGCAGCTCCTGCTTCTTGGCCAGGAACTTCTGGTCCGCCGCCGCCTGGAGCGCCAGCACGCGGTTGAAGGGCCGCTGCGAGCTCGTGCGGCCGTGGATCGAAAGCAGCTCGGAGGAACCGCTGAGATTGTCCGCGAGGTTGGTGACGAAGTCGCCGTTGTTCGCCAGCGCGCTCAGCTGCACGGGTCCCAGCAGGCTTTGCGAATACGACACCCATAGGCGGTCGGTCAGCAGATCCGTATCGGCCACGAGGATCACCTCCGCATTCCCGCTGGCTTGGGCGATGTGACCGGGGCGCTTGGCGAATTCCGGAAAGGCGGAGGGGAACGCGCCGCGCACGCGCGCCGCGATCACATAGCGATTGTTGTCGGCCTTGTAGCCGTCCATCAGCGCATTCGGATCCGGGGTGGACTCGCGCACGCGCTGGGCCGGCACGACTTCGGCGTCCGACGTCGATTGCATCAGCGGGATCAGGCGCGAGGTCGCTTTCGGCGCGAGATCCAGATAGCCGACGCTGGACAAATTGATGCGCTGCAGGCTCGCGGTGGTCACATCGCTGTGGTTGAGCTCCTGGCCGGTCAGCCCGAGCATTGCCGGATGGCTGGCCGCGCTGTTGTCGGCCAGCTCGATGCGCAGCGCGCGCGAGCGGTCGAGCACCACTTTCTGCGCATCGAACTGCACCCCCCAGGCGGCGAACAGGCGCGGCAGGTCCGAATTGTGGTCGTCGATCACGCCGTTGCTGTCCACGAACGGCGTGGTGTCCAGCTCCGAATACGGATCCACGAACGCCACCAGGTGTCCGCCGCGCAGCACGTACTGGTCGATGGCGTACTGCGCGGCATCGGAGAGACGCTTGGTGTGGATCAGCAGCAGCACCTGGATGTCGTCGCCCACGCGGTCGAGCTTGTTCGGATCGAGCGTCTTCACTTCGAACAGCTGGCCCAGCTGACGGATCACCGTCCACGGCTCCTCGCCCAACACGGGGTTGCCCTGCACCGGCAGGCTGCTGATCACGCCGATATGGGGCTTCGCGGGCTCGTTGAGCTCGTACAGCAGCTTGGCGATGTCGTATTCGAGAAAGGTTTCGCGTCCCGGATCGAACAGCGGAATCGCGAGCGCCTTGGCGCCGGGATGCGGCTCACTGTCGGCTTCCCCATCCTGCAGGCCCGACAGGGTGGTACCCACCAGGCCGAAGAAAACGCGCTCGCCATTGGTGCCGCCACTGATGGGGCTGAGCCCGTTGCCCTCGGCGGCGGCTTCGTCGTCGGAGTACGGCACCGGATCGACCACCTGCAGGCGCAAGCGCCCGTGGGAGCGCGCGACCATCTCCTGCAGCAGCTCGCGCACACGCTGTTCGTAGCTGCGCAGCTGGGGCAGGTCGCGGGTGGAGTGCTCGGAGAAATACAGCGTGAGCCTCAGCGGCGCGCGCAGCTTCTCCACGATGTGGATGGTGCCGGGCGTCAGCGTATACAGACGATCGGAAGTGAGGTCGAAACGCGTCGCGCGCATCCAGCGGCTGCCCCCGAGCATGAGCGCGACCGAGGCGATCACCAGCAGCAGGAGCGTGCCGATCAGGCGGGTACGGCGGGTAAAGGCAAGGCGGGCCATCGTCAGGGCGTCCGCTTCAGGTCCAGCACCAGCACGCCGGCGGTCAGCCAGGAGGCGATGCAGAGAACGAAGTACAGCACATCGCGCAGATCGAGCACGCCGCGCGCGATCGCTTCGAAATGGCGCAACAGACTGAGATGCGCCACGCCGTTGAGCAGCCTGCGCGGCATCGAGCCCTGCAGGAAATCCATCACCTGGGGCTGTCCGGCGAGCAGAAGCAGAAAGCAGACGACCATGGTGAGGATGAAGGCCACCACCTGGCTCTGCGTGATCGCCGAAAGGCAGGCGCCGATGGCCAGGAAGGCGCCAGCCATCAGCCAGCTGCCGAGATAGCCGGCCAGGATCACGCCGTTGTCGGGCGAGCCCAGGTAGTTGACGGTGATCCAGATCGGGAACGTGAGCAGCAGGCCGATGCCCATGAACAGCCAGGCGGCCAGGAACTTGCCCAGCATTGCCTGCGCGATCGTCATCGGCAGGCTGAGCAGCAGCTCGAGCGTGCCGCCCTTGGCCTCTTCCGCCCACATGCGCATGGACACCGCGGGCGCCAGCAGCAGATACAGCCAGGGATGCATCACGAAGAACGGTTGCAGGTCGGCCTGCCCGCGATCGTAGAAGTCGCCGGCATAGAAGGCGAGGATGCCGGCCAGCACCAGGAAAATCACCAGGAACACGTAGGCCACCGGCGTCACGAAGTAGCTGCGCAGCTCGCGGCGCGCCACCGCCATCATCGGACTCATGCCCCGCCCTCCCGCGCGACCGGCCCCTGCCCGGTGGTGATCTGGCGGAATACCTCGTCGAGCCTTCCGCGCTCGAGCTGGATTTCCGATACCTCCAGGCCCTGCTGGCGCAGCAGCGATTCGACGGGTTCGAGAATGCGTTCGCCGGCGCGCGGAAAGACCGTGATGCGGCCGTCCAGCGGATCCACCTCGATCGAGGCGACCTGCGGCAGCCGGCCCAGCATCTCCTGCGATACGCCGCTGCCCGGCGCACTGAAGGACACCGCGCCGTGATAGCGCGAGCGCGCTTCCAGTTCGGCCGGCGTGGCATCGGCAAGAAGCCGGCCATTGGCGATGATGGCCACGCGGTTGCACAACGCGTGGACCTCTTCCAGCAGATGGGTGGAGATCAGGATGGTGCGCTCGCGCGCCATCGTATCGATCAACTGCCGCACGGCATGCTTCTGGTTCGGATCGAGGCCGTCGGTCGGCTCGTCCAGCATCAGGACCGGCGGATTGTGCACGATGGCCTGAGCCAGGCCCACGCGCCGGCGCAGGCCCTTGGACAGCGTCTCGATGCAGGTGTCGAGCACTTCCTCCAGCTGCAGGTGTCCGATCACTTCCTCGAAGCGCCGATAGCCTTGATCCGCCGGCAGCCCGCGCGATCGCACGATGAAGATGAGGAATTCGCGTACGGTCAGCTCGCCGTAGCTCGGCGCGCCCTCGGGCAGATAACCCAGCGCACGCTTGGCCTTCAGCGGCGCCTTCTGCACGTCATGGCCGCACACGCGCGCCGTACCGGCGGTGGGGCGAAGAAAGCCCGCGATCATGCGCATCACGGTGGACTTGCCCGCGCCATTGGGGCCGAGCAGACCGAGCACCTGGCCCGGTTCGGCGCGGAAGCTGAGCGCGTCGACCGCGGTGAGCGGGCCGTAACGCCGGGTGAGCTGTTCGGTTTCGATCATGTCCGAGGCGGAAGTAAAGCGGCGGAGCGGTCGGGCGCGAGCGGCTCGATGCCCGGGGGAATGTACCCCATCGAGCCCGAAAAGTTCGGGCCTCGCGTAGCGCGAGCACCGCGCAAAGAAAATCGCGCAAAGAAAAAGGCCCTTCGCGAACGAAGGGCCTTTTCGGTTCGGCTCGGTAGCGGCGGCTTACTTGCCGGCGCTGGCGGCGGAGGCCGGCGCGGCGGCGGTGCCGGACGAGGCCGGTGCCTGCTGCTCGGTGCCTTCGTCCAGCGACGGCGGCTGCAGGCCTGCTTCCTGCTCCGGCGTCTTCTCCGGCGCATCGGTCAGCGGCAGGTACACCGCGAACTGGGCGTAGCTCTTGACGTCGTCGCCTTCCTTCACTTCCGGCTTCGCCAGGATGTCGTACGGGCGGTTCATCACCTCGTCGAACTTGTAGCCGTGGGTCTGGGCGTAAGCCTTCAGCATGTCGCGGGTCTGCGGGACGCCGGCCGCGGTGCCGTTCCAGATGCCCTTCAGGGCCGGACCGCCGAAAGCGAGCATGCCGCGCACGTCGTTGTCGATGATCAGACGGCCGAAGCGATCGGTGTTGCCCGGGGTGGTGTCCTGTGCCGGAGCCTCGGCCGTGCTGCTGCTGGCCGGAGCGGTGGCCAGGTCGGGCGCCTTGGCCGCTGCCAGCTCATGGCTCTGGCCGTTGACGGTCAGGCTGGTCGAGCTGATCGGCAGCGCGACGTCGAAGCTGTAGGTCTGGTCGCCGAAGTTGGTGGTGTAGATGATGCGCGGACCGGTCACGGTCACGCCCAGCTTCTTGGCGGCAGCCTGGATCTGGGCCTCGGCCTTGTCGGTCGCTTCGTTCAGCGCCTCGAGGCCACCCTTGCGCTCGATCGAGCTGGACACCAGCAGCACCGGGGTGGGCTGGGTCTGGTCGATGTACGGAATGAGCTTGCCGTAGTCGATGTTCTGCACCGACGCCAGCACGTTCTGCAGATCGGTCAGGCTGAACTGGATGAAGGCATCCGGATCGCCATGGATATACAGATTGGAGTAGCGGTCGATCAGGTTGAAGCCGTAGGCCACGTCATACGACCAGGTGATCTTGGTCAGCTGGCCGCGGCTGCCCTGACGCTCGAGGCCCAGCGTGAAGTGCTTGTCCTGGCCGCGCCAGTCGTTGTCCACGTTCCAGACGATCTTGGCTTCCTTCGCGGTCGAATCGACCTTGTCGAAGTTCGGCTCGGCGGACGCGACGGTCAGCTTGCCCTTGCCCACCTTGTCGTCGTTGCTGTTCCAGCTGATCTCGGCACCCGGGCCATAGGCCTTGCCGGACAGCGTGAACTGGGTATTGCGGTCGTACTTGCGCTGTACTGTGTAATCGGGATAGCGGCGGAAATTGGCTAGCACGTCGTAGACCTGACGCATGTCCTTGCCGACCACCAGCGACCTCTCCACATGGCCACTGCCAGGCATGATCACGCCCACGACCACGCCCACGACGGCGACGATGATCAAGGCAACAATGAATTCAAGAACACGCATCATTCCAGGGCTCTCCGAACATCTCTCTTGGCGGCACGAATGCGTCGCCGGAGACCGGTCCGCCACGGGGATGCGCCGCCTCTATGGAAGGCTCGAGAATCGCATTCGTGACGGGGGTCGGCCAGCGCCGAAGCCACCGATGGTACCGGTTCACGGCGAGGAACGCTATCCGCCCCGGAAGGGGCCCTGGGAGGCCCCTCCACGGGGCCTCCCGACCTCGAAAAAGCCTTACACGATGCCCAGTTCGAGGGCCTTGAGCACGGCGCGGGTGCGATCGCGCACGCCGAGCTTGGAGAGAATGTTGGACACGTGGTTCTTCACGGTGCCCTCCGCCACCTTCAGCGAGTTGGCGATCTCCTTGTTGCTGTAGCCGCCGGAAAGCAGGCGCAGGATCTCCGTCTCGCGCTCGGTCAGCGGATCGGGCTGCTCGAGGCTGGTGAACTGATTCTGCATGCGACCCACCCCGGCCAGGAGGCGCTGGGTCACCATCGGCGCCACCAGCGAGCCGCCGGCGGCAACGGTCCGCACAGCCTCCACCAGCTGGTCCAGCGAAACGTCCTTGAGCAGGTAGCCCCGCGCGCCGGCCTTCAGGCCCTGCAGCACGAGCTGGTCGTCGTCGAACGTGGTCAGGATGATGGTCGGCGGCAATTCGTTGCGCGCCGAGAGGGCTTGCAGCACTTCCAGCCCGCTCATGTTCGGCATGCGCAGGTCCAGCAGCACGACGTCGGGTTTGACGCGGGGAATGTCCTGCACGGCCTGCGCGCCATCGGCGCACTCGGCCACTACGCGAATGTCCTCAGCCAGATCCAGCAGCGAGCGGACGCCCTGGCGAACTAGGTTCTGGTCGTCGACAAGACACACGGAAATCATCGCGGTTCCTCGAAGCGATTGCGTCCCCCGGCACTATCGCCGGGAACGACGGTAGACGGTCTCAATAGAGCGACACGGCCATCCCGGCCGGCCGCCCATTCTGGCATGGCTGCGAAACGGCGGCGCGGACTCACGACACGCTCAGCGCGGGCGGCTCGAACCGCGAGGGAGCGTGGGCCAGGGTCGATTCCTCGCCCAGCGGCAGGCTGACGTTGAGGGCGAAGCCCTGGCCCGCGGCGGTATCCACGTTCACCGTGCCGCCGAACTCCGCCAGCCGCTCGCGCATGCCCGACAGGCCGTTGCCCGGCTGGAACTGGTCGGCGCCGCGGCCATCGTCGCGCGCGTGGAGTTCGAGCAGCCCGCCCTCGTCATAGGCGAAGACCAGCCACAGATTGCGGGCGCCGGCATGGCGTGCGGCATTGGTGATGATTTCCTGGGCGCAGCGCAGCAGCACCTGGGCGCGGCGCGGGTCTTCCACGCTGAAGCGGGGCGGCGTTTCCACATGCACTCTCAGGCCGGGCACGCCCTCGACGAGACTGCGCAGGGCCTGGGTCAGGTCGATCGCATCGTCCTGGCGCAGCTCGCTGACCACCTCGCGCACGTCGCGTAGCAGGTGCTTGGCGGTGGCCTGGGCCTTGAGCACGTGCTCGGCGGCGGTCGGATTGCTCAGATGGCTGGCCACTTCCAGATTCAGGGTCAGCGCGGTGAGGTGATGGCCGACCAGGTCGTGCAGGTCGCGCGCGATGCGCATGCGCTCGGCTATGCGCGTGGATTCGGCCAGCAGCGCCCGGGTAGCCCGCAGCTCGGAGTTGAGCCGGCGCTGCACCTCGCGCTCCTCGGCCTGCAAGTTGGCGATCATCGAGGTGAAGTACACCAGGGCGGAAATCGCCAGGTACATGCACACCTGCAGCACGGCCTGGATCAGGGTCCACTCCCGGTAGCTGGCGATGATGGGAATCAGCATCAGGTTCTGGAGCAGCATCCATACCAGCCCCATGCCGGCTGGCAGCTGCCATGGCAGCACCACGGCGATCACCAGCATCAGCATGGCCGACAGGCCGCTCTGGCTGAACCAGCCCATGGCGATCGCGGACCCGGTCAGGACCGTCAATCCGATCAGCCGACTGACGGTGGGCAGTCCGTCCTGGCGATTCAGGGTCGAGCGCCGGGTCAGCAATAGATATGTGACCCCGAACATGAGGTAGGAGAAGATCCAGCCCGAAATGTTCGGGTTGCTCCACCAGGAACTGACACGCGCCAGGCTCCAGCTGCCCGGCAACAGGGGCAGCGCGACGCACAGGTACGTGGTCAGGCCGGCGTAGCGCAGCAGCCGGATATGATTGATGTTGGACCAGGCCATGCGCGCCATGATCGGACCGGCCGCATCGTGGTGCAATGCGCGAGAAGTCATTGGCGTCCCCCTGCCGAAAGCCATGCCGTCGGGCGCTTTACAAAGCTTTTACATGGTGCGCCGTGATATGTGCGGCCCCTGCCCGCGTGCCATAATGCGCCCCGTCACGCGGGGCCGCCGTCAGCCGGTCTGCCAGATTCTCGAAACATCACTGCGGAGCAACGAATGGCCCTTGCCATCCGCGACGTGCGCGAGCACGACCTGGATGCCGTACTGGCGCTCAACAATGCCGCCGGGCGCACCATCCTCGCCCTGGACGCTGGTCACCTGCGCTATTTCTACGAGCACGCCGACTATTTCCGCGTCGCCGAGATCGACGGACACATCGCCGGTTTCCTTATCGCCCTGCGCGAACAGGGCGACTACGCCAGCCCCAACTACCAGTGGTTCGGCGAACGCTATGCGCAGTTCGTCTACATCGACCGCATCGTCATCGCCAACGCCTACCGCCGCCACGGTCTGGGTCGCATCTTCTATTGCGACGTCACCAGCTATGCCGAGGTACGCGCGCCGCTGCTGACCTGCGAGGTGTTCCTGGAACCGCGCGACGACAAGGTCCTGCTGTTCCACGGCACCTACGGTTTCCAGGAAGTCGGCCAGCAGCGCATGGGCGACGCCGGCCCGCAGGTCAGCCTGCTGGCCAAGGAACTGCCCAGCTATCCCTACGTACGCGAGACCTACCTGGAACGTGGCGGCCTGCCCGACGTGCCGTGGCTGGCCGAGCGCCCCCGCCCCCTACATAACGATAAGCGCCGCCTCGCCGGAGAGCGGCGCCCATGAATGCCCGCATGGATACCACTGATGTCTGCGACCTGCGCTTCGGCCAGGTCGGTATTGCCAGCGTGCGCGTGCGCCGTCCCGACGCCGCCGCGCTCTACGAGGAGCTGGAGCGCCGCGTGCGCACCGCGCCGCAGCTGTTCTCGCGTGCTGCCGTCATCCTGGACCTGAGCCATCTGCTCAACCTCCCGGATGACGGCACCGTCGATGCCCTGCTCGAAGCGGTGCGCAGCGCCGGCATGCTGCCGGTGGGCTTCGCCTACGGCACCAGCGAGACCGAAGCGCTGTCGCGCCGCATGGGCCTGCCGCTGATCGCCAAGTTCCGCGCCGCCTACGAACCCGCCGACGGCGGCAGCGTTGCCCCACCCGCTCCCGCCCCGGCTCCCGCGGCGCCACCAGCGCCGGTCGCGGCTCCCGCGCCCGCGGCAGCCCCTCGCGACACGGCCAGCCCGGCCGACGCCGCGCCGATGGGCGGCCAGTACCACGATGGCACGGTGCGCTCGGGCCAGCAGATCTACGCGCGCAATCGCGACCTGACCATCACCGGCGCCGTCGCCAATGGCGCGGAAGTGATCGCCGACGGCAGCATCCACATCTACGGCGGCCTGCGCGGTCGCGCGATGGCCGGCGCACAGGGCGACACCAAGGCGCGCATCTACGTCTCGGACTTCCGCGCGGAACTGGTCGCCATCGCCGGCCACTACCGCGTCTTTGAACAATTGCCGAAGGACCTCGAAGGCCAGGCTGTGCAATGCTGGCTCGACGGGGAAAAATTGCTGATCGCGAAACTTTGACGCGGATTCGTCCGCCTGCAACGATCGCCACACCATTACAAGAACATATTTTCGGGAGATGAGCCCTTGACTGCTGAGATCATCGTTGTCACCTCGGGCAAAGGTGGCGTGGGCAAGACCACGACCAGCGCCTCGCTCGCCACCGGCCTGGCCATGCAAGGCAAGAAGGTCGCCGTGATCGACTTCGACGTCGGCCTGCGCAACCTCGACCTGATCATGGGCTGCGAGCGCCGCGTGGTGTACGACTTCGTCAACGTCGTGCACGG
>JABLTH010008605.1_pt1 | contig 13819 bp, 9 predicted proteins | sample 7875711 | NCBI WGS metagenome assembly JABLTH01 (sample SAMN14941262, study PRJNA633318) | bioreactor metagenome | isolation source: bioreactor | place: China | collected 2019-03-05 | reverse complement strand
GGAAGCGACCATCGGCGGCGCCACGATCAACCCGCGCAACCCGCAGCAGTGGAACTTCATTGCCGATTACAACTTCTCGAAGCGCACCGACGTGTACCTGACGGCAGCGTATTCGCGCAATGGTTCGCTGAACTGGGATTCGATCGGCTACGTGACGAACCCGGCAACGGGTGCACAGACGTCGGTGGGTTATCTGCCCGCAGCATCGCAGACGTACTTCATTACGCCGAACTCGGAAAACCAGGTCGGTGTGGCAGTGGGTGTGCGCCACAAGTTCTGACGCACGCTTTGGTTTTTGCCCGCCGCCCCTCTCCTTGGCGGGCGCAGAAAGGCACCTTCGGGTGCCTTTTTGCATGGCCGCACGCTATGCTCCTGCGATCAAGCCCGCCGCCGGCCAGCAGAACATCGGCACGACAACGAGCGGCAATTCATAACGACAACAACGCCAACCTAACCGGAGACCCGCATGTCCTCTTCGACTTCTCCAACCATGGCGCCCGCCTCCCCCGGCGCGGCCGCCGACGCCAGCCGCTCGCGCATCGTCTTTGCGAGTTTCATCGGCACGGCCATCGAGTTCTACGATTTCTATGTCTACGCGACAGCCGCGGCACTGGTCATCGGCCCGGTGTTCTTTCCGCATGGCTCTGCTGCGGCACAAGCGCTCTCGGCGTTCGTCACGTTCGGCATTGCGTTCATTGCGCGGCCGATCGGCTCGTTCCTGTTCGGCCACTTTGGCGATCGCATCGGGCGCAAGTCCACGCTGGTGGCCTCACTGCTGGTCATGGGTATTTCCACCACGCTGATCGGGCTGGTGCCGGGGTACGACAGCATCGGCACCCTTGCACCGATCTTGCTGTGCGTGCTGCGCTTTGGCCAGGGCATTGGCCTGGGTGGTGAATGGGGCGGCGCGGCCCTGCTGGCTACCGAGAACGCGCCGGCGGGCAAACGTGCCTGGTTCGGCATGTTTCCTCAGCTCGGCCCGTCGGTCGGATTCCTGGCATCGAACGGCCTCTTCTTCGGACTGGCGATCGCACTATCGGACGAGCAGTTCCGCAGCTGGGGCTGGCGCGTACCCTTCCTGGTGAGCGCAGTACTCGTGGCGCTGGGCCTGTATGTGCGATTGAAGATCGCCGAGACCCCGGCCTTCCAAGCCGCCATCGACCGGCAGGAGCGCGTGAAGGTGCCGGTCGCCACACTGCTGGCGCACCACTGGTGGCCGACGCTGCTAGGCGCGCTGGCCATGGTGGTCTGCTACACGCTGTTCTATATCTCGACGGTGTTTTCACTGTCGTACGGCGTGAGCACGCTGCATTTCTCGCGCCCGAGCTTCCTGGGATTGCTGTGCCTGGCGGTGGTCTTCATGGGGCTGGCGACGCCGCTGTCGGCGTGGGCGTCGGACCGCTTCGGGCGCAAGCCGGTGCTGATCGTCGGCATCATCGCGGCCATCCTGTCGGGCTTTACGATGGCGCCGCTGCTGGGTAGTGGCCAAACGCCGCTGGTAGCGCTGTTCCTCATCATCGAGCTGTTCCTGATGGGCGTGACCTTCGCGCCGATGGGCGCACTGCTGCCAGAGTTGTTCCCAACCAACGTGCGCTACACCGGCGCGGGCGTGTCGTACAACCTGGGCGGCATTCTGGGCGCGTCGATTGCGCCGTATATCGCGCAGAAGCTGGCCGAGCAAGGCGGCCTGAGCTGGGTAGGCATGTATGTGTCGGCGGCCGCGGTGGTCAGCCTGATCGGCGTGCTCTGCATGCGCGAGACGCGCGATACCCGGCTGATGTAAGGGGCCGTGCCTATCGGCGCGATTAATCCCACGAGTGGCGACCCGAGCGACCCCACTTGACGTCGCCACGCGCGCGCTTGCCTTCCAGACGGCGCGTCTTGGAAGCGCGCGTGGGCTTGGTGGCGATGCGCGACTTTGGCACCGAAAGTCCCGTCGCAATGAATGCGGCCAGACGTTCACGGGCATCCTGGCGGTTGCGGTCCTGCGTGCGAAAGCGTTGTGCATCAATCACAATCACGCCCTCAGCAGTCAAGCGGCGGTCGCGCTTGCCCAACAGGCGAGCCCGCAACGCCTCCGGCAACGACGGCGATTGGGCGATGTCAAAGCGCAACTCCACCGCCGTCGATACCTTGTTGATGTTCTGCCCACCCGGTCCGCTTGCGCGCACAAAGCGCTCGACCAGCTCGGACTCCGGAATGGACAATTGGGGGGTGATGGTGAGGTCAATGCCAGGCATTGGGGCATTGTAGGAAGAACCGGGTTTTTCTGGAGATCAGTGTATGTATCGCGGAGAACGATTCAACGGCTTCAGCCACCTGGCCGGGGCCATCCTTGCCGCGGGGGGCATGGCCGTTCTGGTAACGTCGTCCGCCCTGCACCACGACGCTTGGAAGGTGGTCAGCTCCGTCGTCTACGGCACGACGCTGGTCCTGCTCTACACAATCTCTACGCTTTATCACAGCCTGCGAGGCCCGGCCAAAAGCATCTTCCAGCGGCTGGACTATTGTGCCATCTACCTGTTGATCGCCGGCAGCTACACACCGTTTGCGCTGGTGACGCTGCGCGGCCCATGGGGCTGGGCGCTGTTTGGCATCAACTGGGCACTGGCTGCCATCGGCATTGCGCAGGAACTCTGGATCGGCCACCGCACGCGCCTGTTCTCACTGCTGATTTACGTGGTGATGGGCTGGCTGGTGCTGATTGCCATGGGGCCGCTGGCGGCCGCGCTGCCAGCACCAGGCCTATGGTGGCTGGTGGCGGGGGGCGCGCTTTATACGACGGGCATCGGCTTCTTCCTCTTTGACGAGAAGGTGCGGCACTTCCACGGCATCTGGCATCTGTTTGTGCTGGCTGGCAGCGCTTGTCAGTTCGTCAGCATCCTCCTGTACGTGGGCTGACCGGCCACGCCTTGCTTGTACCGGACCAAAAAAAAGCCGCGACGAATCGCGGCTTTTTCTTTGCAGCTACGCAGACTCAGGCACGCTTCTTCATCGCTTCGTCGCGCAGTTCGCGGCGCAGGATCTTGCCGACGTTGGTCTTCGGCAGCTCGTTGCGGAACTCGATGAACTTCGGGCGCTTGTACCCCGTGAGCTGATCCTTGCAGAACTCCTGCAGCTTCTGCTCGGTCAGCGTCGGGTCGCGGCGCACCACGAACAGCTTGACCACCTCGCCCGAATGCACGTCGGGTACGCCCACGGCGGCCACTTCCAGCACGCCCGGGCACATCGCCACCACGCCTTCGATCTCGTTCGGATACACGTTGAAACCCGACACCAAAATCATGTCCTTCTTGCGATCGACGATCTTGGTGTAGCCGCGCTCGTCCATCACACCCACGTCGCCGGTCTTGAAGAAGCCGTCGGCATACATGACCTTGGCGGTCTCGTCCGGGCGCTTCCAGTAACCCGCCATGACCTGCGGGCCACGGATGCAGATTTCGCCGGCCTGACCGATCGGCAGATCACGCCCCTCGTCGTCGCGGATGGCGATTTCCGTGGACGGGATCGGCAACCCGACCGTGCCCGAAAACTTGTCGGTATTCGTCGGATTGCAGATGGCCGACGGCGAGGTTTCCGACAGGCCGTAGCCCTCGATGATCGGACACCCTGTCACTTCGAGCCATTTCTTGGCAACGGCTTCCTGCACCGCCATGCCGCCGCCGTTGGCCACGCGCAGATTGGAACAGTCGACATCCTTGAATTCGGGATTGTTCAGCAGCGCGTTGTACAGCGTGTTCACGGCCGGGAACATGTGGAAGCGGTACTGCTTGAGCACCTTGATGAAACCCGGGATATCGCGCGGGTTCGGGATCAGTACCGCCAGCCCGCCCTTGCGCATCGACAGCAGGCAGCAAACCGTCAGCGCGAAGATGTGATACAGCGGGAGCGCGGTGATGGTGATGATCTCTTCGTCGGCGGCCAGCATGCGGCCGTCGCGGCCGGGCTTGGTGAGCGCCGGGTTCATCCACGCTTCCGATTGCAGCACGTTGGCGACGATGTTCCGATGCAGCAGCGTCGCGCCCTTCGATACGCCGGTCGTCCCACCCGTGTATTGCAGGAAGGCGACGTCGTCGGGGCCCACGGAGGTGGGCTTGAGCGTCTGCTTGGCGCCCTCTTGCAGCGCGGTGTTGAAGCGGATGCAGCTGGGCAGTTCCCACGCCGGCACCATCTTCTTGACGCTGCGCACGACGAAATTGACCAACATGCCTTTGAGCCCGCCGAGCATGTCGCCCATGCTGGCCACCACGATGTGCTTGATCGGCGTATTGGGCAGCACCTGCTGCAGCGTCGTCGCGAAGTTCTCCAGGATGATGATGGCTTCGGCGCCGCTGTCCTTGAGCTGGTGTTCGAGTTCGCGCGGGGTGTAGAGCGGATTGACGTTGACGACCACATAGCCAGCGCGCAGCACAGCGGCCAGCGCCACCGGGTACTGCAACACGTTGGGCATCATCAGCGCGACGCGTGCGCCGGGTGCCAGACCGCGCGATTGCAGCCACGCCGCCAGTTGGCGCGAGAGCGTATCCAGCTCGCCGTAGGTCAGCACCTTGCCCATGCATTCAAATGCACGGCGGTTGCGGTTCTTCTGGAAAGAATCCTCAAGCAGATGGGCCAGCGATCGATACTGCGATGCATCGATCTCGGCCGGCACCCCGGCGGGGTACTGCTTCAGCCACGGCTTATCCATGGGTGTGTCTCCTGGCGATTGTCGATTTTTTCGAATGGTCGTTCGTTTTTTTTCGGCATCCTACGCGGATGTCTGTGTCAAAACAATAACTTAGACAGTTCCCTCAGCCGGTTCAGACTGCCTGAAACTGGTGCAGAAAACGATCTTGGCATCACTTTTGCGTGATGCCCTCCGACTTGGCCATCGCCGCAGGCGCGAGCACCCTCAGTGCGACCTCGCGCTGTTGTTTCGATTCACGCGCCATGGCCTTGACGTCGGCATAGAAGCGCGCCCAGTCGCCGCCATCGCGGTGGTATAGCGCCGTAAACGCCGGCACCCATTCCAGGTAGCTCGCGACTGCCCCCAGATGCGCGTTCGACAGAGGCTGCGCAAACCAGCGGTCGTAACCGGTATAGCCGCCCCAGCTTGCTTTGAGCTTGGCGTAATCGGCCTGCAGGCTCGCGAAGATGGCGCGTTTTCCGGCGCGCTTCTCGTCGTCCGATACGGGGCTTGCATACAGCGTCTCAAGCCGGTTGCGGTACGCCAGCAGCAGGGCGCGGAATTGTACGCGCCGGGCGTCGTACGTGGCGTATTCCGCGCGAATTTCCGGGGTGGCGGCATCGGCCAGCCAGCGTTCGACGCCAATGGTTTCCACCGTGGTGGCGAACGATTCGTTGAACGCCGTATCGCCCTTGGCGTAGACGACCTGATGCGCCAGCTCATGAAAAATCAGCCGCGCCAGCTCGCCTTCGGGCAGGCCGACGAAGGTATTGAGCAGCGGGTCGTCGAAATAGCCCAGTGTGGAATACGCAGGAATGCCGGCCACATCTACATCCAGTCCCTGGGCGCGCAGGGTGTCGGCATAGGCCATGGCGGCGTTGCGGTCGTAGTACCCGCGATACGTCACGCAGCCTACGACGAGGAAACACCATTCCTTGAGCTTGACCGACAGCTCAGGCGCGGCAAACACGTTCCACACCGCGAATGGCCGCTTGAGATTGGCGTAGACGCGATAGCTGCCGTTGTCGGGCAAGCCCAGTTCGCGCGAGGCATAGATGCGAATGCTGCGCGCGTCTTCCAGGCGCTTGGCGAGCTTGTCGTTGTGGGCCTGCCGCGCGTTGTCGATGGCCTGGTCGATCGACTCGCGCTGCGCCATCAGCGAGAGATGTCCACTGACCGACTGGTAGTAATAGCCGACCGTGTCGCAGCCGGCCAGCAATGCCGAACCGGCTACCGACAGCGCAAGGCACAGCGCGCGTGCGACACGCATGATCGCCTCGTCAGGCGGCCTGTGCCAACGGCGCCACCTCGACCAGGCAATCGTAGAAGGTGGGCGCGCGCCCCATGTCGGTCAGGCGCTGGCTGGTCAGCTCGTTGGCGTTGGTGCCGTCGGGCGCGAGCTTCTTCCACCAGATCGACAGGCCGACGACCACGCCCCGCCGCGCACGGTCGGTCACGCGGGCGCGCGCCTGCATGGTGCCGCGATCGTTGAAGATGCGGACAAGCTCGCCATCGACGACGCCGCGTGCATTCGCATCGTCGGGGTGGATGTCGAGATGCGGCTCGCCTTCAGTGTTGCGCAGGCTGTCGACGTTGACGAAGGTGGAGTTGAGGAAGTTACGCGCCGGCGGCGAGATCATCGACAGCGGATAACGCTTGGCCAGCTCTGGCGTGCTGATCGCCGACTCATGCGGCGGCACATAGCCGGGCAGCGGGTCGAGTCCGTCCTTGGCCATCTGTTCGGAATAGAACTCGCAGCGGCCGGACGGCGTGCGATAGCCGCCGCGTGCCAGCGGCGCGGCCGGGTGTGACAGCTTCTGCCAGCCCTCGCGCTTGAGCGTCGCCCAGTCGATGTGCGCGGCGGCCGGGTCGTCACGGCGCACGGCCTGGGCGGCGATGTCGTCGTCCGAGTCGGCAAAACAGGTGTCGTTAAAACCCATGCGTTGCGCGAGACGGCGAAAAATCTCCGTGTTCGGCAACGACTGCCCCATCGGCGCAATGGCAGCGTTGTTGGCCAGCACGTAGGTGTGGCCGTAAGCCTTGTGCACATCGACGTGTTCGAGCTGCGTGGTGGCGGGCAGCAGGATGTCGGCGTAGTCGGCGGTATCGGTCTGGAAATGTTCCAGCACCACGGTGAAGAGGTCTTCGCGCGCAAAGCCGGCGGCGACCTTGCGCGAGTCCGGCGCCACCGCCACGGGGTTGCTGTTGTAGACGACCACCGCCTCGACCTTGGGGCCGAACGATGCGTCGCCCGTATGCAGCAGCGCATCGCCGATGGTGCTCATGTTGATCGTGCGCGGCATGTTGGGCCAGCTCGGCAGCAGGTCAGGACGCTGCAGCTTTGCGATGTCGATGGGGAAGAAACCGGACGTCGACAGTTGAAGCCCGCCCGCCGCATCGCGCCACGCGCCCACCAGCGACGGCAGGCACGCGACCGCGCGCACGCCCTGCCCGCCGCCATGCGCGCGCTGCATGCCGTAATTCAGGCGAATCGCCGCCGGCTGTTTGTCGCGCACGACGGTCGTGCCGTACAGATTTGCGAGCCACTCGATGTCGGCCGCGTCCACCCCACACAGCGTCGCCGCATATTCCGGCGTGTATTGCTGCGCGCGCTCACGCAACGCCTCGAAACCGAGCGTGTGATTGGCGATGTAATCGTGGTCGAGCAAGTCATCACGGATCAGCACGTGGATCATCGCCAGCGCCAGCGCCGCATCGGTACCGGGGCGCACCGCCAGATGGCGATGGCACTTCTCGGCCGTCAGCGAGCGATACGGATCGATGGCGACGAGCGTGGCGCCGCGCCGTTTCGCCTCCTGCGCGCGCGTCCAGAAATGCAGGTTCGACGCGATCGGATTGGCGCCCCAGATCAGGATCAGCTTGGCGTCCTGCACGTGCTCGATGTCCATGCCGAGGCTCGCGCCGTACGTATAGCGCAGCGCCGTCGCACCGGCCGATGCGCAGATCGTGCGATCGAGCAGCGACGCCCCGAGCTTGTGAAAGAAGCGCGCAGCCATGCTCTCACCCTGCACCAGGCCCATCGTGCCGGCGTAGCTGTACGGGAGGATGGCCTCTGGGTTGCGCGCCGCAATATCGCCCAGGCGCGTGGCGATGGTGTCGATGGCTTCGTCCCACGAAATCGGTTCGAACTTGCCCTCGCCCTTGGCGCCCACGCGCTTCATCGGCGTCAGCAGGCGGTTCGGGTGGTACGTGCGTTCCGCATACCGATTGACCTTGGTGCACAGCACGCCAGCCGTCGTCGGGTGGTCCGGATCGCCCTGCACGCGGGTGGCGCGGCCGTCCTCGACGGTGACGAGCAAGGCGCAGGTGTCGGGGCAATCGTGCGGGCAGGCGGCACGGATGACTTGGGTGGACATCAAGGGGCTCCGGAGTGGGTGGCGGCTGGCGCATGTCGGTGTCTTCGCACCGCCGCGGGCATCCGGAAATTGTAATCGCCCGCTAGTGGCTTCGCAGCGGCGTGGAGCCGCGCATGACAAGCCGCCCCGTGAGCAACACGCGACGCGTCGGCAGGGCGGGCTGTGCGAGGCGATCCTGCAGCATTGCCATCGCCATCCGGCCGATGTCATAGACCGGCTGTTCGATCACGCTGATGCCCGGGCCGGCGAGTTCCGTCCAAGGCTCATTGTCAAAGCCCGCCACGGCGATGTCGCGCGGCACATCCAGCGAGAGCTTGCGCAACGCGCGCAGCACGCCCAGCAGCGATTGCGCGTTACTCGCGACGAGCGCGTCGGGGCGATCACGTTCCGTACCGGACAGCCATGCCAGCGTCTCGGCCTCCGCGGCCTCGGCGGTCGGCAGGATGAAGCGTGCCTCGGCGGTGATGCCGTGGCGTGCCAGCGCCGTCGCGAATCCGGCCTGACGCTCAGCGCCTGTGCTGCTCGTCCGCCCGAACAGGCCACCGATGCGCCGATAACCCTGCGTGGCGAGGTGCTCAGCCAATGCTTGCGCGGCCTGCTGGTTGTCGAGCACCACGGCATCGGTCCCACAAGCCGGGCCCGCTCGGTCGATCAGCACGACCGGGTAACCGAGGTGCACCGGTTGCTGCGCTTCAGCAATGGCGCGCGTCGGCGAGAGGATCACACCGGTCACGCGCTCCTCTTCCATCAGGCGCAGGTACATCGCCTCCTTCTCAGGGTCTTCGTCGGAATTGCACAGGATGACGCGCAAGCCGGCGGCATAGGCCGCGTCTTCCACGGCCCGGCTGACGCTGGTGAAGAACGGATTGCGGATGTCGGAGACGATCAACCCGACGGTCTGCGCCTGCTGTGAGCGCAGCCGCCGTGCCGACAGGTTCGGCCGATACCCGGACGCTGCCACCGCCGCATCGACGCGTCGGCGCAGTTCTGCGCTCACGGGGCCGCCGGCGAGCGCGCGTGACACCGTTGCCACCGACACGCCCGCTGCCGCCGCCACGTCCTTGATTCTAACCGTCATGCTGGAATCGTTTCCAAAGAAAGCGCCATCATAGCGAAGGGCAGCCTCGTCACTAAAGCCTGACCGCCCTAGGGAAAACCCCGTAAATACCGGAAGATACGTCACTTTGTGTCGCGCCGCACATTGACACTCCAACTGTAATCGATTTCAATTCGCGATCATCGACGACACGCCGGGCCTTGGAGCACGGCAGCCGCAGGAGACCCCGCCGCATGGCTTCCGCCCTGATCTGCGCCGAACGCATCCGTCTGCAGCAACGCGCCACCGACAAGGAAAGCGCCATCCGCGCCGCCGGCCAATTGCTGGCCGACGCAGGCTGCATCGACCCGGCCTATATCGACAGCCTTCTACGCCGCGAGACCGTGGCCAACACGTTTCTCGGCCATGGCGTCGCCATTCCGCACGGCATGGGCGAGGACCGCCACCTGATCCGCCAGACGGGCATTGCGGTGCTGCAGTTTCCCGACGGGCTGGAGTGGCACCCGGGGCAGACGACGCACCTGGTGTTTGCCATCGCCGCGCAGTCGGACGAGCACATCACGCTGCTGCGCCGGCTGACGCGACTGCTGAATGACGACGCACGCCTGCGGCAGCTCTTCACCACGCAGAACGCCGAAGAGCTTGTCGCCGCGCTCTCGAGCGACGCACCCGCGCCCGCCGCCAGCACGCCCGGCGCCGACCTCGCCGAGCAGCACACCTTGACGCTGGAATACCCGAGCGGCCTGCACGCCCGCCCGGCCGCGCAGTGGGTGGAAGCCGCCCGCCGCTTTGCCGCGCGCGTGCAAGTGCGCCACGGCGACGAAACCGCCGACGCAAAGAACCTGGTGGCGTTGCTGCAATTGGGGCTTGCGGCGGGCGCCAAGCTCACGCTCTCTGCGGAAGGCCCCGACGCCGGCGCCGCGCTCGACGCCCTGATGCAGACCATCCGAGGCCTGACGGCGCAGGAACGCGCGCAGGCCGCACGCGACACGCAAGCAGCGCGCACGCGCCAGACCGCGCACGGGTGGCAGGCCGACGCGGCGTTGCCGGCCATCGGCGGCATTGCGGCGAGCCCCGGCTTGGCGATCGGCCCCATCCATGTGTTGCAGCACGGTGCGTCAACCGTGCCCGATCACCCGGTCGCGCTGACCACCGGCGGCGATCTGCTGGACCAGGCGCTGGCCAGCACGCGCGCCGAGCTGGAAGCCCTGGCACGCGACACCGCCGCCCGCCTGGGCGAAGCCGAAGCGGGCATCTTCAAGGCCCAGGCCGAACTGCTGGGCGACACCGATCTCATGACGCTGACGTGCCAGGCGATGGTCGAGGGCCACGGCGTGGCGTGGTCCTGGGATCAGGCCGTCGAACGCCTGGCCGAGCGACTCGGCGCGCTCGGCAATCCGCTGCTGGCCGCGCGCGCGGCCGACTTGCGCGACGTGGGTCGGCGGGTGCTCGGCCATATCGATCCGTCGCTGCGCAGTGCCGCGCAGACACTGCCGGACACGCCCTGCATCCTGGTTGCGGCAGATCTGTCGCCGTCGGATACGGCGGCACTCGATACGCGACGCATCATCGGCATCGTCACCGCGCAAGGCGGCCCAACCTCGCACACGGCCATCCTGACGCGCACGCTGGGCATCCCGGCCGTCGTGGCCGCCGGCCCGGCCGTGCTCGATGTGGCGACGGGCACCCAGGCCATCATCGACGGCACGGGCGGCCGTCTGGTGCTGGATCCGGACGCTGCCAGCATCGCCAGCGCCCGGGCATGGCTGCAGGAAGATGCCAGCCGCGCTCAGCGTGAGCAGGCAGAACGCGGCTTGCCCGCCCGCACACGTGACGGCCACACGGTGGAGATCGCCGCCAACGTCAACCTGCCCGCGCAGGCGGTCGAAGCCATCACGCTCGGCGCGGAAGGCGTTGGCCTGATGCGCACCGAATTCCTGTTCCTCGAACGCGACCACGCGCCGGACGAAGACACGCAATATGCCGTCTACGCCGACATGCTGAAAAGCCTCGGCGGCCGCCCGCTGATCGTGCGCACGCTGGATATCGGCGGCGACAAGCAGGTCCCGCATCTGAACCTGCCGACAGAAGACAACCCCTTCCTCGGTGTGCGCGGTGCGCGCCTGCTGCTGCGCCGGCCCGACCTCATGGAGCCGCAACTGCGAGCGCTCTATCGCGCCGCCCGCGATGTCGGCAAGGGCAGCGCGTTGTCGATCATGTTCCCGATGATCACCGCCTTGGAGGAAGTGATCGCCCTGCGCACCGCGTGCGAGCGCATCCGCGCTGAACTCGACGCGCCGGCGGTGCCGCTGGGCATCATGGTGGAGGTGCCGGCCGCCGCGCTACTGGCCGATCGCCTGGCCGAGCATGTCGACTTCTTTTCCATCGGCACGAACGACCTGACGCAATACACGCTGGCGATCGACCGCCAGCATCCCGACCTCGCCGCCGAGGCCGATAGCCTGCACCCGACGGTGCTCCGTCTGATCCAGCAGACCGTGCAAGGCGCCGCACGCCACGGGCGCTGGGTAGGCGTGTGTGGCGGCTTGGCGGGAGACCCGTTCGGCGCGCTGCTGCTCACGGGGCTTGGCGTGCATGAACTGTCGATGAGCCCACGCGATATCGCGCCGGTCAAGGCACGGTTGCGCGAGGCACATGCCGGCACGCTGTCACAACTCGCGGAACGCGCGTTGGCCTGCGCATGCGCCCAGGACGTGCGCGACCTTGAAGCGACCTTGACGATCCCGGCAGCGGGCAAGGAGATGGCGGCATGAGCGACGCGCGCATCGTCACCATCACGCTCAACCCGGCCATCGACATGACCATCGGGCTGGAGCGCCTCGAACGCGGGCGCGTCAACATCGGCCGCAGCGTCACGCAACAGGCCGGCGGCAAGGGCGTCAACGTGGCAGCCTGCCTGGCCGATTGGCAAGTGCCGGTAATCGCCACGGGCCTCCTGGGCGACGCCAACGCCGAGCTGTTCGAGGCGCTGTTTGCGCGCAAGGGCGTGCTCGACGGCTTCTGCCGCGTGCCCGGCACCAATCGCACCAACATCAAGATCAGCGACCAGGCAGACGGACAGACCACCGACATCAATCTGCCAGGCATTGACACCACGTCTGCCGAGTTCGACGCGCTGTGCGACCGCCTTGACGCGTTCGCCGACATTGCGGGCGCTGCGCTGTGCGGCAGCCTGGCCGGGGGCTTGCAGCCCGATACCTACGTGAGATTGCTGGCGCGGCTGAACCGCCGCGGCATACCCACGTTGCTGGACACCAGCGGCGCACCGCTCACACAGGTGCTGGCGGCCCCGCGCGAGTCCCTGCCGACGGCAATCAAGCCAAACCGGCACGAACTGGAACTGTGGGCGGGTACGTCGCTGCCCACGCTGGCTGAAACGGTGGACGTGGCGCGCGCCATCCATGCGCGTGGCGTGGCGCAAGTCATCGTATCGCTGGGCGAGGACGGCGCGCTGTTCGTCACAGCGCAAGGCACATGGCAGGCCAGCCTGCCGCCGGTACGCGCCGCCAGCACTGTCGGTGCGGGTGACGCCATGGTGGCCGGCGTGCTGGCCGGCTGGCATGCCGGTGCCGGCATGGAAGAGACCGTGCGCCTTTCGGTTGCCTTTGCCGCATGCAAGTTGCAGCGCCTGGGCCCGCACCTTCCGCCCCCGGGGCAGGTACGCGAACGCGCGGCCGCCGTCCAGATGCAGCGCGTGGCCTGACGTCGCGACCATCGCATCGCCACACGCTCAACGCATTCAAGGAGCCGATCATGGCAAACCTGCTGGCAATTCTCGGTGCGGATGGCCGCACCACCCGTGCGATGCTCGCCGGTGCGGCCCTGCGCCATGCGGCGCGCGAATCGGGCTGCAAGCTCGACGTGGACGTACGGGGCCCGGACACCGCCTCGGTGGTCGACACTGCTGTGCTGGCCACCGCCGATGCCGTCGTCTGGGCAGGCCTCTCGCCCGACGCGGCGGCTCGCCACGCCAATCCGCGCACGCTTGAAGTCACGCTCGATGAAGTGCTGGCGGACGCCCGGGCCGTGCTGGCCCGCATGATGCACAACGCCCCGCCCGCACCGAAAGCCGGCACGCAAGCGCAACGCATCGTCGCCATCACATCGTGCCCGACCGGCATTGCCCACACCTTCATGGCTGCCGAGGCGCTCACGCAGGCCGCCGCCGCGCTCGGTCACACGATCCACGTGGAAACGCAGGGCTCGGTGGGCGCACAGAACACGCTGTCGGCCGATGCCATCGCTAGCGCGGATCTCGTGTTGATCGCCGCCGACACGCAGGTGGACCTGTCTCGCTTTGCCGGCAAGCGCGTCTTCCGCGCGGGCACCAAGGCCGCCATTCACGATGGGCAGGCGCTGATCCGCCGCGCCTTCGATGAGGCGTCCGTGGAAGGCGGCGGAACGGCGCAATCGGGAGGCACCGCAGCCGGCGCTGCGGAACAGCAGCGCACCGGCCCGTACAAACACCTGATGACCGGCGTGTCGTTCATGCTGCCCTTCGTGGTGGCGGGGGGCATCCTGATTGCACTGGCGTTTGCCCTGGGCGGCATCTACGTGACGGACCCGTCGGCCAGCCACACGCTGGGCGGCGTGCTGTTCCAGATCGGTGCCAAGTCGGCCTTTGCGTTGATGGTGCCGGTGCTCGCCGGATACATCGCCTATTCGATCGCCAGCCGGCCGGGTATTGCCCCCGGTATG
>JABLTH010047015.1_pt1 | contig 13823 bp, 11 predicted proteins | sample 7875711 | NCBI WGS metagenome assembly JABLTH01 (sample SAMN14941262, study PRJNA633318) | bioreactor metagenome | isolation source: bioreactor | place: China | collected 2019-03-05 | reverse complement strand
GGCGTGGACATGACGCGCGATCCGGTCCGCTTCAAGGCGCGCCTCGGCTACGTCCCCGAGGAACCGCACGTGTACCCGCACCTCACCGGGTGGGAGCACCTGGTCCTCGTGGGCCGTCTCCGCGGCCTGTCCGACCGCGTCATCGCGCGGCGCGCGGACCGGCTGTTCGAGCTGTGGGGCCTCGGAGCAGACAGGCATGTCGCCCTGTCGGCCTACTCGAAGGGCATGCGCCAGAAGGTCCTGATCGCCGCCGCACTCCTGCACGATCCCGACCTCGTCGTGCTCGACGAGCCGATGTCGGGACTCGACGCCACGGCGATGCTCGTCTTCAGGGAACTGCTCGCGGAGCTGCAGGCGCGGGGCAAGTGTGTGCTCTACAGCTCCCACGAGCTCGACGCCGTGGAACGCACGGCGACGCGGGTCGCGATCCTCTCCCGCGGGCGGGTCGTCGCCTGCGACCGGGTCGAGAGCCTGCGGGCCCTGATGCAGTCCGCGTCGCTCGAAGACGTGTTCACGCGCCTCGTGGTGCACGGCGATCCGTCGGTGACCGCGCGCGCGATCGCCGACGCGACGCGGGAGTCGTGATCCGTGAGAGAGCGCCTCGAACGGTGGTGGCGCACGGCGCCGGTCGCCGTGCTCGGGCGGCTGTTCTTCGGCCGGTTCTTCGAGAACGAGCACGTCTCGCCGGGCACGGAAGCGCGCACCGGCGTGATCCACGCGCTCGCGTTCGTCGCCGCCCCGGGCACGGTCCTGCCGCTCATGCTCGGCCCGGGCTACGCGTGGCTCTCCTCGCGCGCCCCGGAAGACCTGCAGCGCGCGCTGTGGGCGCACCGCGGCCTGTTCGTCACCCTGTCGATGATCCTGATGGGCGGCCTGGCCGTGCTCGCCTGGGACGCGCTGTTCCCGGATCTCCGCGACGCGCGCGTCCTCGGCCCCCTGCCCGTGCCGGCGCGCGTGATCTTCGCCGGGAAACTCGGGGCGCTGTCGCTGTTCGTGCTGCTGTTCACGCTCGCCATCGTCACGTTCCCCGCCGTGCTCTATCCGGCCGCGGTGGAGACGGGCCGCGTCCCGGGCGTGACCGCGTGGTCGACGCTCCGCGCGCACGTGGTGGCCAACGGGCTGGCCGCGCTGTTCTCGTTCGCGGCCGTCGCGGCCCTCGAGGGCGTGCTGCTCGTCGTGCTGCCGCGGCGGCTGTTCCGGCGCGCGTCCGGCGCGGCGCAGGCCGCGCTCGTCGTCGCGCTGTTCCTGCTGCTCTTCTCGCTGCCGGCCTGGACGCAGGCGGCGTACGCGGCCTCGTGCGGACGCGGCGCGCCGCCGCGCTGGTCGCCCGCGGCGTGGTTCACGATCCTCTACGACGTCCTGCAGCGCGGGCCGGGCGCCTGGGACGGCGTCGAGCGCTGGCCCGTGCGGGCGACGGTCGCGGCGCTGGCGGTGTGCGCCGTCGCGTACGCGCTCAGCTACCGCCGGTACGTCGCGCGGCGCACGGAGGACCTCGTGGACGAGCGGCGCGCACCGGGCGCTGCGTCACGCGCCGGCCGCGCGCTCCTCGCCGCCACCGTACTGCGCCGGCCCGCCGCGCGCGCGGCCTGCGCCTTCACGCTCGCCACCGTCGCGCGAAGCCCGCGCCATCGACTGATCGTCGCGGCGTTCCTCAGCCTCGCGACGGCCATCGCGACGCGCTGCGTCCTCGCCGCCGCCGGCGCGGCGGCGTCCCACGACTCGATCGGGGTCCCCGACACGGCACTGCTCGCCATCGGGCCCGTGTTCGTGTTCTGCGCGACGTTCGGGCTGCGCGCGGCCGCCGTGCGGCCGGCCGAGCCACGCGCGCACTGGGTCTTCCGGGTGCTCCCCTACCCCGACCCGCGCGCCGTGCGCCACGGCGTGCGGGTCGCTTTCGCACTGTTCGCCGTGCTGCCCTTCACGCTCGCGCCGTGGCCCGTCTACGCGCTGGCGTGGGGGCCGGCGCAGGCGACGCGCCACGCGGCGTTGACCGGCGCGGCGGGGCTCGTCCTGGTCGAGGTCGCGCTCGCGGGCTTCCGCCGCATCCCGTTCACCGCGCTGCGCCGGCCGGCAGGAACGCATGCCTGGGCGCTGTTCCCGGTCTGGGTCTTCGCCTTCTCGCTGTTCACGTGGGAACTCGCGCGCCTCGAGTCGCTGTGGCTCGCGGACCCCGCGCGGTTCGACCTGCCGCTCGCCGGCGGTGTGCTGGCGCTGGCCGGTGCCGCAGCGCTGCGCACCCGACTCGTCCGCCCCGCCCCGCCCGAGTTCGGCGAGGAGGGCGAGCCCGTGCTGCACACGCTCGGGCTCTGAAAACGACGCGCCGTCACTCGACCGGCAGCCCTTTCGCCTTCCACTCCGTGATCCCGTGCTCGAGGTGCAGGACCCGGGCGAAGCCCAGCCGCGCCAGCACGGGCAGCGCCTTCGAGGAGCGGTTCCCGGTGCGGCAGTAGACCAGGTATGTGCGCGCCCGGTCGAGCTTCGCGAGCTGCTGCTCGAAGTCCGGCGCGTGGAAGTCCACGTTGACCGCGCCGGCGATGTGGCCGGACCGGTACTCGTCCGGGGTCCGCACGTCGAGAACGACGAAATCGGCGCGCCCGGCGTTCCGTCCGATCGTGTCGCGCGCCGCCTCGCTCGTCAGCTGCGGCACGGCGGGCGCCTCCGCGCAGGCGGCGAGGGGCAGGAGGAGCGTCAGGGCGAGGGGGCTCAGCAAGCGTGCGAGGGTCACCGGATCTCCACTCCGTGGGTGCGCAGCGCGGCGAGGAACGCCGCGGGGTCTTCGGGGCTGACGAACACGCGCGCCGGGCCCTCGAGGAGGACGCCGTCCTTGACGTTGGTCGCGTAGACGCGCGTGCGCTTGCCGTTCATGAGGAACAGGCCGGTGAAGTAGCCGGGCAGCGCGGTCCCCGCGAGCCGCAGCGAGAGGCCGCCGTCGTGGCGCTGCGCGGTCGTGTCCGCCAGCGCGAAGCGCTTCGTGACGATCCACGTGCGCACGACGAGCGTCGCCCCGTCGATCTCGTAGCGCAGCCGCCCGCCGGCCACGAAGAAGAACGTCGCGAGGAACAGGCACAGCGCGGACGCGCCCATGACGAGCCAGCCGACGAGGCCGTTGCCGCCGCTCCCCGGGGGCAGCCGCCACGCGCCGTCGCGCCCGGCGCGCACCGCGGCGAGGAAGTCGTCGCGGTTCTCGGGCGTGACGAGCAACGGCTCGACCGCGCCGCGCACGCGGATCAGGACGACGTCCTTCGAGCAGTCGGTGATCTGCCACACGTCGCCGAGACCGTCGTACGCGAAGTGCCCCGCGCAGTAGTGCGGCAGCCCCGTGCCGAACGTGCGGCGGCCCTTCGGGAGGTGCGCGATCGAGAGCTCGGCGACGTCGGCGAGCGCGACGTCGCGACGCCCCTCGCCGAGCAGCGCCGGGCCGCCCGCGATCGTGAGCGTGCCGTGCGCGATGCGGAACGTGGCGTCCTTCGACACGTTGAAGGCGAGGAACGACAGCGTGCCGAGCAGCACCGCGAGGACGAGCATGACGCCGCCCAGGAGGCGCCGTCCGAGCGTCGAGCGTTCGGGCGCGTGGAATTCGGCCATCCGGAGATTCTACCGCCGCGCGTCAGTCCAGCGCGCCCGCCGCGCGCCAGGCCGCGATCCAGCCGGGCAGCGCGCCGGCGAGGGTCTTCATCACCCGCGCGGTGGCCTCGGCGAAGGCGCCGGGCGCGCCGTACACCGCGCTCCCCTGCGGCGTCACGACGTCGCTGACCCCGCGGAGGATCACCACCCGGACACCGTTCTTCCGCGCGACGCGCGCGATCGACCCCGACTCCCAGTCGACGGCCACGGCCCCGTACTTCGCGCCGAGGCCGGCCACCTCGGCGGGATCGCCGTCGCGGTCCCCCGAGAGCATCGTGCCCGCGAGCGGGTGGCCGGGCGCGGCGCCCTTCATCCACGCGAGGTCGAGCGCCGTCGCGTACGCGTCGATGGCTTCCTGCGCGTCGCCCATGCGCTCGACGATGTCGTACACGACGGTCTTCGCGACGAGCACGGTCGCGAAGCGCTCCACGCGGCCGGCGATCCCGCCGCACGTCCCGAGGTTCACGAGGACACGCGGCCGGAAGCGGTCGATCGCGTACTGAGTCGAGGCGGCCGCGTCGATCTTCCCCCACCCGCCCTGCAGGAACAGCACCGACTCGCCGGCCACCGCCGCGGTGAAGCTCTCGCCGTACGGCGTGCGCTCGGGCTGCGCGGACGGATACAGCCCGCGCAGGGCCGTCCACTCGGCGTTGGCCGAGACCAGCACGACGACGCGCGGCCCGGGCACGGCCGCAGGAGCGGGCGCGGCCGCAGGAGCGGGCGCGGGCGCCGCCGGGAGCCACGCCAGGAGCGTGACGAGCACCACTGCGAACACGCGTGGAATCCACCGCACGATCGTCCTCCTCCTCGCGTGCGGGCAGTCTAGCCCCGCGTGCACGGCGGGCGATAATGACCGGCATGAGCCGCGCGTTCGTGAAGGAACCCGACGGGGACGACGTCCCCGACGACGTCCCGCGCCTCGTCCAGGGCACGCACCCGAACCTCGTCACGCCGCGCGGCTACGCGGAGCTGTGCGCACGGCGCGACGCCGCCGCCGCGGCCCGCGCCGCCGCGCCCGCCGAGGTGCTCCGCGACAAGCGCGCCGTCACCGTGCTCGACCGCAAGCTGGCGTTCCTCGAGGAGCGCGTGCGGCGCGCGGTCGTGACGGGGCCGCCCGCGGAGCCGACGGACGAGGTGCGCTTCGGGGCGACGGTCCGCGTGGCCGAACCGTCGGGCCGCGAGCGGACGTTCACGATCGTGGGCGAGGACGAGGCGGATCCGGCCGCGGGGTTGATCAGCTGGGTCGCCCCGCTCGCGCACGCGGTGCTCGGCGCGCACGAGGGCGACGTGGTGACGTGGGCGCGGCCCGACGGCGCGCTCGAGCTGGACATTCTCGAGGTGACCTATCCATCTCCCGCGTAAGCGGTCGAGCCGGGTGCACGCAACGTCGCCGCGCACCAGCTCGCCCGGTCCGGAGACCGGGCGAGTCCGGATGCTGCGAAACGATCAGAATCCGATGACGTCGAGTTCTTCGGGGGCGACGATCCTGCCGGTGTATCCCACCTCGGCGGCGGTGGCGAGGGCCTTGTTGTAGATGGTGTTGATGCTCACGGCACCCGGCGTGTAGTGGTTCAGGATCAGCGTGCCCACGTTGGCGCGCTTGGCGAGGTCCGGGAGGACCCTGACGTCGGTGTGTCCGCTCCGCAGGTGATCCTCGAGCCACGCGCGCTGGGCGGGATCCGGGATCATGGCGAGGAGTGCCGGGATCATGTCGTTGTCCTGCGCCTCGTGGACGAGCACCGTGGCGTTCTGCGCGATCGCCTCGAGCTGCTCGTCCCAGCCGGTCCAGTCCGCGCCCGGCCCGACGTCGCCGGAGAACACGACCGACTTCCCCGTGGACTTGATCTCGAAGCGGTACGCGTACGCGTGCATCCCGTCGTGGTAGACGTACGTCGCCTTCACGACGACGTTGGCGTCCTCGTACACCTGGTGAATGCCGGTTCGCGGGATGCCGATCTCGTGCGCGATCGGGATGATCGGGTTCTGCTCGGAGGTCAGGCCGCTCGCCTTCACGCTCTCGTTGACGATGTTGAGCCCGGGGGGGCCCCACGCCTCGAGGGCGGACTGCGGCTGCGGGACGGTCAGGAAGCCGCGGCCGACCAGTTCGGGGTATCCGAGCATGTGATCGAGGTGGAGGTGCGTGACGAAGACGTTCTTGATCCTGCCGTAGAACAGGCCGAGCTTCAAGATGTTGTTCGGCGTGCCGCCGCCGATGTCGATCAGGTATGGCTGGCCGTTCACGAACAGCAGGGTCCCGATGTTCACGTGCGTGGCGTTGAACGGGGGACCGCCCCACACGCCCAGCATCGCGATGCGATCACCGAGAACGAGCTGGCCGCGCGTGATGAAGGCGACCGCCTCGATCGTGGTCGTGTCACCCTGCGGAACCAGGTTCCCGTTCCAGTCACCGGGCTGGAAGATCCTGTACTTGATCGCCATCGCGACTTCGTCCTGCAGGCCCGCGCTCACCTGGCCGCCGTCCGCGTAGCGTGCGAGGAGGGGCGCCCAGACCTCGACCGGGTAGGCGACCGGCCGCCTGACACCCGTCACGCCGGCGATGCGACGCACGATGAGGCCGAAGGCGTCCTCGTGCGTGATCTGCTTGTTCGGGAAGAACTGGCCGCTGGCCGGCTCGAGCAGACCGGCCGCCTTGGCACCCTCGATCCACGGGTAGAACGGATTGTTGACTCCCACGTCGCTGAAGGACGGCGTCGCGGGAGTGGCCTTCGGGACGTTGAACGCATCGACGACCATCCGGGTGTACTCGGCCCGGCTCAGCTTTGCGAAGGCGACGCGGCCATCGGCCAACAGCGCGGCATATCGGGCCACGTCGCCGCCCTTGAGCTGGTACTGGGCGAGCAATCCGGCGGGAATCTCGGACGGGTTCGGCACGCTCGCCGCGAAGATCGTTCCGACGGCGCCGGCCAGCAGCACCAGCGCCCATCCCAGCAGTCTCTTCGTGCTCATCTCGGGCTCCTCGTTCCCCCCGGCCCCTTTGCTGCATTCAATGATACGATGATACTACCTATCGGAGTCGCAACTCTCTTTCACGCGATCGAGAGCGCCGCGTCGTCGACCTGCTGGACAGCCGACGGGCGCGCCGCTGTTCGCGTGCGCGCCCCCGTGGACCTCAGATCCGCCCCCGTGGACCTCAGGTCTCGGCCGGCTCCGTCATCCCGCGCCGCACCAGATCCTGCGCCTCCTCGGTGGTGAGGTCGCGGCCGAGTCCGCGCGGGCGGCGCCAGATCACGAAGCCGCAGCCCGGCTTCTTCTTGGACTTCCACGAATCGCAGCCCCAGCCGCGGGTGTTGGGCAGGATCCTGCCGCCGCAGCCCGGCGTCGGACAGTCCCCGATCGGTTCGCGCACCTGCGGCGCGGCCGGCGTGATCTTGCCGGTCTTGAGCATCTCGATCGCCTGCTCGCGGCCGACGACCCCGTGCGCGCGGCTCGATTTCCAGATCACGAACCCGCAGCCCGGTTCCTTGCGGCTCTTCCAGGACGTGCAGCCGAAGGCGCGGCTGTTCTCGACGATCTTCCCGCCGCAGCCCGGCGTCGGGCAGTCGCCGATCGGTTCCTTCGGCGGCGCCGCGACCTCGGGCATCTTCCCCGTGGCCAGCATCTCGCGCGCCATGTCGGCGGTGACCGGCGGACGGCCGCGGCCGGTTTTCCAGATCACTAAGCCGCAGCCCGGCTCGGTCTTCGACTGCCACGAGGTGCAGCCGAACGACCGGCCGCGCTCGATGATGTCGCCGCCGCAGCCCGGCGTCGGGCACTTCCCGAGCACCTCGCGCTCGGCGCGCAGATCCTCGCCCGACACGCCCTTCGCGACCAGATCGGTCGCCTCCTCGGGCGAGATCGTCCGGCCGCCGACCTGCTTCCACAGCTGGTAGCCGCAGCCCGGCTCCTTCTTCGACTTCCACGACGTGCACGAGTAGCTCTTGGGCCGCTCGACGATCGTGCCCTCGCAGCGCGGGCACGGTCCGATCTCGCGCCGGTGCGCGCGCATGGCGTCGCGGTTCTTGTCGGAGAACCAGCGGATGGTCTCCGCGGTGAACGAGCGGATCCCCTCCATGAACTTCTCGCGCCCGCCGTCGCCGCGCTCGATCCGGTGCAGCCGCAGTTCCCACTCGCCGGTCAGGGCCGGCGACGCGAGCGCGTGATCGCCCAGCGCGGAGACGAGGCCGATGCCGCGGTCGGTCGCGCGCAGCGTCTTGCCCTGGCGCTCGACGTAGTCCTTGTCGATCAGGCGCTCGATCGTGGCCGCGCGCGTCGCCGGCGTGCCGAGGCCGCGCTCCTTCATCGCCTCGGCGACCTCTTCGTCGTCGACGAGCTTGCCCGCGGTCTCCATCGCGCGCAGCAGCGAGCCGTCGTTGTAGCGCGCGGGCGGCTTGGTCTGCTTGGCGAGGACGTCGGCGGAGAGGCACTGCACGCGCTCGCCCTGCTCGAGCGCGGGGAGCTGCTGCTCCTTCTCCTCGTCCTCGTCGTCCTTGCCCTTCTTCTCGGGCTCGATCGCGGTCTCGCCGTAGGCGGCGCGCCAGCCCGCGACGACGAGCACCTTGCCGCGCGAGCGGAAGCGCTCGCCGGCGGCCTCGGTGTCGACGACCGTCTCGTCGAACTTCGCGTCCGGGTGGAACACGGCGAGGTAGCGCCGCGCCACGAGGTCGTAGATCTTGCGCTCGTCGGCCGACAGGCGCGCGAGGTCGTGCGCGTCGTCGGTCGGGACGATCGCGTGGTGGTCGGTGACCTTGGAGTCGTCGACCACGCGGCCGAGCGGCAGCGCGTCGAGCCCGGCGACGAAGTCCGAGGGGCCCTTGTACTCCGGCGCCGCGCGGCCGACCTGCTCGGCGATCGACCGCAGCCCCGGCACGAGGTCGGTCGTCAGCCAGCGGGACTCGGTACGCGGGTACGTGAGGACCTTGTGCACGTCGTAGCAGGCCTGCGCCGCGGCGAGCGTCCGGTTGGCGGTGAAGCCGTAGCGCGCGTTCGCGTCGCGCTGCAGCGACGTGAGGTCGTACAGCAAGGGCGGCCGCTCGGTGAGCGACTTCTTCTCGACCGAGGCGACGTGCGCGTCGGCCCCGCGGGCCGCGCCGGCGATGCGCTCGGCCTCGGCCGCCTGGTCGAGCCGGTCCTTCGAGCCCTTGTGCCACAGGCCGTCGTAGGAGGCGCCCCTGGCGGTCGCGAAACGCGCGCGGACCTGCCAGTAGTCCTCGGGCTTGAACGCGGCGATCTCGAGGTCGCGCCGCACGATCAGCGCGAGCGTCGGCGTCTGCACGCGCCCGAGCGACAGCGGCGCGCGCCGCGAGCCGATCTTCATCGTCGCCGCGCGGCTGGCGTTCATGCCGACGATCCAGTCGGCCTCCGAGCGCGCGCGCGCCGCGGACTCGAGCGCCTTCATCTCGGCGTCGGGTTTGAGGTGCGCGAACGCGTCCCGGATCGCCTTCTGCGTCATCGACGAGAACCATGCGCGCAGCACCGGCTTGTGCACGCCGGCGGTCTCGACGATGAGCTTGAAGATCAGCTCGCCCTCGCGCCCGGCGTCGCAGGCGTTGACGAGCGTGTCGACGTCCTTGCGCTTGATCGCCTTGTGCAGGAGCGTCAGCTGCTTCTTGGCCCGCGCGTCGCGCGCCTCGTACCGGAAGTGGTCCGGGAGGATCGGCAGGTCCTCGAAGCGCCACGTCTTGTACTTGGGGTCGTAGGCTTCGGGGTCGACCTGCTCGACGAGGTGGCCGACGGCGTGGCCCACGACGACCTCCGGCCCTTCGAAGAAGCCGTCCGTCGCCTTCTTGGCGCCGAGCGCCTTGGCGACGTCCGTCGCCACGCTCGGCTTTTCGCAGATGATCAGCTGCTTGCCCATGGGTGCGAGACCGTAACACGGGACCCGGCGGGTGCAAAGAAGCCACCCTCCCGGGGGCGGGACGGGCGGGTGGCTACGCGTCGGGTCCCGGGGCCCCGGGCAGCGGCCCGCCGGCCCGTCCCGCCCTGCCGAACGGTCGTGGGCTTTCCCGGCAGAACAGGGACGCCCACGGATTCTCCCGCCCCGCGACCTGGTCGGCGAGGATCGCCCCGGCCAGGGTCCCGAAGGTCATCCCGGACCCCGCGTAACCGGTCCCCGCGTAGACGTTCCGCGCGCCCGGCACGCGCCCGATGAACGGCAGCCCGCCGGCCGGGAGGAGCAGCTCGGCCGACCACCGGAAGTCGATCGCCCGGACCCGGAAGCGCGCCCGGGTCCACGCCTCGAGCACGGCGAAGTGCGCGACCGTGTCGGGGTCCTCGCCGACCTGCAGGTCGGCGCCCCCGACGACCGCGAGCGCGCTGCCGGGCGCGTACGGCCGGACGTAGTGGTGCGGCGCGTCGCGGTCCCAGAACAGGCCCAGCGGAACGGGCCGCTCGAGCCGCGCCCCGATCACGTAGTTGAGCGCGGGCGCGAGGTGCGCCTGCAGCGCCGGAACGTCGCCGAGCGGGACGTGCGTGGCGAGCACGACGGCGCGCGCGGTCACGACGCCGCGATCGGTGACGACGCGGCACGGCGCGCCGTCGTCCCACCCGCGCACCGGGCTGTGCTCGTGGACGAAGGCGCCCCGCGCGTGCAGCGCGGCCGCGAGCGCGTGCACGTACACGAGCGGCTGGAACAGGCCCTGCCCCGCCACCCGCAGCGCCCCCGCGGTGGCGAACGGCAGCGGCAGCACCGCAACCATCCGCGCGTCGAGGCCGAGCTCGCGCGCCGCCGCGTTCTCCCGGACGAGGTCGTCGAGTCCGTCCGCGCGCTCCGTGTAGAGGAATCCGGGCACGCGTGTGAAGCCGCAGTCGATGCGCAGCTCGCGCACGAACCCCGCGATGGCCTCCAGCGCCTGGGTCAGCGCGGCGACCACGGCGCGCCCGCCCTCGACCCCGTGGTCCCCGGCGAGGTCGGCCAGCCGGCGGCCGGGGAACGTCGTCAGGTGCGCCGTCGTGTCGCCGGTGGTGCCGCCGCCGATGCGCGACGCGGTGAGGAGCGCGACCGTGAGCCCGGCCCGCGCGAGCAGGAGCCCCGCGGTGAGCCCGGTGATGCCGCCCCCCACCACGACCGCGTCGACGGCGCGGTCGCCCTCGAGCGGCGGATAGGGTGCCGGGGCGACGGCGCTCTCCCAGGCCGACGGCGTGCGCGGCGGGACCATCCGCCGAGTGTGACCTACGTGGGCTGCGGACGCCTGTCGCGCCGGTCGCGCGGCTGGCGCTGGATGAGCAGGATCACGAGCGCGCCCGAAACCGCCAGCGCGCCGCTGATCCACTGCGCGAGGTGCAGGACCTCGCCGAAGATCACGAACGAGGCCGCCGCGACCAGCACCGGCTGGACCTGCATCACGCTCGCCGCGACGGCGACGCCGAGCCGCTTGATCGCGACGAAGTACAGCGTGTGTCCGAGCGCGATCCCGATCACCGCCGACACGAGCAGCAGCGTGAACTCGGGCCGCGGCAGGTGCGCGGCGGCCGCGCCGTGTCCCTCACCCACGAGCAGCATCAGCGCGACCATCGCGAGCGCGGTGTACTGGCTCACCACCGCGAACGAGAGCAGCGACGGATACGGCTGCAGGTACCAGCGCACGCTGACGTAGTACATGCCGAAGAACAGGCCCGACAGCACCGCCATGAGGAGGCCGAGCATCTGCCCCTCGCGCACCGGTCCCGCGCCCAGGAACGCCGTGCCCGCGGTGCCGCCGATGACCAGCGCGATCCCGATCCAGAACGCCGGCGCGCGCACGATCCAGCGCTCCGCCGGGAACAGCGCGTAGGCACACGCCGCGATGAACAGGATCTGCGTGCGCAGCCCGAAGCTCAGGAGTCCCGGGTCGACCTTGTAGTGCGCCCAGGTGTAGAACACCTGCCCCACGCTGTTGGTGAGCGCGGGCACGAGCGCGGCGCGGAAGATCCCGCGCGGCCGCGTGCCGCGCCACTGCGCCCAGAGGATGACGGGCAGCCAGACCAGCGCCGCGAACCCGTAGCGCCAGCCGTTGCTGGTCCAGGTGTCGATCGCGCCGGCGAAGTGCCGCAGGAACAGCGGGATGCTCGACCACGCCGCGAGCGCGAGGAGCACCGTGAGGACGCCGGTGCCGCGCGACAGCGGCGCGGTCTCCGTGGACGCTGCGGGCGCTACGGGCGCTACGGGCGCTGCGGGCGCTGCGGGCGTGGCGGGAGTGGCACGTTCGGGCATGCGCGCATCATGCGCGACGCGCGGCGCGCGGTCGAGCGACCGTGCCGCTCGGGGTTTCTCCAGCGCCGGGTTGTGCAGGGCCGGATGTAGGGGCGGGTTTAGCGAGCGAAGCGAGCGTAACCCGCCCGCGAGCGTAACCCGCCCGCGAGCGTAACCCGCCCGCGCCGCCTCACGTCGCGGTCGAACGCACCTTGCGGACCAACCCCTGGCGTTTTTCAAAGGGACCCGACCAAGCGCCGAAGGGTTGATCGGGACGCGGCCCGCGCACCCGCCCAACGCGCGGCGCGAGCCGGGAACCGGCGCGGTCGTGGCGCGTGCCCGGAAACGCGCGTTCACGCGAAGTAGCGTCCCGGCGTCTCCCCCGGCACGCGCCGGAACATCGCGCCGAAGGCGCTCGCCGGCGCGTAGCCGCACGCCGCGGCGACCGCGCCGATGGGCCCTGCCGCGGCGACGCGCCGCGCAGACCAGCTGCTGCCGGCCCGCGACGGCGGGCGGCACCACGGGGCGGCGGGCGAACGTGGCGGCCGTCGCCGCCGGCGGCACGGTCGTCATGCCGAAGGTGACGATCGCCGGCGTCGGGGACCTGATCTTCTTCCGCGACACGGAGGGCAACGTCGCGGGGGCGATGCGCTACGACGCGACGGCGGGGTGATCTAGACTCGGCGGCATGACGACGGGCACGAAGACGGGCCGAGCGAGCTCGGCCCCTACGGTTCTCACGTGGATCGCGGCGATCGCCCTCGTGGCGGCCGGCCTGTTCGGCACGCTCGCGTGGGCGCAGCACGACCACGCGCCGGGGCAGGCCCCGGCGGGGCACGATCACGCCGCGAAGGGCGGGCACGACGCGACGATCCACCACGCGTTCGACGACGCCGACGCGTGGGCGAAGGTGTTCGACGACCCCAAGCGCGACGAGTGGCAGAAGCCGCACGCGGTGCTCGAGGCGCTCGGCGTGACGGCCGGGCAGCGCGTCGCGGACCTCGGCGCGGGAACGGGTTACTTCACGCTGCGGCTCGCGCACCACGTCGGCGAGAAGGGCGTGGTGTACGCGGTCGACGTCGAGCCGAAGCTCGTCGAGCACGTCCGGAAGCGCGCCGCCGAGGCGAAGCTCGCGCAGGTCCGGCCGGTGCTCGCCGCGCCCGACGACCCGAAGCTCCCCGCGGGGGGCGTCGACCTCGTACTGATCGTCGACACGTGGCACCACATCGACGCGCGCGACCGGTACCTCCGCGTGCTGCGCCGCGCGCTCGCGCCGCACGGGCGCATCGCGGTCGTCGACTTCATGCCCGGCGACATTCCCGTCGGCCCGCCGCCCGAGCACCGGCTGCCCGCGGCGACGATCACCGCGGAGTTCGAGGCCGGCGGGTTCCGCCTGGTCGCGCAGCCGGCCGTCCTCCCCTACCAGTTCGTCCTCGTCTTCGAGCCCGTGCCGTGACACGCGCCGGCGCACGCGCGCTCGCCGGCCTCGCCCTCGCGGTCGCAGCGCTCGCGTCACCGGCGTTCGCCAACACCCCCGACCGCGACGCGGCCGAGAACGCCGCGCGCCCGCTGCCGCCGGGCGTCGACAGCAAGCTCACCGTCACGCTGTGCCGCGTCCCGGGCCGGACGGCCTGGGACGTGAACCTGCGCCACGCGTGGGACCACGTCACCGCGTGGCTCGGCTCGTTCCTCGGCCCGCGCGACGTGCGCCAGTCGCGTGCCGGGGTCGAGCTCGACCTGCAGCGCCCGGGCCTGCTGCTCGTCCCCTCGGTGCAGGCCGCGACGCAGCGCTTCCTCGGCGCGAGCGTGTACGCGGAGGTCGGCACGCGCTGGTTCGCGATCCTCGGCGCGGGACGGACCAACCTGCGCCCGTACGTGAACCTGACGTGGGACCCGAACGAGTGCTGGCAGCTCGGCGGCGGCCGGCGCCTCGGCGAGGGCGAGGCGGTCGAGCTCTTCACGATCTGGGACAACCGGCTGCACACCGGCCAGCAGGACACGCACCTCGTCGTGCGCCGCCACACGCCGGCGC
>JABLTH010102121.1_pt1 | contig 13834 bp, 10 predicted proteins | sample 7875711 | NCBI WGS metagenome assembly JABLTH01 (sample SAMN14941262, study PRJNA633318) | bioreactor metagenome | isolation source: bioreactor | place: China | collected 2019-03-05 | reverse complement strand
TGGCGCGGACCGGATCCGCGCGGCAGCACCACTTCATGGTCGAGCGTCAGTCCGGTGGGCGCGGGGCGCCAGATCCGCACGAGGTCGTAGCCGAGGTCGGTCGTCGCGATCCGGCCGTCGGGAAGGAACGCCGCGGCGTGCGCGTGCGAGACCCGGGGGTCTCCGTCCTTCGACGGGCTCAGGGACCGGTCGAGGCGGTTCGGGTCGGAGGCGTAGGGGTCGACCGCGGCCGTCGGATCCGCCCGGTGCTCGGACTCGTCGCCGCCCTCGCGCTCCTCGGCGCCGCGGTCGCCGAACAGGGCCTCGCGCAGTTCCGCCGCCTTGTCGCGGGCGTCGGGCTGCAGCGCGCCGTCGGAGCCGAGCCCGATCCGCACCACGCGGCCGTCGCCGTAACAGCTGGCGACGAGGAAGCGACCGTCGGGGGATACGGCGAGGTGGCACACGTACTGCCCCGCGGCGACCGGGCGGCCGAGCGGGCGCAGCGCGCGCTCGCCCGTCCGTGCGAACGCGGCGACCTCGCCGGCGCCCTCGAGCGCCGCGTAGACGACGTCGAGCGTCGGATGCTGCGCGAGCCACGACGGGGACGGGGCCGGGGCGACCGCGCCGCGGTAGCCGAGCGTCGTCGGGCCCTGTCCGTCGGCGACCGCGAGCAGCCCGATCCCGTCTGCCGGCCCCTCCATGTCGGCGCCGTATCCGCCGACCCAGAATCGCGTCATCGCTCGCCCCAGATCCGTCTGTTTGCGTCAAACCGTGGTGTCAGGCCCCCAAAACCCACCGTTTGACGCAAACAGACGGAGGGGAGGAGGGAGGGAGGGGGGTCAGTCGACCAGGTCGTGGCGCACGATCACCTGGTCGCGCTCCGGGCCGACGCCGATCACCGAGATGCGGGTGCCGCTCATCTTCTCCAGGGCGAGAACGTAGTTCTGCGCGTTGACCGGGAGCTCCTCGAACGTGCGCGCCGTGGAGATGTCCTCCTGCCAGCCCGGGTGGTACTCCAAGATCGGCTTCGCGTGGTGGAAGTCGCTCTGGTTCACCGGCACGTCGTCGAAGCGCACGCCGTCGACGTCGTAGGCGACGCACACCGGGATCTGCTCGAGACCGCCGAGGATGTCGAGCTTGGTGAGCACGAGGTCGGTGATGCCGTTCACGCGCGTCGCGTAGCGGGTGATGGGCGCGTCGTACCAGCCGACCCGGCGCGGGCGGCCGGTCGTGGTGCCGAACTCGAAGCCGCGCGCGCGCAGCCAGTCGCCCTGCTCGTCGAACAGCTCGGTGGGGAACGGACCGGATCCGACCCGCGTCGTGTACGCCTTGACGATGCCGACGATGCGGTCGAGCCGGCCGGGGCCGACACCGGATCCGGTCGAGGCGCCGCCGGCGGTCGCGGAGGACGAGGTCACGAACGGGTAGGTGCCGTGGTCGACGTCGAGCATGGTGGCCTGGCCGCCCTCGAACACGACGACCTCGCCGCGCTGCAGCGCGTCGTCGAGCAGGTGGCCGGTGTCGGCGACCATCGGGCGCAGACGCTCGGCGTAGGAGAGCAGATCCGTCATGATCTCGTCCACGGTGATGGAACGCCGGTTGAAGACCTTCACCAGCAGGTGGTTCTTCTGATCGAGCGCCCCCTCGACCTTCTGGCGCAGGATGTTCTCGTCGAACAGATCCTGCACCCGGATCCCGACGCGGTTGATCTTGTCGGCGTAAGCGGGCCCGATGCCGCGCCCGGTGGTGCCGATCATGCGCTTGCCGAGGAAGCGCTCCGTCACCTTGTCGAGCGTGCGGTGGTACTGCGTGATGATGTGCGCATTGGCGCTGACCTTGAGGCGGGACGTGTCGATGCCGCGGGATCCGAGGGCCTCGAGCTCGTGGAACAGCACCTCGAGGTCGATCACGACGCCGTTGCCGATCACCGGGGTGACCCCGGGCGAGAGGATTCCCGACGGCAGCAGGTGCAGGGCGTACTTCTCGTCGCCGACCACGACCGTGTGGCCGGCGTTGTTGCCGCCGTTGAACTTGACGACCCAGTCGGTGCGCTCGCCGAGCAGGTCGGTGGCCTTGCCCTTGCCCTCGTCGCCCCACTGGACGCCGACGATCACGATTCCTGGCATGGGTGCATCCCCCTTGGGTGCGGCCGGTGGCCGCCGTGCTTTTCGCCGGGATTGCACCGGCGGATGAGCTGGCCCGATCGGGCGGGCCCAGTCTATCGGAGGGCGCAGACCGGCTGCGGGACCGGGCGCGCGCTGAGGCGGGACGCCCGGTAACGTGAAGGATGCGGGGACGGCGCAGTGCCCCGACGGAGACCTTCACATGACCGAGCCGACCGCCCAGCCCTCCCCCGGCGCCTCCGCGTCGCCGGCGGCGACCACGCGCCGCGAGGCGCGCCTGCTCCGCGAGGCGCAGGCGGGCGCGACTCTGCGCGGCCCGCAGCTCGCCGGTCCTCTGGTGGTCGCTCCGGCATCCGCCACCGCCGCCTCCGGGTCGCCACTCGCGAAGCCCCTGGCGCTGCCTGTCGCTACGCCGATCGAGCCGGTCGCCGCAGCGGCGCCCGCGTCTCGGCGCAGGACGGTGCTTCTGAGGGGCGGCGCCGTCGTGCTGCTGTGCCTCGGACTGGGCACGGCCGGTCTCTGGCTTCTGCGCGCACCGGACGACGCCCCGGCGCACGGGCAGGACATCTCCGCCGCCGCGGATCCGGATCCGCGCTCGGAACGGCCCTTCGAGGGCGCTGGCTCCCCCGCGCCGTCCGGCCCGGGGAGCACGACGGCACCTCCCGCGACCAGCGCGCCGCCCGTCGAGGCGGTCGCGGCGCCCGCGCCGGCACCCGACGCTCCCGCCGCGGACGACGGCTCCGGCGCCACCCCGCCGCAGAGCGCCCCCGCGCCCGCCGCGCCGCCCGAGGCACCTCCGCAGCCCCCGGCCGCGGCACCCGCACCGCTCGCCTTCACCGGGATCACGCCGAACCAGACCATCGGGCTGCTCGGCATCCGGATCCTGAGCAGCTACACCCTGTCGCTGACCGGTCAGCCGGGTGCGACGGCGTCCGTGACCTATGCCGGCTCCCCCGCCGGATCCGTCGTCTTCGACGGCACCGGCCACGCAGCGATCACGGTCGGCGCGGGCGCGCTCGACCTCGGGATCGGCAACCCGATCATCACCGCCGCCTACACCGACGGCACCCCCGGTCAGTCCATCCAGGCCCACCGCAACGCGATCTGACGAGCGGATCCGGCTGCCTCGACCGCGTGGCGGGATATCGGCGGCAGATGGCGGTCGCCGTGCTCGACCGATGTCGGCGGTCCCTGCGACGATCGAAGGATGACCGAGACCACCGCGGGGCCGGCACAGGAGCCCGCTGCGAGCGACCGCGCCGCCGCACCGCGCCGCACCGGCGCACTCGTCCTCATCGCCGCCGTGATCACCGTCGTCCTGTGGGCCTCGGCCTTCATCGGCATCCGCGGCGCGGGTCCGCACTTCGACCCTGGCGCGCTCGCGCTGCTGCGCATGGCGGTCGGCACGGTCGCTCTCACCGTCATCGCGCTGCGACGCGGGGTGCGCCTGCCGCCGCGCCGCCACTGGCTCCTCGTCGCGGTGTGGGGCGTCGGCTGGTTCTGCGTCTACAACCTCGCGCTGAACGCCGCCGAGCACACGCTCGACGCCGGCACCGCGGCCATGGTCGTCAACCTCGCCCCGCTCATGGTCGTCGTCTTCAGCGGCCTGTTCCTGCGCGAGGGCTTCCCGAAGCCGCTGCTGATCGGGGCGCCGATCGCGTTCGCGGGCGTCGTGCTCATCGGCCTGAACTCCTCGACGAAGAGCGGCGCCCTCGACATCGCGGGCCTCCTGCTCGCCCTGCTCGCGGCGGTCATGTACGCGGGCTGCACGCTGCTGCAGAAGCACCTGCTCAGCGCCGGCGCGGATGCGACGACCCTCACCTGGCTGGGCGCCGCGGCCGGCACCGTGGCGCTGCTGCCGTGGACCGGAAGCCTCGTGGGCGCACTGCAGACGGCGCCGCTGGACGCCACCCTGTGGGTGGTGTATCTCGGCGTCTTCCCCACCGCGATCGCCTTCACGACCTGGGCGTACGTGCTGCAGCGCAGCACGGCGGGGCAGACCTCGGCGACCACGTACGTCGTACCCGCGATCGCGATCCTGCTGTCCTGGCTGATCCTCGGAGAGGTCCCGACGCCCCTGATGTTCGTCGGAGGCGCACTGTGCCTGCTCGGCGTGCTCGTGACGCGCCTGCGCCGGCGAGCCGCCCCGGTCGCTCCGGCGGCCCCGGCCGATCCCGCGACCGAGCCCGACACGACCCGGTGACCGCGTCTCCGCGACGGAGCCCGGCCTCAGCGCGGACGGATCTCGCCCCGCGCGAATCCCGCGGCGGCGAGGACGTCGGCCGCCGCCGCGCGCTTGAGATCGAGCGACTGCCCGATCTCGGCGGCGAGCCGAGGGTGCGCGCGGATCAGCGCATCGATGACCTCGAGGGGGATCCGCAGCGCGGTCAGCACCTCGGTCGCGACGATCGTCACCGTCGTGCGCTCGCGGGTGAGGGCGGTCTGCCCGATGAGCTCGCGGGGTCCGGCCTCGGCGACGGTGATGCGCGCCCCGTCGGCCTCGTACAGCATGGCGACGCCGCCGGTCATGATCAGGCGCACCTCGTCCGGCACGACGCCCGCGGGGAGCACGGTCTCGCCGGCACCGTAACGCTGCAGTCGCGCACCGGCGCGGAGGATCTCCTTGCCGGCCTCGTCCAGACGCAGGACCGGTGCCGCCTCCTCGATCGCCGCGTCGAGCATCGCGGGCTCGGCGATCGGGTCCGACGCATCCCCGTCGAGTGCGAAGCCGCGGCGTCGCGCGGCGTACCAGAGCCACGACAGATAGAGCGAGAGGGCGCCCGCGGCCTCACCGGGAGCATTGATCGGGATCGACACCGCGTAGCCGGCGGCGCCCGTGTACTCCGCCGTCGCCCGCTCGTCCCGCCACCGCATCGGCAGCCCGTCGGCGAGCCGCACGAGCAGGGCGAGCACCTCCTGGGGCGGGTCGTCGGTGCTGAACTTCAACGACGCGGTCGCGTAGTACGGACCCGTCGGCTCGCTCATGTTCGTGAACGAGGCGCCGGAGAGCGTCGAGTTCGGCACGATCTGGATCCCGGATCCGGTGTCGATGTGCACGGCACGCCAGTTGACCTCGACGACGCGCCCCTTCACTCCGCCGGTGTCGAGCCAGTCGCCGATCTTGAACGGCTGCTCGAACAGGAGGAGCAGCCCCGAGACGACGCCGCCGGCCGCGTTCTGCAGCGCGAGCCCGATGACGATCGAGGTCACCCCGAGGGCCGTGAACAGTCCTCCGACGTCGGCGTCCCACACCCAGGAGAACAGCATCGCGAGGCCCACGACCACGAGCACGAGCCGGGTGATCTCGATGAAGATCGACGGCACGCGGCGGCGCCACGAACCCTCTTCCGCGTTGGAGAACAGCACCACGTTGAACGCGGAGAGGACGAGGAGGATCAGCAGGAAACCGAACACGGTGGCGACCACGCGCACCCACACGTAGCCGTCGTCCTTCTGTCCGATCGCGAAGGCGAGCAGGGCGAACAGAGCGCCGGCCGGGATGACGGCGTTGCGCAGCAGCGCCACCGGCTTGGCGACCGGGTTGCCGCGACGGCGCAGCGCGCCGAGCAGTTCGGTGAGCCCGACGAGAAGCACCGGGATCCCGACCGCGAGCGCGATCAGCCACCACGTCCATCCCTGCTGGAAGACGCCCATGTCAGGCGACCTTCCACACGGTCTCGGCCTTGCCCCGCACCTCGACCGTGCCCGCTTCGGTGTAGTCGATCAGCTCCGAGGTGCGCTCGTGCACCCGCTGGCTGACGTAGATCCCCGGATCCCCGGAGACCGAGCGCACGCGGTAGGCGAGGTTCACGGCGTCGCCCCACAGGTCGTAGGCGAGGGAGGTGCGGGCGACCAGGCCGCTCGTCACCGATCCGGAGTCGACGCCCGCGCGCAACCCGATCGCCGTGCCGTACTGCGCGTTGAAGCGATCGAGCACATCGCGCAGGCTGGTGGCGAACTCCACTGCGCGGCGCACGTTGTCCACGCGCGGCACGACCAGCCCCGACGAGGCGAGGTAGCCCCCATGCAGCGTGCGCACCTTCTCGACGCCCGCCTTCTCGGCCGCCTCGTCGAAGCCGCGCATGAGCGCGTTCAGCTGCGCGATCTCCTCCTCGGCGCTGACGGTGCGGCCGTGCTCCTCGAACCCGATGAGCTCGGCGAAGACGACCGAGACGTCGTCGTGCGCCTCGGTGATCGCCTCATCGCCCTGCTTGTAGCGCTCGGCCACGCTCTGCGGCATGAGGGTGTGCAGGAGCTTCTCGTTCTCGGCGCGCTGATCGTCGATGAGCTGCTGCTTGATCCGCAGGCTCGACGCCATGTCGTTGAAGGCGCTGCCGAGATCGCCGAACTCGTCGCGGGATCCGGCGGGAACCTGAACGTCCAGATCACCCTCGGCCACCCGGTGCACCGCGCCGACCAGGCGGTGGATGGGGCGCGTGAACACCTGGGCGAGCAGGAGTGACAACAGCGCCACGACGAGCATGATCCCGAGGAGCGAGATCAGCACGATCCGGGTGAAGTCGTCGACCGGCGCGAACGCCTCGGAGGAGTCGATGCGCGCGATGACGATCCAGTCCAGGTCGTCGACCTCGAGGGGTCCGTAGCTGACGACGCTCGATCCGCTGATGTAGTCGGGTCCTTCCAGCGTGCCGCTCCTGCCGCTCTGCGCCCGGGTCACCGCATCGCCCGTGATCGGCTGGATCAGCACCGTGCCCTTGACCTCGGCCGCGCGCTGGGCGACGGACGGCGACGTCCCATGGTCGACCACGTCCTGCGCGTACTGCTTCGGGTGCTCCACGATCTCGCGCGAGGTGCTGCGCATGAGTCCGTCCCGGCCGACGAGATACACCTCGCCGGTGCGGCCGAGCCCCTGGCCCTTCCAATCGTTCTGCCCAGTCATGACGTTGTTCACGAAGCTCAAGGACACCTGGAGCGCGAGCGCTCCGGTGATCCCGGAGTCGTTGCCGACCGGCGAGACGATCCACATCGACGGCGTGCCCAGCGACGGCGTCCAGCGCTCGAAGTCGGTCATGACCACGGCGTCCACGGAGTTCGTCGCGATGGCCTCGCGATAGGCGTCGGCGAGCTTCGAGTCCCGGAAGGGCCCCGTGTCGAGGTTGGTGCCGAGCTCGACGCCCTTGTAGCCGGTGAAGACCACGTCGCCCTGGAGGTTGAGCAGCAGCGCGTCCTCGTAGCCCGCCTGGTTGATGAGGCGGGAGAAGTAGTCGCCGTAGCGCACCGCGGCCGCGGAGTAGGCGGATCCGTCTCCGGCGTCGTCGTTCTTCAGGTTCGCCTCGTAGCCGGCGTCGTCGAGGGTGGTGTTGCGGATCGTGTAGTGCGCCTGGAGCCACCGTCCGGCGGCCGAGTCCGGGATGAAGGCGTGCTCGCCGTAGGCATCGCCGGTGCGCTTCTCCAACGCGGGCACGAAGGTGTGCGCGTGATAGCCGTCGAGGGCGGCGGACTGGGTGGCGTCCAATGCGGCGCCCTGGAGCTGGTCGAAGCCGTCGTTGAGCGCTTTCGACATGTTCTGCGCGCTGAGGTTGCGCGAGTTCAGGGACGCTGTGCGCTTCACGTCCTCCAGCGCGACCTTCATCTCGTGCGTGCGCATCTCGCGGATCGTCGTGAGCTGATCGATCGAGCTCGCGTGCAGCGAGCTGCGCCCGTTGACGAATCCGACGGCGCCGATGATGAGCGCCGACACCAGGCTCACGCCCAGCAGCATGATCAGCAGCTTCGACTGGATGCTCAGCCCCGGTCTCACGCGCCGACCCCTCGACCGGTGCTCCGCATGCGAACCATCGACGTCCATCCGCCCCCCTTTTGTGAGCACGAGTGCTCGAGCACGACTCCGGCAGCCACGCTGTGGCACTCGCACCGTACCGATATACCGGTGTGGGCGGAAGAGCCCCTTCGCGGCTGCTGCACGAAAGGTCGGATCTGCTCAGTGCGCGGCGGACCGGTGCTGCGCGCGGTACTGCGAGGGGGTGATCCCGTGCGCCCGGCGGAACGCCCGCGCGAACTGGTCATCGCCGCCGAACCCGCTGAGCCGCGCGACCTCGGCGATGGTCAGGTCCCGGGTGCGCACCCCGGCGAGGAGCGTCGCGGCATGCCGGATCCGGGTGGCGCGCAGCTGCGCCCCCGCGCTCAGATCCTCCCCGTGGAAGAGGGCGTGCAGATAGCGCGGGCTCACACGAAGCTCTTCGGCGAGCGCGGCCACGTCGAACGACGGATCGGCGAACCGGTCGGCGATCACGGCCTGCGCCCGTTCGCGGTACATCGCCATGGCGTCGTATCCGGCGTGCACGCGATCGGCCGCCTCGTGCAGCACGGCGAGCGCGAGCTCTCGCAGAGCGTGCCCGACGTGGGTGGCCGAGGTCGCAGGCACCGGGTTCGTCCCGCTCGTCACCGTGCGCAGGAGCTCGTGGAGCGCGATCGCCGAAGGAGTCGTCCCCCAGGTGAGACCGGCCCAGCTCTCGGGCGCGTAGCCGTGGGCGCGCATCAGGCGCAGCGGCACGTAGAGCTGGATGGATTCCGCTTCGTCGTCGATCCGGGTGCGGAACGGCAGGCTGCCCACGAGCACGCTCACCGAGCCGGGTGCGATCGCGCTCTGCCGTCCGCCCTGCTCGATCTGCATGCGTCCCGACAGCACGAAGCCCAGCTGCGCATAGCCCGCATACGGATCGTCGAGGCGATCGCGGGAGCGCTCGGCGTGCAGGTGCCGGGAGCGGATCCGCGTCGCGAACATCTCGCCGAACGTCGTCGTGGCGACGAGGGTGCGGTGGTGGTGCGGCCGGGGGCTCGACATGCGCGACGACACCGACAGCCCCTCGAGCCCTTCGGGGCCGATGAACAGCGCTCCGCCTTCGAAGCGGTCGCGCCGTTCCCGCATGGCGTGGTCCACCGTCATCCCCGCATCGCCCTCCGTCGTCACCTCCCCTGCCGGAAGCGTAGCGCCCGAGGATTCCGGCATTCCGCGCAGCGGCCGTTCGACTCGCGCGCTCCGGAACCGGTGTGCATGACTCGCTCTGGAGCCAGGGCTCCGCCCGCTCAGGCACTAGGGCGGCGCGCGGCGCCCGCGAGCCGGAGCGCGGCGAGCACGAGCGCTGCGCCGACGACCCAGCCCGACGGCGAGGATCCGGTGACGAGGATGGTCACGACCCCGGCGGCACCCACCAGCGCCGACCCGGCCCCGCGGCCGCGGCCGAGCGGCGGCACGGCGGACTCGCGCGCCGCCTCGCGCCGCCCGCTCACGGCGACGACGAGCGCCACGGCGGCGAGCACGGCGGCGAACCACAGCGGGCGGCTCGCCCACCAGGCCGCGCTGAGCGGTGTCGGGAGAGCGGCCTGCGAGAGCAGCAGGATCCCGGCCAGCACGATCACCACGAGCATGTGCCAGGAGTAGATCGTCATCGCGCGGGCGTTCACCCAGGAGATCACGGCCGACGTGCGCGCACCCGCCGCGACGACGCGCAGCCGCGGCCGCAGGACGAGGAACAGCGCCGTCTGCGCGACGCCCGCCACCACGAGGATCACCATCGGCGGGTTCAGCGCGTCGATGAGGTTGCTCGGCGCCGCGCCGGTGAGGATCAGCACTGCGGCGACCCCGACGGCCCCCGCGGCGACGGCGAGCAGGGTCCCGCGCCGGAGGCGGTCGAGGGATCCGTCCGCCACGGCGAACCCGAGCTGCTGCAGGAGCAGCCACACGAACGCCATGTTCAGCAGGCCGATGCCCGCGAGTCCGGACGCACCGCGAACGATGTCGACCGCGACGACGCCTGCGGCGAGCGCAGCGAACGTCGCGATCCGGTGGCGCTCGTGCAGGCGCACCATCATCGGCACGAGCGCGGAGCAGCCGAGATACACGCCGAGGAACCAGAGCGGCTGGCTGATCCGGAAGCCGCCCGTCGCCACGATCTCCGCAGGGACGCCCGCGACCGCGAGGCCCGCCAGCAGCACGGCGGATGCGAAGATCGCTCCGGCGGCGGGGAGCAGCAGCCGGCGCACCCGCCCCGCGACGTAGGCGCCCGCCGTCGCTCCGCGTGCGCGCTGCCGGGTCCACTGGGTGTACGAGGCGAAGCCGCCGAGCACGAAGAACAGCGGCATGATCTGCAGGATCCAGGTGAGCGGGGCGAAGCCGTCCCAGCCCTCCATGGCGTTGCGCAGGACGGGCGAGCCGTCGGCGGCGACGCTGACGCCGACCATGAGCGCGTGCAGCAGCACCACGACGCCGAGCAGGAGGGCGCGCACGGCGTCGACGGACGTGTCCCGGGCGGAACGCGCCGGCGCCGCGACCGGAAGGGCGGTGCGCGCGGAACGCACCGGCGCGGAGTCGAGAGCGGGGGTGATCAGTGCCATGTCCCCACGGTCGCGGCCGGGTCTCGGTGGCCGCATCCCGCTGCGGAGCCGGATCCACCCCCTACCGCGGTATCACCCGTCGCTGCCGCGGGTGCGCGACGTTCCCCGTCGGCCACGCGACTGCGCTAGGAAGGAGGGGCGCACAGCGACGCGCAGACCGAGGGGGCGTCATGACCTATCCGCAGAACCCGCAGCCGGGGCCGCAGCCGCATCCGGCGGCGCAGAACCCGCAGCCGTATCCCCTGGCGCAGAACCCCGCCGGCGGACAGCCGTACTACCCGATGCCGGGCTACCTGCCCGCGCCGGAGCCCAAGGGACTGAGCATCGCCTCGATGGTGCTGGCGCTGGTCTCGGTCGTCTTCGGGTTCACGTTCCTGCTGCCCATCACGGCCCTGATCCTGGGGATCGTGGGCCTGCGCCGCGAGCCCGCGGGACGCGGCATGGCCGTCGCCGGCGTGGTCATCTCCGGTCTGATCCTCGTCGTGTGGGGGATCCTGCTGGTCGTGCTCCTCGTCGTCGGCCTCTCCGCGTTCGGGATCGCGGTCTCGCAGACGACGAGCTGAGCCGGGGTCTCACCCCGCCGGCGCCACGAGGCCGGCGTCGTACGCCAGGATCACCGCCTGCACACGGTCGCGCAGGCCGAGCTTGGCGAACACCCGGCTGACATGCGTCTTCACGGTCTGCTCCGCGAGGAAGAGGGAGCTCGCGATCTCCCGGTTCGACAGCCCGCGCCCGATCAGCACGAGGATCTCGTGCTCGCGCTCGGTGAGCCCTTTCAGCCGCAGCTCCGCACCGCCGGTCCGAGGCCGGCTCTCGGCGAACCGCTCCAGCAGCCGCCGGGTGATGCGCGGGGCGAGGAGCGCGTCGCCCGACGCCACGACGCGCACGGCCTGGACGAGCTCCTCCGGGAGCGCGTCCTTGAGCAGGAATCCGCTCGCCCCCGCCCGCAGCGCCTCGTGCACGTACTCGTCCGCGTCGAACGTCGTCAGCACCAGGACGGCCGGGGCGGGGCGCCCGTCGCGCTCCGCGGCGGCGAGGATGCGCCGGGTCGCCTCGATGCCGTCGAGATTCGGCATCCGCACATCCATCAGCACCACGTCGGGGCGCAGCCGGCGCGCCTCGTCCACGCCCTCCGCTCCGTCCGCGGCCTGCCCGATCACGTCGATCCCGTCCTGCGCCTGCAGGATCGCGGAGAACCCCGCGCGCAGCATCGCCTGATCATCGACGATCAGCACCGTCGTCATGCCCGTCCCTCCCTCGGGATCCGCACCTGCAGCGCGAATCCGCCGTCGTCCCGCGGTCGGGCCTCGACCGCGCCGCCCATCGTCGCCAGGCGTTCGCGCATGCCGCGCAGGCCGTGACCGCCGCTCTCCGCACGGGGGGCCGCGGGCCCGGTCGGCGCCGCGTTGCGGATGCCGATCCCGAGCTGTGCGGGCGTCTGCGTCCACACCACCTCCGCGGCGGCGCCGGGGGCGTGCCGGGCGACGTTGCTCAGCCCCTCCTGCACCACCCGGTACGCCGCAAGGCCGAGGATCGGATCCTGCTGCTCCTGCTCCGTGAGCTGCCACGATCCGCGCTCGGACACCGGGCCGAGGTCACCCGCTCGCGCGAGAAGCGCGGGGATGTCGGCGAGCCCCGGCTGCGGCGCGTGCTCGACGTCCCCCTCCTCGTCGCGGAGCAGCCCGAGGATCACGCGCATCTCCTTCATCGCCGACCGCGCGGTGGCGGCGACCTCGTCGAACTCCGCGGCGGCTTCCTCGGGGAGGTCCGGGATCCGGTATCTCGCACTCGCCGCGCGCACCTGGATCGCCGACATGCCGTGCGCGACCACGTCGTGCAGCTCGCGGGCGATCCGCGCCTTGTCCTCCACGGCTTCACGGCGGGCGAGCTCCACGGCCGTCGCGGCGCGCTCGGCCCGCAGCTGCGCGCGCAGCAGCGACCAGTTGCGGACGCCGAGTCCGATCAGCACGGCGCCGAGACTGACCGCCGCGAACACGATGAGATCGGCGATCGCCGCACCGTCGTCGGACCGGACCGGCGAATCCACGGCGACCATCACCGCGCTGAGCACGCTGAACGCCCACCCGCCGACGGGCATCCACCAGCGCGCCCGCAGGGCCACCCCGATCCACACCAGCGCGTTCGCCACGATCGTCGACGCCGCGATCGGCCACGGGGCCTCGGGCACCACGGCGGCCAGGCCGGCGAGCGCGTTCCCGGCGATCAGCGCGAGCACGGTCGCCCAGGCCGGTGCGAACAGCGCGAGCACGATCGCGACGGCCTGCACGAGGGAGAGGATCAGGGCCGCGGCGACCGGGATCCGGTAGAGGGCGACGCCGAGCGACGCGGCGACCGCGAGCTGGGCGAGGGCGCACACGATCGCGAACGCCCAGATCGCCAGGTTGGCGCGGCCCGGCGCGACGCGCAGCGGCAGGATCCCGAGCCGGCGCCGCAGCGCCGAACCCCGGAGATCCTGCGGAAGGCCGACGGACATGACGGCTCCTCTCCACGATCGCGTGCCGACGGATCCACGCTACGTCCCTCCGCCGGTGCGCGCGTCACCCCGCAGTATCAGTGTCGGCGCCTGCCCCGCATGGGGAGTTCTGCCCATGCGGGGCAGGCGGCACGACCGTTGACGGCGGTTACGCTGGCAGAGGTGCGCGGTCGGAACGCGCACCGGGAGCAGGGGGAAGCCGCACGTGAGCCAGGACAACGACGCGCAGACGTTCGCCGCACAGACGCCGCCTCCGCCCGCGACCACGGTGACCCCGCCGCCGAGCATCCCGCCGGCGCCGCCGATGCCGCCCGCGCCGAGCACCCGCCGCGAGCAGGCCGCCACGGCCCCCGCAGCCCCCGCTGCGCCCGCGGCTCCTGCAGCATCCGCCCCGGCTGCGCCGACGAGCGCACCCGCGCCCACGGCGCCCGCGGAGGCTAAGGCCGCGCCGACCGAGGCGGAGATGGCGCGCGCCCGCGAGATCCTCGACATCGTCTCGAAGGCCTACTCGGCGCGCATGGTCGGCCAGGAGCGCCTGCGCACCAGCCTGCTGCTCGCACTCATGGCCGGCGGGCACATCCTGCTCGAGTCGGTGCCGGGTCTCGCCAAGACGACTGCGGCGAGCACCCTCGCCGACACCGTCAAGGCGGACTTCAAGCGGATCCAGTGCACCCCGGACCTGCTGCCCAGCGACATCACCGGCACGCAGATCTACGACGCGGCCAGCGGATCCTTCCGCACCGTGCTCGGCCCCGTGCACGCGAACTTCGTGCTGCTCGACGAGATCAACCGCTCCAGCGCCAAGACGCAGTCGGCGATGCTCGAGGCGATGCAGGAGCGGCAGACCACGATCGGCGGGGAGATCCACAAGGTCCCGCGGCCG
>JABLTH010044032.1_pt1 | contig 13857 bp, 9 predicted proteins | sample 7875711 | NCBI WGS metagenome assembly JABLTH01 (sample SAMN14941262, study PRJNA633318) | bioreactor metagenome | isolation source: bioreactor | place: China | collected 2019-03-05 | reverse complement strand
GCGATTGGGCGGCTGTCGCAGTCGAACGTGACGGTGCTGATCACCGGCGAATCGGGCACGGGTAAGGAACTGGTGGCCCGGGCGCTCCATAAGCACAGCCCGCGCGCGAGCGGCCCTTTCATCGCGCTGAATACGGCGGCGATTCCGAAAGACCTGCTCGAATCCGAGCTGTTCGGCCATGAGCGTGGCGCGTTCACGGGCGCACAGACCATGCGCCGCGGTCGCTTCGAGCAAGCCGAGGGCGGCACACTGTTCCTCGATGAAATTGGCGACATGCCGTTCGATCTACAAACGCGGTTGCTGCGCGTGCTGTCGGATGGGCATTTCTATCGCGTGGGCGGTCACAACCCGCTCAAGGCCAACGTTCGCGTCATCGCGGCCACGCACCAGAATCTTGAAACGCGCGTCAAGGACGGTCTGTTCCGCGAGGACTTGTTTCACCGCCTGAACGTGATCCGTCTGCGCTTGCCGGCGCTGCGTGAACGCCCGGAAGACATCACGCTGCTGGCACGCCATTTCCTGCAGAAGAGCGCTAAGGAACTCGGCGTGGAGCCCAAGCGCATGTCGGACGATGCGCTTGCACATATCGCCACGCTGCCGTTTCCAGGCAACGTGAGGCAACTGGAAAACCTCTGCAACTGGCTGACCGTGATGGCGCCGGCGCAGACCATCGAAGCCAAGGACTTGCCCGCCGACCTGGTGCGGGGCAACGCGCAAATGCTGCCGGCCATGGGCGACGCCCCGGCGCGCCAGGCCTTCATCGGCGAGCCTTCGCACGGTGGCGAACCGTATGGTGTTGCGCCGTCGGTCGATACGTTGCTCTCAACCGCTTCAGTGGGCGCATCCATCGCCGCAGGGTGGGAGCGTGCGCTCGCGGGTGAGGCCAAGGCCATGCTTGAAGCGGGCCAGCCTGACGTGATGGACGCGCTTACCCGTCGCTTCGAAAAGGCGATTCTGGAGGCTGCGCTTGGTGTCACGCGCGGGCGCCGCGTCGAGGCGGCAACGCGCCTGGGCATCGGCCGCAACACCATTACACGCAAATTGCAGGAGCTTGGCTTCGACTGACGCGCTGTCAGCAGGGCCAGTCCACCGAATATCGTCGAGCTTGGCGATTGGGATTGGGCGGATTTCCAATACGGGAGTCCGCCCTTTTTTTGTGCCGCGAATGCGTGCCGCGCTTAGTGCAGCTTGTGCTTCAGCTGCGACAGTTCTTCATGCGCGCGCATCACGGCAGATTCCACGGAGTGGTCGACCTTGCCGGTGGCGTTTTGGCAGGCCATCTTCGCGCGGTCGGAGCAGGCTTCGAGCTTGTCGATGGCCTCAACGAAGGTCTGCTGATCTTCAGCGCCTTCCAGGCGCGAGTGGCATTGGCGAGCTTGGTCGTCCAGTTGCTGGATCGATTGCTTCAACGAGTCGGGCACGTCCTTGTGCGAGGCACAGGTCCGGGCCAGTTCGGCGATGGTGCTTTCCGCATGTTCAAAACGCTGGCGCAGTTTCTCTGTTTGCATGGAGGGCTCCTGTCGGTTGCGTGAAAAGGGCGTTGCCGCCGCATGCACCGTTATGAGGCCGTCACATGGTGCAAAGCGGTGCAACGCCCAATTTCGGCGCAAGCGGCGTGCCGTGTGCGGCAAGCGACGCCGCACCTCCAGGTGGTGTTGCGGTGCAAGAATGCTGGGTCAGTCGCGCGGCGCGGGCAGGGCCAGAGAACGCGCCTCCAGGATGCGCTCGGCAACTTCGGCAAAGCCGCCGCCGCCCTCGGCCTCTGTGAGGTAAGTAGGCGGCACGGGCAGCGTATCGATCACGTCCAGCACATTGGCCACACCCACCGAGAGCGGGAAGAACTCGAACATTGCAGCATCGTTGGCAGAGTCGCCCACGAACACCCAGCGGTCGCGCTCGGCATGCAAGTCCAGGCCGAATGCGCGGCGCGCGAGCGACACGCTGGCGCTCAGCTTGTCGTGCTTGCCGAACCAGCCGTTGACGTGAATCGAACTGACCGTGGCATGCATGCCGTGCGTGCGCATGATGTCGACGATATGTTGCACGGCGTGTTGCGGCAGCGGCGGGACTTGCTCCGCATGATCGACAGCGAGATCCGCCGCGTGCCAAGCCTGGTCCGTTGCCAGCGCAGAACCCGGCACGGCGCGCCTGATCTCCGCACCGACTTCACGGATGCGCTCCAGATTGCGCGCGCGCGTTTGCGCGTCGTCAACAAAGTCAGTGGCCAGATGCCCGCGCGAATCGACGCGCATCGCAAACGCGCCGTTCTCGCCGATCACGGCATCGACGGGCCACAGTCGCGCGATGACTTCGCACCAGGCAATCGAGCGGCCCGTGACCGGCACGACCTTGATGCCGGCGCGATGCAGGCGCTCGAGCGCCGAGTACGTCTGCGCGGGAAGCTTCCCCCTCGTGGTGAGGGTGCCGTCCACATCGGTGAAGACGCCGGTGATATTGCGCAGCGCATCATCCGAGAGCTGGTGCAAGGCCAGCGGAATACGTCGCTCGGCGATGAGGGGCGTGGCTTCAGGCGAGTCCGGAGCGGCAGGAGTGGTGGGCGAGGCGAGCATGCTGCGGGTGCAAAAGAGAGTGTCTTGAACCCATTCTAACGGCCGTTGCAAGCCAAACCTTGGAGGGATTTCCCGATTTCTTTGTGACAGAAAGCCAAGTAACATCCCGCTGTCATAAAAATGACCGACCGTGCATATACAGTCGGCGCGCCGTGGGCGGAGCGAGGGAGCCCGCCGGGTCGAAACCAGGAGAAATCATGTCGATCAAGAAGATTGCGGGGGCCGCAGCAGTATTGGCCGCGTGTACGTTTGCGCAAGGCGCGTACGCGGTGACGGAAATCCAATGGTGGCATTCGATGGAAGGCGCCTTGAACGACAAGGTGAACGAGATCGCCGCCAAGTTCAACGCGAGCCAGTCCGACTACAAGATCGTGCCGGTCTACAAGGGCCAGTACGATGAATCGCTGGCTGCGGGCATCGCGGCATTCCGCGCCGGCAACGCACCGGCCATCCTGCAGGTGTTCGAAGTGGGTACCGCGACGATGATGAACGCCAAGGGCGCCATCGTGCCGGTGGCCAAGGTCATGAAGGACGCCGGCGAGAAATTTGATCCGAAGGCCTACGTGCCTGCTGTGGCTGGCTACTACACGTCGAACAAGGGCGAGATGCTGTCGTTCCCGTTCAACAGCTCGACGACGATCATGTATTACAACAAGGACGCCTTCAAGAAGGCCGGCCTTGACCCGAACAAGCCGCCCGCAACGTGGCAGGAAGTGGCCATCGATGCGGCCAAGCTCAAAGCCGCAGGCGTGCCCTGCGGCTACACGACCGACTGGCAGTCGTGGGTGCATCTGGAGAGCTTCTCGGCCTGGCACAACGTTTCGTTTGCGACCGAGAACAATGGTTTTGGTGGAGCAAAGGCTCGCCTGAACTTCAATGGCCCGGTGCAGATCAAGCACATCCAGAACCTGCTCGACATGGAGAAGAAGGGCTACTTCACCTACGCCGGCCGCAAGGACGAGCCGAAGGCGAAGTTCATTGCGGGTGAGTGCGCCATGCACACGGGTTCGTCGGCAGCGCTGGCGAACATCCGCAAGGGCGTGGGTACCAAGTTCGCCTTCAGCCCGGCTCCGCTGCCGTACGAAGCCGGCGTGCCGGGTGCCCCGCAGAACACGATCATCGGCGGCGCTTCGCTGTGGGTGATGGGCGGCCACAAGTCTGAAGAGTACAAGGGCGTCGCGAAGTTCTTCTCGTTCCTGTCGCGTCCGGATATCCAATCTGACTGGCACCAGTCGACCGGCTATCTGCCCGTCACGATGGAAGCGTATGAGCTGACCAAGAAGTCCGGCTACTACGACAAGAACCCGGGCGCTGACGTGGCCGTCAAGCAGATGATCGTCAAGACGACCGACAAGTCGCGCGGCATTCGTCTGGGCAACTTCCCGCAGATCCGGCAGGTGATCGACGAAGAGCTGGAAGCCGTCTGGGCCGGCAAGAAAACGCCAAAGGAAGCGCTGGACACGGCTGTGGCACGCGGCAACGAGCTGCTCGCCCGCTTCGAGAAGACCGTCAAGGAATAAGCGCCGATTCGGTGCTCGTCTAAACCGCCGGCCTCGTGCGTTCGCACCGGCCGGCGGTGCGTTTTTGGAATGTCGCATGGAAAAACGCGTCGTTTTTCGGTCGCGCTGGCTGCCGTATGTGCTGGTAGCCCCGCAGATCGTCATTACTCTGGTGTTCTTCTTCTGGCCCGCGGGGCAGGCGCTGTATCAGTCGCTGCTGCGCCAGGATGCCTTCGGCATCAACCTCGAATTCGTGGGGCTGGAGAACTTTCGTGATCTCTTCAACGATCCGACCTACCTCGGGTCGTTCCAGACCACGGCAGTGTTCGCCATTGGCGTCGCGCTGGTGGGTCTGGGCACCTCGCTGGCGCTGGCGTACTTTGCTGACCGCGCGCTGCGTGGTGCCACGTTCTACAAGACCCTGCTGATCTGGCCGTACGCCGTTGCGCCGGCCGTGGCTGGCGTCCTGTGGAGCTTCCTCTTCAACCCGACGCTGGGCATCGTGTCGTTCGTGATCCGCAAGATGGGCGTGGACTGGAACTTCGTGCTCAACGGCGGGCAGGCGCTGACGCTGGTGGTCATCATCGCGGCATGGAAGCAGATCAGCTACAACTTCCTCTTCTTCCTGGCGGGGCTGCAGAGCATTCCGAAGTCGCTGATCGAAGCGGCGGCCATTGACGGTGCGGGGCCGTGGAAGCGCTTCTGGTCGATCGTTTTTCCGCTGCTGTCGCCCACCACGTTCTTCCTGATGGTGGTGAACGTCGTGTACGCGTTCTTCGACACCTTCGCCATCATCGATTCGGTCACGCAGGGCGGGCCGTTCAAGGCGACGGAGACGCTGGTGTTCAAGGTCTATCAAGACGGCGTGCGCGGTCTCGATATCGGTGGATCGGCGGCCCAGTCGGTGATCCTCATGGCCTTGGTGATCGTGCTGACGATCGTCCAGTTCCGCTACGTCGAACGCAAAGTCCAATACTGAAAGGAGGGCAACCGCACCATGATTGAACGCCGTCCGTTCCTGGACTTCCTCACCCACGTCGTGCTGATCCTTGGCGTGATCGTCGTGGCATTTCCGGTGTACGTCGTATTCGTCGCATCGTCATTGACGGCCGAAGACGTGCTGCAAGCACCGATGACGCTGATTCCTGGTCCGCACCTCATCGAGAACTACCGCACGGTGCTCACGTCGGGCATGGGCAACTCGGCCACGCCGGTCGGCACCATGCTGATGAACAGCCTGATCATGGCGTTGGGCATCTCGCTCGGGAAGATCGCGATCTCCATCATCTCGGCCTTCGCGATCGTCTATTTCAAGTTCCCGCTGCGCAAGACGTTCTTCTGGCTCATCTTCGTTACGCTGATGCTGCCGGTGGAAGTTCGCATCCTGCCCACGTACAAGGTGGTGTCGGATCTCGGCATGCTGAACAGCTACTTCGGCCTGACCATTCCGATCATCGCGTCGGCCACGGCCACGTTCCTGTTCCGGCAGTTCTTCCTGACCATTCCCGATGAACTGGCGGAAGCTGCGCGCATCGATGGCGCCGGCCCGCTCAAGTTCTTCTGGGATGTGGTGCTGCCGCTCTCGCGCACCAGCATCGCGGCGCTGTTCGTGATCCAGTTCATCTACGGCTGGAACCAGTACCTCTGGCCGCTCTTGATCACGACGGAAAAGAACATGACGCCCATCGTGCTGGGCGTGACGCAAATGATCTCTCGCTCTGGCGATTCCGCCACCGACTGGAACCTGCTGATGGCCACCGTGATGCTGGCCATGTTGCCGCCCGCGGCAATCGTGATCGGCATGCAGCGGTGGTTTGTGAAGGGCCTCGTCGAAACCGAAAAGTAAAAGAAGCAAGATGGCAAAACTTTCGCTACGCAACGTTCAGAAGCATTACGCCAACCTCCAGGTCGTGCACGGCATCGACATGGAAATCGGCGACGGGGAGTTCATCGTCATCGTCGGCCCGTCGGGCTGCGGCAAGTCCACGCTGCTGCGCATGGTGGCGGGGCTGGAGCCCATCACCGGTGGTGAAGTGTGGATTGGCGACCGCGTCGTCAACGAACTGGAGCCGGCCGAGCGCGATATCGCGATGGTGTTCCAGAACTACGCGCTGTATCCGCACATGAGCGTGTTCGACAACATGGCCTACGGCCTGAAGATTCGCGGCTTGCCCAAGAGCGATATTCAGGCGCGTGTGGAACAGGCGGCGGGCATTCTTGAACTCGGCAAGCTGCTGGATCGCAAGCCGCGCCAGCTCTCGGGCGGCCAACGCCAGCGTGTGGCCATGGGCCGCGCGATCGTGCGTGAGCCGGCCGTGTTCCTGTTCGACGAGCCGCTCTCCAACCTGGATGCCAAGCTGCGCGTGCAGATGCGCCTGGAGCTGAAGGATCTACATCGCCGTCTGCGCACGACGAGTCTTTACGTCACGCACGATCAAGTTGAAGCGATGACGTTGGCCGATCGCATGATGGTGCTCAACGGCGGGCGGGTCGAGCAGATCGGCACGCCGCTTGAGGTGTACTCGCGTCCGGCCAGCACGTTCGTGGCGGGTTTCATCGGTTCGCCGCCGATGAACCTCGTGCCCGTGTCGCGCCATGCCGGCGGCGGTACGCAGATCCGGGTGGATGGTGCGAAGGAGGGTGAGGCTGCCGCCACGCTGGGCCACCTGCCGATGGGCCTTCACCTGCCGGAGCGCGCGCTGATGGGTTTGCGCCCCGAACACGTCGAGCCGTGCTCTGTCGATGAGGCCATCGCCTTGATTGACGTGCGCGTGGTCGAAGCCCTCGGTGCAGATGCGTTCGCGTATGGCACGCTGGCGGGTCACCCTGTCGTGGTCCGCCTGGAACCGCACGCCAGCGTAAAGGCCGGTGACAAGCTGCCGATCACCGCCTCGGCCGAGCATCTGCATTGGTTCGACCCGCAAACCACGCGCCGCATCGAGGCCCTGGCATGACCGGCGCACGCGTCTTGCCGGCCTGGCCGTATCCGCGTGCCATTGCACACCGTGGCGCGGGCAAGCTGGCGCCCGAGAACACGCTCGCGGCGTTCCGCCATGGCGCATCGTTCGGCTACCGCATGTTCGAGTTTGATGTGAAGCTCTCCGGCGACGGCGTGTCAGTCCTGTTGCACGATGCCACGCTGGATCGCACCACGAACGGCGCAGGCCGCCTCGATGCGCTCACGCTCGGTCAGATTGCGCAACTCGACGCAGGCAGTTGGCACAGCCCCGCCTATGCCGGCGAGCCGGTGCCGACGCTGGCAGCCATCACGCGCTACCTGCGCGCCAACAACTTCCTCGCCAATATCGAGATCAAGCCGGTGCCGGGCGCCGAGTGGCGCACGGGCGCTGCTGTCGCGCTCGACGCCCGCACGTTGTGGGCCGGCGCCGACGTGCCGCCGCTGCTGTCGTCGTTCTCCGAAGAAGCGCTGGCCGCCGCGCGCGAAGCAGCGCCGGAGTTGCCTCGCGCTTTGCTGCTCGACAAACTGCCCGCTGATTGGCTCGATCGCCTGCGTGCATTGGATTGTGTTGCGCTCGACGCCAACCATCGCGAACTGACGCCCGAAATCATTGACGAGGCACACGCCGCAGGGTTTCGCGTCTGCTGCTACACGGTCAATGACCTGGACCGTGCGCAGTTGCTCTGGGGCGCTGGGCTGGATGGGTTGATCACCGATTGGGTCGACCGTATTTCTCCCGCCTGAATGTGATCAAGGCATGGCTTTGACGTGGCATAACAATGGTCCTTTGTCACGTCAAAGAATCAGAATATTGCTTATAAACATGCTATGCTTCCCCTCCGTGAAGACTTAGGTCCTTCCCGCACAACTTGTCTGTAAAAGCTGTCTCGGTACCTCCTTTCTGCATTGCGCGATCCGGTCCGACCAGGTGATTTCAGGCGATTTAGTTTGCGATCCGCTAACCGGTCAAGCCGTGTCGCGGAAGGTTGATGAACCCGCTGAACTCCGGCAGACCCGGAGAAAAGTGAGCGCCCCATGACAGAGCTGTATAAGCAGTACCAGGACACTTCGTACCTGTCCGGCGGTAACGCCGCCTACGTTGAAGATCAGTACGAAGCGTATCTTCAAGATCCCACGTCCGTTAGCGAGGCCCTGCGCGCGTACTTCGATGCGCTGCAGAACGTCCCCGCCGTCGACGGTTCCAACGCCCGGGATATCCCCCACGCCCCCATCGTCACGTCGTTTGCTGAGCGCGCGAAGTCCGGCCCGATCAAGACGATTGTCGCGTCTGCCGATTCCGATATGGGACGCAAGCGCGTGTCGGCCACGCAGCTGATCGCCGCGTACCGCAATGTGGGCCTGCGTTGGGCCGATCTTGATCCGCTCAAGCGTCAGGAGCGCCCGCCGGTGCCGGATCTCGACCCGGCTTTCTACGGTTTCACCGAAGCCGATCAGGACATCATCTTCAATGCCAGCAACACGTATTTCGGCAAGGAGTCGATGAGCCTGCGCGAGCTGGTTAACAACCTGCGCGAAACGTACTGCGGCTCGATCGGTGCCGAATTCATGTACATCAGCGACCAGGCGCAAAAGCGCTGGTGGCAGGAGCGTCTGGAAACCATCCGCTCCAAGCCGACGTTCTCGGCTGAAAAGAAGAAGCACATCCTGGAACGCCTGACGGCCGCTGAGGGCCTCGAGCGCTTCCTGCATACCAAGTACGTCGGTCAGAAGCGCTTCTCGCTGGAAGGCGGCGAAAGCTTCATCGCGGCGATGGACGAACTGATCCAGCACGCCGGCGCCAAGGGCGTGCAGGAAATCGTGATCGGCATGGCCCACCGCGGCCGCCTGAACGTGCTGGTCAACACGCTGGGCAAGATGCCCGCCGACCTGTTTGCCGAATTCGAGGGCAAGCACGTGGACGACCTGCCGGCCGGCGACGTGAAGTACCACAAGGGTTTCTCGAGCGACGTCACCACCCCGGGCGGCCCCGTCCACCTGTCGCTGGCGTTCAACCCGTCGCACCTGGAAATCGTCAACCCGGTCGTGGAAGGCTCGGTCAAGGCACGTCAGGAACGCCGCGGTGACAAGCACGGCGCGCAAGTGCTGGCAGTGCAGGTGCACGGCGACGCGGCCTTCGCTGGCCAGGGCGTTGTGATGGAAACGCTGAACCTCGCACAAACGCGTGGTTACGGCACGGGCGGCACGATCCACATCGTCATCAACAACCAGATCGGTTTCACGACGTCGGACCCGCGCGACTCGCGCTCGACGCTGTACTGTACCGACGTGGTCAAGATGATCGAAGCGCCGGTCCTCCACGTGAACGGCGACGATCCGGAAGCCGTCGTGCTGGCCATGCAACTGGCCGTGTATTACCGTACCGAGTTCCAGAAGGACATCGCGGTCGACATCATCTGCTTCCGCAAGCTCGGCCACAACGAGCAAGATACGCCGGCGATGACGCAGCCGCTGATGTACAAGAAGATCGGCACGCATCCCGGTACGCGCAAGCTCTACGCAGACAAGCTCGTCACGCAGAACACGCTGAAGACCGAAGAGCCGGACGGCCTCGTGCAGGAATTCCGCGCCGCCATGGACGCGGGCAAGCACACGGTCGACCCGGTGCTGTCGAACTTCAAAAACAAGTTCGCTGTGGACTGGATGCCGTTCCTGAACCGCAAGTGGACGGATGCGGCCGATACCGCTGTGCCGATGGCCGAACTCAAGCGTCTGGCCGAGCGCATCACCGCCATCCCCGATCACTTCAAGCTGCACCCGCTGGTTGAGAACGTCGTCAACAACCGCGCCAAGATGGGCAAGGGCGAGCTGTCGCTGGACTGGGGCATGGGCGAGCACCTGGCCTTCGCATCGCTGGTGGCGTCGGGCTATCCGGTGCGTATCACCGGTCAGGACGCTGGTCGCGGTACGTTCACGCACCGCCACGCCGTGCTGCACGATCAGAACCGCGAGCGTTGGGACGCCGGCAGCTACATCCCGCTGCAGAACGTGTCGGAGAGCCAAGCTCCCTTTACGGTGATCGACTCGGTGTTGTCGGAAGAAGCCGTGATGGGCTTCGAATACGGCTATTCGTCGGCTGAGCCGAACACCCTGGTGATCTGGGAAGCCCAGTTCGGCGACTTCGCCAACGGCGCGCAGGTGGTGATTGACCAGTTCATCTCGTCGGGCGAAGTGAAGTGGGGCCGCGCCTCAGGCTTGACGCTGATGCTGCCGCACGGCTACGAAGGCCAAGGTCCGGAGCACAGCTCGGCACGCCTGGAGCGCTACCTGCAGCTCTGCGCAGACCACAACATGCAAGTGGTGCAGCCGACCACGCCGGCACAGATCTTCCACCTGCTGCGTCGCCAGATGATCCGGATGTTCCGCAAGCCGCTGATCATCCTGACGCCGAAGTCGCTGCTGCGCAGCAAGGATGCGGTGTCGCCGCTGTCGGATCTGGCCAAGGGCCATTTCGAAACGGTGATCGCCGATACGGCCGAAGATCTGAACGCCGCCAAGGTCAAGCGCGTCGTGGCCTGCTCGGGCAAGGTCTACTACGACCTGGTCAACGCCCGTAAGGAGCGTGGCCTGACCGACACGGCCATCATCCGCGTGGAACAGCTCTATCCGTTCCCGCACAAGGCGTTCGCAGCCGAGCTGAAGAAGTATCCGAACCTCGCCGAAGTGGTGTGGTGCCAGGACGAGCCGCAGAACCAGGGTGCCTGGTTCTTCGTGCAGCACTACATCCTCGAGAACATGACCGAGGGGCAGAAGCTGGGCTACGCAGGCCGCCCGGCATCGGCATCGCCGGCCGTGGGCTACTACGCGAAGCACAACGAGCAGCAGAAGGCGCTGATCGATGCCGCGTTCGGCAAGCTCAAGGGCTTCGTGCTGAACAAGTAGGCGACCTCTGCACCAGGGCGGCAGCTTCGGCTGTCGCCTTGACGCATCTTCGCTCCCGAATTCCACCGTATATCGAATTTAGCGCGGCTCCCGCACAAGAGGAGCACGTGCACATGAATCCAAGGAAGCACCGAAATGGCTATCGTTGAAGTCAAGGTCCCGCAGTTTTCCGAGTCCGTTGAAGAGGGCACGCTGATCTCCTGGAAGAAGAAGCCGGGCGAAGCCGTGGCCCAGGACGAAATCCTGATCGAAGTCGAGACCGACAAGGTCGTGCTGGAAGTGCCGGCCCCGTCGGCTGGCGTGCTGGCTGAAGTGCTGGTGGCGGACGGCGCAACCGTGACGTCGGAACAACTGCTGGCTAAGATCGACACCGAAGGCAAGGCAGGCGCTGCCGCTCCGGCTGCTGCTGCACCGGCTCCCGCAGCTGCTGCACCGGCACCGGCTGCCGCCGCTCCGGCCGCTGCTGCTGCGGGTGGCGTGGCCATGCCGTCGGCTGCCAAGCTGATGGCTGAGAACAACCTGTCGGCTGGCCAAGTGGCCGGCACGGGCCGCGATGGTCGCATCACCAAGGGCGACGTGCTGGGTGCCGTGGCTGGTGGCGCCAAGCCGGCTGCCGCTGCTGCTCCGCAAGCCGCACGTCCGGCGCTGCAGCAAGTGGCTGCACCGGTAGATTTCGCCGCCCTGGGCGACCGTCCGGAAGAGCGCGTGCCGATGAGCCGCCTGCGTGCCCGTATCGCCGAGCGCCTGGTGCAATCGCAATCGACCAACGCCATCCTCACCACCTTCAACGAAGTCAACATGAAGCCGGTGATGGACTTGCGCGCCAAGTTCAAGGACCAGTTCGAGAAGACCCATGGCGTGAAGCTGGGCTTCATGTCGTTCTTCGTGAAGGCGGCTGTCCACGCACTGAAGAAGTACCCGGTCATCAACGCCTCGGTTGACGGCAACGACATCGTGTACCACGGCTACTTCGACATCGGTATCGCTGTCGGCTCGCCGCGCGGCCTGGTGGTGCCCATCCTGCGCAATGCCGACCAGATGAGCCTGGCCGATATCGAGAAGAAGATTGCCGAATTCGGCCAGAAGGCCAAGGACGGCAAGCTGACGCTCGACGACCTGACCGGCGGTACGTTCTCGATCTCGAACGGCGGCACGTTCGGCTCGATGCTGTCGACCCCGATCATCAACCCGCCGCAATCGGCCATCCTGGGCGTGCACGCCACCAAGGACCGTGCTGTGGTGGAGAACGGCCAAGTCGTCGTTCGCCCGATGAACTATCTGGCCATGTCCTACGACCACCGCATCATCGACGGCCGCGAAGCCGTGCTGGGTCTGGTGGCGATGAAGGAAGCGCTGGAAGACCCGGCCCGCCTGCTGCTGGATCTGTAAACCTGCCCATGGTCCTACTGCGCGACCCGATCTTGAACCTGCGATGCTCGCCGTACCCGTGTACGGCTGCGCTTCTCACTCCAACCTCGGGCCGCTCGCTACAGACCGTGAACAGGTTTAAACCGATTGTTGACGTTCCCGCTCAAGCGGGAACGACAGACCAAAGGATTTCTCCATGAGCAAAGAATTTGACGTGCTGGTGATCGGCGCCGGCCCCGGCGGTTACATCGCCGCCATCCGCGCCGGCCAGCTGGGCCTGAACGTGGCCTGCTGCGAAGACAACCCCTACGACGATCCGAAGGGCGAGCCGCGCCTGGGCGGCACCTGCCTGAACGTCGGCTGCATTCCGTCGAAGGCGCTGCTGGCCTCGTCGGAAGAGTTCGAGAACGTGAACCACCACCTGGCCGACCACGGCATCACGGTGGACGGCGTCAAGGTCGACGTGGCCAAGATGCTCAAGCGCAAGGACGACATCGTCGGCAAGATGACGAAGGGCATCGAGTTCCTGTTCCGCAAGAACAAGGTGACGCTGCTCAAGGGCCACGGCAAGTTTGTCGGCAATACCGACGCCGGCTATCAGGTCGAAGTGGCAGGCAAGGCCGGCACCGAAGTCGTGACCGCCAAGCACGTGATCATCGCGACGGGCTCGAAGGCTCGCCACCTGCCGGGCGTGAAGGTCGACAACGTGACCATTGCCGACAACGAAGGCGCACTGAAGTTTGGTGAAGTGCCGAAGAAGCTGGGCGTGATCGGCGCTGGCGTGATCGGCCTGGAGCTGGGTTCGGTGTGGCGCCGTCTGGGTGCCGAAGTGACGATTCTCGAAGCGCTGCCGAGCTTCCTCGGCGCGGCTGACGAATCGGTTGCCAAGGAAGCCAACAAGCTGCTGACCAAGCAGGGCCTGAAGATCAACGTCGGCGTGAAGGTCGGCGAGATCGAATCGTCGGGCAAGGGCGTGAAGGTGAACTACACCGACGCTGCCGGCGCTGCGCAAGTGCTGGAGTGCGACAAGCTGATCGTGTCGATCGGCCGCGTGCCGAACACCGACAACCTGGGTCTGGAAGCGATCGGCCTGGCGGCGGATCAGCGCGGCTTTATCGAGGTGGATGAGCACTGCGCGACCAAGCTGCCGAACCTGTGGGCGATCGGCGACGTAGTGCGCGGCCCGATGCTGGCGCACAAGGCTGAAGACGAAGGCGTGGCCGTGGCCGAGCGCATCGTCGGTCAGAAGCCGCACATCGACTACAACTGCATTCCGTGGGTCATCTACACCTACCCGGAAATTGCATGGGTGGGCAAGACGGAGCAGCAGCTCAAGGCCGAAGGCCGCGAAACCAAGGCCGGCCAGTTCCCGTTCATGGCGAACGGCCGTGCACTGGGCATGGGCGCATCCGACGGTTTCGTGAAGGTCATCGCCGACGCGAAGACCGATGAAATCCTGGGCGTGCACATCGTGGCAGCCAACGCCTCGGACCTGGTTGCCGAAGCCGTGGTGGCGATGGAGTTCAAGGCTGCAGCCGAAGACATCGGCCGCATCTGCCAT
>JABLTH010047740.1_pt1 | contig 13870 bp, 7 predicted proteins | sample 7875711 | NCBI WGS metagenome assembly JABLTH01 (sample SAMN14941262, study PRJNA633318) | bioreactor metagenome | isolation source: bioreactor | place: China | collected 2019-03-05 | reverse complement strand
GGGCCGGCCGTCGGTCAGCAGTGCGATCAGCACGAAGTTGTTGAAGTTGTAGGCGAAGGCCGAGATCAGCAGCGGCGTCAGCGGCCGGGCGATCAGCGGCGCGGTGATCTTGAAGAAGTTGGTCAGCGGCCCGGCGCCGGCGATCGCCGAGGCTTCGTAGAGGTCGGCCGGGATCGCCTTCAGCAGCCCCGTGCACAGCACCATCACGTAGGGGTAGCCGAGCCAGGTGTTGACGATCAGCAGCATCGTGCGCGCGAGCGTCGGGTCGGCGAACCAGGCCGGGCGCACGCCGAACAGCGCGTCGAGGATGGCGTTGATCTCGCCGAAGTTCTGGTTGAACAGGCCCTTGAAGACCAGGATCGAGATGAAGCCCGGCACCGCGTAGGGCAGGAACAGCAGCGTGCGGTACAGCGTGCGGTACTTCAGCGCCTCCCAGTTCAGCACCACGGCCAGCGTCATGCCGATGGCGGTGGCGAACAGCACGGTGAGCGCCGAGAAGACCACCGTCCAGCCGAAGATCGAGACGAAGGGGCCGCGGAAGTCGGGGTCGAACATCATCCGCGTGTAGTTCGCGAAGCCGATGTTGACCTTGAAGCCGGGCTGCACGTGCTCGCCCCGGTCGTTCTCGAAGTAGCCGGTCTCGCGGTTCGGGCGGTAGACGGTGCCGGTGGCCTGCTGCACCAGCGCGCCGTCGTCGGCCGCCGTCCACAGCGGGTTCAGTGGCCCGAACTCGCGCAGCCCGGTGTAGTGCAGCCGCAGGCCGTCCGGCCGCTGCAGCACGAGCGCGCGCAGCATGTCGCGCCGGGCGATCACCTCGCGCAGCGACAGCGCGGGGCCGAGCGGCGTGTCGCCGGCCGGGGCCAGCAAGGCGGTCGCCTGGCCGTCAGCGAGCGGCGGCGACAGCAGCACCTCGCGGCCGTCGGCGCTGGCCAGCCGCACCCGCACCGCAGCGCCCTCGGCGTGCAGCGTGCTGGCCATCGCGTGCGCCTCGTCGACCTCCGTCTGGTCGAGCAGGTAGCGGCGGGCGCGCTCCTCGCTCAGCAGGTGGGACGACGAGTAGTTGGTGAACCCGATCTGCATCGTGTAGACGAGCGGCAGGGCCACGAAGATCAGCATCCCGGCGACGCCGGGGAAGAGGTAACGCCAGGCGAGCGTGCGGGCCGAGGCATAGGTGACGACGCCGGCCGTGCCCAGCGCGAGCACGCCGCTGCCCACCAGCAGCTGGCCGGCGGCGGCCAGGCGCCACGTGAGCCACAGCACGGCGAGCATCGCGAGGGCGGCCACGCCGAGGGTGATGCGCTTGTTGTCTTGCTTGGCACTCATCTCAGCTGCGGCTCGTGGGGGTGGCGCGGGAAGGGGACGTCATTGGCTCACCATCCGTGCCGCCGCGCCGTCCAGCGCCTCCCTGGGCGACTGGCGGCCATTGGTGATGGCCTCCAGCGCGGCGTCCATCGCCGGGAAGAAGCGCTGGGTCTCGGGAATGTTGGGGATCGGCTCGCCGGCCTGCGCGTTGTGCATCGTGGTGCGGATCGCCGGGTCGCCGGACAGCTCGGCGAAGTAGGCCTTGTTGGCCGGGGTGCCCAGCGGCACGTCGGCCGAGATGGTCTTCAGGCTCTCGACCTTCAGCAGGTGGTTCTCGATGAACTCGCGGGCGATGTCCTTGACCGGGCTGGGGGCGGTCACCATGCAGCCGAGCACGCCGACGAAGGGCTTGGCGGGGTGGCCGGCCACGCCGGGCAGCGGCGCCACGCCATAGTCGATGCCGGCCTTCTTCGCGTTGTCCCAGGCCCAGGGGCCGGAGATCATCATCGCCACCTCGCCGCGGGCGAAGCTGGCTTCCATCTCCGAGTAGCGCGCGCCGCGCGGCATGTGGCCGTCCTCGATCAGGCGCTGCAGCATCTCGGCGCCCTTCACCGCGCCGGCGGTGTTGACGCCCACCGCCTTGGGGTCGTAGTCGCCGGCCGGGGTCCGCGCGAAGACGAAGCCGCCCGGGCCGGCCAGCATCGGCCAGGTGAAGAAGGACTTGTTGTAGTCCCACAGCACCGCGTGCCTGCCGCTCTTCTGCAGCTGGCGGTCGAGCACGATCAGCTCCTCGAAGCTCGTCGGTGGCGTCTTCACCAGGGCCTTGTTGTAGATCAGGCCGATGGCCTCGATCGACAGCGGGTAGCCCCAGGTCTTGCCCTGGTAGGTGAAGGCCGACCAGGCCGAGGGCTCGATCTCGTCGCGCACCCGCGGCGGCGGGTGCACCGGCACGATCAGGCCGGACTTGGCCCACTCGCCGACCCGGTCGTGCGGCCAGCAGAAGATGTCCGGCCCCTTGCCGGCGCCGGCGGCGGCCTGGAACTTGTCCGGCGCCCCCTCGGGGTGCTGCACCGTGACCTGCACGCCGGTGGCGGCGGCGAAGGCGTCGCCGACCTTCTGCAGGCCGTTGTAGCCCTTGTCGCCATTGATCCAGACCAGCAGCTTCGGCTGGCCGGGCGCCTCCGGGCGTGTGGGCGAGCAGGCGCACAGCGTGGCCAGGGCGATGGTCGCCGCGGCCCGGCGCCAGCCAGCGGGCGAAGGCCGGCCCGCTCGGGGCGGCGCGATCGGGCGGGTGCGTCCAGCCATGTCAGGCACGGCCGGCGCGGCTGTGGCGGCCGAAGGCCAGCCCCTGCGCATCGAACAGGTAGGTGCGGTCCTCGGGCACCGTCAGCGTCAGCACCTGGCCCGGCTGCGGGTGGGAGTGGCCGTCCAGTTCGCAGGTCAGCGTGTCCGCGCTGCCGGGGTAGTCGCCGTAGGCGTAGGTCGTCCCGCCGAGCGACTCGACGAAGGTCACCGGGACCTCGATCGTGTTGCCGCTGCCGCCTTCCTTGAGGTGCTCGGGCCGGATGCCGAGGCGGACCGCGTCGCCGGCGCGGGCGCGGGTGGCGTCGACCGCGCAGCGCAGCGTCGCCCCGCTGGCCAGCCGGACGGTCGCGCCCAGCGCGTCGGCCGCGACCAGCGTGCCGTCGAGGATGTTCATCTCGGGCGAGCCGATGAAGCGGGCGACGAACAGGTTGCAGGGGTGCTCGTACAGGCCGAGCGGCGTGCCGACCTGCTCGATCTGGCCGGCCGACAGCACGACGATGCGGTCGGCCAGCGTCATCGCCTCGACCTGGTCGTGCGTGACGTAGACCATCGTGGTCTTCAGTTCCTGGTGCAGCTTGGCGAACTCGTAGCGCATGCGCACGCGCAAGGCGGTGTCCAGGTTGGACAGCGGCTCGTCGAACAGGAACACCTCGGGCTTGCGCACGATCGCCCGGCCGATGGCCACGCGCTGCCGCTGGCCGCCCGACAGGTCCTTGGGCTTGCGCTCGAGCAGGTGCTCGATGTTGAGGATCTTCGCCGCCTGCCGCACCGCCTTGTCGATCTCGGCCGGCGGCATCTTGGCCAGCTTCAGGCCGAAGGCCATGTTGTCGTACAGGTTCATGTGCGGGTACAGCGCATAGCTCTGGAAGACCATCGCGATGCCGCGCTCGGCCGGCGGCACGTCGTTGACCACCCGCCCGCCGATCGACAGCGTGCCGCCGGTGATGTCCTCCAGCCCCGCGATCACCCGCAGCAGGGTGGACTTGCCGCACCCCGACGGGCCGACGAAGACCATGAACTCGCCGTCCCGGATCTCCAGATCCACCCCGCGCAGGATCGTCGTGGCGCCATAGGCCTTGGCCACGCCTTGCAGTTTCACGTCCGCCACGTCATGCCTTTCGCGCCCGGGCCGGGCGCTGGCGGCCGGCCCGGGCTTGTCTCTTTCTTCACGATCTTGTCGACCGGTCGGTGCGCCGCGCCATGCGGCGGCCGCAGCCCCTCACCGGCTGCTTGCCAAGCCGGGGTCGATGTAGAGAATATACATTTGGTACCTCATCGACACAACAACAGTTTCTCGCTTGTCTCTCTCTTGTAATCAATAAAATCAACCACTTAGATGTAGACTCGGGTTTTCCATATGTAGTCAAACTACAAGAGCCGCGGCGAATCGTCGATACTTTCGATCAGCTCACGCGGCCGGTGAGGGGTGTCGTCCCGATCCGCCGGCCGCCAACATGGAACAGACTGAAGTGAACACCACCATGTCCGCCCCGCCCCGCCATTCTTCCGCGGCCGATGCCGACGGGGGGCTGCGTGCCGCGTTCCGCGCGGCCTTCCAGCGCGAGATCGGCCTGTCCACCCAGGGCGCCACCGCCGAGGCGGCGTTGCGCGCGGCGGCCGCGGCCTGCCGCGAGGTGCTGGCCGCGCGCTGGGCCCGCACCCAGGACGAGGACGCCGGCCCGGACGGCCAGCGCGTCTCGCGCCGGGTGCACTACCTGTCGATGGAGTTCCTGATGGGCCGCGCGCTCGGCAACGCGCTGGCCGCGCTCGGCCTCGAGGGCGAGCTGCGCGAGAGCCTGGCCGCGCTCGGCCATGCGCTGCCGGAGGTGCTCGAGCGCGAGCACGACGCCGCGCTGGGCAACGGCGGCCTCGGCCGGCTGGCGGCCTGCTTCCTCGACGCCTTCGCCGAGCAGGGCCTGCCGGCCTTCGGCTACGGCCTGCGCTACCGCTACGGCATGTTCGCCCAAGGCATCGAGGGCGGGCAGCAGGTCGAGCGGCCGGACGACTGGATGAAGTACGGCGAGCCCTGGGAACTGCCGCGCCCCGAACTGCGCTACCCGGTGGGCTTCGGCGGCCGGGTCGTCGTCGGCGCCGACCAGCGCCGCCACTGGCAGCCGGACGAGCGCCTGGTCGCGCAGGCCTTCGACTTCATCGTGCCGGCCCACCACAGCGAGCGCGTCGCCACGCTGCGCCAGTGGCAGGCCCGCGCCGCCGAGCCGATCGACTTCGCCGCCTTCTGCCACGGCGACCACGCCGGCGCGGCGCGCCACCTCGTGGCCGCCGATGCGCTGAACTGGGTGCTCTACCCCGACGACTCGACCGACGCCGGCCGCGCGCTGCGGCTGAAGCAGGAGGCCTTCCTGGTCAGCGCCTCGGTGCAGGACCTGATCGCGCGCCACCTGCGCGAGGGCCAGCCGCTGGCCACGCTGGGCCGGCGCAACGCCATCCACCTGAACGACACCCACCCCGCGCTCGCGCCGGCCGAGCTGATGCGGCTGCTGCTCGACGAGCACCACCTGCCGTGGGAGGAGGCCTGGACGATCACCACCGAGGCCGTCTCGTACACCAACCACACGCTGATGCCCGAGGCGCTGGAGACCTGGCCGGTCGCGCTGTTCGAGCAGCTGCTGCCGCGCCACCTCGAGATCGTCTACGAGATCAACCGGCGCTTCCTCGAGCTCGTGCGGGCGCGCTTCCCGGGCGACGAGGCGCGCGCCGCGCGCATGTCGCTGATCGACGAAGGCTCCGACCATGGCGGCGCGCGCCGCGTGCGCATGGCAGCGCTGTCGATCGTCGCCTCGCACAAGGTCAACGGCGTCTCGGCACTGCACTCGGACCTGATGGTGCAGACCATCTTCGCCGACTACGCCGCGCTGTGGCCGGAGCGTTTCCACAACGTCACCAACGGCGTCACGCCGCGGCGCTGGCTGGCGCAGGCCAACCCGGGCCTGTCGGGCCTGCTGGACGCGCGCATCGGCACCGCCTGGCGCAAGGACCTGGGCCATCTTGCGGCGCTCAAGGCCCACACCGCCGACGAGGCGCTGGGCCGCGAGTTCCTCGCCGTCAAGCGCGCCAACAAGCAGCGCCTGGCCCAGCGCATCGAGCGCGAGCTGGGGCTGGTGGTGGACGTCGACAGCCTGTTCGACGTCCAGATCAAGCGCATCCACGAATACAAGCGCCAGCTGCTCAACCTGCTGCACGTCGTCGCCCGCTGGCAGTCCATCGTCGACGACCCCACGGCCGACTGGGTGCCGCGCACCGTCGTCATCGCCGGCAAGGCGGCCTCCGCCTACGTGGCGGCCAAGCAGATCATCCGCCTGGCGCACGACATCGCGGCGACGATCAACCACGACCCGCGCGTGGCCGGCCGGCTGAAGCTGGTGTTCCTGCCGAACTACGGCGTCAGCCTGGCCGAGACCATCCTGCCGGCGGCGGACCTGTCCGAGCAGATCTCCACCGCCGGCACCGAGGCCTCGGGCACCGGCAACATGAAGTTCGCGCTCAACGGCGCCGTCACGATCGGCACCTGGGACGGCGCCAACATCGAGATGGCCGAGGCGATGGGCGTCGAGAACATGTTCGTCTTCGGCCTGCGCACCGAGGGGGTCGAGGCGCTGCAGCGCGCCGGCTACCGGCCGGCCGACCACGCGCGCGACAACCCGCAGCTGCACCGCGTGCTGACGGCCATCGCCAGCGGCGCCTTCTCGCCCGGCGAGCCGGGCCGCTACCGCGCGCTGGTCGACCAGCTGCTGTCGGTCGACCGCTACCTGCTGCTGGCCGACTTCGCCGACTACGTCGCGACGCAGGCCCGCGTCGACGCGCTGTACCGCGACCGTGCGGCCTGGGCGCAGCGGGCGCTGGCCAACGTCGCCGGCATGGGCTGGTTCTCGGCCGACCGCACGATCCGCGACTACGTCGAGCGGGTCTGGGCGGTGCCCGAGGTGCCGGGCGCGGTATAAGGCGGGCCGACGACAGGACACCCCGAATCTCCGATGCTCGCTGAAGCGCATGTCCAGGCCTTGCTCGCGGCCCGCCACGCCGACCCCTTCTCGGTGCTCGGCCTGCACCTCGAGGACGACGGCCAGCTCTGGCTTCGCGTGTGCTGGCCGAACGTCGCGGCGATCGACGTGCTCGATGCCAAGAGCGGCCGCAAGCTGCTGGCACTGACCCAACGCGACCCCGACGGCTTCTTCGAGGGCCCGGTGCCGCGGCGCCGGCAGCGTTTCGCCTACCGCCTGCGGCTGTACGACCCGCAGGGCCAGGTGCTGGCCGAGGTGGCCGACGCCTACGCCTTCGGCAAGCAGCTGGCCGACAGCGAACTGGCGCTGCTGCGCGAGGGCCGCCACCCGCGGCCCTACACCGTGCTGGGCGCCCACGCGATGGTGCAGCAGGGCGTGGCGGGCGTGCGCTTCGCGGTCTGGGCGCCGAACGCGCGGCGGGTCAGCGTGGTCGGCGACTTCAACCAGTGGGACGGCCGGCGCCACCCGATGCGCTACCGCCACGAGGCCGGGGTGTGGGAGATCTTCGTCCCGCACGTGATCGAGGGCGACCTGTACAAGTTCGAGCTGCTGTCGCGCGACGGGGCCCTGCTGCCGCTGAAGGCCGACCCCTATGCCCGTGCCGCCCAGCTGCGGCCCGACACGGCGAGCAGGGTCGCGCCGCTGCCGCCGGTGCGCGCGCTGCCGGCCGGGCGGGCCGCGGCCAACCGGCGCGACGCGCCGATCTCGATCTACGAGGTGCACGCGCCGTCGTGGAAGCGCGTCGGCCAGGGGGCGTTCCCGAGCTGGGACGACCTCGCCGCCACGCTGCCCGACTATGTGGCCGGGATGGGCTTCACCCACATCGAGCTGCTGCCCGTCACCGAGCACCCTTACGACGGTTCCTGGGGCTACCAGACGCTGGGCCTGTACGCCGCCAGCGCGCGCTTCGGCCCGCCCGAGGGGCTGGCCCGCTTCGTCGAGGCCTGCCATGCGAAGGGCCTGGGCGTGCTGCTGGACTGGGTGCCGGCGCACTTCCCGTCCGACGCGCATGGCCTGGCGCAGTTCGACGGCACCGCGCTGTACGAGTACGCCGACCCGCGCGAGGGCGTGCACCGCGACTGGAACACGCTGATCCCGAACTTCGGCCGCTACGAGGTGCGCGAGTTCCTCGCCGGCAGCGCGCTGTACTGGCTGGAGCGCTACGCGGTCGACGGCCTGCGCGTCGACGCGGTGGCCTCGATGCTGTACCGCGACTACTCGCGCCCCGAGGGCCAGTGGGTGCCCAACGTGCACGGCGGGCGCGAGAACCTCGAGGCGATCGCGCTGCTGCAGCAGGTCAACCGCACCGTCGGCGCCGAGGTGCCCGGCGCGATCACCGTGGCCGAGGAGTCGACCGCCTTCCCCCAGGTCTCGGCGCCGACCGACGTCGGCGGCCTGGGCTTCCACTACAAGTGGAACATGGGCTGGATGAACGACACCCTGGCCTACATGCGCGAGGACCCGATCCACCGCCGCTGGCACCACGCCAAGATGAGCTTCGGCCTCGTCTACGCGTTCAGCGAGAACTACGTGCTGCCGATCTCGCACGACGAGGTCGTGCACGGCAAGGGCTCGATGCTGGCCAAGATGCCGGGCGACGACTGGCAGCGCTTCGCCAACCTGCGTGCCTACTACGGCTTCATGTGGGGCCACCCGGGCAAGAAGCTGCTGTTCATGGGGCAGGAGTTCGCCCAGCCCGACGAGTGGCACCACGACGCGCACCTGCCCTGGCGGCGCCTGGACGACCCGCGCCATGCCGGCGTGCAGGCGCTGGTGCGCGACCTGAACCGGCTCTACCGCGACGAGCCGGCGCTGCACCGGCTCGACTGCGAGGCCGCCGGCTTCGAGTGGCTGTGCCACGACGACGCCGACAACTCGGTCTTCGCCTGGATCCGCCGCGACGGCGCCGGCCGCGCGGCGATCGTGGTGTGCAACTTCACGCCGGTGCCGCGCCTGGGCTACCGCATCGGCGTGCCGGCGGACGCGCCGGCCTGGCGCGAGGTGCTCAACACCGACTCCTCGCACTACGGCGGCAGCAACCTCGGCAACCAGCAGGCGAGGCTGGCCGTCGAACCGGTGGCCGCGCATGGCCGCGACCGCTCGCTCGTGCTGACGCTGCCGCCGCTGGCGACGCTGTTCCTGCTGCCGGCCTGACATGCACCACGCCCTGCCCGCCGAGATCCTCGAAGGCCGCCACGAGCCGCTGGGCGCGCACGCGCGCGACGGCGGCGTCAACGTGGCGGTGTTCTCCGAGCATGCCGAGCGCATCGAGCTGTGCGTGTTCGACGCCTCGGGCGCACGAGAGCTGCGCCGCTACGCGCTCGCCGGCCCGCACGACGGCGTCTTCCACGGCTTCCTGCCCGGCGTCGGGCCGGGGCTGGTCTACGGCCTGCGCGCCCACGGGCCCTACCGGCCCGAGGACGGCCACCGTTTCAACCCGCACAAGCTGCTGCTCGACCCCTACGCGCGCGAAATCGTCGGCCGATTCGCCTGGCGCGCCGAGCACCATGCCTACGAGCTCGGCCATCCCGAGGGGCCGCGTTCGTTCGACACCCGCGACAACGCCCTGCATGCGCTGAAGGCGCGCGTCGCCGAGCCGCTGGGCCGGGCGCCGGCGCGCGCCAACGCACCCCGCCACGCGCCGGCCGACGTCGTGCTGTACGAGGTCCACGTCAAGGGCTTCTCGAAGACGCACCCCGGCATCCCGGAGGAACTGCGCGGCACCTACGCGGCGCTGGCCCACCCGGCGTCGATCGCGCACTTCAAGGCGCTGGGCGTCACCACGCTCGAGCTGCTGCCGGTGCACTACACGATCGACGAGCCGCACCTGGCCGACAAGGGCCTGTCGAACTACTGGGGCTACAACACGCTGGGCTTCTTCTGCCCCGACCCGCGGCTGGCCTCGCGGCGCGACGACCCGACGGCCGTGGTGCACGAGTTCCGCGACATGGTCGAGACCCTGCACGCGCACGGGCTGGAGGTGGTGCTCGACGTGGTCTACAACCACACCCCCGAGGGCAACGAGTTCGGCCCCTCGTTGAGCTGGCGCGGGCTGGACAACCGCAGCTGGTACCGCCTGGTCGCCGACGACCGCAGCCGCAGCGAGAACCTCACCGGCTGCGGCAACACCCTCCACGTCGCCCACCCGCGCGTGACGCAGTTCGTGCTGGACTCGCTGCGCTACTGGGTCGAGGTGATGGGCGTCGACGGCTTCCGCTTCGACCTCGCGCCGGTGCTGGGCCGCACCCACCACGGCTACGACCCCCAGGCCGCGTTCTTCACCGCGCTGCGGCAGGACCCGGTGCTGGCCGGCGTGCACCTGATCGCCGAGCCCTGGGATGCCGGCCACGACGGCTACCAGGTCGGCCGCTTTCCCGGCCGTTTCCTCGAGTGGAACGACAAGTTCCGCGATGCGGTGCGCGGCTACTGGCTCGGCCGCGGCGTCAGCCGCGGCGAGTTCGCGCGCCGCTTCACCGCGTCGAGCGACCTGTTCCACCACGGCCAGCGCCGGCCCACCGCATCGGTCAACTTCGTCGCGGTGCACGACGGCTTCACGCTCAACGACGTCGTCAGCTACAGCCACAAGCACAACCAGGCCAACGGCGAGGACAACCGCGACGGCCGCGACGGCGAGTTGTGCGCCAACTTCGGTGTCGAGGGCCCGACCGACGACCTCGGCATCCGCACCACGCGCGAGCGCGTGCGCCGGGCGATGCTGGCCACGCTGATGCTGGCGCAGGGCACGCCGATGCTCAACGCCGGCGACGAACTGGGCAACACCCAGGGCGGCAACAACAACGCGTACTGCCAGGACAACCCGACCGGCTGGCTGCAGTGGGCCGAGGCCGACGCCGGGCTGGCGCGCTTCGTCGGCGAGCTGGCCGCGCTGCGCCGGCAGGAGCCGCTGCTGCGCCACGACCGCTGGTTCGCCGCGCCGCCCGGGCGGCCGGGCGACGCGTCGCTGACCTGGTACACCCCGGTCGGCAGCGAGATGCACGTGCACGACTGGCACGAGGCCGGCTGCCTCGCGTTCGCCTGCCGCATCCGGGCCCACGAGCCGGGCCGGCACGGCCTGCTGCTGCTGTTCAACCCCGACCCCGCGCCGCAGCCGTTCACGCTGCCCGCCGGACCCTGGACGCTGGTGCTCGATTCCAGCGGCAGCCTGCCGCCGCACCATGCCACCGCCGTCAGCGCCCACCTGACCGCCCCGGCCCGCAGCCTGCTCGTGCTGCGGTCCGCGTGATCCCCGACGCCCTGAACCTGTTCGAAGGACGCACCCCCATGGACCTGAACCAGCGCAGCGCCGGCGTGCTGCTGCACATCACCTCGCTGCCCGGCCCGCATGGCATCGGCGACTTCGGCCCCGACGCCTACCGCTTCGTCGACTGGCTGCAGTCGGCGGGCCAGCGCCTGTGGCAATGGCTGCCGAGCACGCCGATCGGCCCCGGCGACTCGCCCTACCAGGGCGTCAGCGCCTTCGCCGGCAGCCCCTGGATGGTGGCGCTGCAGCCGCTGGTCGAGCGCGGCTGGCTGGCCGCGCCGGCGCTGCCGCCGGGTGGCTTCGATGCCGCACGCGTCGACTACGGCCGCGTGCTGCCCTGGCGCGAGGCGCAGCTGCGCGCGGCGGCCGAGGGCTTCGCGGCCAAGGCCACGCCGGCCGACCGCGCCGCGCACCAGGCCTGGTGCGCGGCCCAGGCCGACTGGCTCGACGACTATGCGCTGTTCATGGCCATCCGCTCGCCGCGCGGCGGCCAGCCCTGGTGGGAGTGGCCGGCGCCGCTGGCCCGGCGCGAGCCGGCGGCCTTGGCCCAGGCGCGCCGCGAGCATGCGGCGGAGATCGCCTTCTGGAAGTTCGTGCAGTGGTGCTTCGACACCCAGTGCGCGGCGCTGAAGGCCTACGCCAACGAGCGCGGCGTGGCGCTGATGGGCGACCTGCCGATCTTCGTCGCCCACGACTCCGCCGACTGCTGGTCGCGGCCCGACCTGTACCACCTGGACGAGAACTTCCAGACGACGGTCGTGGCCTGCGTGCCGCCCGACGACCTCGGCCCGATGGGCCAGCGCTGGGGCAACCCGCTGTACCGCTGGGACCGCATGGCCGACGAGGGCTACGCCTGGTGGACGGCGCGGGTGAAGCGGGCGCTGGCCAGCGCCGACGTGTTCCGCATCGACCATTTCCGCGGCTTTGCCGGTTACTACGAGATCCCGGCGACGAGCCCCGACGCGCGCCAGGGCCGCTGGCTGCCCGGCCCCGGCAAGGCCTTGTTCGACGCCATCGAGCGGGCGCTGGGCAAGCTGCCCATCGTCGCCGAGGACCTCGGCTTCATCACCGAGGACGTGCACGCGCTGCGCGACGGCTGCGGCTTCCCGGGCATGAAGATCCTGCAGTTCGCTTTCGGCGCCGACGGCACGCACGAGTTCCTGCCGCACAACTGGCCGCGTGCCGCGGTGGCCTACACCGGCACCCACGACAACGACACCGTGCGCGGCTGGTGGGACCACGCCAGCCCGCGTGAGCGGGCCTACGCCGGCAGCTACCTGGCCTGCGGCGAGCACGACGTGCACTGGGCGATGATCCGCGCCTGCTGCAACTCGGTGGCCAACATGGCGGTGTTCCCGCTGCAGGACGTGCTGGGCCTGGGCAGCGAGCACCGCATGAACATCCCGGGCGTGCTGGGCGGCAACTGGGGCTGGCGCTTCGACTGGTCGATGATCAGCGACGAGACCACCCGCGTGCTGGGCCTGATCACCGCGGCCAGCGGGCGCGGCCCGTTCGCGCTGCTGCGGCTGCCGTGCTGAACGAGGAGTGCCGCCGATGAAGCTCAAGCCCCTGCTGGCCGTGGCCGCCTTCGCCGCCCTGGGCACCGCCGCCCTGGCCACCGCCGCCGACACGACGGTGCGCCACGTCGAATGGTCGCGCCAGGCGACCATCTACGAGGTCAACCTGCGCCAGTTCACGCCCGAGGGCACGATCCGGGCCTTTGCCGCGCACCTGCCGCGGCTGAAGGCGATGGGCGTCGACATCCTCTGGCTGATGCCCATCCACCCGATCGGCGTGAAGCACCGCAAGGGCACGCTGGGCAGCTACTACGCGGTGCGCGACTACACCGCGGTGAACCCCGAGTTCGGCACGCTGGCCGACGTCAAGGCGCTGGTGGCCGAGGCGCACCGGCTGGGCATGAAGCTGATCATCGACTGGGTGCCCAACCACACCGCCTGGGACCACCCGTGGGTCACCGCCCACCCCGACTGGTACCAGAAGAACGCGAAGGGCGAGATCTTCCCGGTGACCTTCGGCGAGGGCGACCAGAAGGAGGAGTGGACCGACGTCGTCGCGCTCGACTACACCCAGCCGGCGCTGCGCCGCGCGATGATCGACGCGATGGCCTTCTGGCTGCGCGAGGTCGACATCGACGGCTTCCGCTGCGACGTGGCGAGCCTGGTGCCGACCTCGTTCTGGAACGAGGCCCGCCCGGCGCTGGAGCGCATCAAGCCGGTGTTCATGCTGGCCGAGTCCGACGCCGTCGACCTGCACGCGCAGGCCTTCGACATGACCTACGACTGGGCCCTGGGCGAGCTGCTGCAGGCCATCGCGAAGGGCCGGGCCACCGCGGCCGACCTCGCGGCCCACTGGCGCGCGCCGAAGAAGGCGTATCCGGCCGATGCCTACCGGATGACCTTCACCACCAACCACGACTGGAACTCCTGGCGCGCCAGCGACACCGAGGCCTACGGCCCCGCGCTGCCGGCGATGGCGGTGCTGGCGGCCACGCTGCCCGGCATGCCGCTGCTGTATGGCGGGCAGGAGGGCGGGCTGGACAAGCGGCTGGCGTTCTTCGAGAAGGACCCGATCGACTGGAAGGGCTACCCGCTGGCCGGGCTGTACACCACGCTGTTCCAGCTCAAGCACGCGCACCCGGCGCTGGCCAACGGCGCCGCCGGCGGCGCGCTGGAGATCATCGACGCCGGCCACCCGGCGGTGTTCGCCTTTCAGCGCGTGCGGGGCGACGACCGGGTCACGGTGGTCGTCAACCTCGGGCCGGCGCCGCAGCGCCTGGCCGCGCACCCGGTGCTGGGCGACCTGAGCCTGGACGGCTGGGGCTGGCGCGTCATGACGCCGCGGCCCTGAGCGCCGCGCGGTCGATCTGCACCGTGAGGTGCGGGTACGGGATCTCGATGCCGGCGGCGTCGAACGCCTGCTTCAGCCGCAGCAGGTAGGCGCGCCGCACCCCCCACTGCTCGAG
>JABLTH010034041.1_pt1 | contig 13870 bp, 13 predicted proteins | sample 7875711 | NCBI WGS metagenome assembly JABLTH01 (sample SAMN14941262, study PRJNA633318) | bioreactor metagenome | isolation source: bioreactor | place: China | collected 2019-03-05 | reverse complement strand
TGGAAGTTCCGTCGGTGTCACCATATCAACTGCACCTGCCTGCGCTCACTTGAGGGCGGCGGTCACCACCACTTCGATCAGGTAGTCGGGATTGGCCAGGCGCGCCTCCACGGTGGCTCGCGGGGGCGTGTTGCCCTGCGCCACCCAGGCGTCCCACACTTCGTTCATGGCGCCGATCTGGTCGACGTCCTTGAGGAAGATCTGGCACGAGAGGATGCGCGTCTTGTCGCTGCCCGCCTCCGCCAGCAGGCGGTCGATATGGCCCAGCACTTCCTGCGTCTGGCCGCGGATATCCGCCTCCGGTTCGACTTCCGGCACCTGGCCCGCGAGGTAGACCACGCCGTTGTAGACGGCATATTCGGAAAGGCGCTTGCCCACATGGGCACGTTTCAGTTCATTGTCGCTCATGCTTTATCACGCTTACGTTCTGCGGCGGCCGCCCGCGGACGGCCCGCCGCGACCTTGGATTCCATTGTCGTTGTCAGTTACTGCTTCCCGGCGCCAGCCCAGGTACCGTGGCAAGCGTCGCCTCAGGCCAGGAAGAATGCCCGCGCGAGGGCGATCTGCGCCGGGTCGATAAACGTCGGCGCATGCCCCACATCCGGCACCTCCACCGCGCTCACCTGGCGGCCACGCGCCTCCATCTCCGCCACGGTGTCGCGCAATAGCAGGTCCGACTGGGCGCCGCGCACCACCAGCAGCGGGGCCTGGATGGCTTCGAAAGCCCGCCACAGCGCCGCCTCGCCGGCCTGCACCATTTCGGGAGTGGTCTCACGGAAGGGAACGGCCAGCGACGGATCGTAATGCAAACCCCATTCCAGGCCCTGGGCACCCTGCAGCGGCTTCAGGATCGCGCCGTTCAGTTCGCGCCACTGCTCCGGCGTGTGGCGGCCGAAGGAGGCGCTGATGGTCTGCAGGTAGGCCAGCCCCTCCTCGAAGGTCTTGAAACGTACCGGCAGGCCGAGGTAGGCGCCGATGCGCTCGATCGCCGATGGCGCCACGCGCGGGCCGACATCATTGAGCAGCAGCTTGCGTACCGGCGACTTCGGCAAGCCGGCCAGCGCCATGCCGATCAGCCCGCCCATCGAAGTGCCGAACCAGTCGACCTGCTCAACGTTCAGGCGCGCGATCAGCGTCACCATGTCGGCCACGTACTGCGGCAGCACATAGCCATGCGGGTCGGCCAGCCAGTCGGAACGGCCTCGTCCCGCCACGTCGGGACAGACCACGCGGTAGTCACCGCACAGGGCACGGGCCAGCGCATCGAAATCGCGTCCGGTGCGGGTCAGTCCATGCACGCAGACCAGCACGCGCGGATTGGCGGCGTCCCCCCATTCGTGGTACGCCATGCGATGCAGGCCCGACGGGCTCAAGCACTGGACGAAGCCGAGGCGCGGGCTGGCGGACATCTGGACTCCCTGGCAAAGCGGCCCACAGCAGGATGCGGCACCGACGTTGAGCAAAACTGGATTGTACGCTCCGGCGGTTACAATGCCACAGCACTCGCAGCAGCAACCGACTTCTGCACGCCGGCATGCCGGCCGGCGCGCGACTTTCGATGGAGACTCCCATGCTTCAAGGCAAGACGGCGCTGGTCACGGGTTCCACCAGCGGCATCGGACTGGGCATCGCCCAGGCCCTGGCGGCGCAAGGCGCCAACATCATCGTCAACGGTTTCGGCGACGCCGACGGGGCCCGGCAGCAGATCGCGGCGGCCGGCCAAGGCATCCGCCTGGGCTACCACGGCGCCGACATGAGCAAGGCGTCGGAAATCGAGGACATGATGCGCTATGCCGAGGCGGAATTCGGCGGCGCCGACATCCTCGTCAACAATGCGGGCATCCAGCACGTCGCCAGCATCGAGGACTTCCCGCCCGAACGCTGGGACGCCATCATCGCCATCAACCTGACCTCGGCCTTCCATACCACGCGGCTGGCCCTGCCCGGCATGCGGCAGAAGAACTGGGGGCGCGTGATCAACATCGCCTCCACGCACGGCCTGGTCGCCTCGGCACAGAAGTCCGCCTACGTGGCCGCCAAGCACGGCATCGTCGGCCTGACCAAGGTGACCGCGCTGGAAACCGCGCAGACCGGCGTCACCGCCAACGCGATCTGCCCGGGCTGGGTGCTGACGCCGCTGGTGCAGAAGCAGGTGGAAGCGCGTGCCCAGCGCGACGGCATCAGCGTCGAACAGGCCAAGCGCGAACTCGTCATCGAGAAGCAGCCCTCGGGCCAGTTCGTCACGCCGGACGAACTGGGTGCGCTGGCGGTGTTCCTCGCCAGCGAAGCAGCGCGCCAGGTGCGCGGCGCGATCTGGAACATGGACGGCGGCTGGGTCGCGCAATGAGGCACGACGGCACTATGCGGCCGCGACGGCGGCGCCTGCTGCAGTCCCTGGCACTGGGCGTCGCCCTGAGTCCGCTGGCCACGCTGGCGCAAGGTCAGGCGCGCACGGCCATCACCGTTTACAAGAGCCCCTTGTGCGGCTGCTGCGAAGACTGGGTCAAGCACCTGCGCGACCACGGCTTCGCCGTCAGCACGCAGAACGTCGAGGACACCGGCCCGTGGCGCCAGCGCCTTGGCATGCCGGAGCGCTTCGCCTCCTGCCACACCGGCCTGGTGGCCGGCTACGCGATCGAAGGCCATGTGCCGGCGGCCGATATCCGGCGCCTGCTGGCCACACAGCCCAAGGCGGCCGGACTGGCGGTGCCGGCCATGCCGCTCGGTTCGCCCGGCATGGACCAGGGACCGCGCAAGGACCCTTACGACGTACTGCTGGTCAAGGCGGACGGTACCGCCACGGTCTTCGCCAGCTACAACAAGGCCAAGGCTTGATCCTGGCACCATGAAAAAACCCCGCGGCTGCGCCCCGCGGGGTTTTTCTCATCGGGCCGGCGTCCGCGCGGGCGTGCCCCGCCGGGACGGGGCGGCCGGCACTCAGATTTCTTCGTACAGCGGCAGCGTCAGGAACTCGGCGAAGCCTTCCGAGGTGGACATCTGCTCGAAGATCTCGGCGGCACGGTCGTAGGTCTTGGTGTCGCCACCGACCGATGCCTTGACCTTGGCCAGCTCCTCGGGGATCGCCGCACGCACCATCTCGGCGGTCACCTTGCGGCCGTCTTCCAGCTTGCCCTTGGGCGAGCGGATCCACTGCCACACCTGCGAGCGCGAGATCTCGGCGGTGGCCGCGTCTTCCATCAGGTTGTGGATGGGGACGCAGCCGTTGCCGGCCAGCCAGGCACCCAGGTAGTGGATACCGACGTTGATGTTCATGCGCAGGCCGGCTTCGGTGATCGGCGTTTCGGGCTGGAAGTCCAGCAGGTCGGACGCCTTCACCTCGACGTCCGGGCGCTGCTTCTCGAACTGGTTGGGCTTGTCGCCCAGCACCGCCACGAACTCCTTCATGGCCGGCTCGACCAGGCCCGGGTGGGCCACCCAGCCACCGTCGTAGCCATCGGTCGCGTCGCGCTTCTTGTCGTTGATGATGCCCTGCATGGCGATGGCGTTCTTCTCCGGATCGTTCTTGATCGGGATCAGTGCGCTCATGCCGCCGATCGCGGGCGCGCCGCGCTTGTGGCAGGTCTTCAGCAGCAGCAGCGCATAGGCACGCATGAACGGCGAGGTCATCGTCACCTTGGCGCGGTCGGCCAGGCAGAAGTCCTTGTCGTTCTTGAACTTCTTGATGCAGGAGAAGATGTAGTCCCAGCGGCCGGCGTTCAGGCCCGCGCTGTGCTCGCGCAGTTCGTACAGGATCTCTTCCATCTCGAAGGCGGCGAGGATGGTCTCGATCAGCACGGTCGCCTTGACGGTGCCTTGCGGCAGGCCGATCTCGTTCTGCGCCATCACGAAGATGTCGTTCCACAGGCGCGCTTCCAGGTGGCTTTCCATCTTCGGCAGGTAGAAGAAGGGGCCGGCGCCGCGGGCGATCTGCTCCTTGGCGTTGTGGAACAGGAAGAGCGCGAAGTCGAAGATGCCGCCCGAGACGCGTTGGCCGTCGATGGTGACGTGCTTCTCGTCCAGGTGCCAGCCGCGCGGGCGCACCTGCAGCGTGGCAATCTTGTCGTTCAGCTTGTATTGCTTGCCGTTGGACTCCAGCGTCAGCGTGCGGCGCACGGCGGCCTTCAGGTTGACCTGGCCCTGCAGCTGGTTGTGCCAGTTCGGCGAGTTGGAGTCCTCGAAGTCCGTCATGTAGCTGTCGGCACCCGAGTTGAAGGCGTTGATCACCATCTTGGCCTCGACCGGGCCGGTGATCTCCACGCGGCGGCAGTGCAGTGCGGGCGGCACCGGCACGACCTTCCAGTCGCCTTCGCGGATGGCCTTGGTCTCGGGCAGGAAATCGGGGCGTTCGCCGGCGTCCAGGCGCTTGGCGCGCTCGACGCGCGCGGCCAGCAGTTGCTGGCGGCGCGGCTCGAAGGCGCGGTGCAGCTTGTCCACCAGGGCCAGCGCTTCCGGCGTGAGGATGTCTTCGTAGGCCGGCAGGATCTCGCCGGTAATCTTCATGCCCGCGGGCAGCGTGATAGCCATCAGTGTTCTCCTGTGATCGATGGGATGGTCGGGGTTGCCCGCTCTTACACCGCCACGCCGGCGGCGCGGACGAATGCGAGCAGGTCGTTCATGTCGTGCCCGGCACCGGAGGGCGATACGTCCAGCCGCTCCGGCGGATGGCCGGCACGATTGATCCAGAAAGTGGTGTAGCCGAACCAGGTGGCGCCGCAGGCATCCCACCCGTTCGACGACACGAACAGTATCTCCTGCGCCGCCAGGCCGAAGGCGGCAGGCGCCAGTCCGTAAGCGGCCGGCGCGGTCTTGTACAGGCGCACAGACTCGACCGACAGCACATGGTCGAACAATCCCTGCATGCCGGCGCTCTTGACCGAGATGTCCAGCATCTGCGGATTGCCGTTGGACAGGATGCCCAGCGGCAGGCCGGCTGCGCGCAGCCGCTTGAGCGCGCCCAGGTTCTCCGGGAATGCCGACAGGCAGGCGTACTCCTTCAGCAGTTGCGCTTCGGCGGCCTCGTCCAGGGACAGTTCGAGGCGCTCGGCGGCATAGCGCAGCGCATCCACGGTGAGGTCCCAGAAGGGCTTGTAGCGGGCGCCGTCCGGCGCGGCCAGGCTGCGGATGCGCGAATAGTCGATCTGGCGGTCGCGCCAGAGCAGCGCCAGCGCCTCTCCCTTGCCGGGGAACAGCTGCTCGGCCCGCGCCGTGACGGAGTAAACGTCGAACAAGGTGCCGTAGGCATCGAAGACGACTGCGCGGATCTTGTTCATGGGCGGTATCAAGCGATATCGAAATGAGTCGGGCGGCTTGGCGGCGCTGCGTTCCGTGCGGCCCCTGACGCTGCGTGGGCCTGTACACGGTGGAATGCAGAAGATTGTATGAAAGCGCTGCACTGCGACAAAGACGAAGCGGGTCACTTGATCTTTTACTTTTGCAACACTAATCTGAGCGGGCGGAACCGATAATCCGCACCCAAAACTTCTCCACCGTTCGGCGCACGCTCCCTGGGGTGCCGCCATCGGCACTCACTGGCAGGTTTCGTGGATCATTTCAAGCAATTGGAGACCTTTGTCTCGGTCGCCTCGCGCGGCAGCCTGTCGGCGGCCGCCGCGGCCGAGGGCGTGGCACCGGCCATCATCGGGCGCCGCATCGACGCGCTCGAGGAGCGTCTGGGGGTCAAGCTGCTGCTGCGCACCACGCGCAAGATCAGCCTGACCTTCGAGGGTTCGGCCTTCCTCGAGGACTGCCAGCGCATCCTCAACGACCTGCACAATGCCGAGGCCAGCGTCTCCGCCGGCGGCGTCAAGGCCAGCGGACACCTGCGCGTGACCGCCCCGGCCGGCTTCGGCCGCAAGCACGTGGCGCCGCTGGTACCGCTGTTCATCGAGTCCCACCCCGACGTCAGCATCACGCTGGACCTCTCCGACCGGCTGGTCGACCTCATCAATGAAGGCTTCGACTGCGCGATCCGCCTGGGCGACCTGCCCGACTCGAGCCTCGTCTCGATCCGGCTGGCAGAAAACCGCCGCGTGGTGGTGGCGTCGCCCGACTACCTGGCACGGCGCGGCGTGCCGCAGCAGCCGGAGGACCTGGCCCGCCACAATTGCCTGTCCTTCGGCGCCAGCGCCAACGTGCAGCGCGGCTGGGTATTCCAGCACAAGGAGCGTGCCGTCACCATCAAGGTCGGCGGCACCATGGAATGCACCGATGGCGCGGTGCTGCACAGCTGGTGCCTGCAGGGACACGGCCTGGCGTGGCGCTCCTGGTGGGAAGTGGGCGATGAGATCGCCAGTGGCCGGCTGGTGACCGTGCTCGATGAGTTCCAGGCGCCGCCGATCGGCATCCATGCGGTCTTCCCCCAGCGCAAGCACCTGCCGCTGCGGGTCCGCCTGTTCATCGACCACCTCAAGAACACCTACGGCAACCCCTCCTACTGGCGTCGCGCGGAGCTGGCCGGCAAGCCGATGGCCGCGGTCCAGGCGGTGGCCGGCTGAAGGGGCGCCGGCGGGGTGGCGTTCAAGGCATTGATCTAGCGCAATGCCGTACTCGCCACCCTGTCTACAATGAAAAGGAAGGAGTGCCTCCCGGCCTGCGGGCGGGCGCCCCTGCCCGGACCGCCCCGGCCTGCGCCAGGATCGCGGCACCGGCACCCGTCCTGACTATCGCCCCCTAAAGGAGGAGCCTCGTATGTTCAAGCACATCCTGCTGCCGACCGACGGTTCGGAACTCTCGAAGAAGGCCATCAACGGCGGCCTGGAACTGGCCAAGGCGATCGGCGCGCGCGTCACCGCCTATGTCTGCCTGGAGGAGTATCCCTACACCCCCTTCAGCGAGATCGTGGTGGAAGCGCCGCAGGCCTTCAAAGACCGCATCGAGAACCAGGCCAGGCTGTACCTGAAGGAAGTCGAAACGGCCGCGACAGCGGCAGGCATTCCCTTCGATTCCGACATGACCACCTTCGCCGTGCCCTACCTCGGCATCATCGATGCCGCGGAACGCCATGGCTGCGACGTCATCCTGATGGCCTCGCACGGCCGGCGCGGCCTGTCCGGCCTGCTGCTCGGCAGCGAGACGCAGAAGGTGCTGACGCACAGCGAGATCCCGGTCATCGTCTATCGCTGAGCCCCGCTCGCCGCCGCATCACCGGATCGCCGGCACGATCGCCGGCAGACATGGAAAGAAGGCCGCACCGTGGCACGGTGCGGCCTTTTTCACCTGCAGGGACGACGGCGCTCAGCCGGCCTTGCGGATGCGGTCTTCGATATGCTTGGCGCGGTCGTCCGAGCCAGGATGCGACGAGAACATGCTCGACTTGCCACCGTCGAGCTTGGCCAGCTTCTGGAAGGCGGTAACGAGGCCGCGCGTGTTGGCCTTGTTCTTGCTCAGCAGGTCGAAGGAGTAATCGTCGGCCGCGCTTTCCTGCGTCTGCGAGAACTGCGCGTTGACCAGGGCCTCGCCCAGCTCGCCGAGTTGCGAGTTCGACAGCGCTGCCGCGGCGCCATTGCCGGACGCCGCCAGCGCGCCGCGCGCCGCCATCGCCGTATAGGCCACCTGCATCTTGTTCTTGGTGTGGCCCAGCGCTACGTGGCCCAGTTCATGGCCCAGCACGCCACGTACCTCATCGTCGGTCATCATGTCCATCAGCCCGCTGTAGACACGGACGCAGCCGTTGGCCATCGCCCAGGCGTTCACGTCCTTGGTCAGGTAGACCTTGGCATTGACGTTGGAGACGTCGGCGGTGGTCAGGCCGGTCATGATCTTGGCCAGGCGCTTGCCATAAGCGCTGTTCGCGGCGGCGATCTTGCTGGTCTTGTCCGATTCGGCGCACGCCTGGTCGGACAGGCTCTTGACATCGGCGTCGCTGAGAGTGGCTGCCTTCAGCAGCGCACTGCCGGCGCCCACCATGCCGTTCACATCGGTGCCGGCGCAAGCGCTCAACATGACTGCGGCAGCCGCCGCGGCCAGGATTGCGGGAGTCTTCATGGTTCTAGGCCCTGGAGAGTGCAGGCATCCGCACCCATCGGTACGAAGCGGCCTGCTTATTGTGGTATATGTGCGCAAAGATGCGCACAAGAGGATACCCCTGGCGCCACAGAATCGAAACCCGATACCTTGAATTGTTGCAAATTGTGACAATTACCAAAATCATCACAATCGCCCGAGCCCGGCCAGCGCGGGACGGCGCGCGATACATCAAAAAAAACCGCGCCGTCCTGAGAGAGACACGGCGCGGCGCCCAAAAAGGAAACGCGATGGTCGCGCGCTCCCTGGCGTGGCAGGCGGATGCACCAGGCATCCGGCCACTGTGTGGTGATGATCGGCTGCGGAAAGTCAGGCGACCTTCTTCTTGTCCTCGAAGAACTGCTCGTCCTCGGTCGAGCCCTTCAGCGCGGTGGTCGACGACTGGCCGCCTTCGATGGTCTGGGTCACGGCGTCAAAGTAGCCGGTACCGACTTCGCGCTGGTGCTTGACGGCGGTGAAGCCCTTCTCGGCGGCGGCGAATTCGTTCTCCTGCAGTTCGACGAAGGCGCTCATCTGGTTGCGGGCATAGCAGTAGGCGAGGTTGAACATCGAGTAGTTCAGCGAATGGAAGCCGGCCAGCGTGATGAACTGGAACTTGTAGCCCATCGCGCCCAGTTCCTTCTGGAACTTGGCGATGGTGGCATCGTCCAGGTTCTTCTTCCAGTTGAATGAGGGCGAGCAATTGTAGGCCAGCAGCTTGCCCGGGAACCTGGCGTGCACGGCCTCGGCGAATTTCTTGGCGAATTCCAGGTCCGGTTTGCCGGTTTCGCACCACACCAGATCGGCTACTTCGGCGTAGGCCAGGGCACGGGCGATCGACTGCTCGATGCCGGCACGGGTACGGTAGAAGCCTTCGACGGTGCGCTCACCGGTGCAGAAGGGCTTGTCGCGATCATCCACGTCGGAGGTCAGCAGGTCGGCGGCCTCCGCGTCGGTACGGGCGATCACCAGGGTCGGCACGCCCGACACGTCGGCGGCCAGGCGCGCGGCGGTCAGCTTGGCGACGGCCTCGCGGGTCGGCACCAGCACCTTGCCGCCCATATGGCCGCACTTCTTCACGGAAGCCAGCTGGTCTTCGAAGTGCACGCCGGCGGCGCCGGCTTCGATCATGGACTTCATCAGTTCGAAAGCATTCAGCACGCCGCCGAATCCGGCCTCCGCATCGGCCACGATCGGCGCGAAGAAGTCGGTGTCTCCCTTGCCTTCGCTCCATTGGATCTGGTCGGCACGCTGGAAAGTGTTGTTGATGCGCTTGACCACCATCGGCACCGAGTTGGCCGGATACAGCGATTGGTCGGGGTACATTTCACCGGCCAGGTTGGCATCGCCGGCGACCTGCCAGCCCGACAGGTAGATGGCCTTGAGGCCTGCCTTGACCTGCTGCATAGCCTGGTTGCCGGTCAACGCGCCCAGCGTGTTGACGAAGGGCTCGGTGTTCAGCAGGTGCCACAGCTTTTCGGCACCGCGGCGGGCCAGGGTGTGCTCGATCTGCACGGAGCCGCGCAGGCGCACCACGTCCTCGGCGCTGAAGTTGCGCTTGATGCCTTTCCAGCGGGGGTTGGTTTCCCAGTCATTCTGCAGTTTCTGCGCTTCGAGTTCGCGGGACATGTTCGCTCTCCAATGACGTTTGAGGGTATGGCGAAGAAAACTCGTTGGATCGGCGCGGGGCGCCCGCCTGCCGTCCGACCTGCCGCCCCGCATCCGTTGGCGCCGATGGCCAGCCAGCGATGCCTGTTCCGAGCGCCAGGTCATGTGTCTTATATAAGAGTTTAGAAAACCATCCCGCGCCGCAACAAGCGTCATAGGTGTCAAACAGACAGTTTTATTTTTTATAAAAATCAAATAGTTACAGAAATCATTCCATGATATGGCAAGCAGTCCTCCATCATGAGATAGGACGCCAGCACCGTGCATCCGTGCATTTTTGCCGGACAGAACCTCATTTCATATCGCAAAAAAAACGAGGTACCAGTCAAGCCGCTCGCTGCACATGCGCGGCAAGCAGCGCGGCACTCGCCTCGGCGCCCTCGATATGCTCGACGAACTCATGCACCATCGCGGCCATGCCGGCAGGGTCGGACAGCGGCAGCCAATGCCGCGCCTCGACTTCGCGCCACCATAGCGACGGCACCCAGCGCGGCAGCTTGTCGAAAAGTGCGGGACGCACATAGCGGTCGAGCGTCGGCACGATCAATTGCACCGGTGCATGGGCGTAGCGCTGGCGCGGCGCCCGCAGGCGCGGCAGGAAATTGGCGCGGTACAGCGCCACGCCGCGGCAGCCGTCTTCGGCCTGGGTGGGACTGGCGCCGACCTCGACCCGCTCGCTCAGGCGCAGATAGCGCGACCAGTGACGTCCGAGCCAGGTCCGCCAGTTCCATTCAGGCAGCCAGGGCAGATGGAAGAAGAGGATGTACCAGGACGCCATCAGTTGGCGCAACGAGGCCAACAGCGCACCCGGCGTGGGGCGCCCGGCCTGCTCGCGCAGCGCTAGGCTGACGTGATCCAGGCACGGCCCGGAGCAGGACGTGAAGGAGGCGATGCGCCCGCGCAGGCGCGCATCGGTGACGAATTCCCAGCTCTGGATCGAGCCCCAGTCATGGCCCACCAGATGCACCGGCCCCTGTGGCGACACGGCATCCAGCACAGCGATGAAATCGTCGGCCAGGCATTGCAGGCGGTAGCCATCGCGCCCCGCCGGAGCGCCGGAGGCCCCGGCGCCGCGCACATCGTAGACGACCACCTCGAAAGCGCTCGACAGGCAGGCCGCCACGCCATCCCAGACATGGCTGTTGTCCGGGTATCCATGCACCAGCACCACCACGGGACACCCCGGACGCTCCCAGATGCGGCCGGCCAGGCGCACGTCGCCCGACATCACGGCAAAGGCCCGCGCGGCGGCGATGCGGACACCGCCTGGCGCGCCTTGGCCGGGCGGCCCGGCCGCCGGGGATGGCTTCGGTTCCTTAAGCGGCACGAAGGCGGGAGTAGAAGGTGGGGGCATGGGCTTCCTTTACATCAACGGATGTCAGGGTTGCCCATGCTAACCGGAAGGCGGCCGGGCAGGCAGCCCGGACAGCCGTTTGAAACGGATCGGTCGTTGCGGTGCCGCCGGTGCCGCCGACAGACGAAGCGTCAGGCGGGTGCTTGGTCGCGCGCGCGCCGGTAGGCCACCCAGTCACCGCTCTCGATGCGCGGCAGCGCGGCGGCAGCCGCGGCGTCGACCGGATAGATCAGGCAGTCCAGCGGCGCCCCGCCGGGGCGCGCTACCGGCATGGTGGTGCGCACGAACAGCGTGGCCTGGCCGGGATAGACCTCCTCGATCTCGTCGAGCACCGGCACCAGCGCCTCGTCGACCTCGTAGATATCGCCCAGCACCGCTCCCGCGGCGCCGTCGGCGACCAGCCCGGGATAGCTGCCGAAGTCATAGAGACGGCCCGCCACCGTGCCGCTGCCCAGGCAGCGCGGAGCGGCGATGCCATGGCGTGCCGCAGCGGTATTCAGATCGTTGACCTCGCCGGCGCGCAAGGTTCCATAGACGAAGACCAGCGGCATCTTCAGCCTGCATGGAGGGGCTTGTCGGCAACCAGCACGCCGTCGGCATCCGCATAGATCCAGTCGCCGGGATGCACCACGCCGCCCGGCATCTGTACGGCGACCTCACGCTCGCCGACGTTGCGCTTCTGGCTCTTCTGCGGATGCACGGCCAGCGCCCGCACGCCCACCTCGCAGGCATTGAGTTCGTCGGTATCGCGCACGCAGCCGTTGACCACGATGCCCACCCAGCCATTCTTGTCGGCAAGCTGGCCCAGGTTGCCGCCGACCAGCGCGCAGCGCAGCGAGCCGCCGCCGTCGACCACCAGCACACGGCCCTCGCCCGGTGTCTCCAGGACCGCGCGCACCAGCGAGTTGTCCTCGAAGACCTTGAGCGTGGCGGCCTGCCCCGCGAACGTGGCGCGCTTGCCGAGCTGCCGCGCGAACACGGGCGCCAGCACGCGCAGCGTGCCGGCGGCGATGGCCGGCTCGTTGGCGTCGCACAGGTCGGTGGTGGCGAATATCATGGGTAACTCCTGGACTTGGTTGAAGGAATGCGGTGGCGGCGCATGCCCGCGCCACTCATTGGCCGCCGCGGCCGGCGGCGAGTGCCTGCGCACGGATCGCCGACAGGGTCGTGCGTGGCGTGATTGCATCCGGGTCGACGCGGACCTCGATCAATGCCGGGCGCCCCGCCGCCAGTGCTTCGCGCAGGGCAGGCTCGAAGGCGCTGGTCTCGGTCACGAGGACGCCGTGCGCGCCGTAGGCTCGCGCCAGCGCGGCGAAGTCCGGGTTGTGCAGCTCGGTGCCGCTGACATGGGCCGGGTACTCGCGCTCCTGGTGCATGCGGATGGTGCCGTACATGCCGTTGTTGACCACGATGAAGACCACGGCGGCGCCGTACTGCACGGCCGTGGCCAGTTCCTGGCCGTTCATCAGGAAACAGCCGTCGCCGGCCAGCGCCACCACCGTGCGCTGCGGGAAGGCGATCTTGGCCCCGACCGCGGCGGGCACGCCGTAGCCCATGGCACCGCTGGTCGGCGCGAGCTGGCCGCGACCGCCGGCGCGGAAGGGGCGATAGCGGAAATAGCGGTGCAGCCAGCTGGCGTAATTGCCCGCACCATTGGTCACCACAGCATCGTCGGGCAGCACGCGGTCCAGGGTACGCACCACTTCGGCCATGTCCACGCCTGCGTGCGCAGCGCCCGCCTCGGCCGCCGGCGGCACGCGATAGCGCTCGTAGTCGGCATGTGCCGCCTCGGTCCAGGCACGCCAGCGCGCCGCCACCGGCGGCTCGAGGCGCGCCAGGCGCGCGGCGATGGCCGGCATCGAGGCCTGCACCATCAGGTCGGCCTGGTACACGCTGCCCAGTTCCTCGGCGCCCGCGTGCACGTGGATCAGCGTCTGCGTTGGTCGCGGCGCCCGCACCAGGGTATAGCCACCGGTGGTCATCTCGCCCAGGCGCGGCCCGACCGCCAGCAACAGGTCGGCGCCGCGGATCCGTTCCGCGAGCGCGGGATTGATGCCGATGCCGACGTCGCCCGCATAGTTGGGATGGCGGTTGTCGAACAGGTCCTGCCCGCGGAAGGCGCAGCCCACCGGCAGCGCAAAGCGCTCCGCGAACTGTTCCATCTGGGCGCAGGCCTCGGGCGTCCAGCCGCTGCCGCCCAGCAGCAGGAAGGGACGCTCGGCGCCGGCCAGCAGGCTGGCCAGGCGCGCCAGCTCGGCTTCGCCGGGCCAGCTCATGACACGCTGGTAGGGCGCGGGCAGGGCCGCCGCGGCGTGCCGGGTCAACATGTCCTCGGGCAGCGCCAGAACGACCGGCCCCGGGCGGCCGGCGGTCGCGGTCTGGTAGGCGCGCGCCACATACTCCGGAATGCGCTCCACCCGGTCGACCTGCGCCACCCACTTGGCCATCTGGCCGAACATGCGGCGATAGTCGATTTCCTGGAAGGCTTCGCGATCCATGAAGTCGGTGCCGACCTGGCCGATGAACAAGATCATCGGCGTCGAATCCTGGAAAGCCGTGTGGACGCCGATGCTGGCATTGGTCGCCCCTGGCCCGCGCGTGCAGAAGGCCAGGCCAGGCTGGCCGGTCAGCTTGCCGTAGGCTTCGGCCATCACGGCCGCCCCGCCCTCCTGCCGGCAGACGATGAAACGCATCTGCTCGCGGCGCCGGTGGAAGCCATCGAGCACGGCCAGGTAGCTTTCGCCCGGCACGCCGAAGGCCAGGCGTGCGCCCTGGGCCAGCAGGGTGTCGACCAGCAGGTGGCCACCCAGTTCGGCGGATGGCGAGGAAACAGCGGGATCAGCGGGA
>JABLTH010004738.1_pt1 | contig 13877 bp, 17 predicted proteins | sample 7875711 | NCBI WGS metagenome assembly JABLTH01 (sample SAMN14941262, study PRJNA633318) | bioreactor metagenome | isolation source: bioreactor | place: China | collected 2019-03-05 | reverse complement strand
GGCCGAGCCCGACGAGGGTCCGCCGGTGGAGCCGGTCGAACGGCCCGAGCGGTTCCTGGTGCGCAAGCTGGGCAAGGAGTTCCTGGTCAACGCCAGCGAGATCGAATGGCTGCAGGCCTCCGGCAACTACGTCAACCTGCATGTGCGCGGCCGCGACTATCCGCTGCGCAGCACCATGGCCGGCATCGAGGAACGCCTGGACATGCGCCGCTTCGTGCGGGTGCATCGCAGCTACGCGGTCAACTTGGACTACCTGGCCGAGATCGAACCGCTGGATGCCGGCGAAGCACGCTTGCGGATGCGCGATGGCACCGTCGTACCCTGCAGCCGCCGCTACCGGGCGTTGCTGCGCGAACGTTTCGGCGAGGCGCCGGCCGGCGTCTGAACGGTTGCGCGGCTTCGCGGCGCGTTCCACTCTTAGGCGTCTTCCCGCACGGATATCGCCCGATGAACCTGCCGCGCCTTCGTCCCGCCGCCCTGGCCGCTCTTTTCGTCCTCGCCGGCTGTTCCCAGTCGGGCGACCAGGCAGGCGCACCGTCCCAGGCGCCCGCCCAGGCCGACGAGGCCGCCACCAAGCTGGACACGTATCGCCAGCTCCTGCGCATCCACAACGACGAGATGGCGACCTCCATGGGCAAGGAGATCGTCAGCCGCTATCCGGACAGCGCGGCCGCGAAGGAAGTGCAGCAGACGCTGCCGGACATCGAGAAGCGCTGGAAAGAAACCAGCGAGAAGAACCGCCTGCAGGGGCTGTGGCTGTACCAGGTGTCGCCGATGGCCGGCGGCACGCAGTCCACCGCCACCATCTACAGCAGTCAGCCCTCCGGCAACGATCGCGTGCGCCTGGTGCTGCGCCGTCACACCGAGTGGGGCCAGAACGCCTTCCTGTTCGCTAGCGGCGAGCACGGTTTCGTATGCAAGGCCAACTGCACGTTGAAGACGGTGGTGGACGGCAAGGAAACCGGCATCAAGGCCTTCGCGCCGAGCACCGGCGAGCCGGCGCTGATGATCCGCGACGACAAAGCCTTCATCGCGATGCTGGAGAAGGCCAAGAAGATCTCCATCGACGTCACCATGCAGGACGGCGAGAAGAAGCTCACGCTGGTCTACGAAGTGGGCGGGTTCGATCCCGACAAGTGGCAGCCGCTGAGCAAGGGCAAGAAGAAGTGACGCAAGCGCGCGTGCACCGCCGACGCTGACGCGCGTTCCGAGGCGAGTCTCCTTTCCATGGAGGACATGCTCATGTTCGCCAAGCGCCTTTTGTTCGCCGCCGTCATGCTGCCGCTGCTGGCGGCGTGTTCCAGCGTGCCGTACGCCGAGCGCATCAGCGCGCGCCAGGCCGCCTATGCCGCCGCGGCGGGCGCGCCCGTGCGCAGCTTCCGCTTCTTCGAGCTTTATTCGTGGGAGCCGCTGGGCAACAGCCAGTTGGCCGTCTATACGCGGCCCAGTGAGGCTTATTTGGTCACCGTGATGGGCCCCTGTCCGGACCTGGAGTTCACCAATACGATCGGGCTCACCTCCAACCTGCGCGAGGTGCAGGTGCGCTTCGACAAAGTACTTACGGGTCGGCGCGACTTCCCTTGCACGATCGGCGAGATACGTCCGGTGGACCTCGCCAAGCTGAAGTCGGTGGAGCACGAACAGCGCAAGATACAGGCCGCCGACCGGCCGGCCGACGCCGGCGAAAAGCCAACGCCGTGAACGAGCCGGAGATCTATTGCCCCCATTGCGCGTGGCGGCCGCTCGGTACCAGCCGCTGGCAGTGTTCCCCGCGCATGGGCGGCTGCGGCACGGTCTGGCACACGTTCTGGACCGGTGGCGTATGCCCAGGTTGCGCCTATCGCTGGGAAATCACCGCCTGCCTGACGTGCAAGCGATTCTCGCCGCACGTCGATTGGTATCACTGGCCGGAACATCCGCAGCTCGAGCGGGAGCGCGTGGCCGAACTCGAGCGTTAGTCAGCAGCTAGACCACCCCGGAAGGCCGCTTGGGAGAGCGGGCCACGAGAGCCTGAGGTGCGCGGCGCCATGTCGAAGGACGAATGGCATGGCACGCAATGGTGCGTGAGCGGCACTGGGACGATCAGTTGAGGACCAGCTTTTCCGCCATCTTCGCCAGCGGCTTCTCGACCATGTCCTGCAGCCGCGGCGGCAGGTCGAGCGGCTTGAGCAGCATCTTGACGGTCATTTCGGCGGGGATGTTGCGGCGGAGCAAAGCTTGTGCCCGCCCCGTGATGCGCTTGAATTCCGCCTGGTTTTCCTTGTGCTGCGGGTAGCACTGGTTGAAGACGTGGCGCAGCGCGATGTCGCTGTCCTCGCTCTTGATCTCGTTGACGCGCCGCAGGAGCGCGCGGAACACCTTGTAGCGCCCGAAGCCCTCCCGTTCGCGATACAGCCGGAAGTGCTGGTAGAAGTGCTTGAAGTGGCGCACTTCGTCGCTCTTGATGTGGTTGGTCAGCTGCTTGAGGACGGGCTCGTCGGTGATGTCGTTGAGCGCGCGGTAGAGGCTGGCGGTGCCGGTCTCCACCACGCAGCGCGCCGCCAGTTCCAGGCCGCGGCTCGGCTCGAGTTCGTCGGACGTGCACACGGCGCCGTATTCGGTCCAGAAGGATTGGAAGCCGCGCTCCCAGTCGAACTCCGGCCATACCTTCCGTACGTAGGCAGCCAGCGCACGGCCGTGCTGCAGTTCCTCGTGTTCCCAATGCTGGCTGAGCCAGGTCTGCAAGGTCTCGTCGCCGGCGAAGTGATCGACCAGGTTGTGGGTGTACAGGTCGGAGCCGCTCTCCACGAAGGACGCGCTGCACAGCAGGAAGAACAGGTCTTCGTTATGGCGGACGCGGTCGAATTCGATGCGATCCAGGTCCAGGCTTTCCAGGGTCCAGGGCAAGGAGGTGTTGTAGCTCACGCGGCGTTTCCTGTGCGGGCCCGACCCGTCCGCTGCGGAAGACGCGCGCCGGCCTGGCATGACTGTTATGTGACAACAGCATACGACGAGACCGCGCCAGGGGATTAATCCCGGCCCACCCGGCGGCCGGGCCGCTCAGCGCACCACGGTCACCGGCACGTGCGCGCGGGCCAGTACGTCGTCCGAGACGGAGCCAAGCAGCCAGCGCGCCAGGGCGCCACGCTCGGTGTGGCCGATCACGATGTGATCGATGCCGTGCCGGCGCACCTGGTCCAGCAGGATGTCCCCAGGGCAGCCGGATACCGCTTCCACATCGAACAGGCCTTCGGCCTCCGGTGCGATCTCGCGCAGCTCGGCGAGCAGCTCGCCCGCGCGGCGCGCACCGGAGTCAGCCATGACCAGCGCGCAGGTATCGGCCGCACCCTCGACCAGCTTCACCGCGGTCACTACGCGTACGCGACCCCCGCAGGCGCGGGCGAGCCCGATGGCGAAACGGAACGCGCGCTGCGACGAGGCGGAGCCGTCGTAGCCGACCAGCGAATAGGCAAGCATCGATCCCCCCTTTCGGCCATCAAGCCGTTCAATCCGCAACCTCGTGGCAGCGCCGCTCGACGTGCGTGTGCTTGGCCTGCTGGTTCTCCTGGATCTTCTTGCCCGCGTAACCGCCACCCACCGCACCGGCCACGGTGGCCAGGGTCTTGCCCTTGCCGCCGCCGACCTGGTGGCCCAGCAGACCGCCGGCGACGCCGCCGATCGCCATGCCGGCGATCTGGTTCTTGTCCTTGGGCTGGTCCTGCACGGTGACGTTCTCGCACACCGTGTGCGTGCGGGGCCTGGTGCTGCCGGCGTTCTGGGCGAACAACGGGTTGCCTGCGAGCAGCAGGCAGGAAAGGCCGAAGGCGAGTGCGGTCCGGGTTTTCATGGCGACTCCCTGGTTCCGTGTCGAGTGGATTCAGTCTGCGCGCGCCGTTGTGAGCGGCGGATCAAAACGCTGGCCGGTCTTGCACGCGGCTATCACAGGCATTGCCCAACTCTGAACGCCCTGGCCCGGTTTCTCGGTGCGTTCAGGGAGCGCGCCTACCATGGCCTCCGGGTACTGACCCTACCGAAGAAAGGAGAACGACATGATCAAGCGTTCGATGGGAATGATGGCGCTGGTGCTGGCGATGGCCGGCGGTCTGGCCGCGACGGGAAGCGCGCGCGCCGCCGAGGCGAGCGTGGACTGCAAGCTGCGCTTCAATCTCTCCGGCTGGTCGATCATCTACAAGCACGCCGAAGGCACCGGCACGATCACCTGCGACAACGGCCAGAAGGCCAGCGTCAAGATCAACGTCGAAGGCGGTGGCCTGACGGCCGGCAAGTACCGCATCGATAATGGCAAGGGCGACATCAGCCATGTGCGTTCGATCGACGACGTGTTCGGCGATTACGTGCAGGCGGGCGCCGAGGCTGGCATCGTCAAGAGCGGCCAGGCGCAGTTGCTGACCAAGGGCACGACGTCGCTGGCGCTGGCGGGCACGGGCGAGGGCGTGAACCTCGGCGTGTCGGTGGGCAAGTTCACCATCTCCCGTCCGTAAGCGGGGCGGTGGTCGCTGCATGGGAAGGGCGCCTGGGGCGCCCTTCTTTTTTTCGGTGCGCGTACACTCCGCCTGTTTCCCTTTCCCCTCGGAGTGCCGCCATGCGCCGTAACGTTCTGCTGTTCGCGCCGATTCTGCTCGCCGGGTTGTTCGCTGGGCCGACCGCCAGCCCGATCGCGCCGGCTTTCGCCGCCGAGACGCCTTCCGCACTGCCACAGGTGGGACAAGCCGCGCCCGATTCCCGCCTGCAGGACCAGAACGGCAAGTGGCATACGCCAGCCGATTTCCGCGGTCATTGGCTGGTGCTGTATTTCTACCCGAAGGATTTCACCCCCGGTTGCACGACCCAGGTGTGCACCTTCCGCGACGACGTCGCCAAATTGCGCAGGGCCGGCGCGGACGTGGTGGGCGTGAGCCTGGACGACGTGAAGTCGCATGCGGAATTCGCGGCCAAGTACCACGTGCCGTTCCCGCTGCTGGCCGATAGCGACCAGAAAGTGGCCGCGGCCTACGGCGTACTCACCTCGAAGATGGGCATGCATTACGCCAAGCGCACGACCTTCCTGATCGATCCGGAAGGCAAGGTGGCGAAGGTCTACCAGGACGTCGACCCGGAGAAGAATTCCGCCCAGGTGCAATCCGACTTGTCGACGCTCAAGTCGCCCAAGGCTTCTTCCTGATGCTGTTGAAGGTGCGTTCCGGCACGGCGGATGCCTCCCGGGCATTCGCCGCGTGGCCGGTAGCCGTCTGGCTGTTGCTGCTGCTGGCCGCGTACGGCGGCGTGCAGTATCTGCGCTTCGGGATTTACCACTACCTCGCCGCCTCGCTCGCCGTCATCGTTGTCTGCGCCGGCGGTGTGTTGCGCCAGGAATGGGCGCGCCATGCCATGCGGGCGGTCGCGGTGCTGCTGGCCTGCTGGGCCACCTATTCCGGGGTGGTCATGTGGCAGGGCAGGGACCAGTTCGAGCTGGCCCGCCAGGCGGCGTTATCCAACCCGCAGATGGGCGAGGTCGCGCTGATGATGGTGGATCGCGCGCAGCGCACCTTCCGCCTGGTCATCGGCATCAAGGCAGTGGCGATACCGGTGCTGCTGTGGCTGGCCTGGACGCTCGGCCGGCCGGCGGCGGCTGCCCAGTTCCACACGCGCCGGCGCTGAGCGACGCGGATTCAGCCCGGGTTGTCCGGCGGCGCGTTATCGCTGCCCCGTTCCGTTTCCCCGTTCTCCGGTCAATCCGCATGCACCGTCCTACCGCCCTCCTGTTCGCTGCCCTGTCGCTGGGCTTTGCCAGTCTCGGCCTGCGCGCGCAGGACCTCGCCACCACCTGCCAGGCCAGCAGCAGCTACGACGTCACGCTGCAACCGTCGCAGCTGTCGTTCGATCGTCCGCAGCCGGCGCCCTTCCATGTGGAACTGCATGACGGTAGCCTGCGCACCGACGGCGCGCCGGTGGCGCTGAAGGCCGAGGACCAGGACCGGCTGGCGCTGTTCGAGCGCGAGCTGCGCGCGCTGGAGCCACGGGCGAAAGCGGTGGCGCGCAACGGCGTGGACCTGCTGGTGCAGGCCGTGCGTGGCGAAGCGGCCGGCCTGGGGCTCGGCGCCGACACGATGGCGGAACTCAACCGTCGCCTCGACGCACGCGCGGCGGAGCTGAAACAACGCATCGACGCTAGCAACAGCACGCGCGACTGGCAGGGCGATCTCGCCGACCAGTACGCCACCCCGGTCGCCGGCGACCTGCTGCCGGTATTGGCCGGGGACCTGGGCCAGCAGGCGATCCAGGCCGCCATGAGCGGCGACATGCAAGCCGCCGCCAGCCTCCGCGACCGTGCTTCGGACCTGGCCACCCAGCTGCGGCCGCGGCTGGAAAAGCGCATGCAGGCCCTGCGCCCGCAGATCCAGGCGCTGTGCCCATCGATCCGCCGACTGGCGGACTTGCAGCAGGGCGTACCGGGCCGCGGCGGACAAGCTTTGAACCTTCTGCAGATCGCCCAATGACGACGGCGAACCGCAGCTGAGCGCCGCCTGGGCCGTGGCCTGAAAATTTATGCTTCGCTAAGTCGCCGGGTCCGAGCATAGCGCCACGTTCCTCCACCGCTTAAGTTACGTAGCCTGTTCTAACCGCCCGGAGGCGGTCGCCGTGTCGCATCTCGACCAAACGCTGTTCAATGCCCTGATCCGCCGCGGCATCGACGATCGCGGCCTGCATCGACGGGCTCTCGAGCGGGTACGCGACCCGGCCCTGCAGATTCTCCTGTTCGAGAACCTGGAGACCCTCGATTCGCTGATCGGGGACCTCCAGGCCCAGGTGCGCGCCGATGGCGGCACGCCCGCCGAACGCGGCACCGTGGCCGGATCGCTGCGCACGCTGGCGGCGGATCTGTCCACGCGCTTCGCCGAGCATCGCGACACGGCGTGGGTGCAGTGCCTGGCACGGCACGAGTGCGGCCTCCTGCACAGCTTCGAGCGGCGCATGCAGCGCACCGGCAGGCGGACAGAGGCCGGTCTGAACCGGCAGCTCGACCGGCTCTACGGCATGCATCGCGACATGCACTGCCTGGCCGGCACCACTCACGGTTGAGCAAAGGCCATGTCCGACGCGCAGGATGTGCTGGATTTCTGGTTCGACCCTTCCCATGAGGCGCTCTGGTTCGAGCGGGACGATGCGTTCGACGCCGCCATCCGCGCGCGTTTCGGGGCGCTGCACGAACGCGCTTCGCGCGGCGAACTGGATGGCTGGGCCGAGCGGCCCGAGAGCTGGCTCGCCTTGCTGATCCTGCTGGACCAGTTCAGCCGCAACCTCCATCGCGGCCACCGGCGCGCGTTCGAGGTCGACGCCCACGCGCAACGGCTCGCGCAAGAAGGCATCGACCGCGGCTTCGACCAGAAGCTGCCGCCGTCCTGGCGGGCATTCGCGTATCTCCCGCTGGAGCACGCGGAGGATGCCGCCCTGCAGGCCAGGTGCGTCGATTTGTTCGGCAAGCTGCACCGCGCCCATCCGGACGTCCCGCTTTTCGCCAACTATGTCGACTATGCCCGGCGCCATAGCGAGGTGATCGAGCGTTTCGGTCGCTTTCCGCATCGCAACGCCACCCTCGGAAGGGCGTCCACGCCTGACGAGGTTCACTATCTCTCCCAGCCCGGCGCGGGTTTCTGAGCGCCGCCATCCCCGCCGTCGTTCAAGGAAAAGGAGCTCCCCCATGCGTCGCGTCCTGCTGCCCGTCTTATTGCTCGCCAGCTTCGCCGCCCACGCCTCCAGCACGATGCGCGTCGGCAGCCAGGTGCTCAGCGTCGGCGAGAGCGCCTCGCGCGCCATCCAACTGCTCGGTGAGCCTTCTTTCAAGGAGCCGATCGAGAGCGAGCATGGCGGCTATGTCGGCGAACGCTGGCAGTACCAGCGCGAAGACGGTCGTGTCGCCACCATCACCATCGTGGGCGGCAAGGTCGGCTCCATCGAGGAACGCAGCCGCTGACGGCGAAGGCGCACCCGTACCGGCGGCGTAGCCTTACGCTCAGGCAAGACATCCGCCGCTGACGCCGCCTCTGGGCGGCGTCTACCTTTCTTCTGCGCCGTCCCGGCGCCGGAAGGAGGAAAGGATGCGGATCTGGATCAGCCTGGCGCTCTGCGCGCTCCTGTCCACGCCATCCCACGCGGATACCTTGCGCGTGGGCAGCCGCGTGCTCGCACGGGCGACAGCGCGGCCCGGGTGATCGAACTGCTGGGCCAGCCCGCGCATCGTTCGAACGTGGAGGCCGCCGGCGCCCACCCCCAAGGCGCGAAGCGACGCGGCAAGGCCGGCAAGCGGCGAACCGGTGGAGATGCCAAGGCATCGGCGGGCGAGCGCTGGCAGTACCGGCGCGGCAGCCGCACGGTCACGGTGGTGCTGGTGCAGGGCAGGGTGGCCCGCATCGAATGAGGTGGGGCGTCGTGCCATGGCCGTGGGCGGGAGGCCGTGCCATAAATACGCCGTTTTCAGGGAACCCCGCCATGTCCGATACGTCCGCTTCGAAGCCGTCCGTCACGCCGCTGCGCCTGTTGCGCGAACGCGTCGCCGGAGGCCACGGCAAGGTCACCAATATCGAGCTGTTCTTCGACCTGGTGTTCGTCTACGGGGTCACCCAGCTTTCGCACGCCCTGCTGCATGACCTGAGCCTGCTGGGGGCGGCGCATGTGCTGATGCTGTTCCTGGCTGTGTGGTGGGTATGGATCTTCACCGGCTGGGTCACCAACTGGCTGGATCCGGATCGCATCGTCGTCCGTGCGCTGATGCTGGCGCTGACCTTCGCCGGCCTGCTGCTCTCCGTGTCCCTACCCGAGGCATTCGAGGCGCGTGGCCTGCTCTTCGCCGGCGCCTATGCGTCGATGCAGGTGGGGCGATCGCTGTTCATGGTGTGGGCGTTGCGCTACGGCGGGACGGTCGCGCACCGGCGCAACTTCGCGCGCATCCTGCTGTGGCTGGCCGTGGCCGGCGTGTGTTGGCTGATCGGTGCATGGCAGGACGGCCCGGCGCGCTTCCTGTGGTGGATCGGCGCCCTCGGCATCGAGTATCTCGGACCCGCGGCCTACTTCTACGTACCCGGCATGGGGCGCTCGACCACGGCCGACTGGGACGTCGAAGGCGGCCATTTCGCGGAACGCTGCAGCCTGTTCGTGATCATTGCGCTGGGCGAATCGCTGGTCGTTACCGGTTCCAGCTTCGCTGAGTCCCAGGTCATCGGCGATACGGCGCCGGCTTTCGTCGCTGCGTTCCTCGGTTGCGTGGCGATGTGGTGGATCTACTTCGACCTCGGCGCCGAGCGCGGCAGCCAGTCCATGCGCCACTCCGCCGATCCCGGGCGCACGGCGCGCCTGGGCTATACCTACCTGCACCTGCCCATCGTCGCCGGCATCGTGGTGAGCGCGGTGGGCGACGAGCTGAGCCTCAGTCATCCGCACGCGCGCGGCGATATGGCGTCGATCGCGGTGCTGATCGGCGGCCCCATGCTTTATCTGCTGGGCAATGCGCTGTTCAAGGCGGCGGTCAATCGCATCAACTTTCCTTTGTCCCATCTGGTGGGGCTGGTGTTGCTGGCGTTCCTCGTCGCGCCGGCCTTCCTGCTACCGGTGTTCTGGATCGCGGTGCTGACCACGGCGGTGCTGCTGCTGGTGGCCGTGTGGGAAACGCGCTCTCTGCGCGCCTTGCGCGAGGGATTCGTCGGCGAAGCCGGTCACTGAGCCCGGCGCAGCTCGTCCAGCAACTGTTCGGCCGTCCAGACGGCCGGCTCGGCTTCGGCCGCGTGAATCCATGTCGCGATGCGCGCATTGACCGGCGCGCGCCGGCCGGCCCGTGCGGCGAGTTCGACCACGGCCCCCTGCAGCGCGTCGACTTCCGTGCGGCGGCCGGCCTGGAGGTCCTCCCAGGTGGACGAGCGCGCCAGCGGATCGATCGCCAGCATGCGCGCGGCGATGCGCGCGAACAGCGCGTCGGGCAGCGAAAGCAAGGCCGGCAGCCAGCGGGCCGGCAACGGCGTGAGCCTGGCCACTGGAAGGCCGAGGGCGGCGAAGACGCCCAGCGCCTCGCGCTGGGCTAGCGCCAGGCAGCGACGCCAGTCGCGCCGTGCCAGTTCGTCGCGCAGCGGCAGACCCGAAAGCGCGTTGATCGCGTTGTTGAGGTTGAGCAGCAACTTGGCGCGCTGCACCGCGGGCATGTCGCGGCGCCGCTCCAGCGGCAGGCCGGCGGCGGCGAAGAGCGGCAGATAGCGTGCCAGCGCCGGGTGATCCTCGACCATCAAGCTGCCCGACGAACCCTGATGGAACGCGCCGGCTTCGCGCTGCAGCACGTTGAACGGCACCATGCCGGCCAGCACGATGCATTCGGGCAAGGCGGCGCGCAGCACATCCGCGTTCGCCAGGCCGTTCTGAAAGCTGATCACGAGCGTACCCGGCGGCAGCACGCCGGCCAGCTCGCGCGCCGCCTGCGGCGTGTCGGCCGTCTTCACCGTGACCAGCACCAGTGGCGCGGCGGCGTCCGAGGGCGAGGTGCGGATGTCCAGCGCAGCGCCGTCGAGTGTCCGGCGATAGCCATGCAGATCGGTGAGCGTCATGCCCCGCGCGCGCAGCATGTCGGCCATGCGCTGGCGCGCGACGAAGCGCCCCGCGGCATGGCCATGAAGGCGTCCACCGAGATAGCCGCCGACGCTGCCGGTGCCGTAGACGACGATGTCCGGCGCCGCGCTCACGCCGTTGCCGCCGCCGCGGCGCGGCCGGCGATGCGGCCGGAGAACAGGCAGCCGCCGAGGAAGCTGCCCTCCAGCGCGCGATAGCCGTGCAGGCCACCGCCTCCGAAACCCGCCGCCTCGCCGGCGGCGTAAAGGCCGGGCAGCGGGTGGCCGTCCGGCGCCAGCACGCGCGCTTGCAGGTCGGTCTCCAGGCCGCCCAGCGTCTTGCGGGTGAGGATATGCAGCCGCACCGCGATCAGCGGCCCATGGGCCGGGTCGAGCATCCGGTGCGGCTTGGCGACGCGAACGAGCTTGTCGCCGCGATAGCGCCGCGCATTGTGGATGGCCATCACCTGCGCGTCCTTGGCGAAGGGATGGTCGAACTGACGGTCGCGCGCCTCGATCTCGCGGCGCAGTGCCGCCGAGTCCAGCAAGCTGTCGCCGCTCAGCGCATTCATGCCGGCCACCAGGTCTTCCAGCGTGTCGCGCACGATGAAATCCCGGCCGTGCTGCTTGAACGCTTCCACCGGCGCGGGCGCGCCCTTGCCGATGGCACGCCGCGCGACCTGCCGCCAACTCTTGTTGGTGAGATCGGGGTTCTGCTCGGAACCGGACAGCGCGAACTCGCGCCGGATGATCTGCTGGTCGAGCACGAACCAGCTGTAGTCGTAGCCCGTCTGGCGCAGATAGGCCAGCGTGCCCATGGTGTCGAAGCCCGGCCACAAGGGTCCCGGCAGACGGCGGCCGGTAGCGTCGAGCCAAAGCGGGGAAGGGCCCGGCAGGATGCGGATCGCGTGGTCCGGCCAGATCGGATTCCAGTTCTCGATGCCCTCGACGTAGTGCCACATGCGGTCGCGGTTGATCAGTTGAGCGCCCGCCGCCTCGCTGATCGCCAGCATGCGGCCGTCCACATGGGCCGGCACGCCGCACAGCATGTGCGCCGGTGGCGTGCCGAGCCGGGTGGGCCAGTGGCGGCGCACGAGTTCGTGATTGGCGCCGATGCCGCCGGAGGCGACGATCACCGCTTGCGCGCGCCGCTCGAATGCGCCGACGGTCTCGCGCGAACTCGGCCGGCCGCGCTCCACGCCGTCGCTCGCCAATACCGCGCCGCGCGCGCCGACGACCGCGCCGCCTTCGATCAGCAGCTCGTCGACGCGGCGGCGGAAGGCGAACTCGATCAGTCCTTTCCCTTCGGCCACCCGCGCGCGGCGCAAGAACGGCGCCAGCACACCCGGGCCGGTGCCCCAGGTGACGTGGAAGCGCGGTACCGAATTGCCATGGCCATAGGCGCCGTGGCCGCCGCGCTCGGCCCAGCCGACAACCGGGAACCAGCGCATGCCCATGCCATGCAGCCAGGCGCGTTTCTCTCCTGCGGCGAAATCGACATAAGCCTCGGCCCAGCGCCGCGGCCAGTGGTCCTCGGGCCGGTCGAACGCCGCCGGGCCCATCCAGTCCGCCAGCGCCAGCGCATGCGAATCGCGCACGCCCATGCGGCGCTGCTCGGGCGAATCGACGAAGAACAGGCCGCCGAAGGACCAGAACGCCTGGCCGCCGAGGTTCTGCTCCGGCTCCTGGTCCAGCACGAGCACCCGCCGGCCCGCGTCGGCCAGTTCGGTGGCGGCCACCAGGCCGGCGAGGCCGGCCCCGATCACGATCACGTCCCAACCGTTGCGCATGCCCGTCCCCCGGTGGATGTGCCGGCCAAGTTAGCCGCTCGATCGCCCGCTGCCTATGCGCGATGCCACATGTGACCGATGGCAGGGCATGACGCCTGGGCCATGCCGCGTCCGCATGCCGGGCGCATCGTCGGGATCATCGCCGGCGGAGGGCCGGCGGCGCGACGAGGGAGGTGTCTATGCGTATGCGATACGCAACCATGGCGGTCACGCTCGGCCTGGCACTGGGCCTGCCACTGGGCGTGCCGGTGCAGGCCCGCGAGTTCCATGTGGACCACGCGTCCTGCGGCTACGAAACGCCGTACGACGTGGCGGTCGATGCCGCGGGCATTCGCTTCGTGCGCGAGGACGGCGCGCCCGGCAAGGTCTTCATGCACGACGGGCACCTGCGCGTGGACGGTCGCGATGTGACGGTGTCCGCGGACGACGCAGCCCGCCTGCGTCAATACGAGGACAACGTGCGCACGCTGTTGCCCGAAGTGGCCGGCATCGCGCGCGAAGGCGTGGAGGTCGGGTTCGCCGCGATGCGCGTGGTGACGGCGACATTCGCCGAGAGCGAAGCCGAGCGCCGCGAACTGGTCGGCCGCCTCGACCGCCGCCGCGCGCAGGCGCTGGCCGACATCGACGGTTCGTTGGGCCGCGGCGTGTGGAAGCATGATGCGATCGGCGAGTCGTTGAGCGACAGCGTGCAGGCGTCGATCGGCGACCTCGTCGGCAAGGTCACCGGCAGTGCGGTGTCGGCCGCGCTCAGTGGCGACCAGGCCAAAGTGGCGGCGTTGGAAGCGCGCGCCGATTCGCTGGACAAGAGCATCGACAAGGAGATCGACGCCCGCGCCGACCGCTTGAACGATCGCGCGCAGGCGCTGTGCCCGCGCCTGCAGGCATTGGACGGATTGCAGCAGCAGTTTCGTTTCCGCCTGGCGGACGGCTCGCGGCTGCAGTTGGTCACACGGAGCAAGGACGACAACGACAAGGCACCGGCCAAGCCAAAGGATCCGGATATCGCCTCGCGCTGAGCGAGGCGCCCGGGGCGCTCCGGACCTCTCCCTCGCGGACGCCCCCTCCCGCCGCGCTCTTCCCCCGGGCGCGGCTTTTTTATGGGTTTCGTGCGGCTCGAATGCGATACGGGCAGGCCCCCTGTTAGGCTTCCCGCCTGTTTCTGCCGGACGGATCCCCCATGCACGATTTTCTGGTGCGCCTGCATTTCTCCGAGAACGCGATCCAGCACCTCTTTAACGTCGCGACTGCGCTGCTCATCCTGCTGATCGGCCTGTGGGTGGCGGCGCGCGTCGCCAACTTCGCGCAACGCGCCATGCAGCGCGCGAAGTTCGATCCGACGCTCAGCGGCTTCCTGCGCAATCTGATCAACGGCGTCCTGATCGTGCTGCTGGTGGTCATGGCGCTGCAGCAGGCGGGGGTGCCGGCCGCGCCGCTGATCGCCGCGCTGAGCACCGCCGGCCTCGCCATCGGCCTCGCCTTGCAGGGCTCGCTGAGCAACCTCGCATGGGGCGTGTTGCTGATCGTG
>JABLTH010001910.1_pt1 | contig 13882 bp, 11 predicted proteins | sample 7875711 | NCBI WGS metagenome assembly JABLTH01 (sample SAMN14941262, study PRJNA633318) | bioreactor metagenome | isolation source: bioreactor | place: China | collected 2019-03-05 | reverse complement strand
CGTCTCCATGCAATACAAATAGATTGTTTTACGAAGTCGAATTCGTATTATACTGGGGGCGCGCACTTTGCGTACTCTCTGCGCCGGCCTGACCGCCATCCGCGGCTCCAGATGCCCGGCAACGCGGAGGCGTGGCACAGCAGACCTGAGCAGGCATTCCCTCCTGAAACGACCCGAAGGGGCATGCGTCCCCGCGGTCAACCATCAAAGGTGAGCTAGCAATCATGGCAGTCGAGACATCTCACATCACAGTTGCGGTATCGGATCGGGTAATGCACATCACCTTGAATCGCCCGGAAAAGAAGAATGCGCTGACAAGGCAGATGTACATCGCCATCGCAGAGCATCTGAAGCACGCGGCAAACAGCGCGGAGATAGCCGCGGTGCTGGTGACCGGCGCCGGCGCCTCGTTCTCTGCCGGCAATGACCTCGCCGACTTTATCGACGCGCCGGAAGACCTGGCCACCTCACCCGCATTTGCCTTCCTGGACGCGATCAGCACATTTCCGAAGCCATTGCTGGCCGCGGCGCAGGGACATGTGATTGGCGTTGGCATGACCTTCCTGCTGCATTGCGACCTTGTGCTGGCGGCGCCGTCGATCCGGGCAAGCGTGCCTTTTGTGCAGCTTGGTCTCTGCCCCGAAGCCGCCTCCAGCTATTTGCTGCCAGCAGCGCTGGGGCACCAGCGCGCGATGGCGAGCTTTCTGCTGGGGGAAAGCATGTCCGCTACGCAGCTGGCCGAAGCCGGTCTGGTTTACAAGGTGGTGGATGACGACGCCTTGCTCGCAACCGCGAAGGCATTGGCCGCCAGGCTGGCATCGCTCCCGCTGCAAGCCGCCATGGCCACGAAGAAGCTCGTTAAAAGCCATGCCGCACCAGCTGTCAAGGCAGCCCTCGCCGCGGAAGCAAAGGAGTTCCAGCGCCTCATGCAAAGCGCGGACGCACAGGACAGATTCCGCGCTTTTCAACAACGCGCCCGCACGGCCTGATGCGCTACACGCTTTCGGTGTCCCGCAGCGGAAGCCCTCCAGTGTCCTGGATCACGAGTTCGTGGACCAAGTCCGCCCTGGATCCGTCCTGAGTCCGCCGATGGTCCGCGCGACGCGTCGTCACGAATGCTCGCAAGGCCCCAGCCCTGCCCGGCTTCGCGCCTCGCCCCGCTCGGTTTCTCGACAGACTCAGTGATTCCACGAATTCAAGAATCAGGACACCGGCGCGGCGTCAGATCCGGCACTGCGGCAATCCAGCCATTCGTTGAAAGGAGACATCTTGGGAGCAATACTGATCTCTGTCAGTGCATCGATCATGCTGGCGCTCGGCGCCGTGCACCTGGCATACACCTTCGCCTCACGTAAACTCCACCCCAAAGAACAGGACGCGGCCGCAAAGATGCAGGCTTCCTCTCCGGTCATCTCCGGCCGGACAACCATGTGGAATGCATGGATCGGATTCAACGCCAGCCATAGCTTCGGCGCGATCCTGTTCGGATTGTTCTACCTGTACCTGGCGCAGGCTGCTCCCGGGCTACTGACGGCATCCCTGTTTCTCCAGCTGCTCGGCGCATCGGCCTTGGCGGCCTATGCCGCCGTCGCCCAGCGCTACTGGTTCCGTACGCCACTGCTCGGCATACTGCTCGCCTTTTCCCTGTATCTCGCTGGCGCGATTGCGCTGGCGTCATAAGCCGACGCAACTCGGCACGCGCGGATCCGCTCTCTCGGGCAGCGCCTGCGGCGGTCCGCCGGCGCTCGTCATGCAATGTGTCCACTGCGCTGCGACCGCCGCGCAGACACGCCGGTTCCCCACCAGGGAATGACCGATCAGCCTCCACAGCAGACCCGCTTCGGAGCGCCCCCGAACGCTCGCGACAACCAGGCGACGGATCCGCACAGGCGCATCGCGAACACTTTCCTGACAACAGAGTGCGCGCCTTGCTCCAAGTCTTTCAACCAGAAATCGATCATACAAATGACGGAGGAGACCATGAGAATCCTTGCACGAATCTGCGCGTCGGCCGCGCTGTGCACCCCTGCCCTCGCCCACGCCCAGAATGTCCTGCTAGGCGGTCAGATCAAATTGGGGCTGGATGCCACGTCCGTAAGCGGAGCGGCAAATCCCGGCGGCACGGCGTCGCGCGTATTCCGGGAAAGCAACCAGACCAGCTTCTTCTTTCTCGACGGAAAGGAAGATCTCGGCAACGGCGCCAGAGCGCTCTACCATCTCGAATGGGACTTCTCCGCCGACACCGGCGCGCAGGGCGCGGGCCGGGCCTTCTATGTCGGCGTGGATAGCGCAACGTTCGGACGTCTGCAGTTAGGCCGGCAGTCGGTGTACTTCAGCCATCACTGGTTCATTACCGACACCCACGGCGCATTCGACGCGGCGCCCAGCGCCGCCAACTCATTGAATGTGATCGGCTCCATCAATGGCGCCAACTTCGCGGGCAACTACCTCAACAACACCGTACGCTACGAAACGCCGGATTTCGGCGGCTTCGCGGTGATGGCATCGTACTCGTTCGATGCCGAGCAGCCCGGCGCGGGCCGCAATCGTACCTGGTACCTCAGCCCCAGCTACACCAAAGGCCCCTTGAATATCGGCTTCTACCATATGCAGCGAAACAGCCAGGGCATCCTGCCCTTGCAAACCGTGGGATCGCTCGACCAGATGGCCGACAAGCTCGCCTTCGGCTACACATACAACGGCTTGCGCCTCGGGGCCGTGGTGGATCGCAATCGCGTCGACGATAAAGTGACCGGCAGCAGGCAGGATCGCATTGCCTTCGCGGTTCCGCTTAGCTACGCGACAGGCCCGCATCTGTTCTCCCTGACATACGGACAGGCGCTGCCGGTGCACCAGAACGGCAGCACCTTGGCCGAAACCGGCGCGCGCATGTTGTCGGTCAGCTATCAATACAGCCTGAGCAAGCGCACCTGGCTGGATGTGACAGCGGTTGAGCTGCGCAACCAGAGCAATGGCCGTTACAACTTCTGGCTGGGCGGGCTCAACGGCTCATCTCCCTTGCCCTTGCAGGACGCCGGCGCACGGGTGCGCATGTACTACGCCGGTATCAAGCACCAATTCTGACGGCAGCGATGGCTGCCCGACTCGCCTGCGCCCGTCCCCGGCGCAGCCTTTCGGGTGGCCATTTCTGTCATCCGGCAGGCGTGCCGGCTCCGGATTCGCTACGCTGCGGCGGATCGGCCACCCACATCATCTGACCGAGGGCGCAGCGTGCTACTTGGGAGAGCCTGTCTTCACGACGTCGCCATCGGCACGCAGGGAATGGCACACAGGGAATGACACGCAGGAAATGGCACGGATCGATGGAAAAAGGGCGCACGTCCGCGGCCTGGAAGCCAGAATGCTCCTCCGCCATGCCCTGGGTGATTGCCGCCGGCAGCGTTGCCGCCGGCCCGGTCAGGCGCGTGCGGCCTTTGGTCCCGCTGGCTCGCCCGGCGAGCCCACGGCAAGAACTGCCCGAGCACGTTTAACCGGCTCAGCAGTTCGCAGACGTCGGCCGCCGGCCCGCAGCTTCCTGCCGGTCGACCGCGTATGCCGCAGCGCGCGGCCGCGCCCGAATGATGGCAAACGTGGAAAGCAGGCGACAACGCGCCGTCGCCGCCTGCGTGGCGTTGCACTTGACGGGCAACGTGCTTACCTGGCTGCTTACCTGGCCTTCTCCCGCTCCTCCTCGCGCAGGGCAAGACGGGAGATCTTTCCTGCGGCGGTCTTCGGCAAGGCCTCCCGCATCTCGAAGAGCTTCGGCATTTCCATCGGCGACAGGCGGCCGGACAGGAAGATACGTAATTCGTCGGCATCCAGCGCCGCCCCGGGACGCAAGCTATAGAACGCCTTTGCGGTTTCGCCGCGATAGGGATCGGGAACGCCGATCACGGCCACCTCGCTCACCGCCGGATGCTCGCAGACCGCGGCTTCGATCGCGGTAGGAAACAGCTTGTAGCCGCTAGCGATAATGACGTCTTTCAACCGGTCGACAATCTCGATGAATCCATTGGCATCCATCTTGCCGATGTCGCCCGTGCGCAGGAATCCGTCCGCTGTCATCACTGCCTGCGTCTCCTCCGGACGATTCCAGTAGCCCTTCATGACCTGCGGCCCTGTGGCGCAGATCTCACCCGCCTCCCCCGCTGGCAGTACTCGCGCAGGATCGGCAGGATCGCGGATCTGGATCTGCGTGCCCGGAATCGGAATCCCGATGGAGTTCACCGGGCCATCTGCGCAGTCAGGCATCATCGTCAGGCCTGGACTGCATTCGCTCAGGCCGTAACCTTGGCGGATACGCACACCGAAGCGCTCCAGGAAGCGCACGCCTGTTTCGGGCGGAAGCGGACCACCGCCCGCCATCACCTGGGTCATCCCGCGCCAGTTGACCTTGTCCGCGTCGGGGTGATCCAGGAAAGCCGTATAGATAGTCGGGACGGCCGCGAGATTGGTCACACCGCGCTCGATGCATAGCGTGATGGCCGCGCCGATATCGAACTTCGGCATCAGCACCAGCTCGGCGGCAACCGCGAGGCCGAGATGCATCAGCAAGGTCGTGCCGGTGATATGAAAAAGCGGCAGCGGGACAAGGAAGACCTCCTTGCCCTCTCTCAGCCCGCTCATCATCAGCCTGGCCTGCTGGGTATTGATCCAGAAGTTGTTGTGCGTCAGCATCGCGAACTTCGGCGTTCCGGTGGTGCCTCCGGTTGCCTGCAAGGCGGCAAGGTCTTCCAGCGGATCGATCGCAACGGCTTGCGGATGGCCTGCGTTCGCCAGGATCGAAGCCAGCGAGACCATGCGCGGCGCCAAGGCGGGCGCTGGCGAGTCGGCACCGGACCGCAGATCCGAAGCATCCATGCGGACAACGATCACCGATTCGACCACGCCCTGCTCCAGGCACGCCGAGGCCGTCTCGAGCAAGCCGGGAAGATCCGCCACGACCAGGACGCGCGCGCCGCTATTGTGCAGCTGCGTAGCGATCATGCGCGTGGGATAAAGCGGATTGATCGCTACCGCTACCGCCCCTATCTGAAGCGCGGCGTAGTATCCGATCACAAAACCTGGATGATTAGGCAGCAGCAGGGCGATCCGGTCGGCCTTGCGCAGGCCATGCGCTTGCAGCCCTGCCGCCGCGCGCTGCACGAGATCCAGCGTTTGCGCATAGCTTAGGGTGAGACCGCCGAAGCTCAGGCAGTTCCGCTCCGGATACCGGCTCGCCGAACGGGTGAACAGTGTCACCGGCGATCCTGCTTCCTCCCGATAGGACGCCAAGGCGCCGGCTGGATAGTACCTGTTCCAGGCATTCTGTTCCATTTGCGATGTCTCCATTTTTTACTTTTCCATTCCCGCTCTCGTGAAGCCATGGGACCACGCGCAAACTCATGCCTCCGCTTCCGGCCGGTGCGAGTCGGCAATCCGCCGATCCGTCGTTGCCGCGGCCCATGGCTTTTCTTTCGCATTGCAGCGGCCTTTCCGTCCCATCAGCCTGCGGAGGCGCTCCACGTCTCCTGTGCTGAGCCCGGCCCGGTGCCTTGCCTTGCGCGGTCAGCAGACTTCGAAAAGACCCGCGGCACCCATGCCCATGCCGACGCACATGGTGACGACGACATACTTCACGCCACGCCGTTTGCCTTCAATCAGCGCATGCCCGACCTGGCGCGCGCCCGTGGCGCCATAGGGATGGCCGATGGCGATCGAGCCACCATTGACGTTCAGGCGCTCCTCCGGAATGCCAAGTCGATCCTGGCAATACAGCACCTGAACCGCAAACGCTTCGTTCAACTCCCACAGGCCGATGTCGTCCATCTTAAGGCCCGCACGCTGGAGCAGGCGCGGCACGGCGAACACTGGCCCGATCCCCATTTCGTCAGGTTCGCACCCCGCGACTGCGAAGCCGCGGTAGATACCTAGCGGTTCAAGGCCCTTTCTCTGCGCCAGCACCCCGTCCATCATCACGCACGCTGAGGCGCCATCGGAAAACTGGCTGGCGTTCCCTGCCGCCACGACGCCCCCCTCGAAGGCCGGCTTGATACCGGAAACGCTGGCATAGGTGGTATCCGGACGGATGCCCTCGTCGGCCGAGATCGTGACCGACTCTTGCGCCGTTTCTCCAGTGTCCTTGTCGGTCAGCTGCTTGACGGTTGTCATGGGGACAATCTCGTCGGCGAACTTTCCAGCCCGCTGCGCGGCGGCGGCGCGGAGCTGGCTGTTGACACCATACTCATCCTGGCGCTGGCGCGAGATGCCGTATCGCTTCGCCACGATCTCCGCGGTCTGCAGCATGGAGAGATAGGCCGACGGCCTGTGCTCCGCGATCCACGCTTCGTGCAGCATGTGCGTATTCAACTGGTTCTGCACGCAAGAGATCGATTCGACGCCCCCCGCCACGATCACCGGTACGCCATCGGTCACGATGCCCTGCGCGGCCATCGCAATGGCCTGCAAGCCGGAGGAGCAGAAGCGGTTGACCGTGACGCCGCTGGCCGTGACCGGCAAGCCCGCGCGCAGCGCGCTTTGCCGTGCGATATTGAGGCCGTTGGCAGCCTCCGGATTGCCGCATCCGAGAACCAGGTCTTCCACTTCCTCCGGGTCGAGACCGGCGCGCTCCACTGCGTGCCTGACCACGTGCCCGCCCATGGTCGCGCCGTGCGTCATATTGAAAGCGCCGCGCCATGCCTTTCCCCAACCCGTGCGTGCGGTCGAAACGATCACTGCATCCTTCATGTTCACTGTCTCCCTTCGTTTAGTTAAAAGTGCCGTTGCTTTCGGCCAATTCGAGCAGCAAGCGGTGCGGCTGCCAGAACGCCGGGTCCGAGCCGGCCTGTTCCTGGAATCGCGCCATCGATGCGATGACTTCGCGCAGGCCCAGCGTGTCCGCGTAGTACATGGGGCCACCGCGGAATGCCGGGAATCCGTATCCGAGCAGATAGACGGCATCGATGTCCGAAGCCCGCTGCGCGATGCGTTCGTCCAGGATCGCCGCGCCTTCATTGACGAGCGCAAGCATGCAACGCGAGACGATCTCCTCGTCGGAGATCTGCCTGCGGGCCCTGCCGATCTCCGCGGAGTAACCCTCCACCAGTGCGCGGACAGCGTCGTCCGGCTTGCCTTCCCGGGCGCCCGGCTCGTAGCGGTAATAGCCAGCCCCGGTCTTCTGGCCGAAACGCCCCAGCTCGCACAGGCGATCCGGCAAGCGGGAATACACCACGCCGGGCACCTCGACGTAGCGGCGCTTGCGTACACTCCACAACACGTCCAAGCCGGTCAGGTCACCTGCGCGGAACGGTCCCATTGCCATCCCCCAGGCTTCGAGCGCGCGGTCAATCTGCTCGGGCAGCGCCCCTTCCTCCAGCAGGAAATAGGCTTGGCGCAGATACGGGTCGATCATCCGGTTGCCAATGAAGCCGTCGCAGACGCCGGACACGACCCCTGTCTTCTTCAGACGCTTGGCGAGCTTCATCACTGACGCCAGGACCTCCGCCGAGGTCTCCCTTGCCTTGACTACCTCCAACAGGGGCATCACGTTCGCTGGCACGAAGAAGTGCATGCCCACCACGTCGGCCGGCCGCGACGTTACCGCGGCGAGCTTGTCGAGGTTCAGCGTCGAAGTATTGCTGGCAAGAATGGCACCAGGCTTGCAAAACGTATCCAGCTGCCGGAAGACACCGGCTTTTGCATCCATGTCTTCGTAGACAGCTTCCACCACCACGTCGGCATCGCGCAGTTCTTCATAGGACAGCGTGGGCCGGATCAGCGCCAGGCGCTGGTCGCAATCGGCCCGCGAGAGCTTGCCGCGCCGTACCGACCCTTCATAGTTCGCACGGATCACCGCCAATCCGCGCTCCAGCGCGTCTTCCTTCATCTCCAGCAGACGGACCGGAATGCCGGCGTTGGCAAACGTCATGGCAATACCCGCGCCCATGGTGCCGGCGCCCACGACGGCTGCCGCGCGAAGCGGGCGGATCCCGGTCTGCGCCGGCAGGCCGGCAATCTTCGCGGCCGTCCGCTCGGCGATGAACGCATGCCTGAGTGCGCCGGAAACCGGGCTGTCGAACAGCTTCATGAACGCTTCGCGTTCGAATGCCAGGCCCGCCTCCACAGGCATGGCCTCCGCCGCCCGCAGGCAGGCGATACACGCATTCACGGCTGTGGGCCACTGTCCTTTGCTGCCGGCCCGCTGCTCCAACTCCTGATAGAACAGCGGCGACGCCGGTGCCGGCATGGCGCGGTCGCGCAACAAAGACGCTTTCATGCCATCGCGCACGATCCGCTGCGCCAGGCCCAGGCAAGCCTCCAGCAGATCCTGCTCGACCACCAGGTCGAACAGGCCGGCCAGGCTCGGCGCATCGGCCCTGACGGGATCCCCGTTGCAGATCATCCGCGCGGCCGCCTCAAGGCCGATCGCACGCGGAAGGCGTTGCGTGCCGCCGGCGCCGGGAATCAGACCGAGCTTGATCTCCGGCAGCGCGATACGGCTCCCCGCCATCGCCACGCGGCAGTGCGCGGCCATGGCCAGTTCCAGCCCACCGCCCATGGCCAGCCCTTCGATACCCGCTATCACGGGCTTGGTGCTGGACTCGACAGCTGCCATCACGGCATGGATCGACGGCTCCACGAAGGCCTGCTGCGTATCGAACTCGCCGATGTCCGCGCCGGCACTGAACACGCCTCCCGCGCCAACCAGAACGATTGCCGACACCTCCGGCATGCCGGCGATACGCCCGATCGTTTCGATCAGCCGGCGCCTCAACGCAAGGTTGAGACTGTTCATCGGCGGATTGTCCAACTCGACGATAGCCACCCCATCCAGGATTTCTTTCAACACAGGCACGCGCTCCTTTCTCAATGCGTTAGCAGATAGATCACACACGGCACTCCCGTACCATTCGTCGCATATGCCGAGATCGACCGACGCATGGCAGGACGGCCGACAACGCGAGCCCCGGCACGGCATGGCTTCGTGATTCCATCTGCCTCCCCCAATCGATCGACCCGATAATGCAATACATATTTAAGTTCCACTTTATCTGTTTTTGTATTACATTGCAAGAACTCAGTGAACTACGGAACCTCACCCATGGCAGGCGTTCTCATCCTTGCAGGCTCTCAATCCGGCAACGCTTCCCTCGTTGCCGACCTCGCCGCGGAGCGGCTACAGGAGCTCGGCCTGGCCAGCCGCTTCGTCGATCCCCAGCGGGACACCCCCCTTATCCTTGCCCAGGCCTCGGCCCTGCTCGTCTGTTGCGCCACCCACGGCGCGGGCGATGTACCGGATCCCATTCGCAGCTTCTACGCACAGTTGCTGGACGCCACCATTGAGCTGGGCCACATGCGTTACGGCGTGATTGCGCTGGGCGACCGGACCTATGCTGAGACGTTCTGCGGGGGAGGCCGCAGGATCGACGAAGCGCTGGCGGCGAAGGGGGCCGTGCGAATCGGAAGCCGCCTGGAGATCGATGCATCCAGAACGTCCTTCCCTGACGAGCCAGCCCTGGCCTGGCTTGAAGAGTGGGTACCGGCATTGCTGACTGCGGCGCAAGGCACGGCGCAAGGCACGGCGACAGGCGCGCTAAGCCAGAGCGATCCGCCTGGGAGCATTGGCAGTCCCGTGGCGATCCAGGCCTGAACGGCGAGCACCGCCCACCGGCGCAAGGCTGGCCCCGTTCGTCGATGAACGGGGCCGGCACACATTGGAGAGCGCGCCAACGCAACGCACCCTCGGCGCCATGGGCCACGAGGCCAGGCAGGGGATCTCAAAAGAAGACGCCGTTGCGCTCGGCTACCTCAAGCGGCAACCGGCGGGCAGTCGGCGGCCTTCGGTAGTTTCTGGAGGGTCCCGAGTTCATTGAACAGGCGAAGACGACGAAGGGCGTCAAAGGCGGCGAGGCGCCACGGCAGGTCTTCTTTGAGCGGAACCAGTGGATCTTCGGCTATGGCCTCATTGACTTCTTCGTGACGGGATTCGACACCGGGAAACTCGGGGGCCGCTGAGCCGGCAGGCAACGGAAACCGGAAGCCCTACTCCAGGCTGACCTTGGCGGCAGCGATCACCTTGTTCCAGTTGCGCAGATCCGCCGCCAGCGTTGCCCCAAGCTCGCCGGAGGTGGAACTCCTCGGTTCCGCACCCTGGGCGCGCAGCCGGTCTGCCACCGATGGGTCGTTGACGACGTCCTTCACGGCCTTTTCCAACCGGGCTCGCACTTCGGCGGGGACGCCCCTCGGACCGAACACACCGAACCACGAGTCGACCACCATCCCGGGATAACCCGCCTCCTTGGCCGTTGGAAGCTGCGGGAAGACCGGCGAACGCTCGGAGCCGGTCACCGCGATGGCGCGCAACTTCCCGGCCTTGATGAACGGCAATGCGGTGGGAATGGTGGAGAACATGAGCTGGACCTGATTGCATGTCTCCTGGTTTTGAATAGTCCGCGGATGCTTAGAAGCTGGCCTCGGCTTTCATTGCCGGTTGACCGTCGGCCAGCGCCGTCCAGAGCAGCAGGCCCTCGTCGCCAGGTCGGGCGTTGATGGAGAGTTGCTCCCCCAGGAAACTGGGCTGCAGCCCGCGGTATTCGAACCGCTTCAGCGCTTTGCCCGCCACCTCCTCCGCGTAGTTCGCGAGAAGCGTGGCGTGAAGCGGCCCATGGATAACCAGGTCCGGATAGCCTTCGACTTGCCGGCAGTAGTCGGCGTCGTAATGGATACGGTGACCGTTGAAGGTCAATGCGGAATAGCGAAACAGTGTCGTGGAGTCGGGCTTGAACCGGCGGCTGTGCGTCGCGATTCCCGGCGCAATCAGTTTCTCCTTCTTCGCGCCGGGCGGGGTCGCCTCTTTATAGACAATGTCGTGTATCTCACGAATGGCCAGCTTGCCGCCCGCGCTCAGTTCGTGCAGAACGCTGACGAAGACCAGGTCACCGCTGCGACCTTGCTTGTGCTGGATCGAGACGACCTGCGACGTCTTCTCGACAACGCTGTCGATGCGCAAAGGCTCATGGAATTCGAGACGCCCTCCCGCCCACATCCGGTTGGACAGGGGCACCGGTGGCAAGAATCCACCGCGGGCCGGATGACCGTCACGGCCGAGCGATTGTGGCGGCTGGCCTTCCAGGAAGAAAATCCAGTGCCACAACGGGGGAAGTGGTGCGCCACCGACAAGCCCCTCGCCGGGAATGCCGACCGTGGCGGCCATCAACCTCGCGTGGCGAGCGGACAGCAGGTCCTGGTCCTTCTGCACTTTGCCAATCCACTGTTCCAGGTGGGCCAGATCAAGCTGGGTCATGCTGTCTCCTCTGTGGCAGCGGCAAACTCGGCCGCAATGCGAGCGGTATCGCTACCGAGTGCGGGGGCGCCGCGGAAGAATCCTTCGTCCCACGGCGTGCGTACGGCAGGAGCAATCATCTCCAGCATCCTGCCGTTCACAGGCATCGGCCAGGTGCGAAGCGCCGGATGCGCCCCGAACTCAGCCACGCTCCGTACCTGTCCGAAAGCCGTCTGGGCCTCGGCCAGCCGTTGCAGCGCTTCCTCGGTGCTGAGCGCACCGAAAACCTGGCCAATCCTGCTTTCCAACGCGTCCCGGTTCCTGACACGCGCGTTGTTGCTCGAAAACTCTGCGCGGCTTGCGAGTTCGGGCTGTCGCAGGAAGACCCGGCAGAAAGCCGTCCACTCGCGCTCGTTCTGGATACTGATGACAATCTCACCGCCGTCCGCCGTGGCGAAGGCCCCGTAGGGCGCAATCGAGGGATGGCGCAGGCCTTGCCGCGTCGGAGCCCCCGCGCCAACTGTCTCGTGCAGGTAGGGAATCGTCATCCAGTCGGCGGCGCCGTCGAAGAGCGAGACCTCGATACCCAGTCCCTGGCCCGTGCGTTCACGCTGCGCGAGAGCGCTCAATACTCCGATCGTGGCGTTCATGCCGGCGCCGATATCGCAGATGGATACGCCGATGCGGCCGTAGGCTTCGGGGGCGCCACTGATGGCCGCCAGCCCGCTCTCGCACTGCACCAGCATGTCATAGGCCTTGAGATGGCTGACCTCGGCCCCGTCACCGTAGCCGCTGATGTCGCAGGTGATCAGGCGCGGATTGCGCTCGCGAAGCGAAGCACTAGAGAATCCGGCACGTTTCAATGCCCCGGGCGCCAGATTCTGGATGAAGATGTCGGCCGCGCCGATGATGCGATGGAGCAGCGCCGCATCGTCTGGCTGCTTGAAATCGATGACGATGGATTCCTTGCCACGGTTGGTCCAGACGAAATAGGAAGACTCCCCGTTCGCTGCGCTGTCGTAGCCTCGCGCAAAGTCGCCCTCCGCCCTTTCCACCTTGATGACGCGGGCCCCCATCTCCGCGAGCCTGTTCGTGCAGAGCGGCGCGGCCAGCGCTTGCTCGATTGCCACCACCAGGATGCCCTCCAGCGGCTTTTTCGTCTCTTCAACCGTTTCCATAGCCCTTCGTTGCTTGCCTTCGATGCCGGGCAGTATGGCCAAGGGGCGCCCCCTGGAGAATTGAGATGTCCCGAACTTACTGTTTGCCTGCTACAAACGAAGATCGGGGAGCGACGGCACTTCTGGCCGGAATCCGGCCCTGATGCGGGCTAGAATTAGCAAGACTTTGTCAACCTGCAACGATGTTTCACTACGACCTCACCGACCTTCGGGTCTTTCTCGCGGTGGCCGAGGAAGGTAACCTGACCCGCGGCGCCGCCAGGGTCCATCTCGCCCCGTCGTCCGTCAGCCTGCGCATCAAGGCGCTCGAGGACACCATTGGCGCCCCGCTCTTGACGCGCCAGGCGCGTGGCGTGGGAATCACCCCCGCAGGGCAGGTCTTGCTTGAACACTGCAGGCGCTGTCTCGCACACCTTGAGCAGATGCACGCGGACCTGCTGCCCTTTGGCAACGGCCTGCCGAGCCACGTCACGCTCTTTGCGAACAACAATGCGATCAGCTCTTTCCTGCCCGATGACCTGTCCAGGTTCTTCCAGGCACATCCGAACGCGCGGGTGACGCTCGAGGAAAGAATGAGCCATGACATCATCGGAGCCGTCGCCGCCGGACGCGCGGATATCGGCATCGTCGCGGTGGACGCACCGCGGCACACGGACCTCGAGTTCATCCCCTACCGCGATGACGAACTCATCATCCTCGCCCCGCTGGGCACCGAGCTATCCAGGCAGAAAAGTGCCCATTTTTCCGCCTGCCTCAAACAGCCCTTCATCAGCCTCCGGCACGGCGCGGCCTTGCATACCTTCCTGATGAACCATGCAACGGCCCTGGGCGGCCGCCTGGATGTCATGGTCCAGGTCTCGGGCTATCGCGCGATCGCCAGGCTGGTGGCTTCCGGCGCAGGCATCGGCATCGTGCCGCGCTCGGCACTGCAGCCTGACGACCTCAGCGAACTGGCGGCCGTCACCATCGACGAACCCTGGTCGATGCGCCATCTGCATATCTGCATCCAGCGCGATCCCGTCGTGCCGAACATCATCCGCGACCATCTCGTGGCATTGCTCGCCGATGCCGGCAAGGTGTAGCGGGGCCGGTACCGGTACCGGTCTCGGCCATGACCGTCCGCTCGTTCTTCGCCGTTCTTCGCCGTTCTTCGCCGTTCTTCGCCGTTGTTCACTGTTACGGAACTCGCCGAAACCAGCGACTGCGCCCACTCCCCGATGGACCCCGATCCGGTGGCAATGTGGCGGCGGATCGAGACCTTTGTCACCGCGCCGAGCGTGGCCAGCGCTCCGGGTGGCCGGCTCACGGCCGCCTCTGTAAGATGCGGTACATCCGGCCGCGAGCCCGCGCCAAGACTTCGAAACACCATGGAAGACAACGCCTACCTCTCGTTTGACGCATTGCAGGCCCTTGCCCGTCAGACGGATGCCGTCACCACCGACTG
>JABLTH010094256.1_pt1 | contig 13884 bp, 10 predicted proteins | sample 7875711 | NCBI WGS metagenome assembly JABLTH01 (sample SAMN14941262, study PRJNA633318) | bioreactor metagenome | isolation source: bioreactor | place: China | collected 2019-03-05 | reverse complement strand
TCCTGAACTTCGGCCTGCCATCGGCCATCGACGTGCAGTTCTCGGGCGCCGACGTGGCCACCAACAAGCAGCTCGCGGGCATGCTGGCCAACCGCATCAAGCAGATCCCGGGGGCGGTGGATACGCACGTGCACCAGCGCTTCGACCAGCCCACGCTGGCCCTGAACATGGACCGCACCCGCATCCAGCAGGTGGGCCTCGAAGGACGCGACGTGGCGCAGAACCTGCTGGTGTCGCTCAGCTCGAGCTTCCAGACCTCGCCCACGTTCTGGCTGAACCCGATCAACGGCGTGGTGTACCAGGTGGCCGTCACCAGCCCGCAGTACCGCATCGACTCGCTCGACGCACTGCTGCGCACGCCGGTGGCAAGCTCGCGCGGTGGCGCCGCACAGGCAGGCGGCCCGCAACTGCTGGGCAACCTCGTGCAGGTGAGCCCTGCCGTGCAGCCGCAGGTCGTCTCGCATTTCAACATCACCCCCGTGGTGGACGTGTACGCCGCCGTGCAGGGCCGAGACCTGGGCGCCGTCGCCAAGGAAGTGCAGAGGGCCGTCGATGACATCCGCCCCAAGCTGCCGCGCGGCGCGCAGGTCACGGTGCGCGGTCAGGTGAAGACGATGGAATCGTCCTTCATCGGCCTGGGTGTGGGGCTGGTGATGGCGATCGTGCTGGTGTACCTGCTGATCGTCGTGAACTTCCAGTCGTGGATCGACCCGCTCATCATCGTGACCGCCCTGCCGGCCGCGCTGGCGGGCATTGCCTGGATGCTGTTCGTGACGGGGACGACGCTGTCGGTGCCGTCCCTCACAGGCGCGATCATGACGATGGGCGTGGCGACGGCCAACTCGATTCTGTTGATCTCGTTTGCGCGTGAGCGATTGGCCGAAGGCATTGCGCCGGTGCAGGCCGCGCTGGAAGCGGGTGCCACGCGCCTGCGCCCGGTGCTGATGACGGCCCTGGCGATGATCATCGGCATGGTGCCCATGGCATTGGGCCTGGGCGAAGGCGCAGAACAGAACGCGCCGCTCGGGCGCGCGGTGATCGGCGGTCTGCTGTTCGCGACCGTCTCGACCCTCTTCTTTGTTCCGGTGGTGTTTGCCAGCGTGCACAACAGATTGCAGCGGCGCGCCGCCCGGCGTAGTCACGATTTGCGGGGAAGCGAAGGACATGTCTGAGCAAACATCCGGTGCCCATTCCGGGGCGCACTCTGGACACTTGGCGGACGGCCCGCCCCACCACGTCGTCACGGTGGACCCGATCGAACAGGTAGACCGCGGCCCTGCCATGCGCCGCGCACGCTGGGTCGTGATTGTCGTGGGGGTGCTCCTTGCGCTGGGCGCTGCGCGCACGCTGGTCGGCCGCTACTACAACGCGCACGCACTGGAGCGGCAGGTGAACGTGCAGACCAGCCGCTACGTCACCACCATCGCCCCCAAACCGGCTCACACCACTCGCGAACTGACGCTGCCCGGTACGCTGCAGGGCTATGTTGAATCGCCCATCTATGCGCGCACCAGCGGTTACGTGCTGCGCTGGTTCAAGGACATCGGCACCCACGTCGACAAGGGCCAAGTGCTGGCGCTGCTCGACACGCCGGAAGTCGACCAGGAACTGAACCAGGCACAGGCCACGCGCAACCAGGCCGCCGCACGCAAGGCGCTGGCGCAGACCTCACTTACGCGCTGGCAGAACCTGCGCCAGAAAGACGCCGTCTCGCAACAGGAACTGGACGAGCGCACCAGCGCCGCCAACCAGGCCCAGGCCGACCTGGCCGCTGCGGAAGCCAACGTGCGCCGCCTGCAGGAGCTGCAAGGCTTTCGCCGGGTGGTGGCGCCGTTTGCGGGCGTGGTGACCAAGCGCAATGTCGATGTCGGCGCGTTGGTCAATGCCGGCAACGCGGGCGCCAACCGCGAGCTGTTCACGCTGGCGCAGACCGATCCGCTGCGCATCTATCTGTATGTGCCGCAGGCCTATTCGCAGCAGGTGAAGGTCGGGCAGGATGTGGCCGTGACGTTGGCCGAGCTGCCGGGCCAGACCTTCCACGGCACCATCGCGCGGGCCTCCGGCGCCATCGACGCCACCACGCGCACCATGCAGGTGGAAGTACAGTTGCCCAACAAGGACGGGCGCCTGCTGCCCGGCGCCTATGTGCAGGTCGCCATCCAGGGCACAGCCGGCGGCGACGCAGCCGGCGCCAGCGCGAAGGCAGATGCACCGGTTGCATTCACGGTGCCGACCAACACGCTGCTCTTCCGCAAGGAAGGCCCGCGCATCGCCGTGGCAGAAAACGGCCACGTCGACCTGCGCCCCGTCACCATCGGACGCGACTACGGCCGCACGGTGGAAATCATCTCCGGCCTGAAGGCGACGGATGCGCTGATCCTCAACCCGGCCGATTCCATCGAGCAGGGCGAAGCGGTGACCATCGTCACGCCGGCCCCGGCATCGGCGCCCGCGGCCTCCGCGCCGCACGCATCATGATCTGCCGACCGCGGCTACGCACCACCGCGCTGGCGGCCTCGTTGATCGTCTCGCTGGCCGGCTGCTCGCTCGCGCCGACCTACGAGCGCCCCGCCATGGACGTGCCGGCGCACTGGCAAACCGAAGCACCGTGGCGTGCCGCGCAACCCGCCGACGCCGCGCCCAAAGGCCCGTGGTGGCAGCGCTTCAACGATCCGCAGCTCGACAAGCTGATCACGCAGGCGCTGGCGCATAACCAATCGCTCAAGGTCGCGCTGTCGAACCTGGAGCAGGCGCAGGCGCAGACGCGCGTGGCGCGTGCCAGCCTGCTGCCGACCATCACGGCCAACAACAACGACTCGCGTACGCGCACGTCGTCGGAACGGCCGCTCTCGTCGTACACCAGTCCGACCATGTCGACCATCCAGAGCGATTTCGTGCTGCGCGCCGACGCGAGTTACGAAGCCGACCTGTTCGGCCGCGTGCGCAACACCGTCGCCAACGCGGCGGCGAGCGAAGAACAGGCCGGCGCCAATTTCGAGAACTTCCGCCTGCTGCTGGCCGCGCAGGTCGCCACCACCTGGTACAACCTGCGCGAGACCGATGCGGAAATCGCCGTGGTGCAGGAAGGGCTGGCGTTGCAGCGCAAGGCGCTGGACTTCGTCACCTCACGGCATCAGGATGGCGTGGCTTCGGGCCTCGACCTCGCGCAGCAACAGGCGCTCGTCGACAGCACCGCCACGCAGGCCGAACTGCTGACCAAGCAACGCGCGCAGTATGAACACGCGCTGGCGACGCTGGTCGGCACACCCGCACCCGCCTTCCATATCGACCCGACGCCGCTCAAGGGCACGGCACCGCAGATTCCGGTGGCGCTGCCGTCTGACGTGATCGAGCGCCGCCCCGACGTGGCCGCCGCTGAACGCGGTGCCGCTGCCGCGAACGCACAAGTTGGCGTGGCACGCGCGGCGTTCTTCCCGAGCGTGATGCTCAACGGCGGTGCCGGTTGGGAAAGCCGCGATCTCGCCCTGCTGTTTTCTGCGCCCACGCTGCTGTGGTCGTTCGGCACGCAGATCGCCCAGACGGTGTTCGACGCCGGCCGCACGCGGGGGCGCGTGGACATTGCCAATGCGGCCTATCAGGGTGCGATCGCCAACTACCGTCAGACGGTGCTGGGGGCGCTGCAGGAAGTGGAAGATGGACTGGCCGGCCTGCAATCGCTGGACCGTGCGGCAAACCAGGCGCGCCATGCCGTGGAAAGCGCCCGCAAGGTCTACGACATTGCCAGCGTGCGGTACGAAGGCGGGCTCGCAACCTCGTTGGACGTGATCACCGCGCAGCAATCGCTGCTGAACAACCAGCGCACGGCCGTGCAGATTCTCGGCCAGCAGATGACGACGAGCGTGTTCCTCGTCAAGGCGGTAGGCGGCGACTGGAACCAGGCCGCAGCCGCGCCGACGGCCACCCGGTAGACGTCAGGCAACGCGGCGCAGAAAACCCGCGCCAACAAAGAGGCCCCCGAGCCAGCTGAGCGTGAGCGCCACCGCGACGAGCAGTTCAAGCAGATCGGTGCCGTCGCCAGGCACGCGCAGCGCCAGCGCAATCACCGCGGCCATCAGCACGCCGGCGGCCAGCAGGCTTACCAGCAGCGCGCCCAGCCCGGTCGACAACGTGCGCACGACCGGCGGATGCACATGCGCCGGCGGACACAGCTCTGACATGCGCGCACGCACATAGGCCGCCGTGCGGGTGCTGTCGGTGGCATCGGCGTGATGCCGCATGACGTGCATCCAGGTTCGGGTGTCCAGCACGCCGGAACTCAGTTCCTGTGCAACGCGCCGCAAGGCTGCGCGCTCGCGTGCGTGGTCGGTGGCGTCAGAGGGCGTTTCATTGGGGGCGGGCTTGTCGAACACGGCCGGTGCTGCAGCAGGATCGGCCAGCCGCACCTCATGCCGATAGGTCACGCGCACGCGGCGCGAAAACCAGATGTACGCTGCCGAGCCGATGAGCAGCAACGCCTCCGCTGCCAGCAGCAGCGTGATCGGCATGCGCCCTGCCGTGCCGCCGGAGGCTTGTGTCGTCCACGCATGAATGCCGCCGCTCATGGCCAGCGTAGCCAGCAACTGGAGCAGGCCGTATCCGAGCCACACCATCGGAAACCAGCGCAGGCGCAGGAAGGCCAGGGTAACGAGCCCCAGCGGGAAGACGAGCCCAGCCAGTGCCGGCGCCGCCCGGGCTGGCCCACCGTTGGCCTCGCCGAGCGTGAGCATCATGCCCATCGCCAGCACGATCGCCAGCGCTGGCAGCGTGTTCAGCCACAGCAGCGTCACGAGCCAGCCGCGCACGCCGTACAGGCGATGCGCCCGTGCGCGCGCCGCCGAAATTGCCATCCAACTCTCTTGCATGAAGCTCCCCGACCGGGTCTGCCATGCGTCGCATGTGGCGCAGCATGACTTCTGAATTTTCGCGATTGTGTCACCGGGGCAAGTCAGTTGCCCCCCTCCAAAGTGGGGACAGCCGCACATTGTTGCCAATGTCTTGCCGCATCCAATGCTGGCAAGGCTTTGCGGGTGATTAGTTGTTCTTAACTCAGATATTGAAAACGCTGAGTGTTGTATTGGCGTCTGCGCGCAAGCGATCCGGCACCGCGAACCCCTGCATGTCCGTTCCGCATACCGGGCCGAACCATTTGCATGCGATGTGGGCAACAAGGCTCCTTACACTCGCTGCAAACCACAAGGAAGCCGATATGCGCCCACACCGTCTGCCGCAGTGCTTGCTGTCCGCCCTCACCTTGAGCCTTGCGCTCACTGGCCCCGCCCAAGCCGCGCCGGAGCCTGAACCGGTCGACATCCTGATCCGCAACGGCACCGTGGTCGACGGCAGCGGCGGTGCGCCGTTCGTGGCCGATGTGGGCATCCGCAATGACCGCATCGTGCTGGTGCAGCCCTCCGCCGCGGGCGTGCAGGCGAAGACGGTGCTCGATGCGCGCGGGCTGGTGGTGGCGCCGGGCTTTATTGATCCGCATACGCACGCCTATCACAACCTCATCTCCAAAGACCGACACCAGAACCTGCCGTACCTGCTGCAAGGCGTGACGACGGTGGTGATCGGCAACGACGGCATCGTGCTCGAAGGTGACGGGCCGGATCTCGACCGCATCGGGCCGACGCTCAAGGCGCTGGACGCCAACCGCATCGGCACCAACGTGGCCATGCTGGTGGGCCACAACGCTGTGCGCCACCGGGTGATGGGCGACGTGGCGCGCGCACCCACCGGCGACGAACTCAAGGCCATGCAGGCGCTGATGGAAGACGGCATGCGCGACGGCGCATTCGGCATGTCGACGGGCCTCGTCTATACGCCTGGCGTGTTCGCCAAGACCGACGAGGTGGTGGCGCTGGCCAAGACCGTGGCCGCGCGTGGCGGCATCTACGACACGCACCTGCGCGACGAGGGCAACTTCCGGACCGGCCTCATCAACGCTGTGAAAGAGGCGCTGGACATCGGCCGGCAGTCGGGCATCCCGATCCATATCTCGCACATCAAGGCGCTGGGCGTGGATTCGTGGGGCAAGAGCGCGGAGGTCATCGGCTTGATACGTGAGGCGCAAGCCAGCGGCATCAACGTATCGGCAAGCCAGTATCCGTACACGGCGTCGAGCACGCACATCATTCCGGCGCTGGTGCCGGGCTGGGCACGCGACGGCGGCAACGACGCGCTGCTCAAGCGCCTGGAAGACCCGGCCACGCGTGCGCGCATTGCCACCGACATGGAAAAGGCCATGCAACAGCGCAATGGGCCGGCGGCGCAGGTGCTGATTTCCACCAAGCCCGAGTACAACGGGCAATCGCTCGAAGCGCTGGGGAAGAAGCTGGGCGTGAGCCCCGTCGATGCGGCCATCAGCGTGATCCAGCATGGCGGCACGAACATCGTGTCGTTCAACATGAGCGAAACCGACCTGGAAGCCTTCATGAAGCAGGACTTTGTGGTGGGCGGCTCCGACGGCATTGCCGGACACCCGCGCGAGGCCGGCACCTTTGCACGCCGCATCGGTGAATACGTCACGCGCAAGCACGTGATGACGCTGCCGTTCGCCGTTCGCCAGGCGAGCGCCCGCACCGCTGAGATCTTCGGCATCAAGGACCGCGGCACGGTGCAGGCCGGCAAATTTGCCGACCTGGTCATCTTCGACCCCGCCACCTACGCCGACCGCGCGAGCTATGAACAGCCTGGGCTGCCGCCTGTGGGCGTGCGCTGGGTGCTCGTCAACGGCGCGGTGGCCGTGGCCGACGGCAAGGCGGTGCCGGATGTTCTGGCGGGGCGGGCGCTGCGCAAGTGAGTCAGTCACGCGGCGCGCGCGGTGACGAAGCTCAGATCACGTCGCCGAGTTCGCGCACGTCGGTGCCGGTGCAGCACGCGAGTATCTCGGCGTCTTCCTTGCTGACTGACAGATAGACGTGGCCGACTGCGCTGTCGAAGTACAGGCTGTCGCCGGGCGCCAGGCGAAAGGCGTCGCCGTTCTCGAAGCGCAGTTCGATCTCGCCGCCCAGCACGAAGACGAATTCCTCGCCGGGGTGGCGGATGTAATCGGGAAAGTCGTCGACCGAGCGCGCGCGGATGTGTGCGCGCATCGGCAGCATGCGTTTGCCGGTTAGCGCGTCGGCCAGCATGCCGTATTCGTAATTCGGCGTGTCATAAATGACCTGGCCGCCCGATGGCGTAAAGGTCGGTCGCAGCGGGCCGGCATCGGGCGTGCGGCGGCGGCCCAGCAGTTGCTCGAACTCCAGCCCCAATGCCTGCGCCAGGCCGGCAAACTTCTCATACGTCAGTGCAATGTCGCCGCGCTCGGCCTTGGAGATGGTCGACAACGCCACGCCGGAGCGCTCCGATAGTTCCTGCAGCGTCAGCCCGCGCGCCTTGCGTGCCTCGCGAATGCGCGCCCCCACCTCCTGGTGATTGAGCTGCGCCGGTGCCTCGTCAATGGATGGATGGGCCTGGATAGCCGCTTTTGCGCTGGATGCCACGCACGTCTCCGGGTTTTCTCGTATACGAGAATTTGATTTTTCTCGTATACGATAACTCAAACCCTCCCCAGCCTCCAACCTAGGAGAGCAGCCCCGTGTCGACACTCGCCCTCGACAGCCGCCCCGCGCTGTCACGCACGCAAGTCATTACCGCCACCACCATCGGCACTGCGCTGGAGTTCTACGACTTCACGATCTATAGCTACTTCGCCATCCAGATCGGGCAACTGTTCTTTCCATCGGCATCGCCGGTGAACCAGTTCCTCCTGTCGATCGGAGTGTTTGGCGTGGGCTTTGTGGTGCGGCCGCTGGGCGGCGTCATCATCGGCGCCTATGCTGACCGCGTCGGGCGCAAGAAGGCGATGGTGCTGACCATCATGATGATGGCGCTGTCGTGCGCGCTCATCGCCACGGCGCCCACTTACGCCACGGCGGGCATCTTCGCGCCGATGATCGTGCTGGCCGCGCGCCTGATGCAGGGCTTTGCAGCCGGCGGTGAATTCGGGCCCGGCACCACGCTGCTGGTCGAATACGCAAGCGACCGTACGCGAGCGTTCTTTGCCAGCTGGAACTTTGCTGCGACCGCGTTGGGCCTCGCGCTGGGCGCGGCAGTCGCCACGCTCATCAACGTGACGCTGCCCAAGGAAGCGGTGCTCGCCTGGGGCTGGCGGCTGCCGTTCCTGCTGGGCATTTTTGCGGCCCCGGCCGGCATGCTGATCCGCCGCCGGCTGGAAGAAACGCTCGACCGCCGCGATGCGGCACCCAGCCACGCCAAGCCGCAAGGCGCACTCAAAGCGGCACTGACCACGCATCTGAAGTTGACCATTCTCGGCACCTTTGCTGAGCTTGGCGGCTCGGTCTCGGTGTACATCACCGCGTTTTTCCTGCCGAGCCACGCGGTGCGCACGCTGCATATGTCGCCAACGGCGGCGGTGGCTTCCGGCGTGGTCAGCTCGCTGGTGCTGTTCGTGGCCGCACCGATTGCCGGGCGCCTGGCCGATCGCTACACCCGCAAGCGCCTGCTGGTCACCGCGCGCGTCATCATGCTGCTGGCGGTGTACCCAGCGTTTGCCTTCCTGAGCGTGCATCCAACGCCGCTGGCGCTGTACGCGGTATCTGCATTGCTGGCGATATTCGTGGCCGCGCAGATCGTGCCCGTGCTGGTGATGATTCCGGAGCTGTTTCCCAAGCACGTACGCGCCACCGGCATTGCACTCACGTATGTGGTCAGCGCATCGTTCTTCGGCGGGTTCTCGCCGTTCATCGCGAGCTGGCTGGTGGAGCGCACCGGCAACCCGCTGGCGCCGGCGTGGTATGTGGCGGCCGCATGCCTCGTGTCATTGGTGCCGGTGATCTGGCTGCGGGACCGCACGGGCGAAGCGCTTTAAAGGGAATGTTCATGTCGCACAACGACCAACTTGTCGGCCTGTCTGCGGTGGAACTGCGCCGGCTGATCGGCGCCAAGGAAATCTCGCCCGTCGAGTTGCTCGACGCCTGCATCGACCGCATCGAAGCCATCAATCCTGCCGTCAATGCCGTCACGGCGACGTGCTTTCCGCAGGCACGCGAAGCCGCAAAAGCCGCAGAGCGCGCCGTGCTCAATGGCGAACCGCTCGGCGTGCTGCATGGCCTGCCGCTGGGCGTGAAGGATCTGGAAGACACAGCGGGCTTACTGACGACGTACGGCTCTCCCACCGCGCGCAGCAACGTGCCGACGCAAGACGTCTTGCTGGTCGAGCGTCTGCGCGCCGCAGGCGCCGTGCTGGTGGCCAAGACCAACGTGCCGGAGTTCGGTGCGGGCGCCAACACGCGCAACCCCGTGTGGGGCGCGACAGGCAACCCGTTCAACCCGATGCTCAATGCCGGTGGTTCGTCGGGCGGTGCGGCGGCGGCGCTGGCGTGCGACATGCTGCCCGTTTGCACGGGCTCCGACACCGGCGGCTCGCTGCGCATTCCCGCATCCAAATGCGGCGTGGTGGGCTTTCGGCCATCGCCGGGGCTGGTGCCGAATTCGCGCAAGAAACTCGGCTGGACGCCCATTTCGGTGGTCGGCCCGATGGGACGCACGGTGGCCGAAGCCTGCCTGCAGCTGGCCGCCACGGCTGGGTTGTCGGCAAGCGATCCGCTCAGCTTCCAAGTTGATCCACTGAGCTTTCTCACGCCCGCGCCGCTCGATCTGTCCACACTGCGCGTCGGCTGGACGGAAGACTTCGGCTGCTGCGATGTCGATGCCAGCATCCGCACGGTGTTTCGCGAGCGCATGGCTGCCATCGCGCCGATGGTCCGCTCATGTGAACCCGTGCAGTTCGACTTAGGCGCAGTGCACCGCTGCTTTGATGTGATCCGCGCAGAGAGCTTCGTCGCCGGCCTGCACGATGCTTATGCGCGCGACCCGGCCTCGATCGGCCCCAACTCGCGCGCCAACTACGAGCTGGGCGCCGCGATGACGCTTGCCGACTGTGCGTGGGCGCAGGCTGAACAGACGCGCATCCTCACGCGCTTCCAGGCAGTGTTCGGCCAGTACGACGTGATCCTGTCGCCCACAACGCCGGTGTCGCCGTTTCCGTGGAGCGAGCTGTACGCGACACACATCGATGGCCGCGCGCAGGAGAACTATTACCGCTGGCTGGCGCTGACCTACGTGGTCACGCTGACCACGCACCCGGCGCTGTCACTGCCGTGCGGCGTTGACCACGCCGGCATGCCGTTCGGCCTGCAGATCGTCGGTCCCTTCCACGGCGACCGCAAGACGCTTGCCGTAGCGCATGCGCTCGAGCAGGCTTTCGACGCGTCTGCTACGCTGCGGCGGCCGCGTCCGGACCTCGCGAAGCTTGCGCAGCCGACGCCGGCGCTGCAATCCATCGTCACCGCGCCGCCGGTGTTCGATGCCGCCACAAGCGGCATGGGCACCTCGGCCGTCTGAACCTACAACGGACCTCTTCCCGACATGACCGACATCCAACGCCTCCACACCAACGCCCGCATGAGTCAGATCGTGATCGCCAACGGCATCGTGCACCTGGCCGGGCAAGTACCCGACATCGACTTCAAGTCGGTCACCGAGCAGACCAACAACATCCTCGAGCGCATCGACGCCCTGCTGGCCGAAGCGGGTGTGGACAAGACGCGCCTCATCTCCGCCAACATCTGGCTGACCGACGCCAAACACTTTGCCGAGCTGAACGCCGCGTGGGAAGCCTGGGTGCCGGCCGGCCACGCGCCCACGCGCGCCTGCGTGCAGTCGGGCCTGATGCGCCCGGGCATCGATGTGGAAATCGCCGTCACGGCGCTGGCCAAGGGTTAAGGAGCCGGCCGCCATGCGCTTTGACACCCTTGTGCTGGGCGCCGGCATTGTCGGCGTATCGGTGGCGGTGCATCTGCAAAAACGCGGGCGCGCCGTCGCCCTGGTGGACCGCCGTGCGCCGGGCTTTGAGACGTCGTTTGGCAATGCCGGGCTGATCCAGCGCGAGGGTGTGTATCCGTATGGATTCCCGCGCGACCTGTCGACGTTGTTGCGTTATGCGAGCAACACGTCGGCGGACGTGCATTACCACCCGGGCGACTTGCCTCGGCTGCTGCCCTTTCTGTGGCAGTACTGGCGCAACTCGCACCCCACGCGGCACGCGGCGATTGCACGCGCGTATGCGCCGCTCATTGCGCACAGCGTGAGCGAGCACCGCGCGCTGGCCGAAGCCGCCGGCGCCGCGCGTCTGATCCGCCCAAGCGGCTGGATCAAGGTGTTCCGCAATGCCGCCACGCAGGACAAGGAAACCCGCAACGTCGAGCATTGGCAGCGCGAATACGGTGTCGCGTTCGAAGCGCTCGACCCGGCACGCCTGCGCACGGTTGAACCGTATCTGGACACATCGCTGCTAGGCGGCCTGCGCTATACGGAAGCGGATTCCGTGAGCGACCCCAACGCGCTGGTCACGGCCTACGCAAAGTACTTCGAGCAACTCGGCGGCCGCCTGTTTGAAGCGGATGCCAACACGCTCACGCCCAACGCACCGTGGCTGCTGCAAACCAAGGAAGGCGAGCTGCGCGCGGACAATGTCGTCATCGCCATGGGCCCGTGGGCGGACGTCATTACCTCGCGCCTGGGCTACAGCCTGCCGCTGGCCGTCAAGCGCGGATACCACATGCACTATGCGCCCGCGCCAGGTGCGCAGTTGAACCATCCTGTGCTCGATGCGGACGGCGGTTATGTGCTGGCACCGATGGCACGCGGCATCCGCCTGACCACCGGCGCAGAACTCGCGCACCGCGATGCGCCCAAGACGCCCGTGCAGCTCAACGCGGTGGAGCCCGTCGCCCGCAAGCTCTTTCCGCTGGCCGAGCGTGTGGATGCGGAACCGTGGATGGGCGCGCGCCCCTGCACGCCCGACATGTTGCCGATCATTGGGCCGGCGCCGCACCATCCAAGCCTGTGGTTCGCGTTCGGCCATGCACACCACGGCCTGACGTTGGGGCCCATCACCGGGCGATTAATTGCAGAAATGATGACGGGCGAGACATCCACCGTGGATGTTCGCCCGTTCCGTGCGCAACGCTTCTGGGATTCAGCGCGCTAGTTCAACCCGCCCTGGCACAGGTACTTGATCGACAGATAGTCGTCGAGCCCGTACTTGGAGCCCTCGCGGCCGTAGCCCGACTCCTTCACGCCGCCAAAGGGCGCCGCCTCGCTGGCGAGCGCGCCCTCATTGATGCCGACGATGCCCGCTTCCAGCGCGCGTGATACACGCTCGATGCGGCGGATGTCTTGCGTGTAGAAGTACGAAGCCAGCCCGAACGGCGTGTCGTTGGCGGCCTGCACGGCTTCGGCTTCATCGACGAAGCGGAACAGCGGCGCAACGGGGCCGAACGTTTCCTCGCCGCACAGGGCCATGCCGCTGTTGGCGTCGGCCAGCACGGTGGGCGCATAGAAGTGTTCGCCAACTTCTGGCAAGCGCTTGCCACCGGCCAGCACGCGCGCACCGTTGGCAACGGCGTCGTGCACGTGGCGTTCGATCTTGTCGACGGCGCGGGCGTTGATCATCGGGCCGATCTGCGCATCCGGATCGGTGGCCGGCGCGACTTTCAGCGCGGAAACCCGCTCGGCCAGCATGGCGCCGAAGCGCTCGTACACGCCGGCCTGCACGTAGACGCGATTCGGGCACACGCAGGTCTGGCCGCCGTTGCGGAACTTGGCCGCCAGCAAACCCGTGATGGCCGCATCGAGGTCTGCGTCGTCAAACACGATGAACGGCGCGTTGCCGCCAAGCTCCAGCGACAGCTTCTTCAGCGTGCCCGCCGACTCGCGCGCCAGATACTTGCCCACCGGCGTCGAGCCCGTGAAGGTGATCTTGCGCACGCGGCTGTCGTGCAGCCAATCGGCTACGGCCTCGATGCCGCGATCACGCGAGGCGGAAATCATGTTCAGCACGCCCGGGGGCAACCCCGCTTCCTGCGCGAGCTGCGCCAGTGCCAGCGCCGTGAGCGGCGTGTCTTCCGCCGGCTTGGCGACCACGGTGCAGCCCGCCGCGAGCGCCGGCGCGATCTTGCGCGCAATCATCGCCAGCGGGAAATTCCACGGCGTGATGGCCGCCACGATACCCACGGGCTCCTTGACGGCGCTCATGCGTTTGCCGCGCTGCTGCTGCGGGATGAGGTCGCCGTAGATGCGCGTGGCCTCGTCGGCAAACCACGCAACGTACGACGCGCCGTACATGACCTCGCCGCGCCCTTCGGCAAACGGCTTGCCCTGCTCCAGCGAAATCAGCCTCCCCAGCGCATCGGCATTGGCAACGATGGCCGCGTGCCAGCGGCGCAAGATGGCAGCACGCTCCGCCGGCAGCGTGTCGCGCCATGCGGGAAAGGCGCGTGCTGCCGCATCGGTGGCGGCACGCGCGTCGGCAGTGCTGCTGTCGGGCACGTTGGCGATGAGGCTGCCGGTGGCAGAGTCCGTCACGGCAAAGCGTGCGCCGTCGGTGCCGGCAACCCACTGGCCGTCGATCAGGTTGTCGGTGCGGACGAGCCCCGTCTGGCGGAGTTGGTCGAAGCTGAAAGCCATCGTCGATTCCTTCAATCCGCTCAACCGAGGTGCGCGGCAATCGCCTCGCCCAACTGCGTGGTATTGGCGGTGCCGCCCAGGTCAGGCGTGCGCGGGCCGTCCTTGAGCACAGCTTCGATGGCCGCGACGATGGCGTCGTGCGCGGCACGGCCTTCGCCCTGGCTTTCGGTCAGGAAGTCCAGCATCAGCGCCGCCGACCAGATCATCGCGATCGGGTTGGCGATGTTCTTGCCGTAAATGTCCGGCGCGGAGCCGTGCACCGGCTCGAACAGCGAGGGGAACGTGCGATCGGGGTTCAGGTTGGCGGAAGGCGCCAGGCCGATCGTGCCCGTCGTTGCGGGGCCAAGATCG
>JABLTH010023181.1_pt1 | contig 13895 bp, 7 predicted proteins | sample 7875711 | NCBI WGS metagenome assembly JABLTH01 (sample SAMN14941262, study PRJNA633318) | bioreactor metagenome | isolation source: bioreactor | place: China | collected 2019-03-05 | reverse complement strand
TAGGACGGCTTGGCGGTGGCGTAGAGGCGCGCGGCGGCCCGGATGTCGTCCGCGTCCACCCCGCACACCTCCGCGGCCCGCTCGGGGGGCCAGGGGGCCAGGGACTGGACGAAGGCTTCGAAACCCTCGGTGCGGCCCTCGACGAAGGCCTGGTCCACGAGGCCCTCATGGACGATGACGTGGGCCAGGGCGAGGAAGAGGGGCAGGTTGGTGCCCGGTTTCAGCGCCAGGTGCACCGTGGCCATCCTCGCGAGCTCGGTACGGCGCGGATCGACCACCACCAGGGGCGCGCCCCTGAGGGCCCGCTGCTTGATCCGGGCGCCGACGATGGGGTGGTTCTCCGTGGGGTTCGCGCCCACCACCATGAGGGAGGCCGCGGCCTCGATGTCGCTGAAGCTGTTGGTGGCGGCCCCGGTGCCCACCGCCGCCGCCAGTCCCGCGGCGCTGGGGCCGTGGCAGACCCGGGCGCAGCAGTCCACGTTCCCGGTCCCCAGGACGAGCCTGGCGAACTTCTGGGCCAGGAAGCCCTCCTCGTTCGTGGCCCGGGAGGAGCCCAGCACGCCGATGGCCTCGCCGCCGTGGGCGTCCCGGACGCGCCGGAGCAGGCCCGCCGCCGCGTCCAGGGCCTCGTCCCAGGTGACGCGCACCCATCCGCCGTCCCGCCGCACCATGGGGTGCAGCACGCGGTCCTCCGCGTCCACGAAGCCGGTGCCGTAGCGGCCCTTCACGCAGAGGTGGCCGCGGTTCACCGGCGAATCCAGGGCGGGCTTCACCTGGACGATGCGGCCGTCCCGGGTGCCCACCTCCATCTCGCAGCCCGTCCCGCAGTAGGGGCAGACGGTGCGGGTCCAGGCGGTGGCGGGCCCCAGCTCCAGCCGCCCCTTGTCCACGATGGCGCCCGTGGGGCAGGTGTCCGCGCAGGCCCCGCAGGAGACGCAGCCGCTGTCCTGGAGGGTGCCCGCGGAGGGCTCCACCCGGGTGCGCCCGCCCCGGTCCATGACCTTCCACACGAACTGGCCCTGGAGTTCGGCGCAGATGTGGACGCAGCGGTAGCAGTCGATGCACGCGCTCATGTCCACGTACAGGTAGGGGTGGGAGGCGTCCACCTTGCCAGCGTCCCGCTCCCCCTTGGCCTCCACGCCATAGCGCGCCAGGAGGCGGTGGAAGGGGGCCTCGGGCAGGAGGGCCGGCGCGTCCGCGGGATAGCGCCGGGCCAGCATCTCCAGCACGCCCCGGCGGTAGGCCTCCAGCGCCTGGGTGTGGGTGCGCACCGCCATGCCCTCCGCGGCGGGCGTGGCGCAGGCGCAGAGGGTCCGCTCCTGGCCCTCCACCTCCACCTCGCAGAGCCGGCAGGCGGAGGCGGCGTCCAGCCGCCGGTCCTGGCAGAGGGTGGGGATGTCGAGGCCCGCGGACCGCGCGACCTCCAGCAGGGTCGCGCCCTCCGGGGCGTCGACGGGGCGGTCGTTCAGCAGGAGCCTGGCCATGCGCCAAGGTGACGCCCCAGCCCTGCGATCTCCATCACAAAGGAAGGCCCCGCGGAGCGGGGCCTTCCCAGGGCGCTTCCCGGCTCAGGGGCTCAGAAGTGGCCTTCGGGGACGTCCATCTTCCGCCGGGTCCGCCAGAGGGCCGACAGCAGGAGCTGGCGCATGGGCGGGAACTCCTTGGGCAGCCGGTCGTAGAGCTTCTCGAAGAGCTCTTCGTGGAGCAGCAGCTCCCGGCGCCATTCCTCCCGGTTGATGGACATGACCTGGTCCCAGGCGGCGGGGCCGAAGCCCTGGATGCCCTCCAGGTCCACGTCCTCCTTCTTGGGCACCCAGCCCAGGGGCGTCTCCACGCAGCTCACGCGGCCGTGGACGCGGTCCACGATCCACTTGAGGACGCGCATGTTCTCGCCGTAGCCCGGCCAGAGGAACTTGCCGTCGGGGCCCTTGCGGAACCAGTTCACGATGAAGATGCGCGGCGGATCGGGGATCTCGCGGCCGAACTGCAGCCAGTGGTTGAAGTAGTCCCCCATGTGGTAGCCGCAGAAGGGGAGCATGGCGAAGGGGTCGCGGCGCACCTCGCCGATGTTGCCGGCGGCGGCGGCGGTCATCTCCGAGCCGATGGTGGCGGCGGCGTAGCAGCCGAAGCTCCAGTTGTGGGCCTGCACCACCAGGGGCACCGCGGTGGCGCGGCGGCCGCCGAACATGAAGGCGCTGAGGGGCACGCCCGCGGGGTCCTCCCACCGGGGGTCGATGGTGGGGCATTGGGAGGCGGGCGCCGTGAACCGGGCGTTCGGGTGGGCGGCGGGCTTGCCGCTGGCCTTGTCATGGGGCTGGCCCTGCCAGTTGGTGAGGCCGTCGGGAACCTCGTCGGTCATGCCCTCCCACCACACGTCGCCGTCGGCGGTGAGCGCGACGTTCGTGAAGATGGTGTTCTTCGTGATGGTGAGCATGGCGTTGGGGTTCGACTTCATGGACGTCCCCGGCGCCACGCCGAAGAAGCCCGCCTCGGGGTTGATGGCGTAGAGGCGCCCGTCCTTGCCGGGCTTGATCCACGCGATGTCGTCGCCCACGGTGGTGACCTTGTGGTCCTTGTACCGCTCGGGCGGATTGATCATCGCGAAGTTGGTCTTGCCGCAGGCGCTGGGGAAGGCGGCCGCGACGTAGGTCTTCTCGCCCTTGGGGTCCTCCACGCCGAGGATCAGCATGTGCTCGGCCAGCCAGCCCTCGTCCCGGGCCATGGTGGAGGCGATGCGCAGGGCGAAGCACTTCTTCCCGAGCAGCGCGTTGCCGCCGTAGCCGCTGCCGAAGGACCAGATCTCGCGGGTCTCGGGGAAGTGGCAGATGTACTTGTTGTCGGGGTTGCAGGGCCAGGGAACGTCCTTCTGGCCCTCGGCCAGGGGCGCGCCGACGCTGTGGAGACAGGGCACGAAGTCGCCATCGCCCAGCACGTCGTACACGGCCTTGCCCATGCGGGTCATGATCCTCATGTTCACGGCCACGTAGGGGGAGTCGGAGATCTCCACGCCGATGTGGGCGATGTCCGAGCCCAGGGGGCCCATGCTGAAGGGGACCACGTACATCGTGCGGCCCCGCATGCAGCCCCGGAACAGGCCCCGCAGCGTCTCCTTCATCTCGGCGGGGTCCATCCAGTTGTTGTTCGGGCCCGCGTCGTCCTTGCGGAGGGTGCACACGAAGGTCCGGTCCTCCACCCGGGCCACGTCGCCGGGGTCGCTGAGGGCGAGGTAGGAGTTCGGGCGCTTCTCTGGGTTGAGGCGGCGGAAGGTGCCGGCGTCCACCATCATCTGGCAGAGGCGGTCGTACTCCTCCTGGCTGCCGTCGCACCAGTGGATGTCCTTGGGCTCGCAGAGCCGGGCGACCTCATCGACCCAGGACAGGAGCTTCTTGTTGGTGACGAAGCTCGGGGCTTGGACGGCGGAAAGGCTCATGGTCGCTCCTTGACGCGGGTGGGCCTCAAGGCCTCGCATGCCCCGCGAATGGTGTTCGGGCGGAAGGGCCCAGTCTACCAGTGGGAACTGGGGCGACCAAGGCACGGGATTCTCCGGTTCCCAAGGCCTGGCGCCCGCGGAATGATGGGGGTTTCGGACCCCGCATGCTGGAAACCTGGCTGAACCAACCCCATGCCGCCTCCTGGCTGGTGGTGATGTGGGTGGCGGGGATCCTGGGTTCAGTGGGCCACTGCGCGGGGATGTGCGGGCCCCTGGTGGCGGCCTTCGGCATGGCCCAGGCCGGCCGGGGCGGGCGGCTCTGGGCCCGGCACCTCCTCTTCCAGCTCGGGCGGGTGGGCACCTACGCCCTGCTCGGGGCGGCCATCGGATGGGCGGGGGGCTTCGCCCGGCTCCAGACCGTGGAGGACATGCACGCCTGCTGCCGCCCCGAAGGCCAGGCCCTGGTGGCCGCCCAGGCCTGGCCCTGGCAGGTCTGGGTGAAGCTGGGCCTGGGGGGCCTCATGGTCCTGCTCGGCCTCCTCCTGGCCCTGGGCCGGCGGGCGGACGCCCTCCTGGAGTGGTCCCTGCCGAAGCCCCTCCAGAACCTCCTGGGCCGGGGCCTGAGGTCCGGAGGAGGGCCCCTCTTCCTCGGCCTCCTCTGGGGCCTGGTGCCCTGCGGCCTCGTCTACATGATGCTGCTCAGGAGCCTGGACGCGGGGTCCTGGCGCATGGGCGCCGCGGGCATGGCGGCCTTCGGGCTGGGCAACCTTCCGGTGCTGATGGGACTGGGGATGGCGAGCACCCGGCTGGGCCAGGCCTGGCGGCACCGGCTCCTGAGGGCGGGTGGGCTCCTCGTGGCCTGCATGGGCGTCTACATCCTGCTTCAGGCGGCGCACCTTCTCAGGCTGCAGGGACAGGGGTAGCTTGGAGGCGGTGAGGGGCATGAGCGACGAGAAGCGCCAGGAGGCCATGGAGGTGATGGGCAGGGCCTACCAGCTCCACATGAAGGGGGAGATCGACCAGGCCCTGGAGTTGTATGACCAGAGCCTCGCCATCCTGGCGACTCCGGAGGCCTACACCTTCCGGGGCTGGGCGAAGTCCTTCCACCGGGATTTCGAGGGGGCCATCGAGGACTGCCACCGGGCCATCGACCTGGACCCCGAATTTGGCAATCCCTACAACGACATCGGCGCCTACTACCTGGAGCTGGGCCAGCCCGACGACGCCATCCCCTGGCTCCGCATGGCCCTGAAGGCCAAGCGCTACGAGAGCTACTGCTTCCCCCACTACAACCTCGGCCGCATCTTCGAGGCCGCGGGGAAGCTGGACCAGGCCCGGGAGCACTTCGGCCGGGCCCTGGAGTCCAACCCCGGGTACGCCCTCGCGGCCAAGGCCCTCCGGCGCGTGGATCAGAAGCTAGCCGAGACCTCCCATCCCGAACCCCACGGCGAGGCCGGCAAGCCCTGACTCCCCGCCCAACCCCGACGAAGGAGCGACCATGACCGATCTCAAGGACCAGGTGGGCCCCGCCCTGGGCAGGATCCCCAGCGGCCTCGCCATCGCCACTGCCCAGCACGGCGGCCAGCGGACGGGCTTCCTCGCCTCCTGGTTCCAGCAGGTGAGCTTCGAGCCCCCCCTGGTGGCGGTCTGCGTGAAGGCCGGACGCCCCATCGAGGAGCTGGTGCGCGGCAGCGGCCATTTCGCCCTGAACATCCTCGCCGAAGGGGACTTCGCCAGCCTCAAGCGCTACGGGAAGGGCTTCGAGCCCGGGATCGATCCCTGGGCCGAGGATCCAGGAAGCCTCGCGGAAGGGCCGCCGGCCCCGGTGTTCGCCCAGGGCTACGCCCACCTCGTGCTGAAGCTCGTCCGCATCCTGGAGAGCGGCGGGGACCACCTGCTCTACATCGGCGAAGTGGTCTCCGGGGGCATGGCCAACCCCGAGGCCAAGCCCTACGTCCACGTGCGGAAGAACGGGTTCGGCTACTGATGCGGCTCACCATCGCCCACAGCCCGGACAGCGACGACGCCTACATGATGGCGCCCCTGGCCCTGGGCTGGCTGGACCCGGAGGGCTTCGAGTTCGACTTCGTCCGCGAGGACATCGAGGTGCTGAACCAGCGCGCTTCGGAAGCCCGCTATGACGTGACCGCCATCAGCTTCGGCGCCTACCCGGCCATCCGGGACCGCTACGACCTGCTGACGGCGGGCTCGAGCATCCAGGAGGGGACGGGCCCCGTGGTGGTGGCGCGCCGTGACGTCCCGCAGGCCGATTGGCCGGGGCTGACCATCGCGGTGCCGGGCCTGCGGACCAGCGCCTACCTGGCCCTCCGCCGCCTGGGGCAGGGCTTGGGTTTCGAGCCCCGGATCAAAGTCATGCCCTTCGACCAGATCCTGCCGGCGGTCGCGGAAGGCCGCGCGGAGGCGGGCTTGTTGATCCACGAAAGCCAGCTCCAGTACCGGGGCCTGGGCCTCCACTGCCTCGTGGACCTGGGCGCCTGGTGGAAGGAGCGGGAGGACCTGCCCCTGCCCATGGGGGGGAACGCCATCCGGCGGGACCTGGATCCTGAGGCCAAGGCCCGGTTCGCCGTGCTCATGCGCCGGAGCGTCGAACGCGCCATCGAGCGGCACGAGGAGAGCGTGGACTATGCCCAGTCCTTCGGCCGGGGCATGGACCGGGACATGGTGAGCCGCTACGTGCGGGCCTGGGTGAACGACTTCACCGTGGACCCGGGGCCCCGGGGTCGGCGGGCCGTGGCCTTGCTGCTCGGCGAGGCGCCGGTCTGGATCCAGGGGTAGTCCCCCATCGGTTCCCAAGTAAATGGTCTGAACCTTGCTTTGCTGGGGTGTGATGCCCCCGAACGGGTCAATGGACCGTCCCTGCCCGCCCTCGCCGTGCCCTCGCGGCCTTGGGAACGGCCTGCCGCAGTCGGTTTCCCACGGATGGGAAGGCCTTGCCGATTTGCGGAATAAAACCAAAGCAACTTATGAATGTGCTAGGATTGACGAACGCTTACCGCACGTCTATCTATGTAATCACCTGTCTGGCCACAGATTTCCCCTCCAGTTCCCACCGAGGCCTATATGCGGCAAAGGAATGACTTCTTGCTGAAAGCCCTCCCGGTTGCCCTCGGGGCGATCCTCGCGGGATGCGGCGGCGGATCCAAGGTGGGAGGGGACGGCGGTGTCCGGCGGGGCAACACCCTGCCTACGATCACCCAGGTCTACTATTCCCCCGGGGATGCCACCCTCAAGCGCTACAGCGTTTACACCTTCCAGGCCACCGCCTCGGACCCCGACATCGGGGACGCGATCACCAAGTACGAGTGGGATTTCGGGGACTCGGGCGGGCAGACGGTCCTGACCACCGGTTCCACCGTGAACCACAGCTTCATCCTGTCGGGCACCCAGACCGTGAAGGTCCGGGCCTACGACTCCAGCAACGCCCCGGGCGAGTATTTCGCCGGGACCGTGGCGGTGGACAGCTCCCCGTCCCCCATTGACGTGGTCTTCACGAATCCCACTTCGGCCTTGACCGCCCAGGCCGACCCCGGCGGCGGGGTCAACATCGCCTTCACCGTCAAGGTCACCTCCACCGGCTCGGGCTCCATCGGCCTCTCGAACGTCGCCTTCAACCCCGGCGACGCGAACGCCACCATCATCCAGTCCACGGCCAACGGCGGCGGGAGCTACTCCTTCACCGTCCGGTACAACGGCGCCTCGACCGCGGGCACCCGCGTGGCCACCCCCAGCGTGAAGGTCACCGACTCCACGGGCGTGAGCAGCGACCAGGTGTCCGGGCCCTCCATCACCATCAACACCCTCGCGGGCGCCAACAACCGGCCCACCATCACCATCACCAACCCCGCCGGCACGACGGTCTCCGCCTTCACGTCCAAGGACGTGACCCTGGCCTTCACCCTGACGGACCTGGACAACGACACGCTCACCTACACGGTGGACTGGGGCGACGGCACCGCCGTCACCACGGGCACGGCCACAGGCACGGCCACGGGCTCGGCCCAGACTCTCACCCACAACTTCCCGGACAGCTTCACCAGTTCCACCCGGTCGGTGCTGCTGCGGGTGAATGCCACCGACAGCCGCTCGGTGAACGGGACCGCCATCGAGCAGACCCGCACCTTCAACGTCACCTTCAACACCTATCCCACCGCGACCATCACCACGCCCCAGGCGAGCGGCACGCTGCCGTCCACGGCTGAACTCCCGAGCAACAGCGGCATCGGGCTCTTCAACCCCCCCGGCGCGAACGATCCCGACCTGGTGGTCATCCCCAGCGGCGGCAAGGTCCGGTTCAATGGCGCCGGGACCCCTCCCGGCAGCGGCGAAGCTTCCCTCACCTACGCCTGGACCTTCCAGGGCGGGGTGCCCTCGACGTCCAACGTGGCCAACCCCGGCGAGGTGGTCTTCTCCGCCAATGCCGGGACCATCGTCCCCTACCTGGTGGAGCTGAAGGTCACCGACGTCTTTGGCCGCGCCTCCTCCGCTGCGGCGGGTGCCAGCAAAAAGGCCTACCGGAAGTGGATCATCGTCGACGGGACCCACACCCAGAGCTTCAACCTCTCGCTGCTCTACCGGCTGAAGGCGGACAACAACGCCGTCGCCAGCCTGAGCCCGGTCCGCACCTCGGCCAACGGCCTCGGCGCCGTGATGACCATCTTCCAGGACGGGCTGAGCAACACCTACGCGATCTCCGATCCCAGCGGCCAGGCCCAGGTCCAGGTGCCGGTGCGCTCGAACCTCCCCTTCTACGTCCAGATCCCCGGCTTCGGCGCCGACACCACGGGCTACCTGATGCGCATCCCCAACGCGCCCACGGGGCCCTTCGCCGACCCGACCCTGGGCACGGCCCTGGATGCGACCCGCTCGAGCTTCGGCTTCGAGAACGCCGCGGCGCCCTACAACCCGACCCTGCGCCTCGTCACCAGCCAGGGCTTCGCCCCTGAGAACAGCGCCGCGCCGGAGCGCCGCCTGCAGGGCTACGTGAACGGCTCCCTCGTCATTGGCCCGACCCCCGCGAACACCCGCTGGCTGGATCGCCTCTCCATCCCCCTGGATGCCTCCGACTCCCTGGGTGCGCTGAACCAGTGGGTGCAGACGAGCAACGTCGTCTATTCCTTCACCGGCCTCCGTGGGAACCAGTCCTACGCCGAGTGGATGTCCTTCCTGGTCGCCCCCACCACCAACAGCCTCGCCGAGGCCCCGGTGGCAGACCCCACCACCACGGCCGGCACGCCTGCCAACATGGGATTCGTCCTGGACGCCCCGAAGTACACCGCGGACAACGTCAAGGCCGATACCTTCGCCGCCAAGGCCTTCCAGGCCTTCCGGGTGCCCGGCGGGGTGACCGACCCCTACGACATCACCCTTTCCGGTTCCACCGATCCAGCCTCCACGGCCCTCCTGAAGCCGACCCGCATGGACTCCGGGGTCTCGGCCATGTTCTCCCAGGCCGTGTACGGCGCCCCGGGCATCCAGCCCTTCAGCGGCGGCATCCAGGGCGTTCCGGTCCCCTACGACGCGAACGATCCCGACCGCAAGCCCTACGAGAACCGCACCTACTTCTTCGCCCCCACCCGGACCGTGTTCTCCATGTCCGAGTACCTCTGGTCGAAGGTCTGGTCCCGGCCGCTGGTGCTCAACCAGGCCTCGCTCTCCTACCTCACCCCGATCGCCGGCTTCCCCTACTTCCGCCACAGCGCACCCACGGAATGGCCTAAGCTCAGCGGCATCGCGCCGGACAACAGCGCCTTCGACCTCACCGCCACCGGCGGGCCGGTCTTCGACGCCTCCTCCCCGGTGGCCGTGGGCGGCGGGACGCCGAGCAGCACCGGCGTGGGCCGCTTCTTCTGGGCGGCCTACGCGCCTTACTACAACAGCGCCACGGGGGCTGCCATCAGCCGCACCTGGCTGGCGGACGACCTTACCGCCCAGCCCCCCCTGACCGTCACGGGCGGCACCGGGGACGCCGTCAACATCTTCGGGTTCGCCCCGCCCCTGGACACTGTCGTGGACAAGCGCGGCCGCAACGCCAACGGCTCCCTGAACGGAAGCAGCACCGGTGGCTACCGTGTGACCTGGTACAACCCCACCAAGGACAGCGATGGGAATCCCGTGCCGCCGGACTTCTGGGTGGTGGAGCTGCGAACCACCAGCACCCAGCACTTCCTGCTCCCGGGCAGCTTCCCGGTCGGCACCCAGTCCACGTCGGACCTCATCCTCACCGACGCCCGCAAGTACCTCCCCTCCGGCCGGTCCGCGGCCGACGGCCCCGCGACCAACGGCAGCGACACCGTCGCCCCCGGCTACTGCTGGTTCGACATCCCGGTGGAGCTGCGCCCCGCCCCCTCCGGCGGAACGGCTTCGATCATCGTCTACGGCGTCAAGGCCATCCTGAAGAACAACCCGGCGCCCGGGGCCCGCGTCCTGTCCCGCCCGGACTGGATCGACGCCATCAAGACCGCCTCCGCCACCATGCGCATGCTCCCTGGCGGCGTGAACGTCAACAACGCCCACAAGATCCCCTTCAACTACCACTGGGACATCGTGGTCGTGAACGGCCCCCTGACCCTCGTGGCACCCTGATTGCTCAGGATCCTGCTGCGACAATTTTCCGACCCGCCCACCGGCTCCCCGCTCCTCTCCTTCCCCCCTGCACCAGGAGGTCCCGTGAAGAAGCTCAGCATCCTGGCCGCCGCCCTCAGCGCCGGCGCCCTTTTCGGCCAGTCGGCCACCGGCGAGGCCCGCATCCAGATCTTCGGCGATTTCATGCGCCCCTCCGACCAGGTCATCGCCCAGATCGGCAGCGTGGGCGTGAAGGACCAGCCCAAGGCCCAGACGGGCTTCGGCATCCGGTTCATGGGCGAGCTGCCCGGGACCGACAACTGGTTCTACGAGCTTGGCGGCCGCCTTGAATCCACCTCGAAGTTCGAGACCAAGGGGAGCGTCACCTCCTCGGTCAGCGTGGACGCCACGGACGTCAAGTTCGGCTACTCCTACTGGAGCATCGGCGCCGGCTACATGTGGCACTTCGACGCCTTCAGCCTTGGGGCGCACCTCGAGGGCCGCGGCGAGGCCATGAACGCCAAGGGCTACCTCACCGTCACCGGCGGCACGGGCAGCGGCGCGGTGGACCACAGCGTCACCTACCTCCGCCCCTGGGTCCGCCTCAGCGGCGACTGGTCCTGGAAGGCCGGCAGCGTGCAGCCCTACTTCGGCCTGGACGCCAGCCTCGCCATCACGAAGACCAGCCAGAACGCCGTCATGGGCCTGACGGTCCTGGATGACCGGAACCTCAAGGCGATGGCGCCCCAGGCGACCTTCGGGCTCTACTTTGGCCTGAAGTTCTGACGACCCTCCAAAGGTAGAAAGGCCCCCGCGGGATGCGGGGGCCTTCGCATGCGTCCCGCGGCCTCAGGGGCGCAGGACGAGGATCGTCGCGCTCAAGGCGGGAAGGGTGATCCGGAGGGCATTGCGCAGGGTCAAGGCGAGGTCCGCCTGCCGCTGGGGGACGGCGCTTCCGGACTGGACTGGAGAGGAAGCGGTGAGCTGGAAGACCTCCGCCTTCCCGAAGAGCTGGGTGTGGGTCACGGCAAGCCCCGCGGTGCGGGCGGCGGTGTCCTTGTTGAGGAGCAGGACCACCAGCCGGGAGGCGTCCCCGGCCTGGAGGCTCCCGTACACGCTGCCCCGGGCGTCGTCGGAGCTGGCCGCGCGGAAGCTGGTGTCCCCGAAGGCGCTCCCCGCGCCGTCGTAGTTCCGGAACAGCCGGAAGGCCCCGTAGCTGAAGGCCCGGTTCGACGCGACGGGCCAGACGTTCGCGGCGAAGACCCCCTCCCGGCCGAAGATGCCGAGGGTGTCCGCCTGGGCCAGGCCTCCGCTGATGTGGTCCTCGCCCCCGTGGTTGTACTCGCTGAAGGAGAGGCGGGTGCCGGGGTAGTTCGCGGCGATCTTCCCGAGGATCCGCGGGATGAGGCGGATCGGGCCCAGGGTGGAGTACTGGGTGATCCAGCTGGTCTCGGTGTAGGCGGGATCCCAGAGGCTGCGGGGGGCCTGGATGCGGGCGGCGGCCACCGCGGCGCTGTTGTCCCCGCCCACGACCCGCTGCCCGCCGCCCTGGGCCTCGGAGTACCAGTGGAGGTCCAGCACGTCGAGCAGGCGGCGCCCCTGGCCCTCGGAGGCCGTCCTGAGCTGGGCGAGGTAGGTTTCCAGGAAGTCCCGGCCGTTCGCGTCCGGGGCGTCCTGGAGGTTGACGAACCCGTTCCAGCCGTAGCTTGCGGGCCCCATGACCGTGGCCTGGGGGACCACGTCCTTGATGGCGGCGGCGAGGGCGATGGAAGCCGGGATGAGCTGGTCGTAGCGCAGCTTGCTTCGCTGGACCTCCCGATGGGTGTCGTACCAGAGGTCCGGCTCGTTATCGAGCATGTGGAAGACCGGCCGGGCCGGGTCCGTGCGGGCCGTCGGGAAGCGGCCGTCCAGCCACCAGACGAACTCGTCGAGGTAGACCCGCCCGTCGGTGGTGCTGGGCGGGTTCGCGAAGGCGCTGCCCTTCTTGGCCTGGGTGGGGAGGAAGCGCGTGCTCACCGGCTGGCTGATGTCCACGTTCCCGTTCTTGTCCGCGGAGGCCCAGCCCTGCATGGGGACCGTGACGATGATCCCCGCGTTGGCGGCCTGGGCGTTGGCCACGGAGGGCCGGACGGCTTCGCCGGGGGTGCTGCTGGCGCTGAGGTAGCCGTCGTTGCTGTAGGGGCCCCAGTCGGTGCCCGCATTGGAGGCGTTGGTCTCCCAGTTGTAGGCCGTCCAGCGGTTCCCGCCGAGCCGTCCCAGGGTCGTGCCGGGGGCCATGGAGGCGTCCCAGGTCCCGCCGTTGTAGCCGTAGATCCACCGCGAGATGGGATGGACGTCCTGGCCGCTGTGGAGGGTGAAGCGGAGGTCCGCGGTGCCGGGGTCGTCCGGCGTGATGTAGACGCTCCCGCTCACGGTCACGGTGACGGTCCGGGTCGCCGCGCCGCCGGCGTTGGTGGCCGTCAGGGTGTAGGTGGTGGTGGCGCCGGGGCGGACCGACACGCTGGTGGCGCCGCCCGTGACCACGCCCACCTCGGGACTGATGATGACCGTGCTGGCCCCGGTGACCGTGAAGCTCAGGGTAGAGGACTGGCCGGCGCTGATGCTGGCGGGGGAGGCGCTGAAGGCCGTGATGGAAGGCGGGGTGCCCGCGGGGACGCTGGTGTAGATGGTCCCCATGCGCACCACCTCCAGATCGGAACCCTTCACCCGGGACAGCTCGGCGATGGCGGTGTTGCTCCACCGCTCGTCGGGGGCGCCGGAGATGAACCAGTCGGAGCCGTTGTCGGCGAGGATCATGCCGTACTTCTTGAGGGCCCGCAGGACGACCTGGGTGGAGGCGCTGAACCCGCTGATGTCGTAGGAGGCCTTGAGGCGGACCCGCATGCCCATGGGCGGGCGGGCCGGGTCGGTGCTGCTGGAGGCCCAGTGGGTGGCCGGCGGGATGAAGGCCCTCCGGGTGAGGTTCGCCGTGAACCTCAGGGCGTGCCGGATCTCGCCGGCGTTGACTTCGTCCCAGCGGACCAGGCCCGGGAAGACGGGGAGGCCGGCCGCGTCCGCGGAAGTCCATCCCAGGGGGCGCTTCGTGTCCCCCTTGAGGTCCCACACCGCCGCGCTGTCGGCGTTCCAGGAGGCCCCGTTGCTGACGGGGAAGGCGCGGTAGAGCTCGTACAGGGTGCAGGTGTCGCGGTCCAGCACCAGCACGTGGCGGTCGCCGTCGTTGGGCACGGCGGGGTCCCCTTCGATGGGGGCGGACGGCGGCACCGGGTAGGGCCCCGGGTCGCTCTCATCCCCATAGGCCGTGAAGTTGATGGGGACCTTCGCCTGGCCGCCCACCACGACGTAGGGGATCCCGATCTTGCCCCCGTTGTAGAGCCCGGCGCCGTAATCCCCGTGGAGGCCCTTGGTGGCGCCGATGGTCGCGATGATCGTGCTGGAGTTGGGATCCACCGGGTCGGCGCTGATGTCCCGGTTCCATTCGCTGGTGGACGCGAAGACCTGGGTCCCCTTGAGGTCGGCGCCGACGCCAAGGTCCATGACGCCGCAGGAGGGCGGATTCGGGGGCTGCACGGTCACGGTGGCGGTGGCCGAGACGGAGCCCGCGGCGTTGGTGGCGGTGAGGCGGTAGGTGGTGGTGGCCGCGGGGGACACCGCGAAGCTGGTGCCCGTGACGGGGCCGATGCCCTGGTCGAGGGTCAGGCCCGTGGCGCCGGAGACGGACCAGGAGAGGGTGCTGCTCTGGCCCGCGGCGATGGTGGCGGGCGTGGCGGTGAAACTGGCGATCACCGGGAGCTGGTTCACCGTGACGGTGGCGTTGGCGGTGACGGAGCCGGCGGCGTTGGTGGCGGTGAGGGTGTAGGTGGTGGTGGCCGCGGGGGAGACGGAG
>JABLTH010020710.1_pt1 | contig 13910 bp, 17 predicted proteins | sample 7875711 | NCBI WGS metagenome assembly JABLTH01 (sample SAMN14941262, study PRJNA633318) | bioreactor metagenome | isolation source: bioreactor | place: China | collected 2019-03-05 | reverse complement strand
CAGGCCGTTCTCGCTGCGCTCGCGCCGCAGCACGTTGGACACCATGTCCACCTCGGCGCTCAGCGAGCGCACCGCATCGTCCAGCGTCAACAGTCCGATCACGGCGGATTCGCCATCGCGCACGGCCAGCCGGCGCACGCCGTGCGCCAGCATGCTGCGCAGGGCGTCGCTGACGGCGGCGTGGCGTTCGGTGGTGATCACCCCGGGCGTCATCACGCAGGTGACAAGGGCTTCTCCGCAGGCGGGCAGGTCGGCCAGGCCATGCACCACCATGTCGCGGTCCGTGACCACGCCCAGGATGCGCTGGTAGGGCCCGTCCTGCTCGGTGACGAACAGCAGCTTGGCGCGGCGGTCGCGCATCAGCTGCGCCGCTTCGCGCAAGGTACAGGTCGCGGAAACGTGGTGCAGCGCGTGGGAGCACACTTCGTCGACTCTCATGGGTGGCTCCTGTTATCGGTGCGGGGTCCGGATTCACTATATGGTGGCCGTGCCGCGCCACTTTGATCGAACGCAAGGGCGGTGTCGGCGCACTCACGGCGACCGGCGCCAAGCGCCGCGGACGGGTCGGCATGCTCCCGTCCTAGCCCGCCTTCGCCGCGCTGACCGCATGCCGGCTCGGCATCGGCCTGTGCGCGCTGTGCGGATCAGGGCGGCGCGGCCGAAGATTCCGGCGACGCCGCCGCCGGCGCCGGTCAATGCGCATCAATGCGCATCAATGCGAATCAATGCGAATCAATGCGCCATCAGCACCGGCACCGTCATGCTGGACAGCAGCGCCTGGGTGACACCGCCCAGCACCAGCTCGCGCATGCGCCCACGTCCGTAGGCGCCCATCACGATGAGATCGGCACCGAAGTCGGCGGCACGCGACAGCAGCAGTTCGCCGACGCCGGCATCGGCCAGCGGCGGCGAACGCTCCAGTGCGGCCTGCACGCCGTGCAGCGCCAGCGCGCGGCAGGCGTGTGCCGGCGGTGTCGCGCTGGCACGCAGGTCGCCCGCGCACAGCAGCAGGGCCTGCGCGCCGGACAGCAGCGGGATGGCGTCATGCAGGGCACGTGCCGCTTCGCGGCTGCCGTTCCAGGCCACGATGGCGCGCGTACCGATGGTGTCGAAGCGGCCGGCGCAAGGCACCACCAGGACCGGCCGGCCCGATTCGAGGATCAGGGATTCGAGGAACTGCGGCCCGACATAGCCCTCCGGCTCGGAAGGATCGGTCTGGCCCGCCACCACCAGTTCGGCCTCGCGCGCTTCGCGCAGCGCCGAGGTGACGGCGTCGCCGTCGGCCTGGCGCCACTCCGATGCGATCGGCAGCGCGTCGACGGCGGCGTGGAAGGCCGCCTCGGCGCGTGCGCGGGTGGCGTCGCGGCGCGCCATGTCTTCCGCCATATAGGTCTCGGCGCCTTCCATCATCGCGTACCAGGCGGGATCGGGTTCGAAGGCGGCGTACAGGCCGATCAGCCTGGCCTGGGCAGCCTGGGCGAGCCGGGCCGCGAGTGCCAGGCGCAGGCTCGAACGCGCCGAGCTGTCGAGATGGACAAGGATGCTGGCTGGGCGCATGGCGGATCCTCCAGGGCGATGCGCGGCGCCGGCGCACTCGCGCGCGCCGGCGGCCGACAGCAGGAAGCGGCAGGAAGCGGCAGGAAGCCGCGGGAAGCGGCCTGCGCGCGCCTCAGCGTATCGTGATGCGCTGCTGCGGCGTGGCTTCCTTCTTGGGCAGTACGACCTTCAGCACGCCGTCCTCGTAGCTCGCATCGACGCTGCCCTCGTCGATATTGCTGTCGAGCGTGAAGGCGCGCTGCATGGTGCCGGCGTAGCGCTCGCGGCGGATCACGCGCTCGCCTTCCTTGGTCTCGGAGGCGCGCTCGACCTTGGCCGAGATCATCACCGTGCCGCGCTCCACCGCGACCTGGATGTCCTCCTTCTTGGCGCCGGGGATTTCCGCCACCACGGTGTAGGCCTTGTCGGACTCGCTGACATCGACCTTGAACGGCATGCCGCTGTCGGCGCTGCCGCGCAGCGCGCGCAGCATGCCTTGCATCACATCGCCGATCGGCTCGAGCGAGAAGGGATCATGCAGTCGGATATTGCTCATCGTTCTCTCCTGGGAAGACAGGCGGCGCAACGCCGCCTTGCAAGATGCGCGGCGGATTCAGCGGTGCGCCGCCGGCGCGCCGTTCACGCGCAGTTCATCGATCACGTTGACCACCCCCGGCGCGGACCAGGCGGCGCCGACCGTGGCGTCGCGCTCGGCCAGGGAATCCACCTGCCCGCTGAGGGTGACCACGCCATGCTCCACGCGCACATCGATGTGGCGGGCCTCGCGCTGGGCGTGGCGGCACAGGGCGGCCTCGATGCGGCGGGCGACGTCGGGCGGCGTCATGCGCGACTGGACGGTCAGGTAGTTGTGCAGGCCGGTGACGCCGCGCAGATGGCTCACGGTGCGTTCGGCCAGGGCGCGCTGGTAGCCCCACTCGACCTCGCCGCTCAGCGTGATCCAGCCCTTCTCGACGCGCACCTTGATGGCGCCGGCGGGCAGGTTGGCCTGCCACTGCAGCGCCGCGTGCGCGGCCTGGGCCAGCGCTTCGTCGCCGATCGCTTCGCCCGGGCGCACTTCGAGCTGCACCACCACGCCGCGTACGCCCGCGACGCGCTCGGCGGCGCGCTCCGCCGCCAGCTTCTCCGCGTGGCTGCGCAGGTGGCCGCTGAGCGTCACGATGCCGTCGTTGACCTCGACGCCGATGGCGGCGGCGTGCACCGCCGGCTCCCATTCGAGTTCGGCGCTGACATCCTGGTGGAGCTGGGCATCCGTCTTCATGTCGTCCTTCCTCTGCGTTGGCCGGGCCTGTTCGCAATATAGGCGGCGCGCCGCGACCGGCTTTGACCTGGCGCAAGGCCGCGGTGGCGCGCGCGGAGACAATCGGAGACAGGGCGGATGCCGCGCGCGGTCCGCCATCGACGAGGCAGCCGGACAGGCGAGGGGGCACGATGACAACAGCGGAAGGCAAGGCCTGCACGGGCACGTGCGGTGCCCTGTGCAAGGGATGGCGGGGAGAGGTGGCGACGCGCCTGGACCAGGCCGAGCAGCGTGCGCTGGCGCAGTGCGGCGGAGCCGGGGCCGGCGCGGTCCCGGTGGAAGCGGCGGCCGGTCCGGCCGACCAGTTCGACCGGATCGAGCCGACCGACCAGGTCGACTACAAGGACCTGGCCGGCCGCGCCGCCTCGGCGCAAGTGAGCGAGGCGGCGCAGGCGCACGCGCGCCGCGAACTGGCGGAGATTGCCGCGGCGCGGGCGCGGCTGGCGGCGGGCGACTACGGCATCTGCGCGGACTGCGGGCAGGGCATCCCGCAGCCGCGCCTGCTGGCCTGCCCGACCGCGCGGCGCTGCCTGCCCTGCCAGCGCCAGCACGAGCGGCTGCGGCCGGGCCGGCCGTAGGCGTGGCGGCGGCCTCCGTGGCGCCGCCCGGGTGGCACGGGTGCAGGACTCAGGCGGCTTCGCTGCCGGGGTCCTTCACCAGGCCGATCTCGCGCAGGTAGGACGCCAGCGCCGCGTGGTGCGTGGCCAGGGTGCGGACGATGCCGCTCAGGTCGTCGAGCGAGTAGGCGTCTTCTTCGGCGGCGCGCGCCGGCGCCGGCTCGCCGCCATCATCGGGCACCTCGTGCAGCGCCACGATGCTGCGCGGCAGGCCGAACACCCAGGCGGGCTGCAGCGAGCCCGGCAGGCGTCCCGGCGCCCAGCGCGCGTGGGCAATGTCGTGCAGCAACTGCCGATGGGTATGAGGCACCAGCAGGTAGGCGTGGATCCGGTCGAAGCGGTCCACCGGTACGTGGCGGCAGCGCAGCAGGTCGAGCAGCGCCTCGCGCTGGGCGCCGAAGTCGAGCCGGCGCACGAGCAGCATCACCGCGGTCGGATCGGCGCCGCTCAAGGTGGCGATGGCCTCCTGCATCAGCAGTTCATAACGCGCGAACCACTGCGTGACGGCACCGAACAGGCGCAGGTGTTCGCTGCCCAGGCAGCCCAGGTCTTGCGTGGACATGTCGGTTTCCTCCTGTGCGCGCCTGGGTTTGCGCACGGGCGCGCAAGCGCGCGCGCTTGCGCGCCGCGAGCGCCGCGGCCGCCTTGCCGGGCCGCCCTCAGCCGGCGAAGCGGAAGTGCCCGCTGTGCAGGACGATGCGGTGCGCACCGGTCATCTCGAACAGCGCGCGCGCGACGTCCTGGATTTCCTGCCGGTGGTGCTGGAAGGCGCAGAGCAGGTCGTCGGCGCGCAGGGAGCGCGCGCCGAAGTGGTCTTCCAGCGCCTCGGCCGTGACCGAGTAGGTGGCGGGGTGGCCGTCGACCGTGGCCGCGCAGTCCAGGCAGGGGCCGGCCGCGCAGTAGTCGGGCGTGGCGTCCGGAAAGGCAATCTGCTTGTTCATGCCGTGCTCGCTGTGCTGGCTGGATTCCTCCAGCTTCCCTCTACCTACTGTAGCCACTGCCGCCGCAGAACGTGCGCGCCAGCGGTCCCGTGCCGGATGCCGGCTAAGCCGCCGCCGGCTGGCGCGAATCGCTGCGCACCAGCAGTACCGGCAGCCGGCTCTTGCGGACGACGCCCTCGGCCACGCTGCCCATCAGCGCGCGCGACAGGCCGCGCCGGCCATGCGTGCCGAGCACCAGCAGGTCGGCGCCGCAGGCCTCGGCTTCGGCGACGATGGAATCGGCGAAATGCCCCGGCGCCGCCGGCCGGGTCACCAGGCGTGTCGTGCAGGGCACGCCGGCCGCCTCGCAGCGCCTGGCGGTGGCGGCGAGCACCTTCTCGCCCCAGGCCTCCAGTTCCCGCCGCATCTGCCCGGGGTCGTAGTAGCGTGCGTCATACAGCATGTCGATGTCGTCGGCGATGAAAATCGCCTGGACGGCGCCGCCGCCGGCCTTGGCCAGGCCGATGGCCTGCTCCATGGCCAGTTCGGCGCAGTGGCTGCCATCCACCGCCAGCAGGATGCGTTGATACATGGTAGGTCTCCCGGCCTTGCGGCGAGCAATGAAAAAAGGGGAAGGGCTCAGGCCGCGGCGCGCGCTTCGGCCTGCTGGCCGCCTGCCGCGGCGGCCGGCTCGCGCACCAGCAGCACGGGCACCTCGCACTCGCGCGCCAGGCTTTCGGCCACGCTGCCGAGCAGCAGGCGGCGCAGGCCGTGGCGCCCGTGCGTGCCGATCACGATCATGTCGGCCTTGCATTCGCTGGCGGCCTGCCGCACCGCGGACGGGATGTCGCCCAGCGTCAGCACATCGTTGACCAGGTGCACGCCGCACGAGACGCCGGCCGCGTCGGCGGCGGCCGCGGCGTCGCGCAGCAGTTCTTCGCCCGCCACTACCAGTTGCGGCCCGAGTGCGCCGGCGTCGACATAGCCCAGGTCGTACTTCAGGTAACCGTAGTCCACCACGTGCAGGATCTCCAGCCGCGCCTGGGTCGAGGCGGCCAGGGATACCGCCTGCTGCAGGGCCTTTCTGGCGCAGCTGCTGTCATCGATGGCGACGAGGATGGTCTGGGGCATGGCGGGACTCCTGATGATGGGTGGGGGCTGGCGCGGGAGGGCAAGCGCGCTTGGCATGTTTCCGCTCTCTTGATCCACAGTGTGGCGCGGCGGCGGCGGCGCGGCTTGACCTGGATCAGGGAAAGCCGCTGCGGCGCCGCGTGCGCAGCCGGGCGCGCAGATCCGGGCGGCCGGTGCCGCGTTGCAGCGTGCATTTGCCGCCCCGTTAAGCTAGATAATTTCTATATTTCCGAAAATATCGGCTATCAAAGCACGTGGCCCATGATGGGTCGCGGCCGCTCGGCATCCATCGCCCCCATGCCAACGACCACGGCACGCCCGTAACCCGCGTCGCTGATGGCTGCGGTTCCTGTCTGGAGGGGGCAACCATGTCGATATCGCGCAGGCAGTTCCTCAAGGCCACCGGCGGTGCCGCGGCCGGGCTCAGCGTCGCCGGCAATGTACCGGGTCCGGCGCAGGCGGCATCGCCCCCCGCCGACCTTGGCCGCACGGCCCTACCGTTCCCCACCCGCCCGGTCGCGCGCCTGGCGCAACTCCAGGTGAACATCCCGCTCGCCTTTTCCTATCCGGACGCCGCGTCGCCCTGCGCGGTGATCAAGATGGGCGCGCCGGTGCCCGGTGGCGCGGGACCGGATCACGATGTGGTTGCCTACAGCACGCTGTGCACGCACATGGGCTGTCCCGTTGCCTATGACGCCAAGGCGCGCACCTTCAAGTGCCCGTGCCACTTCAGCATCTTCGATCCGGAGAAGTCCGGGCAGATGGTGTCGGGCCAGGCGACCGAGAACCTCCCGCGGGTGCACCTCGAGTACAACGCCAGCGACGGCACCTTCCGGGCCGTCGGTGTCGAGGGGCTGATCTACGGCCGGCAAGCCAACCTGTTGTAAGCGGAGCGTACCGCCATGGCTACCAACAAGGACCGGGTCGCGCTGCCCCCGGTGAACGCGCAGCGGACGGATCTGACCTGCCACTTCTGCATCGTCGGTTGCGGCTACCACGTCTACAAATGGCCGGAAAACAGCGAAGGCGGGCGGGCGCCGGGCCAGAATGCCCTGGGGCTGGACTTTCGCAAGCAGTTGCCGCCGCTGGCCGTGATCATGACGCCGAACATGCAGAACACGGTCACCGATCGCGACGGCAGCCGGCACAACATCCTGATCGTGCCCGACAAGCGGTGCAGCGTGAACAAAGGGCTGTCGTCGACACGCGGCGGACAGCTCGCCAAGGTGATGTTCAACCCCGATGGGGTCGGCCGCGCCCGCTTGCGCAGCCCGCGTCTCTACCTGGCCGATCAGTGGGTCGATATCGGCTGGGACGATGCGCTGGCGCTCTACGCAGGGGTTACCAAGCGCGTCCTCGATCGCGATGGCCCCGGCGAGCTCGCCTTCGATTGCTTCGACCATGGCGGCGCCGGCGGCGGCTTCGAGAACACCTGGGGAACCGGCAAGCTGATGTTCACGGCACTGCGCACGCCGCTGGTCCGGATCCACAATCGTCCGGCGTACAACTCGGAATGCCACGCGACGCGCGAGATGGGCATCGGTGAACTCAACAACAGCTACGAGGACGCCGAGCTGGCGGACGTGATTGTCGCCATCGGCTGCAACTCCTACGAGACGCAGACCAACTACTTCCTGGCGCACTGGCTGCCCAACCTGCAGGGCCAGACCGTCGACAAGCGCAAGCAGCGCTTCCCGGGCGAGAGCATCGCGCCGGCCAAGGTGATCTTCGTCGATCCACGCCGCACGACAACCATCGCGGTGGCCGAGCAGGCGGCCGGCAAGGACAACGTGCTGCACCTCGATATCGAACCGGGTACCGACATCGCCCTGTTCGACGGGTTGCTGACCTACGTGGTCGACCAGGGCTGGCACGACAAGGAGTTCATCGGCGCTTACACCAAGGGATTCGACGCGGCCCTGCGTGCGAACCACCTGTCACTGGAGGACACCAGCCGGATCACCGGCGTGCCCGTCGGGCGCCTGCGGCGCGCGGCCGAATGGGCCTACAAGCCCAAGGCGTCCGGCCACCGGCCGCACACCATGCACGCCTACGAGAAAGGCATCATCTGGGGCAACGACAACTACCTGATCCAGTCGGCGCTGGTCGACCTGGTGCTGGCAACCCGCAACGTGGGCCGGCGCGGGACGGGCGTGGTCCGCATGGGCGGCCACCAGGAGGGATACGCGCGGCCGCCTTATCCCGGCAAGACCAAGATCTATGTGGACCAGGAGATCATCCACGGCAAGGGCATGATGTACACGGCCTGGGGCGCCAATCCGTTCCAGACCACGCTCAATGCGCAGGAGCACCGCGCCGTGATTCTGCGCCGCACGGCGATCGTGCGGGAGGCGATGGGGCGCCTGCGCGGCGCCTCGGTACCGCAGATGGCCGACGCGGTCTACGACGCCGTGAAGAGCAAGGGTGGGCTGTTCCTGGTCAACATCAACCTCTACCCGACCATGCTGGCCGACGGCGCCCACCTGATGCTGCCGGCCGCGCACCCCGGCGAGATGAACCTGACGTCGATGAACGGCGAGCGCCGCATGCGCCTGTCGCAGCGCTTCATGGATCCGCCGGGGACGGCCCGCCCGGATTGCCTGATCGCCGCCGATATCGCCAATGCGCTGAAGCGGCTCTACCAGGCCGAGGGCAAGCAGGACATGGCCGCCCGCTTCGACGGCTTCGACTGGCGCAGCGAGGAAGATGCCTTCAACGACGGCTTCCGCCAGGCCGGGCAGCCCGGCGCGAGCCCCATCGACAGCCAAGGCGGCGGCACCGGCAACCTGGTGACCTACGAACGCTTGCGTGCCATGGGCAACAACGGCGTGCAGCTGCCGGCCAAGGCCTATCAAGACGGCAAGTTGGTCGGCACGGAAATGCTCTACACCGAGGGCAAGTTCGATACGGCCGACGGCAAGGCCGAGTTCAAGCCGGCGACCTGGCCCGGCTTGCCGAAGCCGGTCGAGGCGCAGAAGGCCAAGTACCACTTCTGGATCAACAACGGCCGTGTCAACGAGGTCTGGCAGACGATGTACCACGACCAGTACAACGAGTTCGTGCGGGCGCGGGTGCCGATGGCCTACCTGGAGCTGAACCCCGAGGACGCGCGTCCGCTCGGCATTGCTTCGGGCGACGTGGTCGAGGTGTTCAACGACTACGGCACGACCTATGCTATGGCTTACCTGGAGCCCGACATCAAGCACAAGCAGGCCTTCATGCAGTTTGCCCACTACAACGGCATCGTCGGCAACGTGACCACGCCCTGGACCGACCGCAATGTCGTGCCCTACTACAAAGGCACCTGGGCGGATCTGCGCCGGGTGGGCAGCAGCGACGAGTTCAAGGACACCGTCAGCTTCAAGCGGCGACGGTTCGATCCGGCCTGATCTCTGTGCCGTCATGCGTGAGCAGGCACGGCCCGGACGAAGACGACGGGCCGTGCCCGTAGCCGCTATCGGCCTGTCTGCCTATCTGTTATTTCAAGAGCGTCTTGGCGATGCGCATCTGCTGGTTCTCGAAGGCAGGCGCAAAGTCTTCCAGGTCACGGCCTGACATGCCGACCGCTGCCGATGTCGCCACGGTTTTCCAGGTGCGGATGGCGGCACAGACCTCGCCCAGCACACGCCGGACCGTGGCGGAATCCAAGCGAAAATAGCCCGCCACGCTGACTACCGCCTCAATGGAATCGACAGGGCCATAGGCCTCATCGAGCCACAACTTGAGTTCCTGGTCCTTGTCCGGGAACGGATTGATGTCGAATGCGGGCGCCAGGCGCCATTGGCCGTGTGCGACATGCAGGAAGCCGTGGTTCTGCACGTGGTCGTCGACGTTCGTGATGAGCAGATTGAAGGCGAGCCGGCGCCACAGCTCCTGGAGGTCCTGGCCCGGGTCGACGCTGTTTGCGATGATGGTGTCCGCAATCTGCGTGTAGGCATGGTCCTCCTGTCTGGACGCCTGCATCATCGAGCCCGCCGACAGGTAGGGAATCCGGCCGCCGCCTGCAACCCGGTCGAAGCGGCGGATGAGTGCGACGGGGGTGTCCTCAGACATCACGATGCGCGAATCGGCGACGGAGATGCCGGCGGCTGCAGCCAGGTGCAGTGCGAGGACTTCACCGCGCGTCACACTGCGGTCATCCTTCACGCTCGGGAACTTGCCGATGGCCAGGTGTCCGTCTTCGTCTACGATCGTGCATTTCGGTCGCATGCCACCGATGGAGGTGCCGCGGCCGCGAAGGTATCGCAGATCGGCCTCGGTCTCCTGGTTCATCTCCACCGCGCGCGACGCAGCCATCAGCGGCGCGAGCTCGAGCAACGGCGGTGTACCGCGCCCGCCTTCTTCGATGACGCGAAGGAAAGCCCGGGTGTCCGGGGCCCGGAGCCGGATGGCGCCGATCCGGCTCATATCATCGACGCCGAGCAGGTAGTCCATCTCGCTGAGTTCGGCATTCGAAACGGGCTTGCCGTCCTGCTGCGCGGATTTGCGACGCTTGGCGTGATCGCGCGCGATGACCCGGCAGCCCCAGCCGTCCGGCTCGGTGTCCGCGAATGCGAAGTGGACAATGGAGTCCTCTTTGGATGGTGCCTTGCGGAACTGGTTGCCGTCTACGAGTGGGAGGTCTGGCGAAATGGAAAACTTCGCCGCGTTGGACAGCCAGGTGGCATCGTAGGCGAACGTCGAATGTTCGCGCCGCCCGTCCTTGGCGTAGGCGAGCTCGCCGAGAGGGATGGCACTCTGGCCCAAGGCCACGCCCACTGTCTTCTGAGTCAGTGCCATGGGTCAGAGGGCCCCAGAAGGAGGTTTGCGGCCTTTCCCACGTACACGCTGCGGCAATTGCTCGTTCATGAGTGTCAGCCCGATGTCGTCGGCGGCCGTGTCGAGCATGCCGGTGATCTTGTTCAACTCACCCAGGACGAAGAAGGCCTGCGCAACGGTGCCGATCGGAACGCGGGGGTCGCCTTTCTCCAGCCTGCGCAGCGTGGCCACGGATGTCTGGATGCGTTCCGCCATCGACACCTGTGTCAGCATCCGCCGGCGGCGGGCCAGCGACAGGTCCTGGCCGAGCTTGATCAGCGCACGAGTCACCGGCGTCGGCATGGTGACATCCTTCTTTGCGCTCACATATGAGCGCTTATCGTCGTTAGAGGGGGCCATGTAAGCGCTTACGGATTCCGATTCCCAAGCTTCCAGTATTGGGTCGGACAGCGTGCATGTCAACCGAGAGCGCATATTAGCGCTCACCCATGAGCGATTATGATGGATTGCCGCTCAAACGTGAGCGGTAAGCTAAACAAGGCGCGTGCGGCCTATCCGTAGCGCGTTGGCTGTATCCATCCAGTGCCGCCACCATGCTACTGCGCGCTCATGGCTTGTTTGTATTTTATATTTCCATTAATATGGAAATATGGAAGAACGAGATGCGATCCGCTCCCTCGCCGCGCTGGCCCACGGGCTGCGCCTCGAGGTCTACCGCCTGCTGGTGGTGGCCGGCCACGCCGGCATGACGCCGGGCGCGATCGCGGCGCGCCTGGAGGTGCCCGGCGCCACCTTGTCCTTTCACCTGAAGGAATTGATGCACGCGGGCCTGGTCCTGCAGCAACGGGATGGCCGGCACCTGATCTATCGGGCGGCGTTCGAACATATGAATTCACTGCTGGGCTTCCTGACGGCGAACTGCTGCCAGGGGGACGCCTGCCCGGAAACCACCGCCGCCGGCGGTGTCTGCGAATGTTGAGGGAGAACCCCATGAAGCGCTTTCACGTACACATCCACGTCGATGACCTCGGCAAGAGCATCGCCTTCTATTCCAAGCTGTTCGCGGCGGAGCCGGCGCGGGTCGAAGCCGACTACGCCAAGTGGATGCTCGAGGATCCGCGGGTGAACTTCGCCATCTCGACGCGTGGTACCCAGGCGGGCCTGGACCACCTGGGCTTCCAGACCGACGATGCGGCGGAACTGGCGGAGCTGAAGACGCGCGCCGAGGCGGCCGACATGGCGCTGCTGGACGAGGGCGAGACCACCTGTTGCTACGCGCGCAGCGAGAAGCACTGGATCACGGATCCGCAAGGCATCGCCTGGGAGCACTTCCACACGCTGGGCAACGTGCCGGTCTTCGGCGAAAGCCGGCCGGCCGAGGCGCCCGCTGCTGCCGCTGCCCCTGCTGCCGAATCGGCCTGCTGCGCGCCGCGTGCGCCCAGGGGCAAGCCCATCGGCGTGGCCGTGACGTCCAAGACGTCCTGCTGCTGAGGAGGCCGGCATGGGCGGCAAGACCACCAACGTCCTGATCCTCTGCACCCACAATTCGGCACGCAGCGTGCTGAGCGAGGGCATGCTCAATCATCTGGCGCAGCAGCTCGGCCGCGACGTCCGCGCGTACAGCGCTGGCAGCGCGCCGAGCGGCCGCATCAACCCGTTCGCGATCGAGGCCCTGCAGAATGCCGGTGTGGAAACGGCCGGTTTCCGCAGCAAGAGCTGGGATGAATTCGTGGCGGATGATGCCCCGCGCATGCGGGTCGTCATCACCGTGTGCGACAGCGCGGCCGCGGAGCAATGTCCCTACTGGCCGGGAAGCCCCGTGAAAGTGCATTGGGGCTACGCCGATCCGTCGAACGCACAAGGTGGTGACGACGGCAAGCGGGTCGCCTTCGAGCTGACGCGCCAGGCGATCGGCTATCGCATGCTGCAACTGTTGCAACTGCCGCTCGAGGAGATGAGCGACGCCGAGCTGCAGGTCGCGCTGCAGCGCATTGCGCGGAGCTGAACGCCATGGTCGACTTGCGGCACAAGGTTCTGGCGGAGTCGCTGGGCACGGCGCTGCTGCTGGCCATCGTCATCGGTTCGGGCATCATGGCGGAGCGGCTTGCCGGCGGTAATGTCGCCATCGCACTGCTGGCCAACACGGGCGCCACGGTGCTTGGCCTGTACGTACTGATCGAAGTCTTCGGGCCGCTCAGCGGCGCGCACTTCAATCCTGTGGTCAGTGCGGTCATGGCCGTTCGCGGCGAACTGCCGGGCTCCGCGCTGGCGCCGTATCTGCTCGCGCAACTGGCCGGCGCGGTGCTCGGCGCCTGGCTGGCCCATGCCATGTTCGACCTGAGCATCCTGCAGTACTCCACCAAGGTGCGCGGCGGCCCTGGCCAATGGATCGCGGAAGCGGTGGCTACGGCGGGGCTGCTGCTGGTGATCTTGCGGGCGCCGGCGGGCCGTGCCTCGTCCATGGTGGCGGCTTATATTGGCGCGGCTTACTGGTTCACGGCATCCACGTCGTTCGCCAATCCGGCGGCCGCGTTCGGCCGCATGTTCAGCGACAGCTTTGCCGGCATCGCCCCCGCCAGCGTGCCGGGCTTCGTCATCGCACAGTGCGTGGGCGGCGCCATCGGCCTGGGGCTGCACCGGCTGCTGGAGCCGCGAGCGGCGCGGCGTGGCCATCCCAATGTGATCGAGTCCTCGGGCGAGCAGCCGACTGACTGAGCGCGCCGCCATCCTGGCTGTCCGCGCGGGCCCGGGGCTCCTCGCGGCGCAGGCGGGCTTAGGCCCGGGCCTTCCGGCCTGCCGGCGCGCAGGCGGAGGTGGGCACGTCGCAGCCCTGCGCGTCACCCTCGCAGCAGTGCTCCACCAGGAAGCCGATCAGGTCGTTCATCTGCGGGAACTGGACCTGGTACAGCACATTGCGCCCTTCCTGCTGGCCAGCGATCAGCCCCGCATGCGAGAGCTCCTTGAGATGGAAGGACAGGGTAGCCGGCGGGAGGCCGAGCGCTTCCCCGATCTGCCCCGCGTAGAGGCCGGTACGGCCGGCCCGGACCAGCAGGCGGAAAATGGCCAGGCGCGAAGGCTGCGCCAGCGCGGCCAGGGCTTTGACGGCGGCGTCGCTGTTCATGAGGCTTGGGATCCATGCATCGGTACGGAAAGGGGGTATTGTCCGCCGAAACCGGGGCGGGCGGGCGTTGCGTGGATGCGTTGCCGCCGGGCAGCGAAGCTGGTGAGCGGAAATCGCGCCGCCATGCGGAATCGTCGCCGGCCGCTGGCCCTTGGGCGGCACTATATTGTCCGCATCGTCGATACAGAGGCGAACGGGATTGGCGTCCCGAACACTTGTGCGTGGAAAGCCGCCGGTTGGCGGCGTTTTGAAGCAGTGCCTGAACCGCACACAGGAGTCCATGTCATGTCTAGTTCACCGCCCTCGGCGCCTCGTTCATCCCGCTCCCTGGCGTCCGCCGCCGCATTTTCTTCCTGCCCTTGCCGCCGGGGCGTTCGCGCCGAACAGGTGGGCGCCAGTCTTTACCTGAACACCGAAGTCGCCGCGGAAACGCCGCTGAGCCTTGCCGCCGAGAAGGCGGCGCAACTGCACGCGCTGCTGGTCGCAAGCCTGGAGTACGGGGCTGGTTG
>JABLTH010094034.1_pt1 | contig 13915 bp, 12 predicted proteins | sample 7875711 | NCBI WGS metagenome assembly JABLTH01 (sample SAMN14941262, study PRJNA633318) | bioreactor metagenome | isolation source: bioreactor | place: China | collected 2019-03-05 | reverse complement strand
TTCATCCGGGGCTCCTGGGAGGTTGGGTGGGTCGCACCTCCAGAATCCCGGGATCGCCCCGGGTGAACAACCTACTGAGAGATCACATCTAGCCGGCACGCGCACTGCGCACGGGCGCAAATCGGTGGGCGGGGTGCTCAGGCCAGCGCGTCGACAAATACCCCACGCAAGCCCGACACACCGCTCTCGCCGACGTGACTGGCCAACGACTGCAGAAACGTCGGCAGGTGCGGCGCGGTCAGGCTGCCGGAGCCGTCGGCCGATGCGTACGATGCTGTGCCCAGCGACGTCCACAGACCCTGCAAGGCCGCAGTCAGGCCGGCCGCGGACGGTGCGCCGGATGCGCCGGCATCCAACGCCTGCACCAGGCGCGACGAGGTCGACGCAATGCTCCGGTACTGCTGCACCTGGAGTGCTGCGCGCCGGCTGGCGGGCGATGCATCGCCCAGCGCCATCGGGCTGCCGGTGGGAACCCTCCCCGGCGAGCCGGCAAGGCCCAGTTGCGCCATGGCCATCGCGATCGCGGCCGTCCACTGGCCCGCATCGGCGGCCGGACCGCGCGAAATGGCTTTCGCGTGGGTCGACGCCGGGGCACCAGCGGCATCCGTTGGCGGCGAGCGCCAGGGCGCGGCAAGCCCGCCCGCCGATGGCAGCCGCGTACCGTAGACGCTCGCAACACTCATGGCAGGCAGCCAGCTCTCAGGTAGCACCGGGAACCGCCGCCAGGTTCGTGTGCCGACGGCGCGGAAGGGGAATATAGGCCGGGGCGAAGAGGCGCGAAAGTGCGCCCCAACCGCCTGTTCCAGGCAACGCCCCGGCACGCAGTCGTTGGATTCGACCGGGCAGCCGCCGCAGCGACGCGCACTGCAACTCCCCCGCCGCCGTATTCGCCTCTGGATCGTGCCTGCTGCGATCCGGAGCGGCCTTCGCGCAGTACCGGTCGCTCCGCGCGGAGCTCCCTGATTTAGGAATCGCCGCCCGCAACGTCGCCTCCCGCTCGGTCCGATCCTTCGGATGCGCCTGATGCCAACGGCAGCTCTCACCGCCGCGCCATGCGAAGGATCGCAATGAACGGGCAGATCGAAAACGCTGCGTTGGACGGCGCAGGAAACGGCCGGGACGTGGCCTTCCCATCGACACGCGAAATCCGGCAGGGCGGCCGGCGACGATCTCCGTCGCCGGCCGTCCGGTCAGGGTTGCAAGGCCTTCTGGATGCCCAGCTGGATGCTCTGGTTGTCGCGACTCGTATTGTCGATCAGCGCCTGGTATTCGGCACGCAGCGACCAGCCCTTGTACGTCTGCAACGTGAAGCCGGCACCCAGGGTGGTGTGGTTGCGCGACTGCCGGCTCAGCGTGGCCTGGTACAGCGGCCCGGACAGCAGGTCGGCGTACCGCATGGTAGCCACGCTGGCGCCCTGCATGTCGTGCCCGAATTCCGCCCGCAGCTGGGGCGTCCACATGCCGTAGTCGCGCTTGACCGACCACTGCGCCAGCAGGCCGACATTGGCGGTGCTGGTCTTCACCGTTTGCCCCTGATAGCGCAACGCGAACACTGCATCGCCCGTCTCGGTGTAGCCGTCGAGCGACGCCCGAGCCACGTCGAGTCGTCCGTAGGGCGTCAGCATCATGTCATCCGCCTGGTGCTGGTAGCCCACGGAGAGCGAGGCGAACCACTGCTTGCCGTCGCGGCTGCCGTGGACCGTGTTGCCGTTGTCTGTAACGAAACGACGGGCGTCGAACCGCAACCATTGGTAGCCGACCAGCCCGTCGACGTAGATCGACTCGCCGGGCTGGTAGCTTCCATAGACCGCGACGTTGTAGCTATCCACGGCGCTACGGCTGCCGTGCTGGCCGATGTCGGAAACGTCGTGACCGTAGCCTGCGCCCACGCCCAGCGTCAGGGCCTGCAATACCTGCTTGTCCGCGCCGAGGCTAAGGCCCGAGGTGGTGAAGTCGATGCCGTTGTCGCTCGCACCCGGCTGAAGCTTGCCGAAGTTGACCGCGCCGCCGGCCCAGAACGACACGCCGCCCGGAGCTGCGTTACCGCTGACCGTCGGCTTGGTCATCGCGCTGTCCGCCGGCAGCAGGAACGGATCGCCCGCCGAGCCCATGCCTTGCCGGTCATCGATCGCCAGTGGCTGACGGCGCAGGCTGCTGGCCGAACTCATGGTGATGCCGTTGGAGAAGCCGCCACGACCGCCGCCGTTGTGCAGGCTCTCCAGGCGACGCTCGAAGTTGTTGATCTGGCCCATCGCCATGCGGTGCGTCGCTTCGGCCTGGGCGTCGAGCACGCCGGTCACTTCGGGATCCTTCGATGGGTCGCTGCGCAACTGGACGGTGATGTCCACCGTTCCCGGCTCTGAGGTGGCGAACGCATTGCTCAGCGTGTAGGTGACCTTGGCGACCCCGCCGAACGTCGTCGCCGGGGTAAATGCCAACGTGTAGCCGCCGTTGGACGAACTGACCGTGGCGGTACCCGCATTCGCCGGCATGATGGACACCACGTTGGCAGCGGTGAACGGGCCGCCGCGCGCCGCTGTGGTCAGATCCACCTGCACCGTGACGCCCGCAATGGTTTTCGCGGTCAACGCGGGCGCGACCGGGCGCGGATTCACCGACAGCGTGACGTGCGCCGGCTGCGAGGTGCCGAAGGCATTGCTCAGTGTGTAGTCCAGGCCGAACGTGCCGGAGGCATTCGGGTCGGCGGTATACACGATGTCCGTGCCCTGCACCACCGCCGTGCCCGAGGTCGGCGCGGAGGTGATCGCTGCGCTGGTGAAAGGACCGTTGCTCGCGCCCGCCGCCGCATGGATGGTGACGGACTTGCCGGCCAGCACCTTGGCAGTCTGCGCGGCCGCCACCGGCACCGCACCCGGGACCACGGTGACCGATACCGTGGCCGCGCCGGAGGTGCCACCGGGTCCTGTCGCCGCGTACTTCAGCGTATCGCTGCCGAAGTAGCTGGCTGCCGGGGTGTACACGACATCCAGGCCATTGACCGTGGCGGTGCCGTGCGCTGGTTGCTGCGTAATCGCGATGCTGGTGATCGGGCCGCTGTCGTTGGCGGTGACGGCAATCGTGGCGTGACCATTCGCGTTCGCGCTGGCGGTGTCGTCCACCGCAACCGGGACCGGCTGGTTGATGCCGAGCGTGTAGGTCTGCGAGCCCTGGAAGCCGTGCTGGTCGGTTGCCGTCACGGTGATGTTGAAGCTGCCCGCGACGGTCGGCGTACCCGAGAGCGTGCCGGCCGAACTGAGCGTCAACCCCGCCGGCAATGCGCCTGTCGTCACCGCAAAGGTGTAGGGCGCAACGCCGCCACTGCCAGAGAGCGTCTGCGCATAGGCCTGGGCGCTCTGGCCACCCGGCAATGTGGCGGGGGCCCGCGCAATGGCCGGAGCGGCGACAACCAACTGGTAGGCCTTGTCGGCGGTCTGGGTCGCGGCATCCGTCGCCCGAAGCGTGAAGTTGAATGTGCCGCTCGTCAGGGGCGTCCCGGACAGCACGCCCGACGAAGAGAACGTCACACCGGTCGGCAGCGAGCCGCCGACCAGGCTGAAGGTGTACGGCGTCGCGCCGCCGGATGCGGTGATGGTCTGCGAGTAGGCGGTCTCGGCAGTAGCACCGGGCAGCGGCGAGGCCGTACTGAACGACACGGCACCGCCGGGTACCACGATGGCGAACGACTGCGTCACCGCTGGCGCAGGCTGGTAGGCGCCGTTACCGGCCTGATCCGCCTGGATGGTGCACGTGCCCGGCGACACCGTCGTGAGCACGCCAGCCGAGGTCACGGTGCAGACCGCACTGGTGGTCGAGCTGAAGCTCACCGTCAATCCCGAACTGGCCGAGGCGACCATCTGCGGCGACGTGCCGAAGTTCTGCGAACCGGGGTTGTTGAACGTGATCGTCTGCGTGCCGAGTGGGGTGACGCTGTTGGACGCGGCGGAGGCGCTGCCCGTGCCGGCGCTGTTGGTGGCGGTAACCGTGAACGTGTAGGCCGTGCCGTTGGTCAGGCCGGTGACCGTAATCGGGCTCGCCGCTCCGGTACCGGTGAAGCCGCCGGGGCTGGAGGTAACGGTGTAGCTGGTGATCGCCGCGCCACCGCTGCTCACCGGGGCCGTGAAGGACACGGTGGCCTGCGCGTTGCCCGCAATGGCGGTGCCGATGGTTGGTGCGCCGGGAACCACCGCGGCCACGGTGAAGCTCTGCGTGACCGTGGGCGCTGCGAGGTAGGAGCCATTGCCGGCCTGGTCCGCCGCAATGGTGCAGGTGCCGGCCGAGAGGAAGGTCAGCGCACCGCCGCTGGTGATCGTGCAGACACCAGTGGTCTGCGAACTGAAGGTCGGCGTCAGTCCGGAGCTGGCCGTGGCGGTCAGCGTCGGCGTCGTGCCGAAGTTCTGCGTGCCCGGATTGCTGAAGGTGATGGTCTGGGCGCCCTTCGGCGTGACGGCGTTGGACGGGGACGACGCCGGCCCGGTGCCCGCGGTGTTGGTCGCGGTCACGGTGAAGGTGTAGGCGATGCCGTTGGTCAGGCCGGTCACGGTGATCGGGCTGGCCGCGCCCGTGCCGGTGAACCCGCCTGGGTTGGAGGTCACCGTGTAGGCACTGATCGGCGCGCCACCGGTATCGGTAGGCGCCGCGAAGCTGACTGACGCCTGGGTGTCTCCGGCCGTGGCGCTGGCGCCGGTGGGTGCAGCCGGCACGATCGCCGTCACGTGCACCGTATAGGCCTGATTGCCGGTAAAACTGTCGGCATCGGTGGCCGTGGCGGTAAAGCTGAAGTCGCCCGCGGTCGTCGGCGTACCCGACAGGGTGCCGCCGGCACCGAGCGTCAGGCCGGGCGGCAGGCTGCCGGTGGCAGCGAAGGTATACGGCCCCGTGCCGCCCGAGGCGGACAGCGTCTGGCTGTAAGCCGCGCCCACCGTCGCGCTCGGCACCGTGGCAGGCGCCACCGTGATCACCGGACCGTCGATGTGCAGCGTGTAGCTTTGCGAACCGCCGTACGGCGCGGCGGTGCCGGTGGTCGAATCGGTCGCCGTAACGGTGATCGGGAAATCGCCTGCCTGCGTGGGAGTGCCGCTCAACACGCCCGTGCTCGACAACGAGAGACCGTTCGGCAGGGTGCCCGTCGTCACCGCATAGCTGTAGGGCGCCGTGCCGCCCGAGGCCGTGACGGTCTGGCTGTAGGCGGTATTGAACGTGCCGTTCGGAAGCGTCGCCGGGGCGACCAGGATCGTCGGTGCATCGACGACCAGCGTCACTGCCGATCCGACGGAGAACGGGCCGGTGCCGGTCGAGCTGTCCGTCGCCGTCGCGGTGAAGTTGAACGTTCCGGCGGCAGTCGCGGTGCCGCTGAGCGTGCCGTCGCTGGCCAGGGTCAGCCCTGCCGGCAGGGAACCGGAAGTCACCGCATAGGTATACGGTGCGGCGCCGCCGCGGGCAGTGGCGATCGAATGGCTGTATGCCGCGCCAGCGGCGGCATGAGGGGGCGAGGCCGGCGAATACGCGAGGGTCGGTGGCGACACCGTGATCGTCACCGTGGCCGGCGACGAGGTGCCGGCACCGTTGGTCGCCGTGTACGTAAAGCTGTCGGGACCGGCATAGCCGCTGGTCGGCGTGTAGGTGATCGAGGTGCCGCTGGCGGTGGCCGTGCCGTGGGCTGCAGCCGTCCCGATGGCCACCGATGTAGCCGCGCCGCCGGTAATGTTCAGCGTGATCGGATTGCTGCTGCTGTCGTAGGCAACCGTCGCGCTCGCCGGATTGGCGACCGGCGGGATGTTCTGCACCGTGATGCTCAGGCTGACCGACTTGAAGTACGGCCCGCCCGGTCCGGGGCTGGCGTCGGTGACCGTCAGGCTGAAGTTGGACGTGCCGACAGCGGTGGGCGTGCCGCTGATGGTGGTGCCGCTGAGCGTCAGGCCGGGAGGCAGTGCACCGCTCGTTAGCGAATACGTATACGGCGCCAGTGCACCGGAGGTGTTCGCGTTGAGGTCGTAACTGTAAGCCGTGTTCAGCGCCGCAGTGGGTGGTGCCGCGACCGTAATGCTTGACGAGGGATTGGGCACCGTGACCGTATACGACTTGGTCCCGGTGGTGCCGACGTTGTCGGTAACGGTGATCGTGGCGGAATAGGATCCCGCCTGGTTCGGCGTGCCGCTGATGGTGCTGCCGGAGAGGCTCAGGCCCGAAGGCAACGATCCGGCGGTCACCGCGTAGCTGTAGGGTGCCGTGCCGCCGGTTGACGAAAGGCTCTGCGAGTAGCTTGTGCCCACGTTCGGCGTAGGCAGCGAGGCCGGAGAGACGGTAATGGGACTGGTTGCGGCGCCGATCGCCACGTTCACGGTAAACGGATTGCCGCTCGCATCGGCCACCACGAACGAGTCGCTGGTCGCCCCCTGGCCATCGTTGGTATAGGTGATAATGCCAGCAATCGCATCTACGCTGACGGTGCCATGGCTGGGGTTGGTGGTGTTCCCGCTGGGGTAGGGGTTGAGGCCAAACGGATCGCACATCGTGCCGATGTTGATCGTGATGGTTCCACCCGATGCCATCGGCGAGGTCGACGGAGTGGTGTTAGCGTCAGGAACGTTGAACGTCCCGCAGGCCGCGTGGGCCGCACCAGGGGCCATGGCCAGCACAGCCAGCAGCATCAGCCAGGCCCGCGGCGAGCAGCACAACGACGAAAGGCGCGCCAGGGCGCGCTGCATCGGCGAACGATTGGACATGACCCCTGGCTCCCTGTTCCACGTCCGCCGCGACAACGCAGGCCGGACCGCTTCACTCGCAAGATTGAATTGCTGCGGCCTTCCGCGACCGCCCCCTGTCAGGTGCGGCGCCATCGATCGAGACCAGCCGCCGATGCTCCGCCCTGTTTGCTTCCCGCACTGACTCCTACCGGCGCATTGTCCATCCCGACGCCGATTGCTTGTCAAGCCTCGGTGAACTGCGCCAGAGTAGCGCCGCGCTGCGCCAGGAACGGCGCGCATCCACCAAGGGGGAATCTATGTCAGACCCATACATGGGACAGATCACGCTCATGTCGTTTCCGTTTGCGCCAAAAAATTGGGCGGCGTGCAACGGGCAAATTCTGCCGATCAACCAGAACCAGGCGCTTTTTTCCCTGCTTGGAACGAGCTACGGCGGCAACGGCGTCAGCACTTTCCAGCTCCCCGACCTGCGCGGCCGCACGCCCTATGGCATGTCGAACCAGAACCCCATCGGCCAATCCGGCGGCGTCGAGAACGTCACCTTGCTCGGCACGCAGATTCCGCAGCACATGCACCTGGCCGGGTACAGCACGCAATCGGGCGCCGTGCGCAACCCGACCGGCGCGCTTTACGGCGATACCGGCGCGTCCGCGCCCATCTACGCCAATGCCGGCAGCTCCCAGGTGTCGATGAACCAGGCGACCATCGGTAGCACTGGCCAGAACCAGTCGCATTCGAACATGCAGCCGTACTCGGTGCTGAACTTCTGCATCGCGCTGTCCGGCGTTTACCCTTCGCGCACCTGAGCCAGGAGATCGAGGCCATGGACCCCTTTGTTGGCGAAATCCGCCTGCTGCCCTACAACTTCGCGCCGGCGAACTGGCATGACTGCGACGGCAGCCTGCTGGCGATTTCCGAATACGACACGCTCTTCGCCCTGATCGGAACCACCTACGGTGGCGACGGCGTGAATACGTTCGCTGTGCCCGATCTGCGTGGCCGCCTGCCCATTCACCAGGGTACCGGCGCTGGATTGAGCACCTATGTCATGGGCCAACTGGCGGGCACGGAAACGGTCACCTTGACGCCCGGCCAGATGCCTGCGCACACCCATACGGTGGTGGAGACCAGCAACGTCGCAACCACCGGCACCCCGGGCGGCAGCCTCGCGCTGGGCGCCATCAGTGGCGACTCGATGTACACCAGCGACATTTCGGGCCTTACCCCGTTCGCTGCAGCCAACACGATGATCAGCTCCGCCGGCGGCAGCCAGCCGCACGACAACACCATGCCGACCCTGACGGTGCGGTACTGCATCTCGCTGTTCGGCATCTACCCGAGCCAGGCGTAGTCCCCAGGCTGCGTCGTGGATCACCAAGGATCAAGGATCAAAAGGATCTCATCATGAGCGACCCCTTTCTCGGGCAGATACAGATCTTCGGCTTCAATTTTGCGCCGAATGGCTGGGCGCTGTGCGCCGGCCAGATCATGCCCATTTCCCAGAACACCGCACTGTTCTCGCTGCTCGGCACCGTCTATGGCGGCGACGGCAAAAGCACCTACGGATTGCCCAATTTCCAGGGCTCGGCGGGCTGCGCTGTCGGTCAGGGACCCGGCCTGAGCGACCGGTACCTGGGCGAAACGTTCGGCTCGGAAAACGTCACGCTCATCACCAACGAAATGCCCATGCACAGCCATGGGTTCAACGTGTACAACCAGAGCGACGCCGGCAAGCGGCACGGCACACCGGCATCCGGTGATGCGCTCTCTGCACCGGGGACCATCACACCCTTCGTGGCCGGCACGCCCCCGGTCGGCGGCACGTTCCCGCCGACGATGGTGATGCCCGCGGGCGGCAGCCAGCCGCATGTCAACCAGCAGCCGTACTTGTCGCTCAATTTCTGTATTGCATTGAGTGGGGTGTTTCCGCAGCGTCCCTGACATGGAACCGTTACCCGCTTTCCCCAGGCCGGCGCTGCCGGCCTGGCTGGCGGAGGCGCTGAAATCGGCGCATGCATCGGTGACCTTGATCGCGGCCGAGAGCGACGATCTGCCGTTCCTGCGTGCGCTCTACGCACAATCCCGCGAGGCGGAGCTGGCGCAGATGCCGTGGCCGCCCGAGGCCAAGCAGGCTTTTTGCGATGGCCAGTTCAACCTGCAACATCGCCACTACGTGTCGCAGTACCCACCCGCCGCGGCCTTCCTCGTCATCGTGCAGCAACACCAGCCGGTCGGCCGGCTCTACCTGCATTGGTCAGCCGACGAGCTTCGCATCGTCGACATCCTGCTCGCGGCCAGGTCGCGCCGGCAAGGCATCGGAACAGCACTGCTGCAGGCGCTGCAGAGCGCCGTGGGCGATGCCGGCATTCCCACGCTGAGCCTGCATGTCGAGCAGCAAAACGGCGAGGCGTACCGCCTCTACCGGCGCCTGGGCTTCATCGAGGGCGACAGCCGCGGAGGCTATCGACGCATGGACTGGCGGCCGGTTGCCGAGCCGCTCAGCTGAAGACGGCCTGATAGATGAAGCCCGCGCGATCGCGAGCGATCGGCACGAGGAAAATGCCGAATTCACCCAGGCCGTCGTGCTTCATGGTGTAGGTACGCTGCGGAAAGAGAATGGCCGCCTCGTTGCGGAACAGCAGCGAGAAGGGTTCGCGCAGCATGCCGGCGACCGGTGCAGAAGGAAGCGGCCTTGCCTCCACCAGCACGAACAATACGTTCTCGTTCTCGATATCCACCTTGAAGGTTTCATTGAGATGCGCCGCGAAATGGTCGAGACGAAACAGCTGCATGGACTTCCTCCCTAATCGAACGAGGATGCCCAAGCGCGGGCGTGCTTTCAACAAGCATTCGCAGCCGCGCCCCGCCATCGACAATTCACTCCTGCTTTTTTCGCACTAACGATTGCAGACCATGCGCATCTCGCGGCGGCGGCGTCGACTTGCCGCGGCGAGTGGCGCCCGGTCCGATGCAGTTGGCGCATCGTCAACGCGACCGTCGACTACCCGGACCCGGCCTGCAACCACTTCGGGCGACCACAGGGAGGAATCGCAATGCAGAACGCATACTTCATCATGACGCCGGGCGCGCAGTTGGACACCTACGTGAAGTACGGGCCCGGCGGCCAGAAGGGCAACTACTTCAAGTTTGGCGACACGAATGCCTTCACCGTGCTTGGCGTGCGCCCCGGCTACACCAGCCACAACCCCGACTTCGGCGTCGCTGGCGTCATCACCAACCAGATGGCGGCGCACAACCTGGGCACGCGGATCAAGAACGACATCGTCCTCAGCGGCCTGCACCCGGTACCCGGCACGGAATGGTTTTCGGTGGAGACCGTCGCGGCGTGGCAACTGTTCCGGCTGATCCTCAACCACTACGACGGCAAGGTGGTCAACGACGCCAACTACCCGGCCGTCCGCACTGCGGTGCTCAACCTGCTCTGACCGCTGCGCAGTGCTCGTCGCCGGGCGGCTGCCTGGCGACGGCACGACCTGCCGCTCCACCGCAATTGCCCGCCTGCCGAAAGCCGGCCGAGCGCGCCGCGCCGGCGAGCTGCAACCCCGCGCAAGCGAGACGCCCTTTCGCAGGCGGCGCCCCCGCGGCTTGGCCTGCTGCCACAAGGCTGTAACATCGGGCCAGGAGCAGCACCCATCCGCAGACAGGGAGTCGAGCGATGCAGGCCACCCACTCCAAGAGCGCCTACGTCTACCGGCAGGTCAAGCGGGCGCTGCAGTCCGGGCGCTACGCCCCCGGGCAGCGGATCGATCCGGCCAGGCTCGCCGACGAGTTCCACACCAGCCCCACACCGGTGCGCTTCGCGCTGTACCGCCTGGTGGGCGAAGGCCTGGTAGCCGATCACGCGCGCAACGGCCTGCACGTACCGCTGCTCACCGAGGTAGCGCTGCGCGACCTGTACGACTGGATGGAACGCATGCTGCTGATGGCCTGCGACATAGGCATCGCGCCACCGGAAGCGGCCGCCGCACAACTGCAACTCGGCACCAGCGACGACGACCTGGTGGATATCACCTGGCAACTGTTCGACGCCATCGCCGAGGCGACCGGCCAGAGCGCACTGCGCCATTCCGTGATGCAAGCCAACGACCGCCTCACTCCGGTGCGACGGGCCAACCTGGGACTGGTGAAACACAACCACGAAGAGCTTTCCGCCCTGCTCGGGCATTGGCAGCACCGCGACATCCCTGCGCTGCGTGCGGCCCTGCGGCACTACCACGAGCGCCGCAAGCAGGCCGTACCGCACATCGTGGCCGCGCTGAACGAGCGCAGCGAAGGGCTGCACTGACCCGACCAGCGGCGCAGTGCACGCTGCACTGCTGGCGCCTTGTGCCACCGATGCATCGCGCGGTGGGAACGTCGAACGCGGCTGCCTACCCACGACGCGTGTCACAGCCGGCGAACAATCACCGGATAACAACGCAGTAATCATTTGAAAATCAAAAAATCCGGCTCCTAGGCTTGCCGTGTCATGGGTCCGCCATGACGCAACCGAAGGAGACTGAGATGAACACGAACGAGACCATCCGCAACCAGCAGGACGATGTCATCGAGCTCGGCGTCGCCAGTGTGGAGACGCAGGGAAACGTGGGCGCCATCGAGACCTTCGGTGATGACCCGCTCAACGGCATCTCCGAGGCATAACCAACAAGGCGCGCCGAAAGGCGCGCCTTTTTTTGGAGTTATGCACATGACGCGACTCGAACTGCACCGCGATCTGTCCTACTGCGAGGTCGACGACCACTTGGTCTTCCTGGACATCGAGAACGATCGCTACTTTTGCCTCGCCGAACGGCTGGAATCTGCGTTAGTGAAGTATCTGCGGGACGGCGACACTTCGTGTGGCAGCATCCGCCCCTTGATCGATCGGAAGATATTGGTCGAAGGGTCAGCAGATCTCGAACACCCATCGAACTCAACTCCGCCCTCCCCTACACGTAGTGCCACGGAGGATGCCTCCTCCAGCAGGCGCGCGAACCTACGCGAGTTGCTGGACACCTTCGCAATCGTCTTCTCGATACAGCGCCAACTGAAGACGCGCGGCCTGAAGCAGACGCTCCAGAGTCTCATGTCCTATCGGCAAAGGCGGACTAGCCGAGCTTCTCCAACCCATCACGACAATAGCCAAATCATGGCGGCTGCCGCCGCCTTTCGCAGCGCGCGTTTGTACGTGCCGATAGATACCTGCTGCCTCCTCGATTCCATCGCACTGATTACATTTCTAGCCAAGCGTGCTCTGTACGCCGATCTCGTCTTCGGCATAGCTAGAGACCCGTTTTCCGCGCATTGCTGGGCACAGCACGGCGGCACGGTGCTCAACGACGCGCTGGGGCACGCGATGACCTTCACGCCTATACGGGTGATCTGATGGATAACGACTACATCGCGATCCTGGAGTTGTCGGAGGAGCGCGCCGATCCATGCCGTCCCCACATCGCCTCCAAAGTGGAAGAGCTGGGCATGCGCATGCGCCACAGCTCTAACGGACTGACCTTGTTCGGCACCGTGGGTATGTCCATGCTGGCATTGCCAGACGGCGGGGTGCTCGTCGGAGATTTGTTCACGCGCGATGGCATTGCCGTTCGTGACGGCGCGGCGATCCGGCGGTGTAGAGATCCTTCGGAGGTCCGAAACGACTTGCTGAAGAACTACTGGGGCTCCTACCTCATCATCCAACCCGACGCGCGTAAAGAGCGCGCATTCACGATCACGCGCGCACCGTCAGCGGCTGGAAATCTTCCCTGCGTCTGGTCGCTGCAAGATGGAGCGGGGTTCATCACATCAGACATCTCGCTCGCCGTCCGGGCTCTTCTCTATCGGAAGCAGATCGACTGGGATTTCATTGCCCGCCGATTGAGGTATTCCAGCGTAAAGACCCCACGCACCGGTCTGGTCGGGCTGTTGGAGCTGCTACCGGGATGCTCGCTGCATGCGGACGGGCCCCATGTCTCCATTCAACAAGCTTGGTCGCCATGGGAGTTCGTTGGCCACGACCATCGTTATCGCAATCCGCAAGAAGCCGCAGACAGTGTTCGACACGCGGTTGAAACCGCCGTCCATGCATGGGCGGACTGCGACCCTTCCCTACTGCTGGAGCTGTCCGGTGGACTGGACTCTTCGATCGTCGCTGCTTGCCTGCGCCATCGACGCGCCCGCGTCTCCTGCTGCAATTTGGTCACTCCGGTGCCCGGCGTAGACGAGCAGCAATATGCTCGCCAGATGGCAACGCAGCTCAGCGTTGAACTACATACCGAAGAGCTCGCCTTTGATCAGGCGCACATAGACTTCGCGCCCTCGCCCAACTCCGTTGCTCCCTCAATGGGTCCGTTGCAATACGCCGTCGACAGAGCCATGGAGGCGGCCGCAGAGCGACACGATGCAGCTACCTACTACACAGGAGGCGGCGGCGACTCAGTGTTCTGCTACCTACGGACCGCCGCCCCAAGCACAGATGCCTGGCGATCTCATCAGATCGGCAACGCCATCACCTCCATAAGGGACCTGGCCACCCTGCACCAATGCACATTCTGGAAGGCCGGCCGCCTCACCCTATCCAAACTGCGTAGACCGCCTAGCTCACCTTTTCATGAGGACTCTACGTTCATCGCCTCAGCTTCGGCCGATATAGAGCCCGAGACACACCCATGGTTTGCCGCCCCCGCGGACGCTTTGCCGGGAGATAGAGAGCGGATATTCGACCTGGCCGGGAATCAGCTGTTCGAGAATCAGGCGGCGCGTGGGTACAGGCGCCCTCTGCGGTTCCCCCTGCTATCGCAACCCGTCATGGAGGCATGCCTGCGCGCGCCGAGCTGGATGTGGATTGCCGGGGGAAGAAATCGCGCGATCGCCCGTACTGCGTTTTCCGACCTCTTGCCACCGGATGTAGGCAACCGCCAAAGCAAGGCGACCTACATGAGTTACCTCGGCGCCGTGTACGAGCGAAGCAAGCACCAGATCCGGGATTTCCTGCTTTCGGGCCGCCTCGGTTCGCGAGGCCTGCTGGATGTCCCAGCCGTCGACGCCTTTTTCTCCAGGCCCCTGCTCCCGCGCGATCGAACCTTCCTGCGCATGTTCGACCTCTGCATGGTCGAGAACTGGGTTCGCCATCAACCCTAAGGACGGGTGCGCTGCGCAGCAGGCCCCTCGTGGAGGGTCGACCGCATGGAGCGCCAGTAGGCGTATTGCGCTGCCTT